>Ga0272447_1000086_pt1 | contig 65604 bp, 51 predicted proteins | sample YNPCB0133_FD_194589 | JGI IMG/M metagenome (GOLD analysis project Ga0272447, IMG submission 194589) | Hot spring microbial mat communities from Yellowstone National Park, WY, United States - YNP-CB-013-3 | ecosystem: Environmental > Aquatic > Thermal springs > Hot (42-90C) > Sediment | place...
GGATCCGTCCCAGGTCGGCCTCCGTGGCGGAATATCCCAGAACTATTCTAGGGTGCGTGCATGTGAGGATCGATCGTGGAGAAGGGCCTGGAACAGAATGAAATGTCGTTTCCCAGTGCTCCCGAGAGCCTGTCCCAGGGTCGCAGGAAGGCCGGGTTGCTCCCTCGGTCCGTCGGGGAGTACGTCCCCCTTATGTCCCGCTGACGCAATTCACCTTATCCCCCGTTCAGGCATTTCACAAGAGTCCAATACAACACTCCCATTTCCCCCTTCGTGGAGCAATTCCAAAGACTTGCCGATCCAGCCCAGAATGTGTATTGGCTTTGGGAGAAATAGAATCGGGAGAAAGAGAATCGGATCGGATTGGGTCGGAGCAGCATCAGGCGTATCATCACGGCCGGCGACAGTAGAAGGCGGCTAGGGCAATCCTGAGCGAGCAGCTCCCACTCCTGGGGTCGGGCTGCAAGGTAGCGGGCAAACGGAATGTTATGACGGACCAGGGCATAGTCGAAAGTTCCACACCGTGGAAGTACCAAGGTCCTGCTAGGACAGCCTCTGTGTTAGCTTTGCCCGAGGGTTTGGATTCGGGTTGGCGAGCGGTGCTGGAGGCGCAAAGGTGTCAACCCTACTGGAAAGCGCTCGCAGGTTTTCTGAGCCTGGAGTGGCAAAGGCATACCGTTTATCCTCCCCAGGAGGATATTTTCAATGCCTTCCTCTATACCCCTTTGTCCCGTGTGCGGGTGGTTCTGTTGGGTCAGGACCCTTATCCCAACCCCGGGCAGGCTCATGGTTTGTGCTTTTCGGTTCGACCCGGTGTTCCCTGGCCAGCTTCACTCCGGAACATTTTTCGGGAGTTGCAAACCGATCTGGGCATTGCTCCCCCTTCCCACGGCTGCCTGATCCCCTGGGCACGACAAGGGGTGCTGTTGCTCAACACCTGCCTGACGGTACGAGCAGGTCAGCCTCAATCCCATGCAGGTCAGGGGTGGGAACAATTCACGCAGGCAGTCCTTCAAACCCTCAATGCTTGTTCCCATCCTCTGGTCTTTCTCCTATGGGGGAAGGCTGCCCAGAAAACCGCTGCGGTTATTGACCCGCGTCGGCACTACTTGCTCACAGCTCCGCATCCTTCTCCTCTTTCTGCTCACCAGGGCTTTTTCGGCTCGCGTCCCTTTTCTCGGGCCAATGCTATACTCCAACAGATCGGACTGCCCCCTGTGGACTGGCAACTGCCGCCCGTGGAGGTGATCGGAGAGAACGCCTGACTCCGCCCTCTCTTCCGCATCGGCAGTAGCGACGGGTCGTGGGCGTCATCCCTATGCGGTCATTTCGTCTCAGTAAGCGCACCGAAACTGGGGGGCATGGGAGGCCTCAGCCGGTGGTATCCGCCTCTGCCGGTCCGGTGCTATGATGTCTGTAGGGAAAAGCCCAGGGGTAAGGTTATGCCCAGGGCTTCCCGCAACAGGGTACAACAGGGCAGGGCAAGAGCATCTGCTGCGGGGTGTTGCAGCTAGCTACCCTCCTTACTTGGGTTTCACGCCCATAGGCATGGCTGATCTCCCCGGATGCGGGGAGCCGACTTGAGTCACCGTCCTGGCCAGCATGAAGGAACTTGTGCTATGTCTCTCGTGTTTCGCCAGTGGTGGTTGGGGGTATGTTTGCTGGGAGTGGGTGGATTGACCACCGAAGCGTTGGCCCAGCGAGAGTACGGTTTTGATAACCGCAAGGGATCGGGTCAGCCGTACCTTCCGCCGCAGGAGACGGTCGCCCGGCTCCAGGTGCCCGAGGAGTTTGAGGTGAAGTTGTTTGCGGCGGAGCCATTGGTGACCAATCCCATCGCCTTCACGGTGGATGAAAAAGGGCGCCTCTGGGTGATCGAATGCTTCGAGTATCCCAAACGTACCCCCAAGGGAAAAGCCCCCCGGGACCGGATTGTCATTCTGGAAGATACTGATGGAGATGGCGTAGCCGACCGACGGACCGTTTTCGCAGAAGGCAAGGATTTTCCGGTTCCCGAAGCCCGCAGGCGTGCCGGCTTGGGAGCTTTTGACCTGGCAAGTGGCATCGAAGTGGGCTACGGCGGGGTCTTTGTCGGCGCTCCACCGTACCTGTGGTTCATCGAGAATCGCGGTGACAAACCGGGCCGCTTTGAAGTTTTGCTGGAAGGCTTCGGAAGTCAGGATACCCATGAGACGCTCAATACGTTCCAGTGGGGTCCGGATGGCTGGCTTTATGGTTTGCATGGTATCTTTACCCAGTCGGAGGTACGCTCGGCTCAGGCAGGGGCGAATACGCCTCCTGTGCGGCTCAACGCCGCTGTCTGGCGGTACCATCCCCGGTACAAACGCTTCGAAGTGTTCGCGGAAGGGACCAGCAACCCCTGGGGTATGGACTGGCGCAACAGCGATGGTCAATTCATCCTCTGCTGCTGCGTGATTCCTCACTTATATCACATCGTCCCTGGAGGGATTTATCAGAGGCAGGCCGGTGCTAGCTATCACCCTTATGTGTACGGCTATCTGCGGGAAATTTGCGACCATACCTTCCACAAGGAAAGCGGTTGGGCTCACGCCGGCTTGATTAGTCTGGATGTGCCCCATTTCCCCAAACGTTTTCAGAACAGCGTCATCTTCGGCTCTATCCACGGCTGCAGTATCAAGCAAAATATTCTGGAATCACGGGGCAGTACCTATCGAGCACGCCGAGGCGAGGACTTCCTGCGTTCGGGGGACAAGAACTTCCGCCCGATCAATCTGAAGTGGGGTCCGCTGGGGGATATTTACGTCATCGACTGGCACGATCAGCATCCCTGTCACCAGACCCATCCGGATGACTGGGATTATGATCACGGTCGGATTTACCGGATTCAACTGCGGGGAACAGCCAGCCGGCGTGCGGACGATTTTGGCCGACTCGATGGAGCGGCGTTGCTCCGGGAGGCACTCTCGGATCATCCCTATCGGTGGCGGACCGCTTTGCGGTTGCTCTACGAGCTGCCGAGCGAGCGGAAGCCGACGCTGGCAGAGGCCGAGCGACTTGAAGCCTTCCGCCGGCACCCCGTTCGTCAAGCCTGGATCACGCAGGCCCTCTCTCCGCAGGCATTCCGCGATGTGTCGGCATTCGCTCCCGAGCAACCCCCACTCAAAGATGCGCCCCCGGAGCTGCTAGTCTGGCAGATTCGCCTGCTGGCAGAATCGTCGGACAAGATCAGTGAACAGTCGATGAGGGCTTGGGCGAGTTGGGCTGCAACCCTCTCTTCAGCCCCTGTGCGGAGGGAACTGGCTTCTGCGGCGTTACGCTGGGCGGATCAGAATGATGTGACAGCGTTGTTGCGGGCCTTGATGTCCCATCAGGAGGACGCCCAGGACCCGGTCATCCCCCAACTTTTGTGGTTGACCTACGAGAAGCTGCTCAGTCGGCAGATACGGGGTGAGGCGTCGCCCGTTGCTCCTGAGGGTCGGCAGGAAGCCCCTGCGGGGACACATGGGGTCGTCGATCAATCGGGTGCGGACGCAGCAGCCGGTGCACGATTTACTTCAACCCAAGTCCGTCGAGCGGGACCCTCGCCGGGGGCATCGGAACGGCCGGTGGAGAAGGGATCGGTAGAGGAAGAATTGATGTGGTTGGCTCAGCAGGCTCCGAACAATCTCTTAATTCGGGACCAGTTGGTTCCCCGAGTCCTGCGGCGCTTAGCCTCTACGGGTCGGCCGGAACTTGTCCAACGGTGCCTGGATTTCCTGCAGCAGGTCCCGGATCGGGCTACGCGGGAGAAGGCCCTAGAAGGTCTGGTAGCCGCTCTGGATAAGCAGACAATTCCACCGCCAGCCAACTGGTCCATAGTCCGAGACGAATTGCTCCGCAGTCAGCATCCGCCTTTCGTAGCGGCGGTCCAAAAGCTATCCGTCAGTTTTCGGGACCCCCGCGCCGTGCAACGAGCCTTGCAAATCCTACGGGATAAGCAGCAGCCAATAGCTACTCGGGTCGAGGCGGTGCGCCAACTGGCTGTTTTGCAACCGGCGGAGGGCGTGTCGGTCTTGCTGACTCTGGCGGCTCTAGGGGAGCAGGAGGTGGTGGCCGTCGAGGCAGTGCGGGCCTTGGCGGCGTTTTCTGATCCGCAAGTGGCAACCGGCTTGCTCCAGTCCTGGTCGCGCTTGACAGGGGTGGTGCGTGCGGAAGCCCTGCAAACCCTCTCCAGCCGTAAGGAGTGGGCCAAAAAGTTGCTCCAGTCTGTCGCCCAGGGAACGATCGAGCGGACCGCTTTGACGGACAATCTCATCCTCCGGTTGCAAGCGTTTCAGGATCAAGAACTCAATGCTTTGATCGAGAAGCACTGGGGCCGCACCCGCCCGACTCCTGCGGAATTGGAACAACTCATCGAACGTACACGCGCTGCCCTGGATCAAGCTCCCGCCTCTTACCTGCGAGGTCGTAAAGTATTTGAAAACCAGTGCGCCAAATGCCACAAATTCGAGGGGCAAGGCGCCGATGTGGGACCCGCTCTCGACGGGGCAGGGCGCGATATCGACTACATCCTGGTCAACGTGCTGGACCCCAACCGTGTCATTGGTGCACCCTACTTCGTCCGCACGGTGATTACCCATGATGACATCATCTTCCAAGGCATACTCGCGGAAGAAGATGACCAGACGATCACCTTGAAACTGGAAGGTGGCGCCTTCAAGACCATTCGCAAAGCCAACATCGCCGAGGTACGTGTTGCCGAGAAATCCCTCATGCCGGAAGGCCTCAGTAATAACATGAGCCTTCAGGACTTCCGGGACCTGATTCGCTACCTGATGGCGCATCCCTTCATCACGGAGGGGCGGATCAACGGCCAGAAGACCGCTGTCGGTGTATCCGGACGGTTTGTCGTGCGAGCGGGCAGCGATGGAAAGAAAGTGGCGACGCTCGAAGCCACCTTCACGGCTACGACGGCGTTGGAGACACGCCTGCTGATCGGTTCGGCCGCCCCTTATGAAGTCTTTCTGGATGGACAGCGTATTGGTCAAGGGCGGGGAGCCGGGGAGCGTGTTCGTCCAGACCTGGATGCCATTCTGGTGCGGCTGACGGCCGGTGAGCATACCCTGACCGTCCAACTGGAGTCCGTGGAAGCCAAAGGCAGTCCCCTCTACCTCCGCTTCCTTGATCCCGAGCGTAAATTACGCTACCCCGATATGCTGTCGAGTCGTCCTTGACCTGCATTGTTCGAGTCGTCCTTGAGGCTGCTTCGAGCTTTCCGTGCGGCCGCTGAGCATGACCAGAGTTGGGTGTAGTATGCAGTTTTCCAATTGCGGTGCGAGCTGGGGTATAAGGCGATGGGAACCGGCCTGGTCCGGGTAGCTGCCTCAAGCCGGGAGTTCAGGATTGCTCCTCATGCCGGTGTGGGGGCGAAGAGGAACCGTGAGTAAGGGGAAGCTGCTGGAGGCGGCTCGTCTGAGCACGGAGCCAATGGTCGGCCAGGACCAAGGCCAGCATCGCTTCTCCCATGACCACGAAGCGTGGCAGAAGACAGGGGTCATGGCGGCCTTTGACCAGAAGGTGAGTGGGTTGGCCGGTTCGGGTGACTGTCCGTTGGGATCGGGGAATCGAACTGGTAGGTTTGAGGGCGACCCGGCACACAATGGGTTGACCGCTGGAAATGCCTCCGAGCATACCGCCGTGACGGTTGGTTTCGGTGGCCAGAGGTGGAATGTGGGGGGCTGAGGGGGGAGGGTACGGTTGGGGGGCGGGGATGAAGGCGTCATTGTGCTCACTGCCCCGCATGGCCGCCGCGGCAAAGCCGATGCCATACTCGAAGCCGACAACGGCGGGGAGGGACAAGAGAGCTTTGGCCAGATCGGCTTTGAGTTTGTCGAACACCGGCTCTCCCAATCCGGGGGGAACACCCACGGCCACCAATTCGCACACTCCGCCGACGGAATCGCGGTCTTTCCGGACGGATTCGATCAGTTCCTCCATCAAGCGGGCGGCGTGGGGGTCCGGGCAGCGTGTGGGGGAAGCCTCGACCTGATCGAGAGTGACAGCGGTGGGGTCGGGAATCGTAGCTCGGATTGGACCCACCTGCACGACATAACCGAGGATCCGAATGCCTGCATAGGCCAGGAGTTTTTTGGCAACCGCTCCTGCGGCGACCCGACAGATGGTCTCGCGGGCACTGCTTCGTCCCCCGCCCCGATAATCGCGGCGGCCATACTTTGCCTCGAAGGTATAATCCGCATGGCCGGGGCGATAGGTGTCGCGGATTTCCGCGTAATCACTGCTGCGAGAATCGCTGTTGCGGAACAGAATACCGATGGGGGTGCCGTCGGTCTTGCCCTCGAACACTCCGGACCAGATTTCCGGGAGATCGGCTTCGCTCCGCTGGGTGGTCAGTTTGCTCTGTCCGGGTCGGCGTCGGGCCAGGTCCGGTAGTAAGTCCGCCACGGACAGCTCCAATCCGGCGGGGCACCCGTCGATGATACAGAGGTAGCCGGGGCCGTGGCTTACCCCCGCTGTGGTCACACGAAACATTGTCCCGAACGTGTTCCCTGCCATAAACCTGATTATAGCAAGGGAGGAGGGTAGCGGAATGCCGAGAACTCATGGGTGTCTCTTCCGGAATGCCCCCACTTTTCCCAGCGTCTGCATGAATCGTCCAGCGCGGGGTGGCGGATGGGGACCGAGATTTATTCCTTCCCTCGTGCTTCTCCTGGGTGCAACGTCGCTGACAGGTGTGGCTCAGCCGCCGCCACCTGCCGTCCGGGAGGACGACCAGCGTTACGGCATCCGTCCCAACCTGCGTCTATATCCTCAGGATACCCCCAAAGCAGCACTCCAGTCTTTACTCACGGCTGTCGAGAAGAAGCAATACGCTTACATAGTGGCTCACCTGTTGGACCCTACCACGGTCGATGCCCGGCTGGCTGAGCGCCACATCCTCTTTCTAGACCGGGCCGAGAAAGAATTACGTCAGGAGCAACTCCGCCGGGGCAGTTCCGGAGTTCCTTCGCAACAGCGTCTGCCCTCTGACCCTGAGGACTGGAAAGATCTGGTCAGACAGCGTGCTCGGGAGCATGCCTTTCGTGAACTGGTGCAACAGGTCCAGCAGCGGCTGGAGGCCGAACCACACATTCTCCGGAGTTTCACAAAAATCCTGACCGCTGGTCAGTTCGCCGAGACGGCCAGCGGAGTCAAAGCCACGCATCCGGAGGTACTAGAAGGTGCCCTCTATTTCCGCCAGGTGGGCCCACGCTGGTTCATCGAGAATCGACGGGAGGAATTGCCCAGTCCGCCAGCAGGCTCCAAACCAGCGTCTTCAAAAGATAAAGATTAGGAATGGCCCACAAGATTCAGGAATGGAGGTGGCTGATCATTTTTCGTGACGCAGGGGCCGTCGAGGAACGCTTCTCTGGTCGTTTAGGGGGCATGGCAAGTCTTTGAGGAGGATGTGCTGTGACAGCCCCGGATCATCTCATCGATCTGCGTAGCGATACGGTGACCCGTCCAACACCGGCTATGCTTGCCTCTATGATGGCGGCCCAGGTGGGGGACGATGTTTTCGGCGAGGATCCGACGGTGCGGGCCTTGGAGGAACGCACGGCGGCGCTCTTCGGCAAGGAAGCGGCGGTGTTCGTGCCGAGTGGGACGATGGCCAATCAGATTGCCGTGCGCCTGCACTGTCAGCCCCAGGATGAAGTGCTGCTGGAAGCCAGCAGTCATATCTACCTGTGGGAAGCGGGCGGACCGGCAGCCCTTAGTGGAGTAACCTGCCGACCGATTCCCGCTCCAGGGGGACAACTTCGATTGATCCATCTCGCCGATGCCATTCGTCCGGATGACTATCATTACGTCCGCACGCGCTTATTGTGCCTGGAGAATACCCACAACCGTGGCGGCGGCACAATTTACCCTGTGCGGGAGGTCGCACGTCTGTTCCAATGGGCCAAGGAACATGGCTTGGCAGTTCACATCGATGGGGCCCGCATCTGGAATGCGATCGTCGCCACCGGCACCTCCGCCGAACAGTGGGGACAATATTGTGACACCTTGGCGGTCTGCTTCAGCAAAGGATTGGGAGCACCTGTTGGTTCGCTGCTGATGGGAACGCGCGACCAGATGCTCCAGGCCCGACGCTATCGCAAACTGTTCGGCGGAGGTATGCGTCAGGCAGGTTACCTCGCGGCTGCTTGCCTCTACGCCCTCGACCACCACATCGACCGTCTTCGTGAAGATCACCAACATGCTCAGCTACTGGCCCAAGCCATCGCCGAGGTGCCCGGCCTGAAGCTGACACCCCCCGAAGTCCAGACCAATCTGATCTGGTTTGAAGCCGAGCCACCCTGGACTTCGGCCCAGCACGTCGCTGAGCTTCTCCGTCAACGGGGTGTCCTCGTCGCTGTGCTCGGTCCACGCTTGCTCCGTGCTGTCACCCATCTGGACGTCCGTGCGGAAGACTGCCACTATGCCTCGGAGGTGTTCCGCAGCCTTCGGCCAGGCTAGCTGTTTCTTGGACCAGGCCCACTGTGGTCTGACCGGGAGCGTGTCATTCCGATTTGCCATGCCAATCCAGTTCATAAGCGGCCTGTCGGAAGGTGTCTGCCTGGTACCATGCCATTCTGCCCCTACTTCTTTCTCCGGAAGGCCTCATCCTTTCCCTTGGAATCTGTGGTCACAAATTCGGTATCTGTCAGCTTTTTGACCGTGAGCATCTCTTTCTGTTCCTGTCCCGCGAAGGAGATGGTCACCTCCAGTTTGTTCCCGTCCAGTTTATAAGTCCCCTCGGCTTTCTCGATTTTCCCCATGATCTCCACCGTCAGCGTCCACCTCCCTTTGTCCAGGAACTCGAGTGTCAGGTTGCTTATTTTGCTGTCCACCGGTTCCCATTTACCGAGCAACTTCTTCGGATCGAGTTTCTCTTGCGCTAAGGCGATGGCACCACTGAGGCTCAGAATCAACAGACTCAGGCTGAATAGGCGTTGCATGGTGGCCCTCCTTGTGTGGGGTTGATGGGATTTTGGGGCAGTCCCTTGCGAACCCGCTTCGGGATGAAACCGTTTTTCGATCCGGAGACGTGGATGCCCCTGGAGCGCAGATGGCCGCTTCTGTAAGTCGGCACTGCGGTTGCTCTCCGGTCCTGTCTCCTGTAACTTCCCACAGCCTACCGAGAGTTCCCTAAGCTTGTCGAGAGCAATTCTGCCTCCCTTCCCTGAGAGGGGTACCAGGCCAGTTCCGTCGAAGGAGAAGAGGTTGAGCAAGCGAGTACCGAAAAACCAGGCTCATGCCGGCAAAACTCCTCGGGATATGGTGGCCGCGGAGGGAGGCGAGACTATGCTGCCTGTAATGAGGCTGCCTGCAATGGATTATGCTGAGAAGGAAAACAGATATCGGTTGCGTGAACAGTTTACAGACTCACTGGCTCCTGGGACGGGGAAGAGGGGTATAATCGTGGGATACCGTATCACAGGCAATCTATAAGCTCATCGGAAAGGGAGGAGGGGCATTGATGAAGGGATACCGTATCGCATTCGGATTGTGGCTGATCGGATGGGTTGGAGGTTTGGTTGCAGCCGCGGGGGAAGAGGTCATTCTTGTCGCAGGCGGTGGTACGGGAGGGGATGGGAGCGCAGCACGGGAGGCCAAACTGATTCAGCCATTCGGTGTCGATTTTCTCGGTTCCACCGTTTACTTTGTCGAGATGCTCGGCGGCGATCGCTTGCGGGCCATCACAGGGGAAGGCAAAGTTATTACGCTAGCCGGGGTGGCGGGTCAAAAGGGGAATGCGGGCGATGGTGGCGATCCCTTGGCTGCACGTTTCAACGGCTTGCATGCTCTGGCCGTGGGACCGGATGGCCGGATCTATCTGGCCGATACCTTCAACCACCGGGTACGGGTTTATGATCCGCAGCGTCGGACACTCACCGGCTTTGCGGGAACAGGGGAGGCTGGTTATTCCGGTGACGGTGGGCCGGCCGCTCAGGCTACTTTCCGAGGTATTCATCACCTGGCTTTCGACCCTTCCGGGAAGAATCTGTACCTGACCGATCTGGGAAATCGGCGGATCCGGCGCGTGGACCTGAAGACAGGCGTAGTGACCACCGTGGCCGGCAACGGAGACAAGGGTGTTCCTCAAGATGGAGGACGAGCGACCGAACAACCTCTGGTGGATCCGCGGGCCGCGGTGGTCGATGCCCAAGGGCGAATCTGGATCCTCGAGCGTAGCGGCCATGCTCTCCGCGTGGTGGATGCCGATGGCACAATCCGCACTGTGGCAGGCACGGGCAAAGCGGGACAAGGGCTGGGTCCTGCTCGGGATGCTGCCCTCAACGGCCCCAAACACCTGTGCCTGGACCGCGACGGTTCCATCCTCATCGCCGACACCGAAAATCACCGGATTGTCCGATATGATCCCAAGCAGCAGACTTTGACCCAGGTCGCAGGGACAGGAAAGCGGGGGAGCCGCATTGTAACCAACGATCCGTTGCAGACGGAATTGGCTCAGCCTCACGGCGTTCACGTCCATCCTGGCACCGGTGATATTTACATCGCCGACTCCAGCAATCACCGCATCCTCCGAATCGTTCGCCGCTAGGACGAATGTCGGATTTGGGTGGAAGGCGATTTCCTGAGAGGCAGGTGGTTGCCCGAAAATCCCGAGACCATTGCTTCAGGAACGGGGAGTGCCCGTCGCTTTGGGTCCAACCTTCACGTTTGGGTCAAAAGGGAGAGGAGGGACGCCGAGACGGCTCACCCACGAGGAGGACGGGGGATAGAGGTAAGCCTGTCAGTTCATGGAGGTAAGCCTGTCAGTTCATGGTGCCAGCCAGGATATGCTTCTAGGGGTTCGTCAGCAACTGTCGCAGGACATAAGGCAAAATCCCCCCGTGACGGTAGTAAAGCACCTCCTGAGGTGTGTCGATGCGGCAGAGCACGGGAAAGGCGATGGTTTCTCCGTTCGCTTTGCGTGCGGTGACCTGAAGCTGACGGTGTGCACCGCTGAAGTTGTGCTGTGCTCCGTTCACCAGACCGATGATGTCGAATATTTCCTCACCTGATAACCCCAGAGTGGCGACGGATTGACCGGGAAGGAATTGCAAGGGGGCAACTCCCATGCCTACCAGGTTGCTGCGATGGATCCGTTCGAAACTTTCGGCAATGACGGCCCGCACTCCCAACAAAGCTGTTCCCTTTGCTGCCCAATCGCGAGAGGAGCCAGAGCCATATTCCTTGCCGGCGAGGATGATCAAAGGCACGCCTTCCTTCTGATAAGCCATGGCGGCGTCGTAGATGCTCTGGATGGTTCCATCGGGGAAATGACGGGTAACTCCCCCTTCCACCCCGGGCACCAGCAGGTTTTTCAGGCGGACATTGGCGAACGTGCCCCGCATCATCACTTCATGATGGCCGCGTCGGGCCCCGTAGGAATTGAAATCTTTCGGTTCAACACCCCGACTGATCAGGTACCGGCCGGCTGGCGAATCCTTCTTGATACTACCGGCAGGGCTGATGTGATCGGTGGTGATGCTGTCGCCCAACATGGCGAGAACCCGTGCCCCCTGGATGTCCGAGAGGGGCGGGGGAGTCAATTGCATGCCCTCGAAGTAGGGCGGCTTGGCAATATAGGTGGACGAGGCATCCCACGGGTACAATTCCCCGCCGGATACCTGGAGGCTGCGCCAGTGTTCGTCCCCCTCGTACACGGAAGCATAGATGCGGCGGAAGGACTCTTCCCGTACATATCGATCGATAGCGGCTTGAATCTCCTCGTGACTGGGCCAGAGGTCCTTCAGATACACGGGTTGACCCCCAGGGTCTGTGCCCAAAGGTTCGCGCTCCCAATCGATGTCGATCCGACCGGCTAAGGCGTAGGCGACGACCAGGGGGGGAGAAGCCAGATAATTGGCCCGCACCTCGGGATGGACCCGGCCTTCAAAATTGCGATTGCCGGAGAGAACCGCAGCGACGACCAGGCTCCGCTCGTTGATTTCCCGGGAAACTTCCTCGGGAAGGGGACCGCTGTTGCCGATGCAGGTGGTGCAACCATACCCCACCAGATGGAAACGTAACTGTTCCAAAGCCGGCAAGACCCCCGCAGCCCGCAGATACTCCGTGACTACTTGCGAACCCGGGGCCAGACTGGTTTTCACCCACGGGGGAACCGTCAGCCCTCGTGCGACGGCTTTCTGCGCGAGTAAGCCGGCTGCAAGCATCACCGAGGGGTTGGAGGTGTTTGTACAGCTGGTAATGGCGGCAATGACGACGGAGCCGTGGCGGATCTGATGCACGGCTTCTCCCACCGGCATGGTCCGTGCTGGAGCTGGCCCGTTGACGGCATCCGAGGCGGCCGGCTCTCCGCTCTCATTCACCAATACACTCAAAGCCTTAGGATCCCCTTTCGCTTTCCCGGTGGCGGCGAGCTTCGGCAAGGCTTCCCGGAACGAGCGAGGCACCTCCTGCAAACGCACCCGATCCTGCGGCCGGCTCGGACCGGCCAAGGATGGCTCCACCGTGGCCAGATCCAGTTCCAGCACGTCGCTGTAATCGGCGCTGGCACTGGAGCTATCGTGGAAAACACCCTGGGCTCGGGCGTAGGCTTCGACCAGAGCCACGGTTTCCTCGGAGCGGCCCGTCTGACGTAAGTAACGCAAGGTTTCCGCATCGATGGGAAACAAGCCGCAGGTGGCTCCATACTCCGGCGCCATATTGGCGATGGTGGCCCGGTCCGCCAGGGACAACTGCGATACCCCGGGACCGAAAAACTCGACAAACTTGCCCACCACCCCCTTGTTCCGCAGCATCTGGGTTACAGTCAGGACCAGATCGGTAGCCGTCGCTCCTTCCCGCAACCGACCCGAAAGCCGGAAGCCCACTACCTGAGGGATGAGCATAGCCACCGGCTGCCCGAGCATTGCCGCTTCGGCTTCGATCCCCCCCACACCCCATCCCAGCACGCCCAGACCGTTGATCATGGTGGTGTGACTGTCAGTTCCCACCAACGTGTCGAAGTAGGCCTGGCCTTGAGGGTCCACGAACACGACCCGGGCCAGAAACTCCAGATTTACCTGATGGCAGATACCGGTTCCCGGAGGCACTACGGCAAAGTTGCGGAAGGCCTGCTGACCCCAACGCAGGAACAGATACCGTTCCCGGTTCCGCTCATATTCCAATTCCACGTTCTTTTGGAAGGCGTCGGCAGTCCCGTACTTGTCCACCTGCACCGAGTGGTCGATGACGAGTTCGACCGGTACCAGGGGATTGATGCGGCGTGGATCTCCTCCAAGCTTCTGCATGGCGTCACGCATCGCCGCCAGGTCCACCACGCAGGGCACACCTGTGAAGTCCTGCATCAGCACCCGCGCCGGCATGAAACTGATCTCGCGATCGGGTTCCGCTGACGCGTTCCAGCGCGCCAGAGCCTCGATATCCTCGGCACGCACGGAGAGACCGTTCTCGTTGCGCAGCAAGTTTTCCAGCAGAATCTTCAGTGAAAAGGGTAATCGCCGAATCTGGGGAAACACCTTTTCCAATCGAGGTAAACTGTGGATCGTGTATTGCCGGGATCCTACAGTCAGCGTCGTTTGGGTCTGGAAACTGTTGGGCATTGTTGCACCCCATGTTCCTGGAACTCGCGGACGGTTTTCCTCTAACTTGCGTGCGGTTTTTCTCGGGCCAGCGTACGGATTGTTACCGACGGGCGGTTTCCTAGTCTTCGATTCGCAATCTCTTGCCCACCGCCGATTCGCAATCTCTTGCCCACCGCTTCTCAAGCCATCCTCCCTATCCAGTATTGTTGGCAATGGTAGGCCAATGGCAATTGTAGGTGAACATCCGTTTTACACCGGAGGGTGGGTTGATGGGGCACCGGGGGGTGGGTTTTATCGGTTTCGACTTCGATGGGCCTGATCAGAGGTTCTTGCCTCTGTGGTGGCATAACCAGCAGAAGCTTCAGCAAGAGGAAGCACAAACAAGCCCTCACGGAGCCCAGGGTGAAGGCTAGCCGGCTCCCTTCAGCCCGTAGGGGGCTGCGCTGGAGGAGTCGCGCGATGTGGTGGTTCGAGGGTGGTGTCTTCCAGCAACGTCAAACCTGCGTCTTTCAAGGCTCTGCGGAGGTCAGCGAGATGGTCTGGAGCAATGACCACAGCGGTCGGACCCAATCGTTCCGCGATCAGGTGACGCGTGGCCGGCCATTGCATAAGACCATCGGCGGCTTCCGGTGTGGGCAGGCGAAGAACCAGCAGTCGTTCTGCCCGTACCGGCGACCAGTGCGGACCGAGCAGCAAGAGCCGTGCTGCGGGTGACAAAGGCGCTCCACTGCGTGCCATCAGCCAGGCGTCTAGGTCCGGAAGGGATAGGGTTTCGACGGCACGGCGCAGGCGTTCTGCCGTGATGCGGTAACGCCGGGGCTCTGTGGCCTCGGAAAGCGGTAAGGGTTCAGCAATGCGTGACAACTCCAGGTCCACAAACAGGTCCGCTTGAAGGGGGTCCACTTCCAGGGTCAGACCATCCTCGGCCTGGCGCAGGCAGGGTTGGGGTGGGGCTTCGTAGTTCCGATTGGCCAGTAGGCGGAAGTAACGCAAGTCAGGTTCCGAGCCATCGGCGGTCATACCGAAGCGTTCGCCGATACGCCAGTGAATCCATCCTTGGCTCAAGGCTAGTTCCGCATCTGCCGCTGTCGCGAATTCGATGACAACAGCGGCGGGAAAAAGGGCGAGTCGTTCCCGTTTGCTGCCCCAGCGTTCCAACAAGTCGATCACAGTGCGGGGGAGGGGGTGGGTGGCATGCCGTTGTAATGTCTGGAGGACCTGGGGCAAAGTCCAGCCTGCTTCTAAGGCATGATGCAGGGACCGCTCTTGCAGTTCGAGCACACAAGCTGGTCCGATCCGTTTCCATACCGCCAAGGCCGAGAGATCCGCGACCAGAGAAGGAGAAAGACCTTGCCGGTAAGCGATGATCTCCGCATTCGGCTGGACCAGAAGCGTCTGGGGAAAGGTGGGGAGGGGAGGTAGCTCTTCGTCGCTTCCATTCTGGAAGTACCAGCGGCCCAGAGGGGTCAGGCGGAAGCATCCGTGCGCACTTTCCACCATCTGAAGAGGCAGAGGAATCGCTTGCAGCCACCGTTCCACCCAACGGCGGCCGCTGTCCTGGAGATTGGCGGGATTGAGGATACCCGCCCAATACGGGTGATGATCCCACAACCAGGCTGCTAGTTCGGTGGGGTCGATCCAGGCTGACTCGGGTGCTGCCGCCAGCAACAACAGGATCAACCAGCCGGCACTGGAGGTGATGCCTGCCTCAGCGGCTGTATCCGGTCGCCGGCCGGACAGCGGATCCCATCGCTCGATACTCACAATGTGGGGGCATAATTCCACCAGCAGGCGGGGCAAGGACATACGCCAGCAGGCGGGGAAGGCAGCGGCTTGCAAATTGTCCCCCCGTCGTTCCAGCAAGCCCGTGGCGGCAGCGATGCGCAGGGCGAGTATGCCCGCGTCACAGGGCCCCGCTCCCCCTTCCCAACCCTCCTCGAACACAGGGTCACCATGTAGCCGCTGGACATCTTTTTTGTAGAACTCTCCCTCCTGGGTCAGTCGCACGGGATTTTCTCGCACTCGTTGCCAGACGGCTGCCAGTCGCAGCGGCCAATCCCAGCCATCCGGGCGTAGAACAGCACTCGTTTCGCTCCGACGGGGATCCGCACTGGGCTCACTCATCCGTCCTTCCCAGTCAGGGAGCGGCAATGACCGGGATCGTACCCGTTCCCCCACAGCCGGGTGAAGAAACACGCGTGTCACAAGGCCTCCCATGATCTCCAACCATGGGTTGGTTTCATCGGCATGCTGGGCAGACGGGGGAATCGACGGTTCCGAACCGTGTCCCGCTGGGGAAGACGGAACGGTTCTCGTAGTGTCTCGGGGTGCGATCGAGGCCTCGGGTCTCAAGCCTTCCCCGGCCGAATGACTCGGGACCCAAGGGAACACGAGGCCGTATTCCAGAGCCTCCTTCAAGATCGCCGGTCCATCATAGACTCCCAAGGCGGCAAGGATCGTAAGCAGTTGCCCCCGGTCCCAGACGGGTTTGCGACAACGGGCCATCACAGACAGAAGCAGCCTCACCTCGGGGCGGACTTTGCGTAAACAGCGGTCGATCAAAGGTGGGTTACTTTGAGCAGTCACGATGGCTTGTATCACCGTCGTATGATCCTGCCGGGGCATCCGGCCCGTCAATCGCATGGCCAGGGCCCGTAGTTGCTCCTCCGGGTAGCGCTCGAGGACCTCCCGACAGCATTGGGACCAGTGATCAGCTGAATCAAACCACGAATCTGATGAGGACATGATTCTGACTGTGTGCGCGAAGGAAAATGGCCTGGCCTCCGGGGGTCGCCGGTCGAATCACGCCGGGTTTCCGCAACGTTTGTTCGGTTCGTGGGCTGAAACGATGCGCGGGGCATGGCCGAGTTTGCGGAGTTCCGAGACCACGGTTTCCCATCGCCCGGGACGGACCAGGAGCACCGTCTCGCTCAAACGTCCCACGATCTCCGCTGCCAGTTTGGGTCGCGCCAGGACTTCTTCAGCGGTCACTGCGGTGTCCGTCATCAAGACACAGACCCGCTGATGCAACTTCACAGCCAGGCGACCTGTCGGTTTCCTCATGGGTTACTCCTTTTTCCTCTCCCCTGCAGTCTGGCAGGGCCTCCAGCATCAACCGGCTTCCCGGTGGCATGAAGGAACTAACTCCGATGCGTCGAGGATTTCGTAGGCGTATCCTTGCTCGGTAAGAAAGAGCTGACGATGGTGGGCAAAATCCTGTTCACAGGTGTCTCGCGTGACCAGGGTGTAGAAGTGAGCCGTGGAACCGTCGCTTTTGGGCCGTAGGATACGTCCCAGTCGTTGGGCTTCTTCCTGGCGTGAGCCGAAGGTCCCCGATACCTGGATGAGGACATGGGCGTCCGGCAAGTCGATGGCGAAATTGCCGACTTTGGAGAGGATCAAATGGCGGAGCTGACCCTGACGGAACTGGGCGTAGAGTTGCTCACGTTCGGCGGTAGGGGTGCTTCCCGTAATCAGGGGCAGTTGAAAGCGACGGGACAGACGACGCAGTTGGCTGAGGTACTGTCCGATGATGAGGACCTGCTGCTGCGCATGGAGCCGGAGTAAAGCTGCGACGACCTCCTCCTTGGCGGGATTTTCACTGGCGAGGCGATATTGAGCACGCCGTTCAGCCACCGCGTATTCCAGGCGAGCGGCATCATCGGGCAGACAAACGCGGATTTCCGTACATTGGGCCGGAGCGATCCATCCCTGGCTCTCCAGTTCTCGCCACGGCACATCGTAGCGTTTGGGACCGATGAGGGCGAAAACATCTCCTTCTCGTCCATCTTCCCGAATCAGAGTAGCCGTCAGCCCCAGGCGTCGCCGGGCCTGGATTTGGGCCGTCACACGGAAGACGGGAGCGGGAAGCAAATGAACTTCGTCATAAATGATCAAGCCCCAGTCCCGCTGCTCGAAAAGGCCGAAATGGGGAAACTCCTCGGTTTTGTCCGGGCGATAGGTCAGAATCTGGTAGGTGGCGATGGTGACGGGACCGATTTCTTTGCTTTCCCCCGTGTATTCCTTGATCTGCTCAGGTGTGAGAGTTGTTTTGTCGAGCAATTCGCGTTTCCACTGTTTGACCGCGGTGATGCTTGTGGTCAAGATCAGGGTACTTTTCTGCAAGAGTGCCATGACGGTGAGGCCCACGATCGTTTTGCCGGCACCACAAGGAAGGACAATCACGCCTGAGCCGCCGCGAGCCTGTCCGCCCGCATAGAAGACCGCAGCCGCCTCCCGTTGGTAATCGCGTACAACAAAGGGACGCCCCTGCAGGGTCCGTTCCCGTAAGGCCAAGCGAAGGTCGGCCCCTTCCGTGTAGCCGGCCAAGTCCTCGACCGGATAACCTAGGGCGATGAGAGCTTGTTTGATAACACCACGGTGAGCGGCGGCCACCCGGCAACTGCGTTCATCCAATTCCTCCCCCAGATAATCGCGTATTCCTTTGTGTCGTCGCAATTCGACGAGCAGGGCAGGTTGGTCGCAGACCAGCCGCAGAGCCAAGCCGGTCTCCGCATCCGGGAATCGCTCCAGTTTGATCCGCCCATAACGGGCCATCGTTTCGGCAATATCGATGGGGAGATTAGCGGGCAGCGGAAACTTGGTGAAACGGAGAAGGGTCTCAATCACTTGCTGGGCGGATAAACCCACCGCGGCGGCATTCCACAAGGACAGATTGCTAATCCGATAGGTGTGCAGGTGCTCCGGACTTTTTTCCAGCTCGGCAAAAGGAGCCAGAGCGTCCCGCGCCGCTCCGTAGCGGGGATTATCCACTTCGACCAGAATCGTACGGTCGGATTGCACAATGCAGGGATTGGCAGGATCGCAGGTGAAGGGAACCTTAGGCACAGCGGCGGTCGGTGCACTACGTGGCATGGTTGGGTGATGAGACTCCCAGGTAGGGGACTACACCTTTCGTGGCACGGTTGGCATACTTGCTCAACCGTGCTGATTCGGTAACTGTGAGGCGTCATGCCCCCGTGGCCGGACTCGTATGGAAACGGGTAACGCCATCCTCCCATGATGGCGTGCATCAACTGCTATTGTTGTCCCGAGACCTGCCAGAGTAAAGGCGAACTCTTCCAGACGCGTCTAGACGGGTGGATGCGTCTCAGCTCTTGTACCGGGTTTTCACCTCCGGTTGTCCCGGGAATGGGGGTGCTCCCGAGATTTTTCCCAACAGGGAAGAATCCTCTTGTCAGAGGCTTTCCCTCGGATCAGTATGGTGGAGGCATTGCGGGAGAGACAATTTATTCGGAACGGGGTCCTTCTCCAGTGGCTGGTTTCCGGACACACATTGCTGTTTCTAGCGGTTTAGGCGTTGCATATGGGGCGGTTGCCGTCGAGCCGCTGGGTTTTCCTACTGAGGCGGGCGTGCTGGCTGCGGTCTTCACGGGTGTCGGGGGGATGCTTCCGGATGTGGATAGCGACACCGGCGTACCCATGCGCGAGATGAGCCATCTGGCCTCGGTCGTCATCCCGTTGATGCTTCTTCCCCGTCTGGTCCAGCTGGAACTGACCCGCGAGACGCTTCTGGCCGTTTTGCTCATCAGTTACGTCAGTTTGCGTTTTTTCATGCTCTTCATCTTCCGACGTTTGACGGTACATCGGGGGATGTTTCATAGTATTCCTGCAATATTAGTAGCGGGTTTGGCGGTTTATCTGGCCTATGGCGGCCCGAATCGCCCCTTGCGTTGGCTGTTGGCCGTTGGTGTCATGCTCGGCTTCCTCTCCCACTTGCTTCTCGATGAATGGTTTGCCGTAGATTGGCGGGGGTTGGTCCCGCGTCTCAAACCGTCCGCGGGAAGTGCCTTGAAGCTCTACTCCCGTTCCCATCGGGCCACAGCCTTCTGCTACCTTCTGCTCGGTGGCCTGATCTATCTCACCCTTCTGGACCACGTGCACGCTCCGGAGTAACCGGTGCAGGTGAACAAGTTCAGGCGCTCCCATGGTGCCTTTTGCTCTTATGTCGGTAGTCCGTATTGTTATGCTGCCGACAGATGGAATAGGTAGTTGGGTGCTTGTTCTTGCTCTTCACCTGGTGGAAGGCACTCCTTGGAGGGAAGCCGGTGCGGGAAGCCGGGCGACGCCCTCCTGAACGTGGCGAAGGGCTTGGTATTTGTTGGGAGACGTGACTTGTTGGGAGACGTGACTCGGTCGCCAGGGCACTGGGGAGGAGTGCCGGGAGGCGGAGTAACGGAAGGCAGGCGGATGACTATGAAAGCACAGGCGTTGCTGGTCTTGGCAGTGATTCTGATAGTGGTGGTGGGGCCGGTAGCCTTTTATCGCCATCGGGAAATCCATAAGCGCAATTTTCGGGTCGTTGTCGATGGTGTCCTGTATCGGAGCGGTCAACTGACTCCGGCGGGACTGGACCGCCTCATCCGGGAACGGGGAATCCGCACGGTGGTGAGCTTACGCAAAAAGCACCCGCGATCCGATGGCTGGGAGGAAGCCTTCTGTGCCGAACGCGGTGTCCGGCATGTCCGCATCGTACCCCAAGTCTGGGCGGCAGATGAGGACGGTGACATTCCCGCCGAGCAAGCTGTCCGTGAGTTTCTGGAAGTGATGGACAATCCGGCTCATTATCCGGTGCTGGTGCATTGTTTGGCTGGTATTCACCGCACGGGAACGATGGTGGCCATCTTTCGTATGGAATATCAGGGGTGGACTTTGGAGCAAGCTCTGGCGGAGATGCACCATTGCGGTTTCGAGCCGGAGGAGATGGAACAGGACATCGCCACCTACCTCCGTTCTTACACCCCCCGGCGTCGATTACGGCTTGCTCCTGGGGCAGAGCAGCGGTCCTTGCCCTTCCTGGTTGAAGGAACTGCAGGAGAGAGCAAGTAAGTACATCACTTTTTTCCTTTTTTCTTCGTAGTCGATTTACTGCTTTTGGAAGCTTTTTCCGCTGGGGCGTCGGCTGCGGGAGCCGAAGATTGCGGTGTGGCGGCGGAGTCGGTCTTTACCTCGGTTTCCTCCTGGGTCTCGCTCGGATGAGAAGGCGGGGGGATGTTGATAGCGGGTACGCCGAAGCCGCCACCGGGCAAGTTGGCCAGCGCTGTTTGATTACGGGCTTGAACGTTGCCGGAGGTATCCAGATAGATTTTGTCCTGGAGGATTTCCTGAATCACAATGGCCATCTTGTCGTTGGTACGCAGATCGACCAGGGGCTTGGCCCCTTTATTGAGGGCGATCAAACGCTTCTGAATCAGGGTGGAGAGCTTGAAGCGTCCTCCCACCTTGTTGACGATTGCCTCTTCTTTCAGCTCTTCGAGCATGATAGGGATCCTCCTCATGCGGGAATGTTAGGGGACTGTTTTACGGCTTGCAGGGCGGTAAAGCGGGGAGCGATAGCCTGTTGGAGCTGATGCAGCGCAGTGTCCAGGTCATCGTTCACCACGATGACATCGAAGCGGTTGGCGGCGGCCAGTTCGTCCCGGGCCGTCTGCAAGCGACGCTGCAACCGCTCTTCCGACAGGTCGCCCCGCTGACGTAAACGTTGTTCCAACGTCTCCCAATTGGGGGGCATAAGAAATATATGCAGCGCCTCGGGGATGAGTTCACGAATCCGGGCGGCTCCTTGCACGTCGATAACCAGGATGACTCCATATCCTTTGCGGCGATACGGTTCCACCTCGTCGCGGGGTGTGCCGTAATAGTCACTATCAAACACCCGGGCCCATTCCAATAGATGCTGCTCGCGGATGGCGCGTTCGAATTCCTCCCGGGTCCAGAAATGGTAGCTTATCCCGGGTATTTCTCCGGGACGGGGTGGGCGGGTGGTGGCCGTGATGGCCCGTCGCAGCGGCCAGGGACTGCGAGCGATCAGATGTTCCACCAAGGTGGATTTTCCCACACCGCTGGGCCCAGACAAAACGATCAGCGGTCCCTGCTGGACTGGCTCGGGCTGTGCCTTTTGCATCAGACGCCTATCCTGCGCGACACCCTAGGGAGATTGCCTCTCGGACCTCCATCCCGCACCGCCGCATTATTCGATGTTTTGCACCAGTTCGCGGGCCTTCTCCAATTGAGCTTTGATTTCTACCACATGGCGTGCGATGGTCACATCCGCCGCTTTAGCTCCCAAAGTATTCGCTTCCCGTGCCATTTCCTGGACGAGAAATTCCAGTTTTCGGCCCGCTTCCTGCCCTTGATGGACGAGCTCAGCAAATTGGTCCAAGTGGGCCTGCAAACGTGCCAATTCCTCGCTTACGTCGCTGCGCTCAGCAAACAGGGCCACCTCTCGGAGCAGATGAGCATCCTCCAACGGGACCTGAGCTTCGCCCAGCAGTTGTCGGACCCGTTCCCGCAGTCGCTGCTGGTAATCTTCTTGGACGCGGGGTAAACGCTCTCGCACGCGAGCCAGTTCTGTAAGCAATCGTTGGTGGATCTGGAGCAGATCCTCGGCCATGGCTTGCCCTTCTCGTTGTCGCATGGCGCACAGTTGCTCCAGGGCCATCTCGAGGGTGGACTCGACCAACGTCCACTCCTCCGGGGGTGGAGTGCCCAGATAGGGCGTAGTTGTGACCAGGCCGGGAAGCAGGAGCAGACCACTGGTCAGATGGGGAAATGCTTCGGGGCAGCCTGCGCTCTGGCAAATCTGCCGCAGCTCCAACAGATGGAGCCGGAGGGTGTCGGCCGGCCAACGGAATACCGGTGTTGTCCGACGTTCGACCGAGATGTGGACCGTGATAGTGCCGCGCCGGACCCACCGTCGTATCACCCGTTCGATTTCTGCCTCGTACATGGGGTAGGGGTCATCGCCACGCACCACGACTTTCAGATAACGGTTGTTGAGGCTGCGGACTTCCACCGCTGCTGCCCGCTCAGCCCATTCCCGGCGAGCTGCCCCGAAACCCGTCATGCTGTGCAATGCACCAACCACCCTGTACCTCGTTTCTACCTGCCTCTCAGGTCGGCTGTCGCCACCGCTGGGGGGATCTTCTCGCCCTAACAGACCATTCTGCCGAAAGTTGACCCTTGGGGGATGTTCCAGCCTTGACCGATCACGAAGTCGAAGATCACCCCTCAGAACACCCTCGCACCTCCCTTCATCGCGTCGAACCGACCAAGGGTCGCTCTTCGAGTTCCCGCGAGTCGTATTTGACCACTTTCACATGGATCATGATGAGTAACACCCAAACGCCGGCGACCCAGAGGGTGATCTTGACAAATTGATCCGCTGCCCGTGAGCCGAAGGGACTGGAACCTCCCACCCCTCCAAAGGCACCAGCCAGTCCCCCACCCTTCCCGCGTTGGATCAGCACCACGAGCATCAGGAACAGACCCACGAGGATGATGATCAGATTGAGCAGGTGGGATAGCCACCAGACACTCCACAGAGCCACGGTCGCTTCTCCTTGAGATCACGCACCTTGTTCCGGCAGGAAGGTATCGGGGGACCGGTGTGCGCCACGCCTCGACCCGAACCAACCCCAACCTCTGCATGAGAACAGATACTATAGGACGCTTTCCCTCCCGCGCCTACCCCCAGATGCAAAAATTGTTCCCCAAGTTTTCGGTTTTCTCCTCCTTCCTTTTCCTGTTCGCTTAGGGCTTGGATATGGGGGTTGGATCGGGTCCTGTGCAACAGAAACAATTCGCACAATCCGCTGTGGAAAGCATGGGCGTAGTCCAGAAGGAATAGCTTCGCCAGAGCATTACGACTTCGTGTCGAAAGGTCTGAAGAAGACAAAGCCGCCGGGCGTAAGCTGTGGGTGGTAGCTTCGCCGAAAGTCAATCGGGATCGGGGGGAGGAAGAATTGGGGGGACCTGTTCAGGCCTTGACAATCTTCTCGCGTCCCCGAGTGACATGTCGGGTGGCATTGCGGGTATCTACGACCAGGCGGCTATGTTCCACAATCCAGGGGTAATCGTAGGCAGAGTGATCGGTGACAATCAGGACGCAATCCTGGGCCGCAAGTGTATCCGCGGTCAGTGGCAGACTGTGCAGAGGTTGCAAGTGCGGCCAATGACGCATCTTGGGAAGTACGGGAATATGAGGATCGTTGTACTGAACCACAGCGCCTTTTTTCAGAAGCAAGTCCAAGAGCTCGAAACCGGGGCTTTCACGGGGATCATCCACGTCTTTCTTATACGCCATTCCCAGGAGGAGGATATGGCTCCCCTTGACAGGCTTCCCCCGTTCATTGAGCGCGTCGGTCACCTTGCCGACCACATAAGCAGGCATCGCGGTGTTGATTTCCCCTGCCAGTTCGATGAAGCGGGTACTCAAGCCGTATTTTCGGGCAATCCACGTCAGGTAAAATGGATCGATAGGAATGCAATGCCCTCCCAGTCCCGGACCCGGGTAGAAAGCCTGAAAGCCGAATGGCTTGGTCCGCGCCGCCTCGATCACTTCCCAGACATCGATGCCCATGCGGTCGTAGAGCACTTTCAATTCATTGACCAGGGCGATGTTGACGGCTCGATAGGTGTTCTCCAGGATTTTGCAGGCCTCGGCGACCTCGGGGGTGGACACCGGCACTACCTCCACAACGACCTGACGGTAGAGAGTTGCAGCCAACTCCCTGCTAACCGGCTCGATCCCGCCGACAACCTTGGGGATACTGGTGGTGGAATAGCGGGGGTTGCCGGGATCTTCGCGTTCGGGACTGTAGGCCAGAAAGAAATCCACACCCACCTGCAGTCCCCGCTGACTCAACAGAGGCAGGACGACATCTCGTGTGGTCCGAGGGTAAGTGGTGCTTTCCAAAACGATCAGTTGGCCTGGGCGTAAGGTTTGGGCCACGGCTTGCACCGAATGGACCACATAGGTCAGGTCCGGTTCCCGTGCTTCCGTCAACGGTGTAGGCACACAGATAAGGATGGCGTCGGCTTCTCCGAGACGTTGGAAATCGCTGGTCGCGGAAAAGCCCTGGGCCTGCATTTGACGGATGGTAGCGGAGGAAATGTGACCGATGTAACTTTCCCCACGCTCAAGCTTCGCTACTTTGGCGGGATCAATGTCGAAACCTAGTACACGGAACCCTGCCTGACTGAAAGCCTTAGCCAGTGGCAGGCCGACATAACCCAGACCGATGATGCCCACGCAAGATCGACGCTGTCGGATCAACTCCAACAGTTGTACCGCTGCGGATGGTACATGGGAAGGCTGATTCGTGCTTGTCGTAAAGGATGGATCCAAACTTCTCGTAAAGGATGGATCCAAACTTCCGCCAGGGGGTTCCGATGTTCGATGAGTGCTCATGGCTTTCCCCAACCCTTTCCTTGTGATGATCCACCTTGTTGGAACCTCAACCCTATGACCCCTGAAGGCAAAGTCACCATTGGGAATGAGATCGATCAACTGCTGGAGTGAATCTTACTCACGGGATTGATCTTACCTGTAGGGTAGCGACAGGACAGGAGGTGCACGGTGGCAGGGTGGGAGTTGGATGGTGGCAGGACAGGAGGCCCACGGTGGCAGGCCCGGAGCAGTTACCTCCCACACGCTCGGTACGATTGGTGGAACTGTCCGAGGCACAGCGCCATTGTCGCGCCCATGAACCCTAATCATTTCCGGATTCCAGAAATTACGTATGTTTAGTTTCCAGAAGCAATAACGATCGACGGGTTGAACCGAGAGGGGGCGTTTTTCAGGAGGTTGGTTGACAATCCCTGCGCCTCGAAGCACGTTTCCTGACCCTTGGGCTCCTATTCCTGCGATGGCGATTCGCCGCTTCGATGCTGTCCAGGTTTCCAGAGGCGGTCGCGTTCACCCCGGTTGTTGGCATAGCGGGCCAGAACAAACAGCAAGTCGGACAGCCGATTCAAGTAGATGAGAACCTGGGGGTTGATGGGGACTTGCTGCTGGAGGGCTGCAACGGTTCGTTCGGCTCGGCGACAGACAGCACGGGCCAGGTGGAGCCAGGCTGAGGCCAGGCTTCCCCCGGGTAATACAAAACTGTGCAGAGGTTCCAAAGTGGCATTGAAGCGATCAATAGCCGCCTCAAGTCGGGTTACCTGGTGGGCAGTTATCCGCAAACATTGCCCCTCCTGTTCCGACTCCGACAGCGGAACACATAAATCAGCACCCACGTCAAATAAATCGTGTTGGATGCTTTCCAACAGCTCCGCCTCGACACCACCTTCCGGGATATTGGCCAGCACCAAACCCAAGACGGCGTTGAGTTCGTCCACTTCACCATAAGCGCATACCCGGGGATCGTTCTTGAGCACACGTGTGCCGTCGCCTAAGCCTGTTTCTCCACCATCCCCGGAACGGGTGTAAATCCGCGAGAGGTAAACCATAGGGCATTTCTCCTCCTATCACGGGACAAGTTTCTCAGGGTACCAGAGAGTAAGTGTCTTAGGATAGGCGTCTTGTCGGGAAGCCTCATGGACGCACAGGAAGCTCCATGGATATCCTAGTCACCGTCCCGGTCACGGGTTGGACTTGGGAAACGCTTTTCACTGCCAGGCAGAGCTGCAACTCCGAATAGGTCAGGAGGTCGGGTAGGCAGGAACTGTAACTCCGAATAAGGTAGGGCTGCAACTCCGAAGAGACTCAGTCGGGGAGGCATCGTCCCATTTTCCGGCAGACCGCGCATATTCTGATTCAATTTCCTGACACGATTGGCCGATACAGTAGGTAACGGAGGAGTAACAATCCGGCTCGCACGGAGGGGGAGCATGACCGGATGGTATCGCAAGCTGTTGTGGGCGGCGGTAGTCGCCCTGCCGACCCTGAGCGGGGGCTGCAACCCTTTGACACTGGGGTGGTTTACGCCTATTCCCGTAAAGCCGTGGATGGCGGAACGGATGGATCAAAAGTACAATCATCGCAATGATGGCCGGGTTCCCATCCTGCCGCCTATCCGCAATGGTTATCCACCCCCCATTTGCGAAGACCCACCGAGTGATGCGGAGGTTCTTCGGGCATTGCCCAAAGTGGCACGAGGTGTTCCGTACATCTATGAAGAGTTCCGCGATGATATTACTATCGTAAAGAACCGGCTAGTCGATAAAATCGATCCACCACGATTCTTCCCGCTCATTGGTATGGCCCAACTGCACCACTGCCACTGGGAATGTGTCGTCTATTACACGGAAGTGATCCAGAGTGACTACCCCTTCCCGCAATACACGAAGCGGAACCGCGTTCAAGTGGTGTACATCGATAAGGACCACCTCCACCTCTACGTCGGACCGAATGCGGATATCCAACGCCAGATTACTCAGGAAATGACCAAGTATTGATGCTGCCCCTCCGTCGTTCGTGACGGGCGACCGCACCCACCCAGCTTCACCATAACAGAAGCTGGGTGTCGTGCGTTTCCAGGCAACCTTGGATCCTGTTTGGGCTCCGTCCTTCCCTTGTGGCCCTATTTTGGGCGCCATCCTCCCCTTATGATGCTCCGGTTTTGATCCCCACCTCAGGGGAAACCGGGGCTCCGACTTGGTTTCAAGGGTATGATCTGTTTGTGCGGTTTTCTGACTATAACTTCCTCAATAATGGTAAACTATAACTTCCTCAACGGTAAGTTGTTGCCCCTCACCAAGCGTCAATCCGTGTGTACCTTTCTATGTACTGCGCAGTTTTTTCCGACGCGGCGGCCTCGGACTTGTCGAAAACCGCCGAAAGACTACGATAACGATGGAAAATATGGAGATTTACTGGGGAGGGAGTTCCTCCTCCTCTGCGTGGTGAAGTAAAAAATGTGAAAATAGACAAATGTGAGCATTTTTGTATGGATCGGCTACTTTCTGCCACGAGTGATCAAACTTCGGTGAACAGGGTGGTTCCCCAAACCACGGGTCCGTGGGGACCCTCAAATCAGGCAACGCATGGGCACACGGCGGGAGAGGAAGTAACGCAACAGCCGGGGGCATTGTCGGTTCCCGCACCGATGACCTCTGAAGAAATTGCCGAGGCTTGCCAGCAATTGGATCAAGCGACCCCTCAAGAGATATTGCAGTGGGCGGTACGACGGTTTCACCCCCGGTTGCTGATGGCCACGGCTTTTGGCGCGGAGGGCTGCTGTGTCATCCACATGCTGGCTGAGATCGAGCCGACGGTGACTTGCATCAATCTCGAAACGGGTTATCAATTCCCGGAGACGTTGGAGTTGCGGGAGCGGATTCTCCAACGCTATGGAATTGCCGTTGAGTACATTTATCCCGAACAGAGTGTAGCGGAGTATGAGGCGGAACACGGCGGCCCGCTGTACACCATCCGACCCGATCAATGCTGCTACGATCGGAAAATTGTGCCCTTGAAGCAAGCTCTTGCCCGTTATTCCCCTTTGGCGTGGATTAGTGCCATCCGGAAAGACCAGACGGACGTGCGCAGCAAGGCTCAGGTAGTGCAATGGGATGCCAAGTTCCAGTTGGTCAAGGTCAACCCACTCCTGCATTGGACCAAGCGTGACGTGTGGAACTTTATTGTGCGACACGATGTACCCTACAATCCCTTGCACGATCGGGGCTATCCCAGCATCGGTTGCTGGCCGTGTACTCGACCGGTCCAACCGGGAGAGGATGATCGGGCAGGACGTTGGGCAGGCAAAGTCAAGAAAGAATGTGGTCTGCATGTGATCGAGCACAGCGACGGTAGTGGGATATAGTCCGGGCTGTCAGCCCGAACCTACTGACACTTCGATGCATTAGGCCTGAGCGGATGGTGGGAACCACCTGCTTGGGGGCCATTACAGGGGGATGGGAATAGGTAGGATTTTGAGATCACTTGTTCCCCTGTAGGAGCACTTGTTCCTTGTAGATCAGGTATTGTGAAATCATCCGTACCTGGTCAGGACGACGGACATAAAGGCTTGGTGATGGGTATGTATCCCTTGGTTTTCGCCCTACATGTACGCTGCTATGCAACGATCTGCCAAAGCTGAATATGCTTGTGTTGCCATGTTGGAACTGGCTGCCCGCTATGCGGAAAAACGGCCCATACGTGTGGCGGACATCGCTCAGCGACACAACATCTCGGAGCGGTTTCTGGTGCAAATTCTTTTAGCTCTCAAGTATGCCGGTCTGGTGGAAAGCACACGGGGAGCGGCCGGAGGATATACTCTCAGTCGGTCCCCGGAAACGATTACCCTCTACGATATCTTGCAGGTCACGGACCCACCCCCCAAACCGGAAACTCAGGATGGACGCTCCCAGCTCAGTCCCTTTTTCCGTCAATTGCAGACTGTCTGGCTGCGAGTCCGTCAGGCGGAGGAAGATGTGCTCAAGCACATGACGCTTGCGGACCTGGTGGCCCAATGCGAAGGTCCCCAGTACGTCATTTGATTCCCTTCTTCGCTGTAGAAACGGGGAATATTAGAAACGGGAAATAAACTGTTGCGCAAGCGTGGGAAAATGCCGCCGTCTGCTATACGCTGTCGGTAGGGTGTGTCAACGACCCTTCCCTGGTGTGCCGATAACGCTACTGGATCGTATCCTCGAAATTCACGGAGGAATCCATGCCCGAATTGATCCCGCCTCATGGTGGTGTAGCCGAACCGATCAACCGGACGGTTGCTGTACTGGATCCGCCTTCCACGCATGAGATTGTAGTTTCCGATGCGGATCTATCCACGGTTTATCGCATAGCGGACGGGGCATTGTCGCCTCTGACCGGTCCGATGACACGGGAGGAATACCACCGTGTGCTGGAGGAGCAGGTGATCATCCGCCAGGGCCGCAAGTATGCCTGGACCATCCCCTTGGCTTTCCCCGTTGAGGAACGTGTTGCCCGGCACTTGAACACCGGCAGCAAACATCCCCTGGTTAATGAGCGCGGCCAATGCGTGGGCGTGATCGAAGTCCAGGATGTGTATCCCTGGGACAAGAAAAAGTACAATCACAGCGTCTATGGTACCCCGCGTGAGGATCATCCGGGGGCGCGGATCGCCAATCATGATCCAAGGACCTATCTGGTCGGAGGCGACATTTGGGCACTGCCTCAGCCCAAGCACCCGGAATACGGGGATTTGATCCTCACCCCACGCGAAACTCGTGCTCTGTTTCAGCAAAAGGGCTGGGAACGGATCGTAGCCTTCCAAACACGCAACGCTTTACATCGGGCCCATGAGTATGCTCTGGTGGTGGGTTTGGAGCGCCTCACCCGCGCCGGTTATTTCGCAGGTGCCGTCCTCAATCCGCTTGTCGGAGAGACCAAAAGCGACGACGTCGATGCTGCTACCCGCATCCGCACCTACCGCGCCTTGATCGACTCTCACGCCCTCGGCCAGGGCGACATCGATGAGCAACTCTGGCAACGCCTGGGTCGCAAATTTCACGACCATGTGCTCCTGATCGCCCTCGATATCAAAATGTTCTACGCCGGTCCCAAAGAAGCCGTCATGCACGCTATCTATCGGCAAAACTACGGCTTCACCGACATCATCATCGGTCGCAAACATGCCGACGCGCCCTACGACGATAAAACCGACATCTGGGATCCCCTGGCGGCCCAACGCATCTTCGACCAACTCCGCGGCGAATTGCTGATCCAACCGCTCAAAGTCGGTTTTGCTGCCTACTACAAGGAATTGGGACGCGTCGCTCTCGTCGATGAATATGCCGACCGCGGCTGGCAACCGGTCAACATCAGCGGCACCGCCCTGCGGGAAATGCTCCGCCGTGGGGAAATGCCCGACCCCGCCATTATGCGGCCCGAAACGGCCCGGGTCCTGATCGAACGTTATGCCCGCAATCCTTGATAGACCGGTTGCTCCGGATGTCCCGACGGTTTCTCCCGGGTCCAGCCTTTGTCCTTCACGGCACCTTTATGACCCACCTCGTACGGGCCAGCCGCTCATTCCGCTATGAGCTGAGTCCGCTATGAGCTGAGGGTGTCCACCGGGCCCGATAGTCCAGGAGCCGATTTTTTGGAATTTCCCTCAAAGACCTCTTGGCCATAAGGATGGTGAAGTGTAAGCTAAAAATTCGATTCCAATGTTTCTTGCATGACTCGCATACCTCGGTAACTTCTTCTGATTTGGAAGTGAAAGTAAGGAAACATCACCATGAGGCGGCAGCTGGTTGTGCCGGCATGGTCACTGACAGGGATTCTGGTGTGGTGCGCCCCTTTGACCGCCCAAATCACCTGGAATATCACCTACGCTGATCCTGAGGGGACGGGGTTTTATGACCCAATCGAAGGACAACTTCGCCGGGATTCGATCCTTGCTGCCACGCAGTATCTGAACACCGTGCTGGATGGACGCGGGACCGTGAATATCGAGTTCCGCTCCGCTCCCAGTGGTGCTGGCTATTTGGCCTCCTTCGGTCCTAATCAGTTTGTAATCCATAGCAATGGCAGTTTTCAAAACGGCGGTATCTATCAAGCGGCTCGTACCAATACACGTCCTTTCAATGGTGTCGATGGAAAGGGGGATTTTAACTTCAGTTATGGCTGGAATTATGTGGGTCAATCTCCGGCCTCGAACAAATACGACATGGTCTCCGTGGCCATTCATGAACTGGTGCATGGTGTTGGGTTTCTAAGTTTGACGGATGTTCAAGGGCGGGGCTTGGCGGACCGGACCCCAGGGACGCCCGATATTTATGCTGTCTATGACCGTTATCTTTACCAAGGAAGTGGCAGCAATGCCAGTGCACTTTTCAATACGGATATAAACAGTCCAAACTATGCGTCCTTTGTTGGGAACTCTTCCGTGTTTACATCGGGAAATGACCCCAACAGTGGCCTCTTTTTTATTGGCCCTTATAGTAAGGAAGTTTATGGAGCTGCTATCCCCTTGTACGCCCCCAACCCTTATCGTGATGGGTCGAGCGTGAGCCATGTTAATGACACCAACGCCCTGATGTACTACTCGACACCCCCCAATCGCGTGAAGCGGTTGCTCAATTACGAAATTGCGATGCTCCTGGATATCGGCTGGAATGTTTACGAGTGGAACAACACCACAGGAAACTGGCTGGATGGGGTCTCGGGCAGCAATCTCAACGTCAGCAATTCCCGCTGGCGCTCCTCGTCGGGGATCGTTTATCTGAATAATCAGTGGTATAATCGATACGGTTTTTCCAATCCTGCCCCTGTCCTGCCACCTTATGCCCAGGTGACCTCGAACATCGTGCTCAACTTTGGGGGAAGTGGGAGCACAGGGTATACCGCCACGAACGATATCGGTTCGGTTCGACTGGCTCGGTTGAACTTGAACAGCAGTGCGACCGCCGCAAATACCATCACGGGCGGTTCTCTGATCTTTGGAGTCAACAGCGACGGCAGCCCCAGTGTTCTCGCCCCGAAGATTATCCAGCAAGGAAGTGGTGCATTCATCATCGCTAGCGACATTGTTGTGACCAATACGGCTAGCAGCGGCGGGTGGACAGGTTTGACTGTGGAAGGGGATGGTTCCGGTCGTATCACACTCAGCGGCACCATTAGCGGGACGGGTGGTCTGACCAAACTCGGAAACTTCCTCCTGGAAATCAGCGGCAACTCCGCCAACATCTATAGCGGCACAACAACGGTCAGCGGGGGTATCCTGATGTTGAATAAAACCGCAGGTCAGAATGCCCTCGGCGGGAACTTGACCCTAGCCAGTGGTGGTACGGTGTTGCTGGCCGCGGATCATCAGTTGCCCGACGCTGGTACGGTCCGACTGCAAGGTGGAACGCTCAGCACGGGAGAAGGGGTGGGGCATAGCGACATTCTGGGTGCGTTGGAACTGGCCAGTACCTCGACTATCGCTCTGACCCGAGGACAACACAGCCTGACATTCACGGGCATCAGCGGGACACCTAGTGGTAATCTCATCGTTAGCGGTTGGTCCGGCGACATCTTTCAACCGGGCACCGAGGGACGTGTCTATTTCAGCAATATCGGGGAGAATCCCAACCAACAGTATAGCAGTTTCCTTGCGGCCGTTCGTTTTGTGGGATTTCCCAGCGGCGGCATTTTTTTGACCACCTCAACCGCCGGCCTCTATGAATTGGTGCCAGTACCGGAACCAGCGGGGATTGTGGCTATAGTGGCAGCTGTCGGCCTCCTGTTTTATAGCCTACGGCGTTGGCGAAAACACCAGGAAGAGGCGCCGTCTTACCTCACTGCCTGAAGAGGCCTCTCAAGAGCCTGTGTCCGTAATTTTCTCCAACTGAATGCCGCCCCTGCATTCCTGGAGCGACCGAGGTGAGGGCCATTCTACTGATTATGGTGCTATCTACTCTTGCAGGGCTGGTAAATGAGAGGCCGGGCCGGGACCAAGAGACCCAACCGAGATGGGAACGGCTGGGGAGGAAAGTACGCCTCTCAGCGTTCCCAAAGGGTTAACAGGACCTTGGGCATCATTATGTAACGTTTTTTGTTTGCCCCGTTGCAATCTTCCGGACGATGCAGTAGGCTGAGAACAATAGATTAGCTCGGTCGTGATTTTGCCAACGCTCGGTGGTGCTGCTACGTCATAATGTAAAACGCTCGGTAGGGTTGCTACGTCTTAAAAATTAGTGCTGCCGGCCTTTCCCTTGAGGAACCAGAGGAATCGAGTTCCGCTTTCGTTGTGAGGAAACCCATGGCTATTCCAGTTATCTGCCCTGGTTGTAAGGCCAGCTTACAGCTACCGGATCACCTGGCGGGAAAACGGATCCGGTGTACAACGTGTCAAACTGAGATACAAGTCCCTGCGAGAACGGTTGCTCCAGCAGTCGTTACAGCGGTAGCGAATGGTGGAGCGAAGGGTTCGCCGGCTGCAGCAGGGAACGTATCCCAGCGGGCGAAGACACGGCCGCAGTCTCCTGCTGTCCGATATCAAGACGAGGATGAGCGGCCTCGTCGTGGCACCAAGAAGAAATCATCGGGAGATAACACCCTTCTCATCGCGGCCATCGGTGGGGGTGGTCTGCTGGCGGTGCTGCTGATCGTGGGAGCCGTCTTCCTGTTTACTGGAAATAACAGTAAACAGAACAGTGCCCAAAACAGTTCCGGTACCAGTTCCGCCTCGACAACTGGCAGCAATGAGAGCAATGCGCCCCCGGCTGATGGTAGCAACACGGGTGTTCCCGGCGGTGGCGGTGGTCCAGGTGCAGGGGCAGCTGTGCCTCCCGGGATACCGCCGGGAGGTGGTCCACCAAACTTTACGCCTCCTGGTGGGGGAGGACGACCGATAGGAAGTGGGGGCTTCGTTCCGCCCGGTGTAGGTGGCAATTCTCCTTTCCCGCCCGGTTACCCAGGCGCTACGGCTCCTGGAGGGCCGGATGATGGTTCAGGAGCAGTTGTGGATCCACCAGGTGGGATTGGTGTACCGCCAGGTGGTATCGGTGCGCCGCCGGGTGGGATTGGTGTACCGCCAGGTGGTATCGGTGCGCCGCCGGGTGGTGTTGTGCCTCCACCGGGAGGTGGCGGTAATGTGATCGGGCCGCCTCAAGGGGGTGGCGGAGGTTTTGCCCTTCCCGGTGCCGGTGGGACCACAGGTCCGTTCAATCCCAACCGGCCGGGGCCGGGGAGCGTCACGGATGGCAAACGGAAGGCGCAGATCGAGACTTTTTACTCGGCAGCCTTCGATAAGACGAAAGGTGAGTTGCTGGCCTTCAGTCCGCGGATGGAGCAACGGAGTCGCTTGCAAGGATTCCTCCAACGCTACGATGTCAACAACAACTTCGCTCCGCTTAGCCGTTACAAGCTACCGCATTTACTCGCCCGAGGGGTAGTGGACGACAAACAGGGCCTGCTCTACGCCGTGGCGGCGCGGGCAGACAACCAAGTTGCCCTGGCTCAGTTGGCCCAACAGGCGATGACTCTACCCGTGGCGATGGGGGATGTGGTGATCTATGATCTCAAACCTCTCTACGAGAATAAGGTCGAAGATAGTGCTGAACTCAAACCGATAGCGACCATCCCCTTCTACGCGACCAACCGTTTCATCCGGAGCTTAGTGCTCAGCGTGGATGGAAGCCAGCTTTATGTGCTCACCACCCAAGTCGCAGGGGGACGGCCCACGAAATCCACGATCAGCGTGGTCAACACATCCTCTCGAAGGACGGAGAAAACACGTGACTTGCCTGCACCGGCTGGTGACATGATCCTGTCGCCGGATGGCAAACACCTGATCCTGACTGAGATGGCAGCCGGTGGTCGGGGAGCAGTCCGCCTTGTGAGTGCTAGTGACTTGAGTTTTGTCAAAAACTATCCTTTGCCTGTAGAAGGTACTCCTAACGACCTGGCTGTTACGTCGAAAGGCCACATTTTCGTTTCCGTCGTGTCCCAACCTCCCTCGGCGGGAGGTGGACCAGCCCGACCCGGCGGCGGACAACCCGGCCGACCTGGCCCCGGCCTCGGACCTCCCGGCGGAGGGATTGGGGGAGTAGCACCGGGATTGCCTCCCCAGGGAGCTGGCTTTGCTGGTGGCGGGCCGAATCTTGGTGGACCTCCTGGAATCCCCAGTGGACCAGGATTGGGCGGGATCGGTGGCATCGGATTGCCACCAGTCCCTCCAGGGGGTGGACTCGGTGATGAAGCAGGCCCAGGTTCCGCGCCGGGTATCGGTGGAGGCATGCCCCAGCATTCCCAACTCTCGGCGAAAATCGTGATCGCCTCCGAAAAGGGCGTCCAGGAAATCAAACTCCCCGCCGGCTGGAAAGCCGCTAACAATGGGTATGTGGAGTTCTCCCCGGATGGCAAATCTCTCTACGTCGCTTCCCTGCAGGACACCGGCCTCGACATCTATGACGTTGCCGATCCTGATGATCCTGTCGAGCTGAAGCACCGGGTCGCGCTCGTCTCGGCAGGAGGCGAAAAGATCGGGGGTCACTTCTACCTGACCCCTGAGGGCCGGCACCTGATTTTCCACAATGGTGTGATTATCGACACTGAGGATACAGGGGGTCGCTTAGGAGAACCGGGAAATGCTGCTGGCGGTGGTGGCGGCGGTGGCTTCCCCGGTGGCTTGCCGGGAGGCGGTTTCCCGGGTGGTTTACCGGCACCCGGTGGAGGCGGCTTCCCCGGTGGCTTGCCGGCTCCCGGTGGCGGTGGAGCTACACCCCCTGAAGTACCTCCCCCTCCCGGAGGCAATAGCGGTATAGTGCCGCCGGGAATTCCTCCTGCGCCGGGTGGGGGTTTTCCGGGGGGGTTGCCTGCACCCGGGGGAGCCGGTGCTACACCACCCCCACCACCTCCTCCACCGGCAGGCGGAGCGAGTTCTCCGTTGATCCCTCTGATTCCTGGCGGACCGCGGCCCGGTGGTATCCCAGGAAATCCTCCACCTCCGCCATCACAATGACAACCACTGCACCTGGTTAAACCCCCGCGATGACACCCCTAAGAGCGGTCAGCCCACCCTCCTGGTCGGGCAAAACCCCGCCCTACCCTCTTGATCGATAAAACACTGTTGAATGGGACAGAGCCTTCTCCCCGCTCTGTCCCATATTGTGTTGTGCCCAATCAGACTTGTGAAAATCGACCGGCTTCCCTCGCATAAGAAGGAAAACTCGGGACGGGATTACTTCGTTGTTGCTGGATGGGATTTGACTACTCGCTTCCAGATGACGCGGGTGATTCTTCGCGGAATCGGTAGCCCACACCACGCACGGTCTCGATCAAGTCGGCGCTTCCCCCTGCCTCTGCTAGCTTGCGTCGCAACGTTTTGATATGCACGTCGATGGTGCGCTCTAGGACGATGGACCCTTCTCCGATGGCGGCGTCCATCAGCTGATGACGGCTGAATGCCCGTCCCGGTTGACGCACGAGCGTCTCAAGCAGGCGGAACTCGGTGGGGGTGAGGACCAGAGGTTTCCCATGCAGGGTGGCCCGATGGCGGAGGCGGTCGATCCGCACTCCCAAATGCTCGATCACATCTCCCGCGTCGCTCTGACCGGCCACCCGTCGTAGCAGAGCCTTTACCTTATGGAGCAACACCTTGTTGCTGAAGGGCTTGGCCACGTAATCGTCCGCCCCAATGGAATAACCCACAACCTGGTCTGTCTCTTCTGTCTTGGCGGTGATCATGATGATCGGGATGTCGCGCGTTCGTTCGCCTGCGCGAAGAAGCCGGCAGACTTCCAGGCCGTCCATCCCGGGTAGCATCAGATCCAAAAGCACAACATCGGGAAGAAGAGTCTGAGCTTTGCGTAACCCCTCCTGACCATCGTGAGCGACATGCGTTTCATACCCTTCGCGGTTGAAATACCACGAGAGGGATTGGGTCAAACCGCGCTCGTCCTCGATGATCAAAATTCTCGGTTGTGGCATCGCTTCTCCCCTTGTTGCCATCATAGCCAGAGGACTATCTGCCCTGGACGCCACTCCTGCTGATTCACCCATATTCTGATCCTCCCCGTCGGGGCAATCCCACCCTTGGTGTTACCTCACAAGTTACACGTTCCACCACCGGCGAGTTGTAAGGACGTAGAACAGGCTGATGAGCCCCAAGCCGTTGATGCTCCCACGGTTATCTATCCATATGTCACCCTATCTATGTTGTATGAATTTCTGGCAAAGCCTCTGTGAAAGCTCTATGAGACTGGCTCTGGGAGACAGAGTGCTGATGCTGCAGAGTTGTGTGAACTAGGGTTTAAGGATATAAAACGTGGGAGTGGGATGCTCGTGATGGTCAGGAAATGGCATCAAGAAAAGGGCAACACTCTCCACAGAACAGTACGATGACAATCCCCGAGATTTCAGGCGGCCTGGGCTGGGGATTCCCAATCTTCAAACCGCAGAGGCAAGAGGCGGCTGACTCCCTGGTCGGTCATGGTTACTCCCCAAAGTCGATCGGCCGCGGCCATCGTGCGTTTCTTGTGGGTAACGATGATGAACTGACTGACGTCGAGAAATTCCCGTAAGATCGATGCGAAGCGAACAGTGTTCGCTTCATCCAGGGCAGCATCGACTTCGTCTAGGATGCAAAAGGGACTGGGGCGGGCACGAAAGAACGCCAGAAGCAACGCAATCGCCGTGAGAGTTTTTTCTCCTCCCGACAAAAGCGAAAGGGAACGCAATTCCTTACCCGGTGGCCGAACGATGATCTCCACACCGCTATTCCAGACATCGGCTTCGTTCTCGAGTACGATATCGGCTTGTCCTCCCCCGAACAACTTACGGAACAGTTCTTGGAAATGTCCTCGTACTGTTGTAAGCGTGTCGAGAAACAGCTTGCAACCATCTCGGTTGAGCTGCTGGATAATCTCCTGGAGCGCCCGTTGCCCCTCCTGCAAGTCCTTGTGTTGACTCGAATACGTTTCATACTCTTTCTCCAAAGCCTGAAGTTGCTCCAGGGCTTCCAGATTCACGGCACCCAAGCGTGCGATTTTTTGCCTGAGTTCATCCATCTCCTGGACTAGTTTTGCTTGCTCTATATCCGCATGCTCCGCTTGATGCAGGAGCGATTGCAGATTGGGAAGGTCCATTTGCAACTCTTCTTGCAAACGCAAATAAAGATAGTGATGCTGATTCTTCAGGTCCTGCCGTTGCATTTCTAGTTGATGCAATTGATTCTTGAGTTGATCAAGAGATCGTTGTATTTCTTGAAAAACAGTACGATGCTCCATCCAATTCTGACGCTCTGTCTCATAAAGTTGATGTATTTGACGCAGGTGGTTTTCGACTTTCTCTTTGTCTGCATAAAGCTGTGACAGGCGACTTTCCGCCTGAAGAATCTCCAGTCCTGTCTGCTGATATCGTGTCTGAAGCGTATGAAGGGCGGATTGGACATCGAGAATTTCCGCGTGGCGTTTGCGGATTTCCGTACGCAGTTGGGAGAGGTGTTCTTGGTGGTGTTCGTAACGAGAGCGTGCTTGGGATAGTTTCATTTCTGTAGCGTGAAGATGCTCGCGTGTTGCCTCATAATCCATCTGAGCTGAGCGCAAGTTTTGCGCAAGCTGCTCGAGACTTTTCTGGATTTGCTCCGCTGCTTGCTCGGCACGTTCTGCTTGTTGGTGGCTTTCCAGCCAGGCATTCTCAGCGCGACGCAACTCTTCTTCCAGCGCTTCAGTTTCGTGACAGAGGAGGGACCAGCGCTCCTCCCAATGTTCCAGTTCCTGACGAAGCTGGTCTTGTTTCTGGTGGGACTCGAGGGCAGCCTTTTCCAGCACCGCGCGTTGCTCTTCTAATTCTGTCAACAAATCTTCTATTTGTTTCAAATTTTTTTGCAAAGAGTTTAGATTATTTTCTTTTTGCTGTATTTGATCAAGCAAATGGTGTGCTTGTTCCCGTAGCTCACGGTATTCGCTTTTTTGTGAGACAAGACCTTTGGTACTATGAAGAGGGCTGAAGAAAACCGAGCCATCGGTTTCCCACAAGTGTCCCTGTCGTGTCACGATACGAAAGCTGGGATAGCGTGTACGCAACGCGCTGGCGTGTTCCCAGTTTTCTGCTAGAATCACGTCGCCGAAAAGTTGGGCGGGCAGACCCGCGATGGGTGACTCGACCAGATCGGCCAGGATCTTTATTTCTGGGGAATCTGGTCTGGAAAAGGAAGGGTGAGTCCGGATTGGAAGTAAACCTGCACGTCCCGCGCAGATGTCCTGGAGTGCTTTGAACAGTGTGATCAAGGATGGTTCGGAGCGTACCACGAGATATTGAGCCTTATCTCTCAATACGATTTCTACCAGGGGCGCGATGTTGCGCGGAACAATGAGCAGGTCCGCCACAAGCCCGACCGTCTCCGTGACGAGGGGGTGGTGAGGATTCGTCGCGTGGAATTGGTTCCGTTTCTCCAAAAGTTGCCGTATTCCTTCTCCGACTCCCTTGTGGGTTCGTTCCCACTCCTCCAGGAAATCCAGGCGTGCACGAAGACTGCTGTATTGAATACGAAGATCGTCGAGTTCGTCATATAAAGATTTTATCCCATTATATACATATTGTTTGCGCTCTATATGTTGCGTAATTTGATTCGATATTTCTTGTAAGTCGTCTTGTATCTTTTGATTCACCTTTATTAATTGTGCTTGTGTTTCCTGCAAGGTTTGGCGTCGTGTAGCGGCCTGAGAGGAATCGCTAAGGCGGCGTTGAAGCTCTTGCTGAAGTCGGGTGAGATGGGCGTGAGCGGAATGGGCGGCGGACCTGGCGGCAGCGGCATCTCGAACTGCGTCGAATTGTTGCTCCCGAAGTTGAGCCATTTGGGCATCCAGCTCCCGACAACAGGATAGAATGGTCGTGATCGCAGCTTCCCATCGGTGTTTCAGTTCCTGAAGGGTTTGGACCTCATTTTCTAAGTTTTTGAATTGCAGTTCCGACTTCTGATATTCTCGCTCCATTGTGTATATTTGACATGTAATATCACACCACCTGCGGTGGATCTGGAGCATTTCATCCTCCAGCAGAGCCAGGTTCTGATGCAAATTCTGGATGCCCATCCGTTCTGTGGCGATCTGGCGTTCACAATGAGCCAAGGAGGCAGACAGTTCTCGATAATTTTTTTCGTAATTTTCTATATTTTGTTCATCAGAATGTTGCAAATCTTGATATTTTTGGATATCGCTTTGTATTTGACCTATATTCGATTGTGTCCGAAGGATCATTTGTTCCACGTGTTGAAGGGCTTGCTGTAGGCGGAGTTCTTCGTTTTTTGCCCAGATCAGGCGGAGCTGTTTGAGGCGGAAATGATATTCTTGATATTTCTGGGCTTTGGTTGCCTGAAGTCGGCAGGTATGCAGTTGAGCGGCCAGGTGTTGGAGCCGGTCTTGCGACCGGGCCAGGTTGCTTTCAACGGTTGCTAGCTTCCGCAACGTTTCGTCCTGGCGGATTTTGAAGCGGCTGATGCCCGCGGCCTCGTCAAACAATTCCCGACGCTGACGGGGATCTGCGTGCAGCAATTCTTCGACGCGCCCTTGGGCAATGATGGTGTACCCCTTGCTGCCCGCTCCACTGCCCCGGAATATCTCCTTGAAATCTTTGAGACGCGCGGGCTGTCCATTGATGAGGTATTCTCCAGTGCCGTCTCGGTAAACGCGTCGAGTCAACTGGACTTGATCAGTTTCCAGGGCCAGCAATCGGCGGCGATTGTCCAGGACGATGCTCACCTCGGCCATTCCTAAGCTTTTCCGTTGGGCCGAGCCGTGGAAAATCACGTCGGTCATTTCACCGCCGCGAAGATTCCGTACGGACTGCTCACCGAGAATCCAGCGGATAGCATCGACAATATTGCTTTTGCCCGAGCCATTCGGTCCCACTATGGCTGTGATACCCGGAGCAAAATCAAAACCAGTTTTGTCAGCAAAAGACTTGAATCCCGTTAATTCTAGCCTCAAAAGCATAACAAAATATCCATGTCTCTCGTATTCTGGTTATTTGGGTAGAAAGTGGTTATTCTCTTGGAGTTGGGAGAACAGTGGGAGCGACTGGCGGTTCCTGCCGTTTCGGTCCGAAGAGTCGCCCCGGTTCCCGATTCAGGGGTGGACGTGGAGGTGGTGTTGGCGGAGGCGTCGAGTCGGCATCTGGGGTAGGGAGGGTGAGATCGGCGTTCTCGACGGAAGGGCGACTGACCCCCAGGCGTGACACCTCGGCATCTGCCTTTCGCAAGCTGGGATCATGACGGGCAAAGTAGGCTAATTGCCGCAAATTGAGTTCCAGAGGAATGGCATCGACCAGGACGGATGAAGACAGGACACCGGCAGCATCGGCGCGGCGGATCAGTTCCACGGCTTCGGCATATCCTCCACCCATTTGTCCCAGGGCGATAAGTACCGAACCGACATCCGCTGAGCAATTCACCTGTCGTTCGACCCATTCGTCCTTAACTTTGACAATCCGTGTCAGAGTGGCGGAGCCGCTCGCCGGAACTTTGACAGTGTACTCAGTACCGATGGGGAGTGTGAACGGACCTCGGAACAGGACATCGTCTCCGAAGAGGACGATTTCGGCTCGGCGGCCACTCGTCAAATGCACCATTCCCGGGGTACCTGGTGCCACCAGGTGGAGGTGATAAGATCGGTGGATGGGCATTCCCCGTACGGCAGGATGTTGGTCGTCCGCCAAACGCAAGGCTAGGAAAGCGCCGTACCGGAGCTCGGGATCGGTTCGCCCCATGAGGTCGACGAGGCGATCCGCAGCAGCGGCGTCATCGAGAGCAGCCAAGGCTTTCAGGGCAGGTGCGCGCAGGGCTGGGTGTTCCTCGGCCAGGCGAGCCAGTTCGGCAGCTCCATCGCTTTGCCCGAGATAAGCCAGGGCCTCGGCAGCGGCAAAGCGAACCCAAGGCGAGGTGCTTTCCAGACCAACCCGCAAGGGCCGAATACTACTCATCCCTAATGCTTCGAGCTTGATCGCTGCTGTCAAACATGTGGCTGGATCGAGCAACTCGTCCTCCAGTCGGCGACGGTAGAGACTTTGAGGAGGAGTAGGGAGAATCGGCACATGGCGGGCCACCAGAAGAAAACGGTAATGATTGTTACGATAAGGATAGGGAACATGTACCAGGATCAGTTCACGAGTTTTAGCATCCGCTACTTTATGAGATGCATCAGTAGCATTATGGAAAGTCGAGTTGAGACGTTCTGCTACAATGGCCGCCATACGCGGATTCTGATCCGCGGGATTGAGCAGGATGTGATAGGGACGGGATCGGGTAACACGGGCACCACCCCAAATCCGGGCGGAGCGATAAAGAGGCCGTCCTTCGGCATCTTTTTCGACCTCCTCGGGAACATCCGCGCGTCGGGGCAGAAATTGTCCAGCGATCAATTCACCGGACGCCACTGCCCAGACATCGCCCAGTTTCAAATCTCCACTAGGACCAATACGTTTTCCTTCACGAAGCATTGCACGAATATTGCCAGTAGTATCATATGTATATAATTCACAGTGGTGTAAATAGCCTCCTTTCAAACTCGTTGTTTTGCTTTCCTCAGGAAGAGTGATTTCGACATCAATCAATTCCCCTTTCCGGGCGCCCGGGGGAATCAAGGCAGAAACCAATACAAGTGATGTACGCCGTTGAGGATCATCCAAAAATTCTCGAACGTTAGTCACTCCCTGTTTTTTTAGGCTTTGCTCGAGCATGTTGCGCCAACCTCCCGGTGGAGCACTGCTTCCTGTCCCGGGGAGATTGGAGACCAGTCCGACACCGCTCACCGGAATCGGTTCGGTGTTGCCCACGGTGCTTTTACTTCCAATTGTTGTTGAATCATCTAAATCAAATTTCGGATCATCTCCAATCTGAGATCGACTCTGTATTTTATTTGATAAATTACGGCCATCCCATAAATTGTGACAACCTGCAATACCAGCCAGTCCCCAGGTTGACAGAAGCAGGAAATCTCGTCGCTTCCAACCTTTCCCCCTGCCCGCGTCAGCCGTCATCGTTGGCTCTCCCTTACGACAATGTTCCGACCTATCCCCCTGTGGTCTGGCTTTCCCCTTGTTTCAGACCATACTCACCTGCCAGGGCGGCACGATAGCGACCTCCGTCTGTAAGTCAAGGTGAATATCGCTAGTGCTGCCGATCCCTGAGAATCGCTGTTGCTAGATGAGAGGCGACAGATATTGAGACTTCAGAAACGGAACCAGTTTGAGCGACGACACATCAAGCAGCTTCCGCTCGCTACCCTGGACCAGCTGGATTCGAGTCGGTGGTTTTTCGCAGAAGTGTCAGATCAGATCCATCTTGATTCTGATAATTTGTTCCCAAAAACTGGGAATGTCTAGTCATCATGGTGTGTACCCCTCTCTGGCTTAGTTCATTGCAGTTTTGTCGGAGATGCCTTGCACGTAGTGCAAAAGTTGCTATGGTACCCCTCCTCTTTAGGTGGGGTTTCCGTGAGGATTGCTTCTTGACAACGGTGCATGGGGGGAGGTTCATGGGGGGAGCCAGAGACCCGGAGGGTATCATGAAGAAACATTGGCTTGGGGTGTTGCTGTTCGTGGTGATGGGTGTGAATGGGGGTGATGTCCCGGCTGCCCCGCCGTGGATAGCCAACATGGAAGGGCGTGAGGTCGATCCGATGGCCCAGACTTTCCATTTATCTGAAGTCCTGTGCGGGGGGTATGTTGCTCCCGACGGGTTGACGAAATCCGTGTCGGAATCTTCCAGGACCAAGTGGGATGAGGCCTGGGAGTTGCTCCTCTGGCGAATGAGCATACCTTTGGGCCTTGCCTCTGAGGATAGCGAATGGTTCCGCCCGATATGAGATGAATTCATACCTCCAGTTCGTTTACTTGAATCGCCCTGAGGTGGTAGGTGAGGAAAGCCGATTGTGCCTGGCCGTCAGGGGCGGGTACATTGGCGTGTTCGATGGTGTTGTGCCGTGCCGAGGGAAAGCTGACTGTGTCTGTTCCTCAGAGGTAGGAGCTTGGCATAGCGGGTCGTGAGGGGGAACTTATGGGCTCATCCAAGCGTTAGATTAATTATAGGAGGGGTAGCTCCTCATCAGGCAGAAGCATTTTCGTGCGATGTGGAAAGGTTCGGCGCGGAAGTGCAAAAGTTTTCCAACTCGGGGGGATGTGCGATGATGTGGGGACGCGCGGCGCATGTGGTGGCTGGGTGGTTATTGGTGGCAAGTCTAGTGTATTTGGGGAGCAGTCTGGAAGCTGTACGGGCAGCCCAGTTGAAGGAAGCCAAGAAATACACAGAGCAGCTGAAGTCGGCCCGAACAGCCAAGGAGAAGGTGGTGGCCCTTCAGGAACTAGGGCGTTTGGCGGCCATTCAGAAGTCGCTGGTGGCGGAGGCATTGCCGTACATCTACAAGGCATTAGAGGACAAAGACGCAGAAGTGCGGGGCGCGGCGGCGCATTGCCTAGGCCAATGTGATGAGCCTGCGGAGAAGGTGGTTCCGCTCTTGCACAATCTGCTCAAGGATGAGAAACAACCGGAGGTGGTGCGGATTGGAGCGGCACGAGGTCTGGCGGCCATGGGGGGCCAAGCCAAAGCAGCTTTGCCGACGCTACGCACGATCGCCAAAAATGCCGATAAGAAGGACCGGTTAGGGAAAGAAGCCCAACAAGCGGCCAAGGCCATCGCGAGCCTGATCAAGGACAGCAAGTAAAGTCGGGATGTTGCGGGGTGAGGTAAGGGTCGCTTGAGTATCAAAAGCAATGGGATAGCCTCGCTGGGTAAGGGGGCAGCGAGGGTGCCGAGCGTGGAGTTGCACCAGAAACCAAGTTGGCCTGAGATCTTAGACAATTAGCGAGGTAAAGGGATTGGGTTTTTCGACGATGCGGATGGGCCGCCCGTTGGGGGTTTCATTCTGGCGGGTATGGTCGATACCCAACAGTTCGCAGATTGTCGCGAGAAAGTCCTGAGCCGTTACAGGTCGCTCCACGACGACAGCTCCTTCTTTGTCCGTTTTGCCCACGGTAGCACCGCCGCGAATGCCGCCGCCCCACAGAACGGTGCTCCAAGCTCGTGGATAATGATCCCGTCCGGGGTTCGGACCGCGGTTGTTGATGTGGGGTGTGCGTCCGAACTCGCCCATCCACACGATCAGAGTCGAATCGAGCAGACCGCGGTCTTTCAAGTCGTCGATGAGCGCGGCAATGGGGGTATCGATTTGAGCGGAGAGCGTCTTGACCCGAGTAAAGTTGTTCTGGTGCGTGTCCCAGCCGCCGAGGGACACCTCGACGAACGGAACGCCGACTTCCACGAGTCGTCGGGCCATGAGGACGGCTTCAGCGAACCGACCGGTGCCATATTTGTTGCGAGAGGAAGCGGGCTCGGCACTGAGATCGAATGCTTTGGCTTGCTGGGAGAACATGAGCTGGAAAGCCCGCTGATAAGTGGTGTGGTGGTCGTAGATAATCTCAGCGTCGTAGTCACGGTGGAAGGCACGTTCCATCTTCTCAAGGAGATGGAAACGGCGCTCGAGTTGAGAGGTGGTCACAGCCGCCTTGAGGTCCTCCACACCGCGATTAGGATCGGTAATGAGAAGAGGTTGATGGCGTGGGCCGAGGAAACCGGCACCGTAAGTGCGGCTGTTGATGGCCACATAGTTAGGCATGGCACTATCCGGATTGCCGATTTCCTTGGCCACGATGGAACCGATCGATGGATGGATGATCCCGCCTTGTCCTTCGCGGTAGCCAGTATGCATGTAATACTTGGCTCGGGCATGTGCTCCTTCCGGTGTGGTCATGCTGCGCACGATAACGCCCTTGTCCAAGGTCTGGGCGATCTTAGGCAGATGCTCGCTGATGTGGACACCGGGGATTTTCGTGGGGATCGTTTTGAACTCACCAGCACCGCGGCTGTCGGGTTTGGGGTCGAAGGTGTCTTTGTGGCTGGGGCCGCCATCCATCCACAGGAGGATGCACGACCTGGCTTTGCCTTTGCCACCCTGAGGTGCTGCCTTGGCGAGTACGGGTAGCCAACCCGACAAGCTGGGAGCGAACACGCCCGCAGCTGTCCAGCGGAGAAACTCTCGGCGGCTCTTTGGCCCAAACAGTTCCGGTAACATCGTCAATCTCCCAGGATAAGAGATAGGTTGATACTTCACGTCTCCGTCGTTATCGCGTTTTGCTCGGGTCAAGGTTGCAGTCGGTAATGACTCATTACCAACGACGCTGGTCCGATTCGCTTAAGTTCCCATTCATATCCTAAACCCCATTTCCGTTTCCTCAGCGGATCATGGTGAATTCACTGCTATTGAGCAAGGCCCAAAGAATATCACCATAAGCGGCATAGGGATTGCCTGTCATTTGGACGTAAGCGGTTAGGTCGTTCAGCTCTGTGGCCGTCGGTTTGCGACTCAAGGTGGCCAGGTAGAGCTGTTCGATGGCAGCAGCAGGGGTGGGATTGGAACCCAGCAATCCCCGGACCAGCACGGGGTTGTTGGTCAGAGGAGCATTCATCAATCGCAGGGCTTGGGGAATACCGGCCTCGTAACTGGTCACGCTCGGTTGTTCTGCACCGGCAAGGAAGAAGGCGACGAATTGAGCACGAGCATTGAGGTTACTGAGGCGGCCCGCCCCCTTTTTGTTCTTGGCGGCGGGTGTGTTCGCGACCGCACGGCCTATCACCTGGGCTAATGAGTCGTACAGCTGCTCCGGCGTCATCACCTTGATCTTCATGTGACTGTAGAGCGTGTCATCCTCTTTATTTTCTGGCAAAGGCCGGCTAGTGCGCTGATAGGCCTGGCTGAGGCAAATGGCTTTGAGCAAATATTTCTGGTCGAAGCCGCCAATTGTGGCCATGTGTCGAGCCAAAGCATCGAGCAGTTCGGGGTGGCTGGGAGTGTTTTCCTCCAGCATATCATCCACAGGCATGACCAGTCCCCGAGCGAAGAGGTGAGCCCACAGCCGATTGACCATCGCCCGTGCGAAAAAGGGATTGCTGGGAGAAGTCATCCAGCGGGCCAACACCGGACGGTAGGGTTCTGCCGGGTTGACCTTGGCTTCTGGCCCTCCCAGGAAAGTTGGGGCAACAATCTTAGTGGCCTCGGGGAAGAAGTCTTTCTGCTTGCTGCGGGTAGGCAATTCCTGAACGCCTGGGGCGGGAGCATCGGGCGCCTTCTTCGGATTTTTGGGATTATCCGCACGCACCTTGGAGTAGAACGCGGCGAAACCCCAATACTCCACCTGCTTCCAGCTGGAAAAGGGGTGATTGTGGCATTGCGCGCACTGCAATTGCACCCCCAGGAAGTGCTGGGTGGTGGTATCGGTCAGGCGGTCGATGGAACGGTTGGCCAGGAAGTAGATCACCGCGGGATTCTGATCCGCCGTGCCTGTGGCTGTGATCAGTTGCGTGACCAGTCGATCCCAAGGCGTATTTTTATGGAATTGCTCCGCCAGCCAGGCATGGAACGGTTCTTTCTGCACGAAGCGATTGGCCGAATCATTCGGGAAGAGTTTGGCGGTCCAGATGTCTGCCATCCGGCGGCCGTAGTTGGGGTCGGCAAGCAACTCGTCAATCAGTTTTTCGCGTTTGTCAGGGTCGGTACTGTCTAAAAACGCACGGGCCTTTTCCGCCGTGGGAATGACACCGGTCAGGTCCAGGTACACCCGCCGGAGGAATTCGGCATCGTCGCAGCGTGGGGAAGGAGGAATCTTAGCTTGAGCCAACTTGCGGTCGATCTCGGCGTCGATCAACCGAGCCAGAGCAGCCGGGTCACGACGGTTTGGGACCGGTACCACCGTGGGTAACGGCCGAGCAGGAGCAGCGGGGGGAGTTGGTTCCTTGACATGCAGAACCTTCTCCGCTACGTCTTCCGTCTTCTTCAACCCTTTCTTGAGCTTCTTTTGCGCGATAGCCTGAGCACCGACAGGCTCCGATGTGCCTACACCAATCCACACTACTAAGGCTGCCACGAGTAAGCCAAGCATTATGGAACGATACCGCATAGCGTGATCTCCCCCGTCAACTTCCGTCTCGTGCTCGGGCTCCCAAATTGGTCCGGAATTTTTTTGGATCTTCAGCACCAGCTTCCCTTGGTAAGGTTAGGGTCGCCTCTTCATAATTTTGGAATACCAGGCAACCTTTCATCTCGCTGTTTTCCCAACCGCCCGTCTTACACTTCGCCTAAGTATCTAATCCCTCAAGGGGGGAGTCGGTTCCGCTCAAGTACTTTTTTTTCGAAATCAACTTTCAGCACGGGGGCACTTGCATGGGCTTCGTCGTCCCTCGGACTTCTAAACTGATGACTTCTAAGCCGGGCGAATTCTGCGAAGATGCATCCAAGTTGAGGGCAACACTGCAGAGTGCAGTCTGGTTATCTTTACGAAAAAAACATAAAGGAGAAAATGAGGAGAACCGGCTATAACCTTTCGGTGAATCCGGGATTTAGGGGGTATTGGCTATGAAACGTGCCACTTGGCGATCGCTTTTAGCACAATCGCGTTCTTGGCGTTGGCTTGTATATTGGTCAACCCTCCTCGGGAGTGTTGCCATTCTTCCCGGTTGTGGGCCACCTCGTGCGACTGTAACAGGAACCATTACTTGGGAAGGGCAGGCGGTGCCGCAAGCGGACCTCCTCTTTGAAGACACAAGCGGGAAAATCGCCATCTCGGGTCGCAGTGACGACCAGGGGAACTACTTTCTGAACTATCTGGACCGCCGCGGTATGCCTGCCGGAAACTATCAAGTCACTATCAACCACTACACTTTGCCCAAGCGCAAACCCTTACCCAAAGGGGAAGAAGGTGCAGCACTCCGAGGTGATTTACACAAACTAGAACAACATCGATTTCGCTTCGATGTGCAGGTGCAGCCAGGTAGTAACACTATCCACTTCGCCTTGGAAAAAGGTCAACCCCTTCCGCCACAATCATATCAGTGACTGTCGCCGGCTGGGATAACCAGTCCACCGCCATGGGAAAAACGCTCGACGCACGCTGGGGTATCAAAACGATCGACACATCCCTGGGCTCTCGGTGGAATAGAATGATTCTGTCCGATGGGCATGGGGAAGGAAACGAGATGAAACGAGCCGTAGCGTTGGGGGTGGCAGCATTAGCCTTCGTGGGCTGGATCGTCTGGCTCGCATACGCGGCTTGGACGAAAGAGCGTGGGCCGATCCTGTCGCGCAGCCGGATCGCTGTGGCCACTCATGCCGTTGTGGCCGAGGTGCCCGCGGACGAAGCATCCCCTTCCCAACCCTCCTCCCGTGTACAGGTGCGGCAATTGCTCACCGATTCTGGACCCCCTTCCGGAAGTGTGATCGAAATTACCAACATGCCTCGTGCCCGCGGCTGGCAGGGAGCGGGAGAATATTTGCTTCTGCTCACTCCTAGTGAGGCCAGCTCAGAGACAGTATTCCCACCACGCTTCCAGTTGACAATCTTGCCGCGTTCTCCAGGGTATGACTCTGCTGACCCGCTGCCTGTGATCTACCCCTGGACCCCGTCGATCCGTCGGCAATGGGAACAACGGGATCGTTGGTGAACTGCTCCGCACGATCTGCGGATCCGATCCTTCCCGGTCCCTGAGCGGAAGACACAGAGAGAGTCGATCCCCGTTATATGATTATTTGAAGATACGCATTGCATCGTTTGTTTTGAGGTAGGGATTGCTTGTTCCGAACAGTGAATTCAAAAGTGAGTCCAGGTATATTCCTCGCCGCTGGAGAGTAGATACTATAAAACAAAACCCCGGTGATCAGCCGGCTCCTGGTCGTTCGTTACCTGCGGGGGGCGACAGGCTCGTGTAGCTCAGCGGTAGAGCAGCGGTTTTGTAAACCGCAGGTCGTGGGTTCGAATCCCACCGCGAGCTCTCCTACGGGTCAGCAGTGCTGAGCCCAGGAGTGGTCATCCCCCGCATGGTCGCTCAAAGCGTGGTTTCATCAGAGGCGAAAGATTGGAAGGAGGGGTCAAAGGGATCTGTGGGGAACCTCCCAGCATACCCGTGGAGAACTTCCCAAGCGTTGCCCTGAGGAATCGTCACAGAATCCGCAAAGAGCCCGGTCCAAGGGCTGGCAACCGAGAATGGGTGGTGGCAGGGACTGGACGGCGACCATCAAAATCGATAGATTAATACATCCCTCCGATGAGTGGGAGACGCACCCTGGTCAGGAATGGGGTTGCGGTGGCCCAAGGTGAGGGGGAGGGCAGGTGGCAGAGCGGTCAATTGCACCAGACTGTAAATCTGGCGGCCTATGGCCTTCGGGGGTTCGAATCCCTCCCTGCCCACTGCGATACTGGCGACGGTGAAAACCTGGGATTTTCTCCCAGTAAGCCGTCTTTCGGCAGGGGAAGCTATGGGAAGCAAGGCTTGACAAGCTTCTCCCGAAAGACCAACATCTTCATGCGTCCTGCCAGCATCGTCCGTCGGAGTGCGGGTGTAGCTCAACGGTAGAGCTCCAGCCTTCCAAGCTGGAGGTTGCGGGTTCAAATCCCGTCGCCCGCTCTGGCCGAAAGGAACCAGCCGCCTTATCACTGGCTTCAGCACCTGGCGTCAGGTGCGGGGATAAGGCAGGTGCATTGATCAAGTGGTTACTTCTGAATGGATGATCTCAGGTGTGCGGTTCCAGGAGGAGAAAAAGCCGGACTGACAGCGATTGGGAGCGTCCGGGGGAACCAGGAGGGCCGGCTCGATGAGCTGGTAAGGTACCGCAACCCCGTAATGCCCGGGAGGTTGAGCGGAAAGGTCGGTTATGCTGCTGTAGCTCAGTTGGTAGAGCACCTCCTTGGTAAGGAGGAGGTCGTGGGTTCAAGTCCCATCAGCAGCTCTATCCCTCGTGATCCCGTGTCCTGCCGGAGGATGCCGGCGGCCGATGGACGGAGAGGAGCCGCGGGTAGATGAATGGCGTCGGCCTGCGGTTGGGTTATCCGTAACTGTGGACCGACGAAGCGTGCCCCTGTCCTGTGGGAAAGGTGCAGGAACGCTTCGCCAACCCCTATTTCTCACGCGGAGAGTACGATGGCTAAAGGAGTTTTCGAGCGCACCAAACCGCACGTCAATGTGGGAACCATCGGGCATATCGACCACGGTAAAACAACCCTGACTGCGGCGATCCTTGCCCGCAATGCCCACTTGCACAACCTCAAGGAATTCAAATCCTACGCCGAAATCGCCAAGGGCGGTATTGTCCGGGATGCTAATAAGACGGTTACCATTGCTGTTTCTCACGTTGAGTACGAAACAGATGACCGGACGTACCCCAATGCCGACGCCCTGCCTTTCAAGCAATTGATGGATTACCCCGGCCTGGAGAAGCTGGATTTCTCCCAGACGATCAAAGGGCGGCATTACGCTCACATCGACTGCCCCGGCCACGCCGACTACATCAAGAACATGATCACCGGGGCAGCCCAGATGGATGCTGCCATCCTTGTGGTGGCTGCTGATGACGGCCCCATGCCCCAAACCCGCGAGCATATCCTCCTGGCCAAGCAGGTAGGCGTTCCCAATATCGTCGTTTATCTCAATAAATGCGACAAGGCGGACCCCGAATTGATCCCGCTGGTCGTCATGGAACTGCGAGAATTGCTCAGCAAATACGAATTTGATGGTGATAATATCCCGATTATCTACGGCCGTGCTCGGGAAGCTCTGGACAACTACAAGGCCGACAACGATGGTACTCGCTCCATCGATGCCCTGATGTTCGCGCTGGATACCTACATCCCGTTGCCCCAGCGTGAGGAGGATAAGCCGTTTTTGATGTCTATCGAGGACGTCTTCTCCATCGAAGGCCGTGGTACTGTCGTCACCGGTCGTGTCGAGCGGGGTACTGCCAAGATGGGTGATCCCGTGGAAATCATCGGCTTGCGCAAAGAAAGCCTCAAATCCGTCATCACAGGCATCGAAATGTTCAACAAAACGCTGGAAAAAGCCATCGCCGGGGACAACGTGGGTGTGCTCCTGCGAGGCATTGAAAAGAAGGAAGTCGAACGTGGCATGGTGGTGGCCAAACCGGGCAGCATTACGCCGCACACCAAGTTCGAGGCGAATGTCTACGTGCTGACCAAGGAGGAAGGTGGACGCCATACCCCCTTCTTCAGCAATTACAAACCGCAGTTCTACTTCCGAACCACGGACGTAACGGGTACCATCACCCTGCCGCCTGGGACGGAAATGTGCATGCCCGGCGACAACGTCAAACTCAGTGTGGAGCTGATCACTCCGATCGCCATGGATGAAGGTCTCCGCTTCGCCATTCGCGAAGGAGGACGCACGGTCGGTTCCGGGGTAGTCACCAAGATTCTGGCTTGAGCAAGCGGGAGTTCAGGCAAGGCCTACCCGCCAGAATCACGGCAGCGATCCCCACCGGTGCCACCGCACCCTTGAGAAGCAATTGGGTCGCTCCATCCTGCGCCGCATACCTGAAGAGAATCGGCCGCACCACTGTCCCGTAAGATACAGAGAGGAGGATGTCCTGTACTAAGGCGCTCCCAAGGCAACCCAGCCGATGTAAATAACGCTCCTTGTGATGACAACCCCTCCATCCGGCAGGTAGCCTTGGAGATACGGCTAAGGGACACCTCTGCGGAAAATCTCCCCGTGATATCCGGAAGAGAGGGAGACCTAGGAGCGTAGCTCAATTTGGTAGAGCAGCGGTTTCCAAAACCGCCGGTTGGGGGTTCGAGTCCCTCCGCTCCTGCTGCGAGGCATTGGAATCGCTCCCGTTGCCTGATGATCAGGTAAGCCCGCCCCCGGCTTGTGGTTCATCCGCCGTGGGGCATTTGTTTGACAGGAAGGTAATCTGGAATGGCCACCGCCGTCGAAACCCGTTCTGCGGCTCGCACTCCTCCGCCTCCCATCCTCAGTCTGCCCTTGGCCAGCCTGTTGGGAGTGCTTTACGTCCTGTTGGCGTTGGCCCTCCTTCTGTTCGCCCTGCCACACCTCTGGAGTCGCTACATCTTCCCCCTGCTCGGCGACCGGCTGGTGGATTGGATTCTTTGGCTGCCGGTGATCTCGGCACTGAGCCTTGGCCTGTTGTGGCTCGGTAATCGCCTCGCGACCCATGCGATGCCCCGTGGTCTGCGCGGCGGCGTTCTGCTCATGTTCGTGGGGCTGTTTCTGCTTTTTCAGACCTGGCGGTGGGTCTCCTTGTACCTGAATGATGTGCCGGGGATGATCGTCTCCACGGCAATGGGACTAGGCTTGGCTTATCTGGCCCTCCGCTTTTACACGGGTCCGACGGCCACACGTTGGGCCATCGCCTTAGAAGAGCAAGGTTGGTTTTCCCTAGCCTCTTACAAACCTACGCTCGGCAAACGTCTTCGCCGCATGACTACCTTAGGAATTGCTCTGATTGGTCTGACGGGTATTTATTCGCTGGAACAGCAGAGTGTGCTTCCCGAGCATTGGGTGGTGGAGCTTCCCTTTGAGTTGGGTTCGCTTCCTCTGGTGCCCCAGGCACGAACCACATTGCCCATACTGCTCGTGGTGCTAACCGTATGGGTCTCCTGGCGGGCGATCCACGTGCCGACTTTTGCGGAATTTCTCATTGCCACGGAAGCGGAGATGAACAAAGTCAACTGGCCGACCCGTCGCCAATTGGCACAGGACACTGTAGTCGTCCTGACCACCACCCTGCTGCTTGCGGTATTCTTATTGGCCGTCGATTTGTTCTGGGGCTGGCTTCTCAGCCGGGAACGAGTCGGTGTGCTTCCACCGGCCAACATGGCGACCGAAACGAAAGCCGGTGATATTGAACGTGTCCGCTGGTAAAAAATAAGAACTTGAGTGTACCCGTCGCCCTGTCAAGTCACCGAGCCATTGCCATGACCGACGAACCCGACATCCAATCCTCCCCGACTTCCCCGCCACCCACCTCGGACGACACGGCAGCTACTCCTTCATCGCCGTCGGCTTATGCTGCCCGGGAGACAACTTCCCCATCCGTGGCAACAACTTCCCCACCAGCGGCACTGGAGACGACACCGGAACACCTGGCCCTCGAGCCAACCTCCCAGCCGGCGGCGTTGGAGCCGACCCCGGAGCCGACTGCCCTCGAGCTAACCCCCCAGCCGGCGGCGTTGGAGCCAACCCCGGAGCCGACTGCCTTCGAGCCAACCCCCCAGCCGGCGGCGTTGGAGCCAACCATTCCAGAGGTCGAGAACCAGACGGCGGTCTCCCCCGAAGTTGCCCCGACACCAACACGCAAGCGAAAGAGCAGAACACCCTCCCCATCTGGTTCAACGCGGAGAAGAAAGGCGGAAAGTGCGGTTCCATCGAAAAAGGAAGCCTTGGATACTCAAGACGCTTCGGCGGCTCCCTCTCCCGCAGAGACGACAGATCAAACCGCTGTTTCTCCCTCTGGTATCGGAAGCAATAAAAAATGGTACGTTATCAAGGTGGCTTCGGGCCGGGAGGAGTCCATCAAATCCGCCATCGAACGCAAGATCAAAATCGAGGGTCTGGAGCCGTATTTCGGCCAGATTGTTATCCCTTACGAAGAGCTCGTCCTGAAGAAGACCGTCAAGGTGAAAGACAAGAAGACGGGCGAGATGGTAACCCAGGAAAAGAAGACGATCAAGAAGCAGAAGAAGTTTCCGGGTTACCTGTTTGCAGAGTTGGAAATCAACGATCGGATTTTGTATCTGTTTCGTGAGACCAGCGGAGTCGGGGATTTTGTGGGTGCTCGCGGAGCACGCCGAGTGCCGACTCCTATGACCGAACGAGAAGTTCAGCAAATTCTCACCGGTGTCGTTCTGCCCGGTGACCGCAAGAAGCTGGGGCCACGGCAGATTGTCAAGCTGGATTTTGAAAAAGGCGACAAGGTCCGCATCCGGGAAGGCGCCTTTGCCAACATGGAGGGAGAAGTCAAAGCGATTACAGAAGTCAAGGAGGAAGGGGACACGCCGAAAGTGACCGTTCAGGTGACGGTCTTTGGCCGACCCGTGGACGTGACTTTGGATTACTGGCAAGTGGACAAGGCCTGAACAGCGACACCATACTTGCTTTGAAATTTCCCACGTTTTGGAACCCCTAGGTTTCGGATAGTCCATGCAATGAGGTGGACACAACCCACGATCAGGGGAACGGAATGCAAAACGGATATGCCGCCTCTACCCTTTGCCTTTACCGGCGAACTCATAAAATGCTTATCCCAGCGTGTTGCAGTCGCATCTTCGTTGACCCCAAAAAGGCAGTGCCAGAAGGGCAACGGGGGATCGGTTGCAGAGCTGGCACGCCAATCTGGGGGCGGGAATACTCCACGGGGTGTACCGCAAAGGATGGGCTTGGTGTGTGCCGCAAAGGATCATCGACCTGCTGGAAGGATGAGGGATTGATCCTGGTTGTTTTGTGAGATATGTGGGCTTGTTAGGACAAGGTGCACTATGGCTAAGCAAGTGGTGGGAATCGTCAAATTGCAGTGTCCTGGGGGTGCGGCCACACCGGCTCCACCCGTGGGGCCTGCCCTTGGTGCTCATGGTGTCAACATTGGTATGTTTGTGAAACAATTCAATGAAAAAACCAATACGCCCGACCTGAAGGGGTTGATGCTGCCGGTCATTGTTACAGTCTATTCCGACCGCAGCTTCGAGTTCAAAATCAAAAGCCCACCCGCAGCGGTCCTGATCAAACTGGCTGCCAAGATTCCCGCTGGTAAAAAGCAAGGCAAAGAAGTCATCCCTGCGGATGCCAAAAAATCCGGGAAATACAAAGGCTTCACCTTGACCAGAAAACAGGTCGAAGAGATAGCCCGGAAGAAATTCAACGATCTGAATGCTCGCGACCTCGAACATGCCATGCGCATCATTGAAGGGACGGCCCGCAGTATGGGGATCACCATCACCGACTAAGCGGTGAGTCGGCTGCCTCAAAACCTGCCTGATGCTCCTCCCCGATAAGAATCTTGCCCATAACCGCAGCCCTTCCCGTAGTCGCTTCCCCCTCTTCGACTCCCCATGCTTCTAATCTCATATTTCCATAGTGAGATCGTCACATTTCCTCTCCATAGTAAGACCATCCGATCCATCCACTTGAGCCGGGAGAGGTGATATTGTTTCACTCCCATTGCCATCAGGCCGGTTCCCGGTTTCTCTCCGAGCTTCCACGATGTTAGACGGCGGGAATGGATGTATCCAATCCATCGGCAGGGCAGACTCGTCGTTCAGGTAGGAGCAGACCGGTGGACAGAGACGAAAAGGGTCAGAAGGCCAACGGAGGTGGCGAAAAAGGGTGTAAGCCACACAAAACTTTCAGAACAAGGGAGACCCTTCCACCAGTCGCGCTCCGGACGTCGAGGAGGGCTACCTATGAAGAAGCTACGACCGATCGCCTGGCTTGCGGCAGCGGCATGCACTCTGTTGGTGAGTTCCGCGGGAGTGGTGTATGCCGATCCGCCTCAACCTCCTGCACGGGAAGTTGCCCCGGAGGATAACCCCATTGACGTGGTCCTGTGCCTGGATGTTTCGGGAAGCATGAATGGCTTGATCGACTCGGCCAAGTTGCAACTCTGGAATATTGTGCTGGAGTTGTCTCGACTCAAGCCCACACCCAAACTCCGCGTCGGGCTGTACAGCTACGGGGCCAGTCATTATGACTCTGACAAAGGATGGGTCCGGAAAGAGGTGGATTTGACAGAGGACCTGGACGAGGTTTACGGGGCCTTGTTTGGCCTGCGGACCGGTGGTGGCGAAGAATATGTGGCTCGGGTTACCAAGGCGGCCCTAGAAGAACAAAAATGGAGCAAACATCCGAATGCCTTGCGCTTGATCTTCGTTTGCGGGAATGAACCGGTCAATCAGGATCCGTCTGTGTCCCTCAAGGATGTGGCGGCCTTGGCCAAAAAGCAGGATATCATCGTCAACACCATCTACTGCAAGTACGGGCACGATCACGAGATTCGCGATTGGGAAGCCTTTGCGGCCGCCTGTAACGGGCGACATATCAACATCGACCAGAATAAAGCTGTCCGACTCGAAGTGGTCAAAACGGAGTATGACGAACAAATCCTCCGATTGGGCGAGCAGTTGAACCAGACCTATGTCGCTTACGGACGGGCAGGACTCGAACGGCAGGCCAATCAGTTGCGTCAGGACCGAAATGCGTTGCAAGCTATGCCCGCTGGTGCAGGAGCAGGTGCCGTACCCCAGGCGGCGATTGAGCGGAGCGTGGTCAAGGCGTCAGACTTGTATAGGAATGACCACTGGGATTTGGTCGATCGTATGCGCAACGACAAGAATTTTGACATCAACAAATTGAAGGAGGATGAATTGCCGGCTGAGCTGAAAGCGCTCAAACCCGAAGAACGGCTGAATTACCTGAACAAGAAGGCCGAACAGCGGGCCGCCTTGCAAAAGCAGATCCAGGAGTTGAATGCCAAGCGGCAAAAGAAGATCGCCGAGGAGATGGCCAAGAGGGTCAAAAATGATGGCGAAAAGGCGTTCGATGAAGCCCTCAAGGCTATCATCCGCGAGCAAGCCCAGGCCAAGGGGTTCCGCGTCGCCCAGTAATCGACGGTGAGCCTTAGGTGAGCCATAACTTGGAGCGAATCGATAAGTTGTGCTCCAGAAAACCACCCCCCAGGACCGACAGCGGCTGTGGCGGGTGTTCACACAACTCCGGACAACAACAGCCTCCGTTTTTTGGCCGTCCCCGGGACATTTGCTTCCATCTGCTTTGTCGCTGTCGGTTCTGATTTGTCCCCTTTCCAGGGTGTGTCCCCTTCAGAACAGTACCGGATTGCTCCTCGGCTAACCGCTTTTCATCGCGGTTCTGTGTCACTGCTACGTGCTTTTCTGCCGGCGAAGGTCGGACTTTACAGATCAGGCCAGACCGGTACGCCCATGCCTGATCGGGACGGAACCAGGTGGCACAGACCCTGGCTCGGGATGCTTCTGGATCGATTGAGACTGAGGGGTGCAATCAGGGGCGGGGTGCGGAAGGGACGGGAAGACGGGCTTCTGCCAGATTGATAGGGACAGCGGTGGTAATGCGAGGGGTAAACTCGGCACGTATCTGCTCCGCCGTCCAAGGCTGATTGATACGGGCTTCCTCCAGGCGGAGATCGATTTCCACTTTCTGTTCCTCCCAGCGTAGGAGTACATGATGAGGGCATTGCACGATGTGGGGGTGTCCGCTCTGGGGATCCACGCTGCCGGTGGGAAAGGTGTGGGCGGACTTGATCTCAGCAAAGCAGATTATTTTACCGTTGGGGGTACGAATGGTGTGTCGGAGCACCTGGGGTCGGCTGCCCACAGCGGTATCCACCGCGAATACGATCTCCTTGCGGACGGACTGACCGGAGGGGGTGGTGGTCGTCCAAGTGAGAGTGTAAGTGCGGGCTCGTTCATCGACCCGGACCGCTTCATAGGGTGCCGTAGTGGGGTAATTCGCAAGACCTAACGCCTGCAGAACCCAATCGGGTTCAAAGGGGAGATTTCCCGGCAGTTGGACTTTGCCAGCGGCGAAGTCCGCATGCGTGGCGAAGACGTAGAGGGGCTTGTTTCCGGGGGCGTCGAGATAAATCCAGAAGCGCTCGTCATTGGAACCGAGATCGACTTTTCCACCCGCCAGCCCTCCCTGGGCAGTGAGATGGAAATATCGAGGCTGGGCGGCTGCCAGTCGTCCGCGGAGGGTGTAGGAAATGGCCCCTTTGAGGCCATCCCCTTCGCGGGCTGTCATCCGGACTTCTGCATAGCTGAGCGTGCGAAGCCGGCTCGCCTGTTGGTTCAGATAATGCACCAGTTGCTCGGCGCTGACCGGAGGAATCGGATCTCCCCCTCGGTTGCCCCGACGCTGTTGAACACTCTGACGCCAATCATCGAGTTGCTGGCATCCTTCTGTCAGGAGGAGCAACGCCGCCAGGCTTACACACCCGAGAATATGTCGCAGGTCCATGACCACAGTCTCATCTCACCGGAGAAAGTTCGCTCGTTCCGTTTCCCTCCTCCGCCAGCTGGGAGAGTTCCGTCTGGTAGGCATCCAACTGTTGCAGGGTCAATTGCGGATGGATGACCGTGTAATTTCGCCCACTCTTGCCATCGTGCCAATGCAGACATTCACGCCCTTGAGAGTCATGATCCACTTTTTGCAGGTGCAATCGTCGCCGCCGCCAGAGAAACAACGCTGCCACATAGCGCAGTGCCAAAGTTCGCTCGTCCGTGGCGGTGGCAGTTCGTTCCAGAAAAGACAAACAGGTATCAGAGTTCAGCAAAGGTAGGCGTGTGGACGATTCAGCAATCGGCATGTGACCCTGCCAATGTGCGAACACATTCGCGGGTGGACCCGGGAAGGCCTCTACCGCATAATCCTTCCGTACCCATTGCCCTGATTCCTCATAGAGCACCGTATGATAGTCGGCTCCCGGAGGTATAGGTTGCCCTGTGGCTGCACATCTGCCTGTAGGCCCGGGAATGTTCCACTCATTCGGCTTCATGCCAGAGATCTCAGTTCCCGTTGTTGGGTGCTCACGCTGCACTCCACACCACTGCAGTGACCTGCATGCTCTTCGCGGATAGCACCCCCGACCGAGCAGCAGGATTTCTGGAAAATGACCCTCACCGGGGGTTGTCCATCGTCAGTGAAGAACATCGCTCGATGGACTTTCTGACGCATCCTATCGTGCGTTCCTGGCCAGAAGCAACGGCAACTGTCTGGATTCCAGGTTCTCATGGTGGTACAGGGGGATGGTGTGTAGGGGTTTTGTGGTCTGGCGGATCTGGCGAGGCTGTAGAATTGGGCATGGCCAGCAATCGCTGGAGTTGTTCTCGAACCAGAAAGCCCACCTCAGGACCTACGCCGGCGAAGCTCCAACGAACAATCCCATGTCGATCCAGCAGTAGAAATCGCGGTACAGTCGTGACGGCGTAGTTTTGGGCCCCTGTTCGCCCATCGTAGAGTTCCAGCTTCCAACGCCGACGTTGCAGAAGTTGTTCGGCTCCTGTCATATTTCCCCAAACCACAAGTGGGATGATGGCGGCTTGATGGCCGAAGCGTTGCTGAAGGGCATGGGCGATGGCCAGGGTCAGCTCCGTAGTTTCTCCATCTGCAGCGAGAAAAATCAGGACAACGACCTGTCCATGCCAAGAGGTCAAACGTCGTTGTCCGATCCGCAGTTCGGGAGCAGGTTCCCCGACGGAAGGCCAGCGGGCAGGTACAGGGGTGATCTCATTTGCCCCGACGGTGCGTTGGCCGCGTTGAGCGGCTTCCAAAGCCTGTTGTGCGGCGAGCAACAGTTCCCGGTAGGGGTCGGCTGTGTCGCCATCGGCCAGACAGGCCTCCAGGCGAGCGAGTCGCTGTTCCCATAAACGTGGACCTATCTGTCCGGCTAATCGAGCCAGGGCGGAGGCATCCCGGAGGGCACAATAGGCGACATCCAGGTCTCGACGCAGCCGTTCCCAGCGTCGGCCACCGACTGGCATCAACGTCACCAGTTCATAGCGTACCTCCACCCAGGCCCAGGGCAGAGCATGGGAACCACTGCGCCGTTCGATCCGCCGTTGGACTTTGCGGCTGACACCATCCTGGGTGGATACCCACACCAGGTCCTGTCTCTGCCACACTTCGGCACCGACTTCCTCGCCACCCGTCTGACGCATCCGCCAGACCAGGCAACGCTCCCCATGGATGGACTCAGGGAGCAATTGCTCCCAGCGTTCTAGCCGTCCCCCACACCAGCGCGTGGCTTCTCCGCTTCTGCTGTCGGCCACGGGGGGAAACATCCACCATTCTCCCAGGGGGAAGCTATCTACCGGCGGAGGCGTCAGTTCCCGGGAAGGGGTTTTATCTGTGAATAGGAGCGGTGGTGGACCTTCGGGCAGTAGCTGTCGAACCCGTCCATCCTCATAGACACGCAGCCAGTCGATACGCATCAAGGCGCGGTGGTCCGCCTGGTGCCCTGTTTGAACAATTCCGAGGATTCCTTCTTTCCAACCCTCATCCTGCCGGCGTAGCTGGGTGACCACGGCCAGATCCGCCCAGCGACCCTGATTACCCACACAAATGAGGCGGACTTCCAACTGGTGTTGTCGGCGAAACTCCTGGCCTGGTCGATGCACCTCTTCTACCACTTCACCCCGATATACCGCCTCCATTCCCCGACGCCAGGTTTCGATAAGACTTCTGCTGGTTAGCCCCCCAAATCGGCTCGCATCCAAGCCACTCCGGATCGATGCGGAGCTTTCCTGGTGACCCCCCCCTTGCCCATGGGACACGGGCAATAGGGAAAGCCACCCCACGAACAAACAGCCGCAAGCCAGGGGCACGATGTTCAGACTACCCATGCCTTGCCGGCCCATCCTCACGTGGAAACTCCCCGCTGTGGTAACAGGGACCTGCCCTCGATGTTCTGTTCGTCTCGTTCCATCCTGATTTCTCGTTTGATTCCGTGTTCTCCCTGCTTGCTTCTCATGCCAGGGCGTCTGTGTGGTCGCTCTCTATACCAGCTTTGCCTGGGCATGCAAGCACACTCTCTGCGGGTTTTTAGGGGACCTAGCCCTTGACCAGAAGGGAGGTTCTTATCAGCTCCTGGCCATCGGTCGCCGATGCTGATGGTTCGCCTCAGATGCTCGTTTCAGATCCAGGAACATGGAATAGCGATGCCTGGAAGATCCTGCTGCTGATGTAACTTTCCGATTCAGCGGAAATCGGGAATCGGAATCGCGAGGTGAGCAAGAGCTGATCGGAAAGCCGTAGGGAAGCCCCAACAGGGGGAACCTTACTTGTTTGTTGACTTCTTATCCGGTGTTGGCACTTTGGTCTCCTTGCTCGGCTCGGTGACATGGATCACCGTAGGAGCCAGAAGTTGGTAGTCTTTACCGCCGATCTTGGAGGAAGCCTGAAAAACTAGAGGATGTGAACCCAGAGCGGCATTGGGTGCGACTTTCAACTCGGTGTCCACCTGGGCTTGTCCTTTGGGAATAGCTTTGACTGCAGCAGTGATGTTGGGGGGAAGGTACAGAGGAGTCAGGGCGATGTCCCCCTCGGCATTTTTCTCGCGTTTGGCGGAAAGGAGAAGTTTGCCCGTCTGTCCCTTGGTCAGAGACGGGGGTTGAGCCTGGGCTACGACTGAAAATGGCGGTTCCACGACGGCCAAGGCACAGATTCCTGCCAGTTCTAGAGGCGGATGGGACATATTAGCCCAGTTGCTCCGGAACTGGTCTAGGAACAGGGCGTGACGAATCACCGGCTGATCTGCAAGGGTGGCACGTCCTTGCACGCGAAAAGGATAGGCACCCAGAGGTGTGCCTTCGCGGATGCTTATCGGCAGGAAGGTGAAGTCTTGCCCTGCCGGCAGCGTGATCGCTCCGCTGAGGGCCGGAGAGCCGACCACGTGCAACTCGACCGGTCCATTGAAGCCATTCATGCGGTTGACTGCTACCAGGATGGCTGTGGTTCCCCCTGCTGGAGCTTCCAGGCGATCCACCGGACACCTCAGGGTGAAATCACCCCGAACCGGCAGCACGGTCAGGTGATACACCTCATGGACTCCGCCGCGATAATTGAGGTGTTCGCAGGCTATGACATATTCGCCGTCATCCGATGCGGTCCATTCTGCCCGGGCGGGGAGTTGGGCGGGGTTGCTGCGGGCCAACTCATTTCCTTGAGCGTTCAATACACGCAAGAACACCTCGCAGGGGGAACGGAACTCGAAGGTGCGAGCAATGACCGCGATTTTTTGCCCTTTCTTGACCGTGATGCGAAAATGATCCACATCCCCCACCTTATCGAAGCGTGCTGAGACGCCGCCGGGGAGGGGAAGCCGCTGAGCCTGGTCGGGGGTGTTGTTCGGCTCGTGCTCGATGGTCTCCGGCCAATCATGCAGGGCTACAGGAACAGGCCAGCCTGGCACGGTTCCCTGGGCGTAACGTGGGGCGACCGAGATGGCTTCCACGGTTACATCGGCGGGTGCCTGCACCGGAACAGGAGGCAGGTTTTCTGCTCCCGGGCCGGTAAAGCCTATTGAGCCACTTTGACCCCGTTGTATCGCCAGAGGAAAGGCCGTGGTCACTCCCGGGCAATCGGCAATGCGGAGGCGATAATGAAAATCTGATCCGCCACGCCACGTGCTGTCCCGTACTTCGATGAGGTACTCCCCGCCTTGGGTGAAGGTGTGGGTCAGTCGGCAGTCCCCTTGCAATCCCGGCGTATCGTCGGCCGTCAGGTGGATCAATTCCCGCTGGGTTTGGGCATCGTAGAGAACCATCCAGGGGTCTAACGGGGAGCCGAGACGACGCGCCAGCACTTCAAAGGTGAGACGTTGTCCCGCTTGAACGGCGATCTTGAAAAAGTCGCTGCTTTCGGCATCCGTGCGCCCCAAGACGACCACAGGGGTGGTGAGGAATTGCGCGGTTGCCTTGCTGCGATTGTTCTCCGCTTCGGTAACAACGGGCAACTCATCGACCACAAACGGTCGCATATTCGAGACGCCTTGTCGTGTGGCCAGCCGCAGACCATAAACCCCGATAGGGGTGTGCGGTGGTACAGTGATGTGAACCCGCAACTGGTTGGGGTTCGATCCATTCTTGTTATCTGGGGGGATGACAAACTGCACACCCGGACAGGTGCACATCACAACCGTCGGATCATTGAGATTGGTACCGGTAAAAACCACCTCAGCCTTCTCTCCTGCTTTGACACCCAGATGGGCCGGCGTAGTGAGATTGGGAGCTTGTGGCGCAATCTTGAGGGGGGGAAGTTTCTGTTGCCCTTGCAACGAAGGCAGGGAGCTGGAGACGATCAAACCTAGTCCCAGGGAGAAACTCAGCAATGAACCCAGCAGGGTGTGACGCTGTGACATGGCAGGCCTCTTCATTCAAGGAGGAGAAGCATTCCAAGCAGGAGGAAGGAACCCTCTTGCGGGTGGGATGGAGTGGATGATACCCTGCCTGTGGCGGATCGGCTAGACAGCCCCAAGCGGACTTGAATCCGGTGAGGGGGTGACTGGACCGCCTGTTGGGGCAAGATAGGGTGGATGATCCGGATGGGTACATGTGATCCGTAGTCCCAGGAGCACGGGGAACTATGAACCGTTCCGTTGCCGGTGGAATGGCATCGCCTGAGGGAGAGTTGCCGGGTGTGGGAACATCCCCTCTCGAGAAAAAAGTCACCGCGACGAGTTACGATGAAGTTCCTTATGCCAGTCATCCTTTTCCTCAGACCCATCCTTCGCATCTGGCAGTTATTGCCAGGCTCTTTGGCGTGGAGCCGCCAGCGGTACAAAATTGCCGAGTTCTGGAGTTGGGCTGCGCTGCCGGGGGCAACCTTCTGCCCATGGCCGAAGCCCTGCCCCAGAGCACCTTTGTGGGAGTGGACCTGTCTGCCCGTCAGGTCGCGGACGGACAGCGGATTCTGCAAGCGTTGGGCCTGACCAATGTCCGCTTAGTCCATGCCAGTATTCTGGATGTCGATCGGTCCTGGGGACAGTTCGACTACATCATCTGTCACGGGGTTTACTCCTGGGTCCCCCATCGCGTGCGCGAAAAGATTCTGAGTATCTGCTCGGAGCAATTATCACCGCGGGGAGTCGCATACATCTCCTACAACACCTATCCGGGCTGGCACATGCGCGGCATGATTCGGGACATGATGCGCTATCATGCTCAGCGTTTTGCCACGCCCGGAGAACAAATCCGTCAGGCCCGAGCGTTGCTGGATTTCCTGGCACAAGCGACGCGCATCGACGGCGGTCCTTATGCCACATTACTGCGGATGGAATTGGAGCATCTGCGGCAACAGGCGGATCATTATCTGTATCACGAGCATTTGGAAGAGATCAACGAGCCGGTGTATTTCCACGAATTCATCGCGGCTGCGCAAAGGCACGGGTTGAACTACCTCGGTGAATCCCAGATCACCACGATGCTCAGCAGCAATTTCCCCTTCGAGGTTCAACAAGCGCTCCAGATTGTGGCGCCTGACCAGATTCAGGCGGAACAATACCTCGACTTTATCCGCAACCGGATGTTCCGCGAGACGCTCTTAGTGAGAGGGGAAATTCAGCCAGATTGGACTGTTCAACCGGAACGTATCGCGGATTTGCACGTTTGTACCCATCGTCGGGTAGTGGATGAAAGCGGGGATGTACGCTCTACAGCTACGGTGCAGTATCGTTCCAAATCGGGCATGGTGGTAGCTACGTCCCAACCGACTCTGAAGGCAGCCTTTCGCATTCTGGGGGAGCACTGGCCGGGCACCCTGGCGTTTGCCGAACTGGCCGAAAGAGTGGCCGAGATGCTAGGACAGCCCCTGGACCAGGTGCGATTGCCCTTGGCCGTTCAGATTTTGCACGTGTACCTCTCCTCGGATTTGATCGAGTTGCATGCTCTGCCGCTCACTCGGGTACAGGTGACCGAGCGTCCCACTGCCTTGCGCTCGCTGCGGGTTCGCCTGGAATTGGGGGAAACCGGGGGAGCCAACCGACGTCATGAAGTGTTTCGCCCGAATCACTTCGATAGCGTCCTGATACCCCTTCTGGACGGTACTCGAACCCAGGCGGAACTTCTGGAAGAGTTGACCCGCCGAGTGGCACGGGGAATGTTGCTGTTGCCCGGAGAGGCTCCGCCAGGCGGTGACCTCCCAGTCCTCCGTAATCGTTTGGCTCCCTTGCTGCAAGAGGCTCTGCAAAGGCTGGCGGACGCTTCTGTCCTGATTGGGTGAAGCGGCTGCAAAATTTACCCCAGACCAGCCAGGGGTGTCGAGGCAAGAAGGGTGTTGTGGCAACAAGGATAGGGAGGTGCCCCGTACCGGTTGCTTCTTCCTAGGAAACGTGTTTGGAAGGAAAGAAGGTGTTTCTTCTCAGAAAACATATTTCATCCCAGGAGACACATTCAAGGAAAAAGGAGTACATCTCGGCTCGGGTTACCTGGGACTTCAGGGTGTCGGCGGGGCAG
>Ga0272447_1000087_pt1 | contig 65584 bp, 68 predicted proteins | sample YNPCB0133_FD_194589 | JGI IMG/M metagenome (GOLD analysis project Ga0272447, IMG submission 194589) | Hot spring microbial mat communities from Yellowstone National Park, WY, United States - YNP-CB-013-3 | ecosystem: Environmental > Aquatic > Thermal springs > Hot (42-90C) > Sediment | place...
GAGCGCGTTGCCCTCAATGTGTGGGTCGGTTAGATACATTCCGTGGTCCCATCCGCTCGCACTTCGGGAAAACTCCCAGCGCGGCTGCGTGAACGAGAGTATCTCCACCTGCGGAGCAGGTAAGCTGATATCCGCCGGCGTCAGGTCAACGTGCTTTGGCGAAGCAGAAGTAAACACCTCTCGGATGGCGTCGAGATACCCAAAGCCAAACTCCCGATGTGGCTCGATATATGACCCCTCTCCCCACTCGTTCCACGCTTCCACCAACACCATCGGTAACACCTTCTTCGGATGCGTTTGCAGCAGGCGCAGCGCATCTTGCAGGTGTTTCTTAAACTTCTCTGGGGTACGGCCGTAGCGTACCAGCGCGGCTCGACCATGCCACGGTCGGCTATCCCACCCCCCACAGATGGGGGGCAGCAGGGGAATGGGGCTGTTTTGCACGATGCTTTCCCACTGCTGGCGATACCCTTCGATAAGGGTATCAAACGGCGCCCATTTCGTATCGCCAGACACGCCTAAGTACGGCCAGGTATATGCCGTCACGGCATCATAACCCTCGCGGGCAATCACGGGCACCTCGCCCGCCCCACCAATGCAGGCGAGGACGTATAATCCTCCCAGCCCCTCCCTAACGCACTCCTCGCGCATCGCGTCCAATGCCCGCTTGACCCCGTCGCTTCCCATGTCAGCGCGAAGCTGGTACGGGCTGAAGATGATGACGGCTGGCTTGCCTTCGATGCGCAGGTGCTCAGGGCGGTGAAAGTACTGGGCTATCCAATGGCGCACCAGAGCAAGGCAGTCGTCATGCGAAGAGGTACCTGGCGGGTTGTGGTTCGCCCACAGCAGGCAGAACTGCAGCAACCGACGATAGTTGCTTTGAAAATAGCCTTCATGCAGCGCATGTTCCAGTTGTCGCGCACCCTGCAACCAGTACCAGTCGTACACGAAGAAGGTGATACCGTGTTCCACTGCCCATTTGATGTGCCAGTCGGCGATTTGGGGGTCTCCTTCTCGGTACCATCCTAGCACTGGTTTCCGTTCTGGGAAACGGGTGATTGGTGCCCACTGCCCCGCGCTGCGCCAGCCAGGGAAGTAGTATACCCCTACTGGGTATCTGGGGATGACCGGAGTGGGTGGCGGTACGGTGCGTAATTTAACTTTCACCAATCGCGGCGTCACTGAAACCCGCGCTTTGGCTTGCACTACGGGCGTGTTGGCAGAGACCACTTTGGCTGCAATTTGTCCCTGATATGGTCGCGAAAAGGAGACCAACCATCGCCCTACTGCCTCCTCGCCAAAAGACAACTCGGCAGATGGCACGGTTACTGTCTGTAAGAGGCGCGCTGCAGCTGGCAGTTGGAGCGATACTTTCAGCCCTCGTATGGGTTCTCCACCTCTATTTGTGGCTCGGATTAGCACCGTTAATGGTGTTTCCGTACGTGGAAGGGCGTCCTCAATCCCAAAGAACAGCACCCCGATGTCTGGCGCGCCCACAGGTTCAGAAGCGAACTGCACACCTTCCAGCACAACTGCGTCGCCTGCTCGCTCACCAGGACGGATGCCCAGCATCACTACCTCGCCACCCCATCCCCGCGCATCCAGCATATCGATGTTGTAAAGGCGCGACTGACCATCAGGGATGACCTCAAATGTGTATTGCTGGATACCGTACGCTTCGGTGGTGGCATAGACGAGAGCACACCGCTGCACGCCCGATGAGCGAAGCCGCACTGCGACTACTGGAAACCGCTCCGCCTCGATGCTCACTCGCCCCCCGATAAAACCGTCGGGCTCGGTCAACTGCACCCGAACTCCGTTCGGCATGGTCTGCATTTGTGCCCCACGCCACGCAGCCCAGTGTATGCGATTTGCTTGAAAACGAAACTCGCGTTGCCCTTCGTGTACGGGCAATCCCTCCAGACGAACGATGCGGATAGCCCGCAGCTCGAACTGCCCGATGCCGAAGGGGTCAAAGCGCAGGCGAACGATACGTCCCTCCTTCTGCCAGAAGGGGAAAACTCGGTAGGTGTGCCACTGTCCGTCGCCTGCCACCACGAAATCGGTGCGCTTCTCTGGCAGGAAGCCGCCGTACGGCGATTCGGTGGTGTTGCTCCAAAAGAGCTCGGCGACGCCGGGCGTACTCGCTTTGAGTTCTATCTTTATTGCCTGATGTGGTAGCGCTTGAAGATTTAGAAGGGGAACATACTCCAGGATCGGGTCGGCGCCAGTGGTGCGAAAGCGCATCGCACCGTCTTCGAAGCGCACGTCCGCGATTTCGCCGTTCGGGCGCCACGCTTGAAGCACGCTTGGAGAATCGAAACGCCATTCAACTTCGGTTCGTGTCGGGTTCATGATTCCACCTTCACTTGCGATATCTGTTGCCAGTAACGCTCAGCAAGGATTACGGCTACGTAATCGTCGTAGGGTTTGTCGGGCGTGCGTAACCACGCAGGTATGAGCTTACGCCAACCTGTGGGCGGATTTTCTAGTAGGTAGCGGCGGCGTGCTTGCTCCGAAGTGTAGGCTTCGTCGACAACCTGTAGCGGCACATCGGGTAACATCTCTCGCAATCGCTTCTCCATCGCACGAAAGCCGGTTCCACTCCCCACCACAATGCATCGCGGGTGAAAACGCTCGTGCAGCGAAAGCAGTTCCCTATCGAGCCCTGCCACCGCCAGCACCGCGCGATACAACACCCGCCCATCGCTTTGCACCACTGCTAACCCCACCTTGCTGCTGCCAGGGTCTATTGCCAGTACCACTTGTTCGGATATCGTTGGCTCACTGCACAATTCGGAACCTCAACCTTAAACTATCCGCTGAATAGGTATCTGCGTCTGCGAGGGCGACTACATTCACATACCTTCCTTTGCCTTCGCGCGCGATACGGTCGGCAAGGTCGGTAATCTCCGCGTTGGAGACTGCCCCTACCGATAGCTCGCCTTCCGCTCCCACTCGTGGGATGATGCCTGCCTCCACAGCTCGGGAGCGCACTTCTTCTCGCAGGAACTCGATGAGCGTATTGACAATCTCGCCAGTGCTGCGCCCCGACCATATCCGCACGCGGGCAATCTCCTCGTCTTTGCGATATACTAAGCGGTTGCGATAAGGTCTCAATTCTACCTGTATCGGCTCACCAGCGACACTGTTGCGCACCGCCACCACCAGCACCACCACTGGCGCGTCGGAGCGGGCTATCTGCTCCGCTAATACCTCGACACTTATCGCTTCATCCGCTACAATTTCACTCACAGTTCCTTGCGCCCCAGGCATACTGATGCGCTTCAGGGGTACATACGCGGCTCGGTGCGCGGTTCCTGCTGTTGCTCCCCGCTGTTGGGCAACCCTTGCCGCTTCAGTCAACAACCGATATATCTCGGTGCGTGTGCTGCGCACCGACAGCCCGTTGGGAATGACCCTGCGTGCAATCTCCTCGTCCTTACGCGCGATGATTGGCTTCTCTTTCAGCTGTTCCAGCCGCTCGATGAGACTGCGCAGTTCTGCCTCTTGCTCCTGCAGCTGTTTAATCGTGTCCTTCAAGACATCTGCCTGCTGTTGGAGTTGGCGGCTCTGCTCCGCAAGCTGCACGGTCTGCTCACGTAATTGCGCTGCCTGCTGCTGAAGACGCGCGTTCTCCGCGTTTAACTGCACGTTCTCGCTTGCATAACGCAGGTTTTGCGACGCTAGGTCTGCGTTGTTTTGCTGATAGAGCGAGTTCTGCTCACGCAGAAACCGACCCTGCCGCTGAAGCTCTGCGTTGGTGCGTTGCAGTTTCTCGCTACTCAACTTTAGGACGGTATTCTGGCGTTGTAACGCCCGCAGTCGCACGTTCTGCTCTGCAATCTGCTGATTGAGTGCTATCACTTGCCTCTGCCGTTGCTCCAGCTGTTGTCGCACCAGCTCTAACTGTCGCTGTTGTTGTTGTAGCTGACGAGTGTTTTCCTGCATCTGCACTTGTTGTTCGCGCACACGCTGGGCGGCGTCGTCGTAACGTTGCTGCAGTTGACCATAATCGCTGCGAAGACGTGCATACTGCTGCTGTAACTGGCGAGATTGCTCCAGAATGCGTTCGCCGCGCACGATAATTTCGCGAAACGTCTGCGCAGTTGCCAACACTGCCACGATGGTCAGAAACGCGATGAACGAGCCAGTGAAGCTGGTGATGAGCATCGCGGTATGACGGGGACGCAAACCCCAAACCGAGATGCGACGCTTTCCCAAATAGCGACCCAGCCAGTCGCCGAAGTAGGCGATGAAGCCGCTGACTACAATGAAGATGAGTCCAATGATGATGGTGCGAACAGGCATGTTGTTTCCCTCCTTAAGGCTTCACCGACTACGCCTCCACAGGATAATAATGCCTCCGATGGCTCCCAAGATATCTGGAAGAAAGCTTGCAAGGAGTGGCGATATACTTCCACCACGTCCCAGAATAAACAGGTATTGCGCTAACGCCCAGTACAGGAAGATAATCACGATGCTCAGGGCAAAGCCCGCCGCCGCGGTGCTGCGCTGTCGGCGAATGCCCAGCGGTGCGCCCACGAACCCGAAGATGAGACTCGCGAGAGGCAACGAGATCTTGTTGTACAGCTCCACCTCCATCTGCCGGGTGTCTTCGCCTGCCTGTCGGTAGCGGCGGATGCGGTCTAGCGTCTGCCGAAAACTACGGCTGTCGGGATCGGGTACAAGGTCGGTTTCGATCTCACGCAGGCTTTTGCGGATACCGCCCTGCAGTACCCGTGTGGAGGTGCGCTCAAATTGGGCACGTATCCGCCCATCGCCAGTCATCCAGTAGCCGTCGTAAAGGTCCCATTCCCTGCCGCCCAGCCACCGGGCGCGTCTTGCGTAGACAATCAGCACAGGACGCCAACTCTCGGAGGAGGCTGCGAATTGAACCGCTGTGACATCGTAGAGCGTACCAGTGCGCAGGTCTATCCCGCCTTGGGCGGTGATAACCGTTTCCACCTTGCCTTCGCGCATAACAGTTTGCGTAATCGGCTGAGCGCGCTCGCCGATTTGGCGAAGTACTGCGGTGCGCAGACGCCACATCTCCGCTGTCGCAGGGGGCACCACTAACTCATTGAAACCCATTGCCAGCACGCTTACCACTGTTCCCATCGCCACCACTGGCATCACGATACGCCACAGGCTGTATCCTGCAGCGTACAACGCGACGGTTTCGCTTTCACTGGATAACCTGCCGAATGAGAGCAGCGCAGACAGCAACATCGCCATTGGGAAGGTCTTTACTATAATCTGGGGCAGACTTAACACCAGCATGTGCCCAACTGTCCACAGAGAAGCTCCTTTCACCAGATACTCGGTGAGTTGGAAGAGGCTACCGCCTGCGAAAAAAAGCGCAGTGAACAACAGCACACCGAACACAAACGGTCCGATGAGCTCTTGCAATATCAGGCGGTCTACCACTTTGACACGCATGGCTCAAATATGCTCGTATTCTTCGCCCAGATAAAACTGACGGGCAATCGGGTCGTCTGGCAACTTGTCCGAGTCGCCTTCGGTGAGGATTTTGCCGTTGTGAATGATGTACGCTCTGTCGGTGATGCGCAGCGTTGCCCGCACGTTGTGGTCGGTAATTAGGATACCAACTCCTAATCTTTCGCGTAGATGGGCGATAATGCGTTGCAGGTCGGCAATGGCAATAGGGTCTACCCCAGTAAACGGCTCATCGAGCAGGATAAACTTCGGCGAAGTGGCAATGGTGCGCGCTACTTCCACCCGTCGTCGCTCGCCGCCAGAGAGCGTGTAACCCCGTTCTTGACGCAGATGTTCGATATGAAACTCCTCCAGCAGCTCATCGATAAGACGGCGTATCTGCTTCTCTGGTAACCCCCGCAGCTGCATGACCAGTCGTAGGTTGTCTTCTACTGTGAGTTTGCGAAATACGGAAGGTTCCTGCGCGAGATACCCGATACCCATTCGCGCTCGCGCGTGCATGGGCAAGTGCGTGATTTCACGTTCATCCAGCCACACTCGTCCCTCGTTTGGGCGCACCAGTCCCACAATCATGTAAAAGGTGGTGGTCTTACCTGCGCCGTTGGGACCCAATAGCCCCACAATCTCGCCGGTGTGCATTTGCAGCGAGACACCGTCCACCACCCGCCGCCCCTTGTAGATTTTTACCAGGTTTTCGGCACGAAGTTTCACTTCTTCGTCTCCCCAGCAGGAGGAGATTTCGGCTGGATGACCGTCTCTGTACGGTTCGGGTCGCCCTCCAGCACCACCCGTAAATCGTCTTCTCCCAGATAAATGGTACCCCTGTCCCCCTTCTGAGTCGCTAGGAAGCGGGGGTCATCTACTTGCACAAACACACTGGTTTGCAAAGTTACTTGTCGCGTCGCATCGTCATAGGCAACAATGCCTGCAGTGCCCTGGGCGGTACGATTCTCTTTCGGCTGCACCAGGCGGAATGTCACCTGTCCCTCAGCACGTGCTTTCATCAGGCGCGTTTCCTGACCAGCTTGCAGGCGCGACTCTGCAGTGATGGTTCTAGCTTCTAAGCGCAGCTGCCCATCAGTGCTTTCCAGCAACACGCGGTTCCCCGAGACTTTCACGATGACCGTGCCGTCCCTTTTATACTCCGTGACGATTTGCTGATAGCGGCTGAGACGGTATTGTCCTACCTGCAGCTGCGCCTCCAGGGACGAGACTGTCAGCGCGATGTGCGCAATCAGTAGTAGTTTCAGAGATGTTCTCATACTTTTCCCGCTGCTCCGCTCATGGCAAAGTAACACGCATCACCTGCAACGCCGTGTCTAATTCCACCTCCTGGGCGCGCAGAGTGAACAGTTTGCCCGTAATCTGTACCTCTCCTCGTGCTATCAGACGGTTTTGGCGTGCCAGCCATATCATCGTTTCCGCCTGCACCTTTACGTCGTTGACCCGTGAGTGGGCTAGGACGCCGCTGTCTGCCTCAATACGCCACTCTTTTTGTAGAGCGCGTATCCTTCCTGCGCGCAGGTCAGTGGTCGGCTGCCCCTTCTGGTACAGAACGCACTGCACGTTCTCGAAAACGCCCGTTGCCCCTGCTTGCACGCTCTGTGCCTGAGCGCGTGGCACCACTGCCTCCCACACCTTCTGGCTGGGGGTACCAGGTTCCAGCCACGTCAGGCGCAAACCTTCCGTTTCCACCTGAAGCGAGGGCAACTGCGCTTGCTGCTGTTTCGGTTGAAGCGGTGGAGGGGTAACGCGATGGTCCTGTTGTCTCCCACACCCTGTGCCGTTCCACCAAATGCAACCCCACAGCAGGGCAGCAATCAGCCGAGTCCGATTCATCACGAGTACATGTTACACGAAGGTCATTACGATGTGCAAGGGAAGCAGGGGAGTGCTTGATGGTATTGAAAAACCATACCGGTACCCCATGGGGGTACCGGTACGGACGATTAGCGCAACAACTATCGGATTTCGACGGTCGCGCCTTCGGCTTCGAACTTCGCCTTGATCTGCTCTGCCTCTTCTTTGGTCACGCCCTGCTTGATAGGTTGCGGCGCGCTTTCCACGAGGTCCTTCGCCTCTTTCAGTCCCAGATTGGTGATTTCACGCACCACCTTAATAACCTGAATCTTCTTCTCGCCCACCGACTTGAGGATGACATCGAAGGATGTCTTCTCCTCTTCGGCAGGAGCGGCTTCTGCGGCTGCCCCAGCAGCTGGAGCCACCCCAGGCATCGCCGCCACTGCGACTGGCGCGGCTGCGGTCACCCCGAACTCCTCCTGCAGCGCTTTCACCAGCTCGTTTAGCTCGAGCACACTCATGCCCTTAATGGCATCGATAATCTCCTCTTTGGTTAGTGGCATCGTTTCAATCCCTCCTTACGCACTTTGTGCGGATTTCTTGTCAGCTATCGCCTGAACAGTGTACACGAAGTCCCGCAGGATACCCTGCAGCGTGCCTACCAACCCTGTAATCGGCGCCTGCAGCCCACCGACTACCTGTGCAATCAGCACTTCGCGCGGTGGCAGCTTCGCCAGCTGCTGTATCGCCTCGGCGTCGAATCGCCTGCCCCCCAGCACAGCTGCCTTCACCGTCAACACGCGCAGCTCTCGTACAGCCTCCGAGATGGCTTTGGCTGCAGCAGCCTCATCTCCCCGAATGAAGGCAACGGCTGTCGGTCCCTGCAGAATGTCGTCCAGATTATCCTGGATAAGCCCTTGCGCGGCGAGACGGAACAGTGTGTTCTTAACCACGTGGTATTCCGTCTGATCTTGTCGCAACCGTTTGCGCAGCTGCGTCATCTGCGCCATGTTCAGCCCGCGGTAGTCGGTGAAGATGACGCCTTTGGCTTCGCTCAGCCACTGGCGGATTTGTTGCACCTGCGCCACCTTTTGCGGATTGGGCGTTGCCCGCACGCGGTGTCCACCTCCTTTCTGTTGACGCGCCACGAAGCATCACGGGGAACCCTGCCCAAGGCGAGGGTTCCCCGTACAAGACCTGTCATCGCGCTGGTGGCGCGACGTGGACTTTTCGATTACACCCTGTCTTCGCCTCGGCAGGTGGACGCCCCATTAAGCTCTTATCGAGCGCCTGCTTTCTTCGGACAGCCTGCCCAGTGGGGCAAGCGGTATGATTATACTTCAGAAAGTGCCCAAATGCAAGCCTTTATGCGATGATGTTTGGGATGCCGTCCAGCGCTGGTGCCAAACTGACTGGCGACGTGTTTGTGCCGCAGCCCATGAAACGTGTCCCCAAATCCTCCACCCACTTCTCGCCTTTCTGCTTGCGCAGCTCGTTGATTTTCTCCCGAAACTCCCAGTCGGCATCCTGCACGACGGTTTTAACGTCGCGCTGCTCGCCAGTGATTTGCATCAGGTGCTTAATCCAGCGGCTGCCAAAGGTAACGTGCATGCGCTCATCCACGATGTCGTATTCATGCTCTAGCGCAGAGAGAGGGTCGTTGCGCTTCCACGCGGCTGCCACCCACGCTCGCTTAGGTTCGAAGCTGCACGCCTCGCCCACTTGAGTCAGGCTCGCCAGCCGGTGCAACAGGCTCATGCTCGTCCATACGGTGTAGTGCCCCACGGGAATCGGCACGCTGTATGGATCCACCCCGAACGCTCTCAATCGCTCGAAGCCCATCGTAGTGTGACGCGCTTCGTCCCACATCTGCCGAATGAACTCCATGTAGTAGTCGAAGGGCATATTGTACTTGCGACCGTCATAGACGATACTGCCCACGATGTCGATGACAGGCAGCTCGGTAAAGTGGGTGTAGGCGGTGGGGATGGCTTCATATTCGGGCCAGTCTGGCAAAGTGTATCGGTCTGCGCTACGGATACTGAACTGCTCCTCCAGCGCCATCTCTGTGGGGTAGTGCCATTCTGGGTATTCGGCAACAGGTGGGGCGTCGGCGGGAGGGCGTATCCCGAAGATGCCTCCGAGCGCGTGCAGGTGCTCACGAAGTGCCTGTTCGAACGCAAGGTCGCGCGACCTGCCTTCCTGCTCCTTGCGTTTCAGGTAGTCCGCGCCCCAATCGATATCACGCTTGAGCAACGGCAGGTGCATCTCGAACAGCTCGCACGTGGGAGCGTCGTTCACAGGCAAAGTGTATCGATAATGGAGACTGTACGCCCTGTATTGGGCAGAACGAATCACATGATACAGTGCGCCTAACAGCGCTACATCATCCTTCGCGGTCATCAGGTGGCGTACGAAATTGCGCCACTGGGGCAACACCTTGCGCTCAGGTTCGCTGACCAGAAAGTCGCGCAGACGTGCCCGCATGTCCCGAGCGCGGAGCATCGCGGAATGCAGGTGATGGCTCAGCTCGCACTTGGCTTCCAGGTCAGGCAGGATGGAGATAGCGCCTGCCAACGTGGTCGCCAGCTCGAACTCCAGCGAGAAGTAGTGATGAAAAATCGCTTGGTTCTCCTCCACGCGGAAATAGGTCTTTTTCTTCTTACGGGCATGCCCAGATACCCGCTGCGCAGCACGGTCAGACGTGCGATGCACAATCGCCACAGCCGTTCCCTCCTCTAATAGGTTTTGTTTAGTATAGTAAAGCATCAGCAGGCAGTCAAGGGGATGTGGACAAGGTCTGGAACACGAATCACTTCCTTGCGGTTGCCATATCTCGCTTGCGCTTTAGGTATGCCACTTCCGCCTGCACCATTTTGACGAACGACGTGCCTGCAGGCGCGGTGAACTCCGTATGCACTGAACACGGACCTGCGAAACCCTCCTTTGTCAACAAGCGGAAGACTTCGCTCCATGCGACGCCACCTTGTCCAGCAGGAACGCATTCCCATCCCAGTCGATGCTCGTCGCCCACCGCGTGGAGTGTTGGCTTGTAGTCTTTGAAACCAACCATGGACAGGTACGGTCGAACCATCGCCAGCGCGAAGGCAAACGGTTCGCCATCCACGACGAGATGCCCAACGTCCAGATAGGCGCCTATCGATGCGGGATCAAAATCTCGCAGCAGGTGCATCAGTGCCGCCGCGTTTAGACCCATGAAGCCCATGCCGCTGTGCGTATGATAGACGATTTTCACGTTATAACGACGGGCTAGTTTCTGCCAAGCTTCCAACGTGCGGCGCACCTGGTCTACCTCCTGCCAGTACTGGGCTTTTTCGGGGTCAAAGCGGAAGTAGCCCAGCTTCAACAGGCGCACATCGGCTGTATCCATTGCCCGTAGCATCGGCTCGACATACGGCACAGTGGGATGCACGAGGTCTGTCTCAGCAGAAACCGCGAGCACCGGCTGCCCTGCTTCCGCCAGCCGTTTCGCCGCCGGTGGTAGCGCACGGTCGACATTGTCGGGGTTTACTGGATACCCCTTGCGCACCGCGAGGTCCCACCCTTCAACGCCCAGCTCGTGTCCCAGCCTTGCCAGACCGTCGACGTCATACTGCCGAAACATCTTGCTGAAAACTACCAGACGCATGGTCTTTCCTCCTCGCGCTCATTCCAGTGGCAGGGCGGGACGCCTGCCCAAAATGCGGGCAATTTGAGCCGCTCGGCGCAAGTCAGGCGGCGAGCCGAAATTGTAGTTGTCGCGGTCTATTTGACGCGCCCGTTCGATATGGCGCATTGCCTCGTCCAACTGCCCCGCACGCCACTGCACGCTACTGAGTACCACCAGCGTCCATGGGTCACTGGGAGCCTGTTTCGCCGCCTGTTGCGCGAACCGCACGGCGCGGTTTCTGTCCTCTGCGCAAAGCGCCTGTCCGCACAACACCCACGCATCGTCGGGGCGAATACGGGCTGCTAGTTCGAAGTAACGCCTTGCGGTGGCGGTGGAACCGACCGCTAGCGTCTCGTAGCCCTTCTGTGCCAGAGCCAGCCAGTTCAAGGGGTTGCGCAGCAGGGCGTCGCGGAAGTGGTCTTCAGCCCGCGCAAAGTCGCGCGTTTCCGCCAGAGCGGTCATGATGAGAGTATCCACTACGTCGGAAACCGCTCTTGGTGTGCGCAGCGGAGCCAGAATGCGTATCGCGTCGGATGGTTTTCTCTCGCGTAGCGCCACGTTTGCCCGCGCTAACGTCACCAGGGGAGATTGGCTTAGTTGCTCCAGCATCTGGCGTGCTTCTCTATTCTTGCCTTGCAAAGCCTGCCCCAGTGCGCGATAGACGCTGATGGTGGTTTTGTCGGCTGCGCGTCTTTCCGCCAGGTTGCAGGCGCGCTCCGCATCCTGCCATCGTCCTGCCAGCAGGTAGCATCGTGCTGCTGCTAGAAAGTTCTCCGCGGTATTGCCTGCTTGCAGATAGGCTGTCGCGGCGTCTTCCAGCCTGCCCAGTTGCGCCAATGCCTGTGCCTTCTGGATAGGCGCGTTGGCTTGTGGTAGGCGCAATTCTCCTCCGCGCAACGCAGCATCAACCGCCGCCCGCAGAGAATCAAACCGTTTCTCTTGGTCTACTGTTTGTGCGAATGCGAGACGCAAATGCGCTTGCGCCAGCGTAGCGAAGGTGTCGGGGGCTGGCAAAAGTCGAACCGCCTGCTCTGCACTCTGCAAGGCTTTCTCCCACTGCGACACAACCAACCAGGCTTGCGCCAGCAGATGGTGCGCATGACCGTCATCGGGCAGCAGATGCACGGCTCTCCTTGCCGCTTTCAACGCTTCCTCCCATTGCTGAGTCACGAGATGTTGCTGGGCGGTCTGTAGGTAGAAAGCGCCACCCCGTGACAATCCGTTGTCTACCCGATAGCGCACATCTGTGGTAACGACGCGCCCGTTCATGTCCGTCGCCCGAACGGTCAGCAGATGCTCGCCTTCAGCCACGGAAAGGGTATCCCATGTCCACGTGTACGGAGTGCTGGTGTCGCTACCCATCACCTTGCCGTCTAGCAAGAACTCTACCTGTCGTAGCGGTTCGCTGGAGGTCACTCGGATTTCCACAACGTCCGACAGGGTGCTACCCGCTTGGGGAACGATTGTCAGGCGCGGGGGGTACCAAACCGCACCGATTACAACCAGCCAAAGCAGCGTTTTCATCGTCCATCCTCCCTGCTGTCGCCACAAGACACCCTGAGACGGGCATAGCCGTTGTTGAACAGCACACTGACCGCCATACTAGGTAGCGTTTCTGCGTTCGACCACTTAAAGGTAGCCTCGGCTCGCTCCATCGGCTTCATATTGGCTAAAACAATGGCTTCCTGTTCGGCAGCAGAGCCAGTGGTGAAGCGCACTGCCCGCCATACTTGGCTGCCTGCATTTGCGACCTCTGCTTTGAGCGTCTGCTCAGCGACCTGAAGCCTCACCACCACGTTCAACAGCGCCGCGGAGAGCTCCGATAGCGCATCAATGAGCTGTTCCGCGTGTTCAGACACCGCTTGCAGGGTAGCATGTCTGGAAGCTGCTGCCTGCAACCCGCTTGCCAGAAAAAGCATGCGGTGCACCCCACGTGCCGCCATCGGCACATTGCCTTTGCGCAGGTTGGCTCGCACCTGATACCAGTGGCTATTTGTTTCACGCATCAGCGCCGCCAACCGTGAAAGCGTGCCCGCCGATATCCTGCTTTGCCATACTGACCGCCTGAGCGCGAGCAGCGTTTCATCTACTTGTTGCACCCGCTCTACAAAATGCAGGATCAACCCGCAATTGGGGGGCAGCCACTCGATACGCTGCACTTTGCTAGGGCGCGGTAGCCGCACGCCGTTTCTCCGCTCGATGGCGAGAACATGTCCTCCGCTTGCTATTGTCAACCGTTCCGTCGTGTACACTCCGGCAGCCATCTCGCCCTCTATTGCCACCCGTATCTTTTGTGGTGAGCTGTTCCATAGTACTAGCGTCCACCCTCGTGGAAGGCGTAGTGCCACGACGCGCAGCGAATCGCTACTGCTGTCGCAGTGGAGTGGTTCTCCCGTGTCCCATCCTGCCCAGCGGGCGATGGTCTCAAGTGTGGGGGTGGGGTCGGAGGCGTCCACGAACTGATGCAAAGGCACAGGCTCGGACTCGGCGCGATGCGTGTACCAGGTAACCTGCTCCTGTGGATGCGCAGGAGCGCCACTTAGCATCAGCCCAACCACTACCAAACTAACCGCCAGCGGTGCCATCGCCCTCCCCCGTGAACCGCCGGCGCAGGCGTCGCTCGAACTCGTCGCGCGGCAGCATTATCCGCCGCTGGCATTGGGTGCAAACCAGTCCTATGTCTGCCCCTATCCGTACCACTTGCCAGCGGTTCGCTCCGCAAGCATGAGGTTTGCGTAGCACAACATAGTCTCCTATCTGCACAGGAAGGACTCCCACCGATGCCGTCCAAAATCTGCGTGTGTTGAACCCAATTTTTGTGAGAGGTTCACTGCATGGAGATACGCGCTCCCCACCCCGATGAGCTGGACGAGATGCTGGAACTCATGTGCCGTGCCTTTGACATCGACGTCGACCTCGCACGGGATATATTTTACTCTGACCCCTTCTTTGACCTGCTGGAGCGCAGGGTAGTTGTTGAGCAAGGAATGCTCATCTCGTGTTTGACGGTAGTGCCAGGCGTCATGGCATTGGGGGAGGCAAGGATATCCGTCGCGGGCATTGCGGGGGTTGCCACACACGAACAGTTCCGACGTCGAGGCTACGCTGGCGCGCTGTTGCGCGATACTATCAGGCTGCTGTACGATAAGAGAGTTCCCCTCTCCATGCTGTATCCGTTCTCGGCACGTTACTACCGCAAGTTCGGCTGGGAAGTTGCTTCCGTCGAGTGGTGGTGCGAGATACCCTCGCGTCTTTTGCCGCCGTTTTCCGACAGTCGTTTCGTGCGTCCCTTCCAGGCAAGCGACCGCGAGCAGCTATCTCGCCTGCACGAGGTACATCTACACAACACGCCCGGCAGCTTCGAGCGGGAACCCGCTCGCTGGCAGTGGATTTTGCGACAAAAGTATCAATGTGTGGTTGCGGACTTCTTCGGGGTAGTAGAGGGCTACATGATTTATGAGGTGCAGCCGGGACGCAACCGTGTAGAGGTTCGCGAGATAATCTTTATCACTTCAAGAGCTCAACGCGCTCTCATCGGCTACCTCTCCAGCAATAATCTGGCGGAGACGATTGGGATCGCGGCACCGGTTTACCGTGCCCAGCAGTGGAGTACTTGGCTAACGGACAACGACGACGACCTTTTGCGGGCGGCGCGAGGGGGGTTGCGACCTAACTACATGCTGCGCGTCATTCACCTGCCTACGCTCATCGAGCAGCTGCGTCCCCACTGGAGAAGCTGGGAGGGGACGGTACGCCTAGTCATGGACGACAGCTTCGTGCCGGGCGGAAAACAGCAGGTGTTGCTTAAGGGTTCGCTCGGGGGCAAAACGAGCAGTAGCGTCGAATGGGCGCGGGCGTCCGTGCAAACATGGAGCCAAATCGTTGGCGGCTACCTCAGTCCATCCGAAGCCTACTCTGCTGGCATGTTAGTGCTTTCACAGCCCCACATTGCGGAGATACTGGACGACCTGTTCCCCAAGTACTACCCGTTCACCACTGTCGCGGAGCGGTTCTGACCTACTCATCCAGCATGTCGGTGCGGCTGTGGGGCAGCTGACGGTTTTCCCTGCTTGATTTGCACGTAGAAGCCGTAAAGCAGAAACGGGATGCTAACCACGCCAGCGATGCGGGTTACCCAGTGGGCAAACTGTGCCAGCAACAGAACCACCCATCCCATCACCGAGGCGGTCAATAGCAACAAGCCAATGGTTAAGTAGATGTTCAAACCTTTCATTCTCGTCTCCTTTTGCTATCCCTTTGGGCGCACCAGCGAGAGAACAGTGTCGGGGTTGTCAATCGGCAAGCAGCAAACGCTCCCGATGCGAGGCCCCACACAATGCACGTGCCGCGTCTACGATATGCTCAGCCGATAAACCAGCCAGCCGGCGCAGCACGTCTACAGAGCCATGTTCGATGAACTCATCGGGTACAGCCAGGTGTTTCACTTGCACCCCAGTAACGCCCTCTTGCGCCAGCAACTCTAGCACCGCGGCGCCAAACCCACCGCAGACGGTGTTCTCTTCCACCAGCACAAAGCGAGGAACGCGCTGGGCAAAACGAAGGATGGTCTCTCGGTCTAAGGGTTTGGCAAAGCGTGCGTTAATCAGCGCGGCGCTAATGCCTTCCTGCTCCAACTGCTTCACTGCCGCGAAGGCTGTGGCAACCATCGACCCGATGGCGAAAACCGCGACATCGCTCCCGTCGCGTAGCACCTCTGCCTTACCTAGTTCGATGGGGCTTTCCGGCACGCCCCAGTCGATAGCCGGTACTGCGCCGCGCGGATAGCGCAGAGCGATGGGTCCGTCAAAGGCGATGGCAAAACGTAGCATCGCACGCAACTCATCGCCGTCTTTCGGTGCCATAATCACCACGTTGGGAATCAGGCGCAAGTATGAAAGGTCGAACACGCCGTGGTGCGTGGCACCGTCATCACCAACTAGCCCGCCGCGGTCTAAAGCGAGTACCACATGGAGTTTCTGTATAGCAACGTCGTGAAGAACTTGGTCAAAAGCCCGCTGTAGGAAGGTAGAGTAGATGGCTGCAACCGGTATTATGCCTTCTGCTGCCAGTCCAGCGGCGAAGGTTACCGCGTGTTGTTCAGCGATACCTACGTCGAAGTATCGTTCGGGGAACCGCTGTTGTAACTTGGTCAATCCGGTGCCGTCGGGCATTGCGGCGGTGATGCCAACCACCTTCGGGTTCTGTTCGGCGATGCGCACCAGCTCGTCGGCAAACACCTCCGTGTAGGTCTGACCACCCGTTTTTTTCTCCATCTTGCCGTCGTGGATACAAAACGGCGTCACGCCGTGGTAGCGGCGGGCATCCGCCTCAGAGAACTCATAGCCCTTGCCCTTTACAGTAATCACGTGAATCAGCACGGGTCCTTTCAGATCGCGGGCATGAGAGAACACATCTATCAACAGGTCGATGTCGTGCCCATCGAGCGGACCGATGTATTCGAAGCCCATCTCCTCGAAGATGGCTCCCGTGTTTTCCGGGGCAATGATGTGGGTAATACCATGTTTGATGCCCTTCGCGTGCTTAGCAAGCAGGCGTGCTTTGCCAGGAAGCCCCTCCAGCACCTCCTTCGCGCGATGTTCAACCCGTTGGTACCACGGCTGCGCACGTAGTCGCGACAGGAAGGTGGCTAACGCCCCGACGTTCTCAGCGATGGACATCTCGTTGTCGTTCAACACAACAGTGAGGTCGGTTTTCACCTCTGCGGCGTTATTCAGGGCTTCCAGCGCCATGCCCGCTGTTAGTGCGGCGTCGCCGACGACCGCGACCACTCTCTCTGTGCTGCCGCGCAGGTCGCGTGCCTTGGCGAAGCCCAGTGCCGCCGAGATGGCTGTGCCCGCATGCCCCGCGCCCCACACATCGTATTCGCTCTCATCCCGACGGAGAAACCCGCTGATACCACCATACTGCCGAAGCGTGCCGAAGTGCTTCAGCCTACCTGTCAGCAGTTTGTGCGCATACGCCTGGTGACCTGTGTCCCAGATGATTTTGTCTTCCGGCATGCGCCATACACTATGGAGGGCAATGGTCAGCTCCACCGTGCCGAGATTGGAAGCGAGGTGTCCTCCAGTGCGCGAGAGGGTCTCGATAATGGTTTCGCGAATCTCTGCCGCGAGTTGCCGAAGCTGCTCTCGACTCAACGATTCCAGGTCTGCGGGCGAACGTAAGGTTTCCAGCAAGCGCACAGGCGTTCTCCTTCTCCGAGGCGTTTCACTGGGAATCAGTTTACCTCACCCTGCAAAGGGTGTCAATGACAGCGGCGTGTCTGGATTTCCAATCGGAAGTGTCCTGTATCTGCCCGATGAGATGCCACTCAGGCGGCAGCGACAACGCCGCCTGCCCCGTCGCTCCGTTGACTATCCTCCCGAAAGCATCCGCAGCAGCGTGTTCCACAGATTGATTAACGCCCCCACTCCCAGAAAGGTTACCGCGGCGACGATGCCCCCCACCGATGCTCCAGCCCAGAAGAAGTAACTGTCGTGATTGGCTAAGCCAATACCGATGAAGAGGATGCCAAAGGCAGGAAGGGTGTTCATAAACGGCATCGGGGAGGACAGTACCACTGCTAGCGCGATAACGATTAGCGCGCTGATACGCAATAAAATTGAGTTGCGAGCGAAGCGACGCCCACGCGGATGCGAAATCTTCTCCACTTTGCGCAGCAACGCTACGCCGCGCGTCTGCAGCAGCTCCACCGTTTTCGGCGGGATTTGCCATTGTCTCCATCTTGCAGGAACCCACGGCTGACGAATGCCCAACAGCATCTGCAGCGCTACGATGGCTATTAGAAAGCCCAGCACACCAGAGGTGCCCGGCGGCAGAACAGGGATGAAGGCGGGGATGGCTAGTAGGATTAACAAGAAGCCATATCCTCGGTCGCCAGCCCGTTCCATCACCTCGCCCAGCACGACGAGTCCGTCCGCATTCGTGTCTAGCGTCTGCTGGAAAATCTCGGAAAGTCGCGGCTCGCGCGTATCTGTGTTCATGTTGCCTCAATTATACCTCAGCAAGTGCAGTTCGAGTCGCCACTGCACCGCAAATGATTGCGCTGCTAAGAGAAAGGCAGTTTCTCCCCGTAGCCGCCCGCAACGCCTTCGGATTCGCATCACAGGTGGTCTCACTCGTAAGAACAGCACGATGTCATCGACCTGCCTCCTAAATTATCGCCACGTGCTGAACATGTCCGTAGTGGTGCTGACCCGCACCAACACGCAGAGCAAAACCACCGTTGTCAAGCCGAAGACCGTACGCCGCTGCGCCGCCTGCTTCGGCCAGGCAACTCCACTAGTCACTCCCAAGCTCGGTATCTTGCCGAATATGTATCCATGCCTAAAGGCGCGGCAAGACCTCCTCGAGCGGGTGAAGCATCGTCTCGCTTCCTGTCCTTTCAGGAAGCAGGATGTAGTGCAGTGAGCGTAACACGCCCGGCTCTGGTCTAGCTGAGGGGGTATCGTTTGCGTTACCTCCTGTAGCTCCATTGTATCACGGGCAAAAAGGTCGTTGATGCTACAGCGGATGGTCCATAAAGGGGTTTTTTCGGCAAGGGGATGTTACTAGCAATCCAAGACGAAGCTTCCTTCGGAGACTGAAAAAACCACCAACGGCGGGTCATGTGGCGGTGTTGGTCGCGACGGACAGGGCTACAGATGGGCAGGAACTGTTTTCCTGCTTGTGTAAAAGTCAGGTGAAACAGACATCGCACAGGGAGGACGAGCAATGGCGGTCAGAATCATCGGGCAGAACCTGCCGAACATCCCGTGGGAAGATAAGCCGAGAGGCTACCCCGGAGTTATGTGGCGCTACAGCAAAAACCCGATTATCCCTCGCAATCTGTTGCCGACCTCTAACAGCATTTTCAACAGCGCGGTCGTGCCCTATAAGGATGAGTTTCGGGGTGTGTTTCGGTGCGATGACACGCGCCGCTACATGCAGCTTCACGCCGGGCGCAGCAAGGATGGCATCCACTGGGAAATCGCTCCCGAACGCATCCACTTCGTGGGGGAGGCGGCGCAGGAGTTGGGCTGGGAGTACGGGTATGACCCGCGCGTGGTGTGGATCGAAGACCGTTACTGGGTGACATGGTGTAACGGCTACCATGGACCCACCATCGGCGTGGCATGGACGCAGGATTTCGAGACCTTTCACCAGCTGGAGAACGCTTTTCTGCCTTACAACCGCAATGGGGTACTTTTCCCACGCAAAATCAATGGCAAGTATGCCATGCTGAGCCGCCCCAGCGACCGAGGGCATACGCCATGGGGCGATATGTTCTACAGCGAAAGCCCCGACATGATCCACTGGGGATGCCATCGGTTCGTGATGGCACCAGCGGGGGGATGGCAGAGTACCAAAATCGGGGCCGGTGCCGTGCCGATAGAAACGACGGAGGGCTGGTTATTAATCTATCACGGTGTGTTGACTTCTTGCAACGGTTTTGTATATAGCGCAGGCGCAGCTCTGTTGGATTTAGACAAACCTTGGAAGGTGATTGCGCGGACGGCGCCGTACATCATCTCCCCGCAGGAGCTGTACGAGTGCGTGGGCGATGTACCAAACGTGGTGTTCCCCTGCGCTGCGCTGGCAGATGCAGCTACAGGACGAATCGCCGTCTACTACGGCGCAGCCGATACGGTGACAGGACTGGCGTTCTGCATGGTGGACGAGTTAGTGGAGTTCACCAAACAAAACTCGCTCGTTTGAGCGAAGGTTGCGCCGACGTCCGTATTTCGAGTACAATCTGCGCAGAAAACCGAATACCGCGCAGCGAATCGCCGCCAGGCGACACGCATCCGCTAGGGGAGCCGATTGTGGCTGAGACCTCGCACTGGGCGAGGAACCCTCGGAACCTGATCCGGGTAATACCGGCGTAGGGAAGCGGAGTGGCGAACCAAACAGTGCAACCCTCGCGCCGCTTCTCTGCCGAGAGGCGGCGTTTTCGCTAGCGCGATAGCGAAAAAGGAGGTTTGCACCATGCACGCAAAGCGCGGTTTCACGCTGATTGAGTTGCTGGTGGTTATCGCGATTATCGCCATTCTGGCGGCGATCCTGTTCCCTGTTTTCTCGCAAGCCAGAGAGCGTGCTCGCGTGGCGACCTGCATCTCCAATGCCCGCCAGATTGGTCTGGCAGTTCGGATGTATGTGCAGGATTACGACGAGACCTTTCCCATCTTCCATGCCTACAACAGCCGACCGCCTGCTTGGCAACCGGGGCACTTGGGGATAGAGGTCTCACTGGAACCGTACACCAAGAACAGGCTGGTCTTCCGATGTCCCAGCGATGTCGGCAGCCCCTACCAGCAGCGGGACGTGCCGGGCACGAACTCCTACTGGCAAGCCTACGGCACCAGCTACCGATTCCAACGACGCTGCTTCACCATCATTTGTGGTTTCTCCACGCAGAACAATTTGGAGGTGTGCAGCAACTTCGGCTGGCAACAGCAGATTGTCACCGACGCCAGCTTCACGGAACCGGCGCGAACACGCATCATCCGCGACGAGATGTTCCCCTTCTTCAGTCGGACGGTGCCGGGTTACGAGAAGTATGGCTACGACTTTGACCCGCCATACGATTACTTCCGTATGTGGCATCCACAGGGTGGCAGCTTGATCTTCGCGGACGGGCACGCGAAGTTCGTCGTGTCCTCCAGAGAGTACGACGAGATGCGCGAGCGACCATAGCAGCAACCTGAACACAATCGGGTCGGTTGGGGCAGCGGGCAAGCACTCTGCTTGCCTGCTGCTTCCTTACCTTGACAGCCTTTCGCCTCTTTCGGTATACTATTGGGCGATTGAGAAAACCTTCGCGAACTGGCAGGATGAAGAAGAGCCGTCGCATGTACGAACATCTTCCGCAGCCGCGTGGCAGGCGGTTTTTTATTGAGCAGGAGCGCGGGGTCACCGACGTGCGTGTGGAAGTAGGCTTGGCGCACGTGCGTGTGCGCACGGGCTCAGGCGAATGGGGGCTTCAGAACCATCTGAAAGTGTTGGATACCATCGCGGAACAGGGCATCAGTGTGTCACTGGTCAAAATCCACCACGACTGGTTGACCTTTGCTGTGCAGCAGTCCGATGTGCCAAAGGTATCACAGTGCCTGCAGAGGCTGGGTTTGGAGTATAAGATAGTGCCCGACCTGGCCCTGGTGGTGACGGTCGCTGCCAACATGCGCGAATCCTCTGGTATCATGGCGCAGATTGCGGAGGCGCTGTGGGAAGCCAACGCGCACATCATCGAAACGGGCGATGCGCACGACACAGTGCAGTGCCTCGTCTCTGAACAGCGGGCGTTTGCGGCGGCCCAGGCGTTGCGCCGGCGGTTTCGACTGGGGGAGGTAGTGCCGTGAAGATACTGGTGATGAAGTTTGGAGGCACTTCTGTCGACACGCCAGAACACCGAGAAATCGCTGCACGCAAGGTGATTCGCGCAAAGGAAGACGGCTTCGCACCAGTGGTTGTGGTCTCCGCCATTGGCAGACGGGGCGCCCCCTACGCCACCGACACACTCATTGAGTTCTTGCGAAGTATAGACCCCTCTGTGCCCCCAAACCCCCGCGAGATGGACCTGATGATGGCATGTGGCGAGATTATTTCCACAGTTGTAATGGCACACACCCTAAAAACGATGGGCTATGATGCGGTCGCGCTGACTGGGGGACAAGCAGGCATCATCACCGACAACGAGTACGGTAACGCGCGGGTGTTGCAAATTCATCCGCAGGCTATCCGGCACCATCTGGAAGCAGGGCGCATCGTGGTAGTGGCGGGTTTTCAAGGGGTGGCAGAAGAGAAAATGGGCTTCCATCCCGATATTACCACGTTGGGGCGCGGCGGCAGCGACACCACCGCTTCCGCGCTGGGCGCCGCGTTGAACGCGGTCGCAGTAGAAATCTACACCGATGTGAACGGTGTCAAGACCGCGGACCCCGATATCATCCCCGATGCCAAAACACTGCCTGTCATTAGCTATGAAGAGGTTGCTGAAATCGCCCATCAGGGCGCGAAAGTGTTGCACCCCCGAGCTGCCGAAATCGCGATGCTCCATAACATCCCGCTCTGGGTGAAGTGTACCTTCACCGACGAGCCAGGTACCTTGGTGACTTCCTCTGAGGGGGCAGAGGGAGTAGAGCTGCCGGAGGTGACCGGTGTCACGCACATCACTGGCAAAATCGTGTACCTTGTGTTCCACATTGGCGAGATACCAGAGAAGGCGGAGATCGAGCTGAAACTGTATCAGCTGATGGCGCAGGCGAATGTGAACCTTTACCTGAACAGCTATAGCCACGACACGTTGAGTTTCGCTGTGCCTCGCGACCGGTGGAGCCTGGTGCAGAAGCTACTGGACGGACTGGTGATGCCAGTGGGTTCGCCTGCGCAGCGGCTGGTGGTCTTCCGGGTGGGCGAGGAACCGAGCCGAGAGTATCTGTTGCAAAGGCAGATGCTGGAAGTGTTAGGGAAAACCATCGAGGTACGAGAGATTGCAGTGGATGTGTTAGAAAACTGCACAATGGTTTCGCTGATTGCTGCCAAGCTGAGCCGCCGTCCGGGAATAATGGCGTTGTTCTTGCGCACCCTGTATGAGGCGGGCATTCCCGTCTTGCAGACGGCGGATTCCGAGATGTCGCTTTCCTGTCTGGTCAACGAAAGCGACGTTGAGAAGGCGGTGCGCGTGCTACATGAACGGTTCGTCGAGCAGCGAGCATACGCCCGGTGACGAGCAGCCCCAGGAAGCTGCGGGACAGGCAGAGTTACCCGAGCTACCGAAGCTGCCGGAGCCACCGGAGATACGCAAGCCCGATATCTCGTTGCCAGCTACTTCTTCGCGGCCTATCGCGCCAGTACAGAAGGGGATGCGGGCGATGGCGCTGGCAAGTACAATTGGGCTGTCGCTGGTCGTTCCCCCTGTGCTGGGCTACTTCGGTGGACGCTGGTTGGATGGGCGTTTTGACACGGAGCCAGTGCTGTCTGTGGTTGGACTAATCATAGGCATTGTGGTGGGGTTTATCGAGATGCTGCATATTTTGGCACAGATTGAACGTCTTGAGCGCCAAGAGCGTTAGCCGTGCAGGATTTACGCATCGCTTATAGAAGCTTGGCATGGATGTCCGCCATTGGGGGGTATTTGATGCTGCATTATCGGCAGTGGCAAATGGCGGCGGGCTTTCTCGCAGGTGCAGCCACCGCTGCGCTGCTGTTGTGGAGCCTGCAACAGATGGTCAATATGCTGGGAGTTTCCCCCAAGAACCCCCGAAGATGGTGGTGGAGGAGTGCCTGGTGGCGGTATCCATTAGTACTTATTCTCTTGTGGGCGGTCTCGAAGCAATCAACACTGTTTATCGTGGGTTTCACGGGAGGCGTTACGCTGTTGCCGCTGTCCGTAGTGGCATTGGCGGCAAGCTGGAAGTGGCAAATTCCAGCATGGTTTCGTGTCCAGTACTGGGCACCTAAAACCTTACGCCGTACGCGCGAGGGGTAAAGGAGGTTAACAACGAAGGAGTTGGAAGGTCATCACGCTAGTCCATGGTTGTTCGTCGCTAACGCGGGATTGGTAGCAATCCTTTTGCTGCTAGCAGCCATCGCAAGCACGCGGCGGATGGAAAAAGTGCCCCGCAGCTTTTGGCAGAACGTGGCGGAACAGACAGTGGAGTCGTTCCGCTACTTTGCTATTAACGTCATCGGTCCAGGGGGAGAGCGACACGCGCCGTTTCTGGGCACGCTGTTCGTCTTTATCCTGTTCTCCAACCTGATTGGGTTAATACCCGTTTTGAGCAAGGCGGCTCCGACCGCCACCTTGAACACGACGATTGCGCTGGCGCTGGTAACTTTCCTTTATGTGCAGTGGCAGGGTATCCGCGCGAACGGTGTCTTAGGTTATCTGAAGCACTTCACGATGGGCACGCATCCGTTACTGTGGCCGTTAATGGTGCCACTAGAGATTATCGGTGAGCTCGCCAAGCCGCTGTCGCTGGCGGTGCGCTTGTATGGCAACATGTATGGGAAGGAGCAGGTCATTGTCGTGCTGGTGGGGTTGGCAGCATCGTTGCTGCCAATCTGGTTCCCAATACCTTTCCAATTTCCGATACTGGTGTTCGGGGTGTTTGTGGGGTTCGTGCAAGCACTGGTGTTCACCCTGCTTGCAGGCATCTACATCGCCCTGATGACGCAACACGATGAGGAACATGCCCACTGAGTTCGGTTACTGTGGCGGTAGCTGTTACCGCTTTGCATAAAACCTAAGCATAAGGAGGAAGAACGTGGGTCTGTATCTGTTTGGACTAGCACTGGCGGTCGGTTTCGGCTTGCCAGTAGCGGTGTTGTCTGCAGCGATTGCGCAGGGGCGTGCCGCTGCAGCGGCGCTGGAGGGCATGGCTCGCCAGCCAGAAGCGGCAGGAAGCATCCGCACCGCGATGATTATCGCACTGGCGTTCATCGAGTCGCTGGTGATTTACGCCCTGTTGATGTTCTTCCTACTGCAGGGCAGGTTGCCTGGCATCGATGCGCTCGCGCAGCTACCCAAGTAGGCAAGGGCAGGGGTGCGAATGCACCCCACCTGCTTGCAAACAACCCAGCAGAGCGAGGCGTAGAGAACACCGATGAGCGAAATTATGCATCAACTGGGCATTGAGCCAGCAGCCATTGTGGTGGAGATGGTGGGGTTCGTGCTGTTGTTGCTGCTGTTGAAGCGGTTCCTGTGGCAACCGGTGACCGACTATCTTCAGCGGCGACAACAGGACATCGCGCAGACCTACGACAAGGTCGAGCAAACCCGCCAGGAGATGGAGCGACTGCGCGACGAGTACGAGCAGCGTCTGGCAAATATCGAGGCGGAAGCCCGTAACCAGATCCAGCAGGCGGTTAAAGAGGCACAGCAGCTGCGCGAACAGATATTAGCAGAAGCCCGTCAGCAAGCGGAGAAGATGGTACGCGATGCTGAAGAGACCATCCGCTACGAGCGACAGAAGGCATTAGCAGAGATGCGGGCACAGGTAGTAGAATTAACCATGCTGGCGACAAGCCGCATCCTGCAAGAGAGTGTGGATGAAACCAAGCACCGCAAGCTGGTAGAAGAGTTCATTAATCAGGTGGCAACACGCGCATGAGAGAGGAACGGGTCGCGCGGCGATATGCGCGCGCGTTGTTTCAGGTCGCCTTGCGCGAGCAGGCGGTGGAGGTAGTGAACGAGGCACTCCATCAACTGCTGCGTGCCCTGCAGGAACAACCGTCCCTGCAACGGTTACTATTGACACCGTACATCCCGCGTGAGCGCAAGCGACAGATGATACGCCAAGCCATTGAACGCCAAACGCACCCGCTGCTGGTGTCGCTGCTAGATGTCGTAGTGGACAAACGACGCGAAGGGATACTCCCAGAGATAGCGCGGGAGTTCGCAGCCCTGCGCGACGAGCATCTTGGTATCGTACGTGTGCATGTAACAACCGCTTATCTGCTAGCGCCCCAGCAGGAGGAGGCACTCATCCAGAGCTTGCAACAGCGCACAGGCAAGACGGTCGTCTTAGAGACCCAAGTGGACCCTTCGCTTATCGGTGGGGTGATGGTGCGGATTGGCGATACGGTCATTGACGGCAGCCTACGTGGGCAATTGCAGCGACTAAAGCAATACTTGCTAAACGCTTGAGAAGAAGGAGGCTGGAGCCTTGGCAATCAGACCAGAGGAGATTACCGCGATATTAGAGCGCGAAATAGAACAGTACCAGCGCGGCTACGAAGAGATTGGCGTTGGTACGGTGCTGCAAGTGGGCGATGGCATCGCCCGTGTATACGGCTTGCAGGATGTGATGGTGAGCGAACTCGTCGAGTTCCCCGACGGCACAATGGGCATGGCGCTGAACCTAGAAGAGGACAACGTTGGCGTTATTATTCTGGGTAGCGACGAGAATATTAAGGAGGGCGATACCGTCAAGCGGACAGGGCGCATCCTGTCGGTGCCAGTCGGTAAGAGCTTGCTGGGACGGGTAGTCAATCCGTTAGGGCAGCCGCTAGATGACAAAGGTGTAGTGCTAAGCGAAGAGTACCGCCTGCTGGAGGTCAAAGCGCCAGGGGTGGTTCACCGCCAGCCAGTGAAGGAACCGTTGCAAACTGGTATCAAGGCGATTGATAGTATGATTCCCATCGGGCGGGGACAGAGAGAGCTCATCATCGGTGACCGCCAAACGGGTAAGACCGCCATCGCCATCGACACGATAATCAACCAAAAATACACCCACCAGACCGACTCGCCTGTGTATTGCATTTACGTTGCTATCGGACAAAAGTTAAGTAATATCGCCCGTGTGGTGAAGACGTTGGAGGACTACGGCGCGATGGAGTATACGACGGTCGTGGTGGCGAGCGCATCAGACCCTGCGCCGCTGCAGTATATCGCGCCGTACGCTGGCTGCACGATGGGAGAATACTTCCGCGACAACGGGATGCACGCGCTGGTGGTGTATGACGACCTGTCCAAGCACGCGCAGGCGTACCGGCAGGTGTCGCTGCTGCTGCGCCGTCCCCCTGGGCGCGAGGCGTATCCGGGAGATGTGTTCTATCTGCATTCGCGCCTGCTGGAGCGTGCCGCTAAGATGTCTGATGAGAAGGGTGGCGGTTCGCTAACTGCGTTGCCCATCATCGAGACGCAGGCAGGCGACGTTTCCGCCTACATCCCGACGAATGTTATCTCCATCACCGACGGGCAAATCTATCTGGAGAGCGACCTGTTCTTCGCAGGCGTTCGCCCCGCGATGAACGTGGGCATTTCGGTGTCGCGCGTGGGCGGTAACGCGCAGATTAAGGCGATGAAGCAGGTGGCGGGGCGTCTGAAGCTAGACCTTGCCCAGTATCGGGAGGTGCAGGCGTTCGCGCAGTTCAGCTCCGACTTAGACCGCGTGACGCAGCAACAGCTGGCGCGTGGACAGCGCATGGTGGAGCTGCTCAAGCAACCGCAGTATCAGCCCATGCCGGTGGAAGACCAGATTATCGTTATCTTCGCAGGCACCAGTGGCTACTTGGATGACATTCCGGTCAGCGCGATACAGCGCTTTGAGCGGGAGTTCCTTGCCTTTGTGCATGACAAGTACCCAGAGGTGCCCGAATACATTCGCCGTGAGAAAGAGATCGATGCCGTTACCCAAGACGCGCTAGAAAAAGCGGTCAAAGAGTTCAAGGAGCAGTTCAAGGCGTAGGCGATGGCAACCCTACGACAGATTCGGCAGCGTATTCGCGTGGCGCGCAACATCCAGCAGATCACCCGCGCCATGAAGATGATCGCGGCGGCGCGCCTAAAACGGGCACAAGACCGCGTACTGGCAGCACGCCCCTACGCCGAGAGGATGCAAACACTGATTGGCACGCTGGCGTTGGCAAGCGGGGCGGTGGAACACCCCCTCCTACAGACTCGCGAGAAGGTGCGACAGGTGGGCGTGTTACTCATCACCGCTGATAGAGGGCTATGCGGCAGCTACAATACCAATGTCATCCGTCGGTGCACGGACTTCGTGCAGCAATACCATCCCGAGCAAGTCAAACTGCTCACCGTAGGCAAGAAGGGGATGCAGTTTATGCAGCGCCGCGGATACCCTTCAGTGCAGCATTTCAGCATCCCTTTGTCAGGCCCGGCTGTTTCCCATGCCCAGGAAATCGCTCGCGTTGCTCAGGAGATGTTTCTGGCAGAAGAGGCGGACGAGTTTTATCTGGTGTTCAGCCGCTTCCGCAGCGCGCTGGTGCAAATCCCCACTGTGCAACGACTGCTACCCGTCGAGCAGATAGCGCCAGAAGACGGGCGGTTGGAGCATCTGGATTTCCTGTTTGAACCCTCCGCTGAAGAGCTGCTAAAACGGCTGCTGCCCCGATACGTGTTCAATCTGGTGTATCAGGCACTACTGGAAGCGACCGCCAGCGAACACGGTGCGCGTATGACTGCAATGTCTTCGGCAACCGACAATGCGGGTAAAATGATATCGACGCTCACGCTCAATCTCAACCGTGCCCGGCAGGCAGCGATTACCAAAGAGATTCTGGAAGTGGTGTCGGGGGCGGAAGCGCTGAAGGAGAGCGAATAGCGGCTCGCAAAGGAGGTGGAACCAGTGTTCCAGCGCATGGCACTGCCCTTGCTGGCGGGTTCGGGCGTGGTAGTGGCTATGGCATGGGGATTAGCGCAGTCCCCCGGTGTGGTGCAACTGCCAGTGGTGTTTACTGAGCGCGAGGCGGTGATGGTCGGTTCGCGCGAGCTCGTCGTGCCTCCCGAGGTCGTGGAGGGCAAGTGGTCTCCTGATGGGCGATATGCCGTCGTCGTGCGTCGGTATGCACGTGCTAGCGATACGCGGAACCCGCCAGAGCGGTTTCAGTGGTCTATTTTGGTGTGGAACCACAGTCAGCGGCGGGCGGTAGAGGTGTGGAAAGGCACTGGCGGGGAGAGGCTGGTATCTGACATCCATTGGATGGCAGGGGCTCCCATGGCGCTGCTGAAGATGTACGGCGGTCAGCGCCAAATAGCGGAAAACGTCTGGGAAGAGACCTTTGTGTTCGCGCGTGTACACGCGGCAGCTGGCACCTTGAAAATCTTAGGAGAACCCGACCGTTGGAAGGGGATGAACGTTTCGCCAGTCAAGCCCTTCGCCCTGCTGCTGGGCGAGGAGTCCTACCAGATACTTCGGGCGGACGGTACTCTGAGCGCGCCTGTCCCCTACGAACAGGTCTTTGGGACCACTGCACCCCAACAGCCGAATGTGGGATGGATGCTGGGAGCATGGACAGCAGAGGGCACCAAGCTGGTCACCGCCCTATTCGACCAAACGCCGGAAGGGAAAACGGAGAGAAGGTTCATCTTAGTAGACCCTCTCGCGGCAACGAGCCAGTCTATCTCGCAACAGCCTCCTCTGTATCAGCCGCCTGTGAGCCGCCATGCGCTTCGCGTAGAGATAGTGCCAAGCGAACTAAAAGCGGGTGCAGACACGGCAAAGGTGTGGTCCGCATGGCTAGTAGGTGGTCGTGGACGTGTGCTGATTGGCGCGGACGTTCAGGCTGCAGACCTAGTACCCTCTGGCGATGCCGTTTGGTATGTGTCGCACGGCGCGGCGTGGGTAGTGAACCTGCGCAAGCTAAACAGGGAGCAGTATGAGGCGATACACCGCGAAGCGCTGCGTGAAACGGTCATCTCCAACGCCAAGCAGATTGGGCTGGCAATGCTGATGTATGTGCAGGACTACGACGAGACTTTTCCCCCCAGCGCGAGCGACATTCCATTCATTCTGATGCCTTACTTGAAAAACGAGGAGGTTTTCCGTTTGCCAGGCACTCAGTTTTTCTACCTGATGAACATGAACTCATTGTCTAGCATCGACCGCCCTGCAGAAACAATGGTGGGTTATCTCCAAACCCCGTACGGACGGGCGATTATCTGGGCAGACGGGCACGTAAGCTGGCAAGACAACTAAGGCAGGGATGCGCAATGGCAGTTGCGACTGAGAATAGAAAATATACAGTCGAGGATTTGTGGGAGCTGTCTCACCAGACCGACAAACGGCTGGAGCTGGTGAAGGGAGCGCTGAGGGAGTTGACGCCTGCAGGATGGGAGCATGGTAGGGTTTGTGCGAGGATAGCGCGGCTGCTGGACGCCCACGCGAGTGGCGGTCGTTATGGCATCGTTCTGGGAGCCGAGACCGGCTGCGTTCTAGAGGCAGGGGATGAGCCGACGGTGCGCGCAGCCGACGCGGCGTTCATCCGCTTAGACAGGATTGGTGAAGGGGTGCCAGCAGGTTACGCTCAGATAGTTCCAGATTTGGTGGTAGAGGTCACGTCGCCGTCGGATACCTATGCGATGGTGGCGGAGAAGGTGAACGACTGGCTGCTGGCAGGCGCACAAATGGTGTGGGTGGTCGACCCGTCCAACCGGCAGGTGAGCGTGCATCGCCCTGGCAAGCCTGTGCAGGTGTTGGGGGAAGAGGACGTCCTTTCTGGCGAAGATGTGTTACCCGATTTCGTGTGCAGGGTGTCGGAGCTTTTTGCGTGGTGAAGGCAGGGATGCGCAATGGCGGTTGCGACCGAGAAGCGGACATACACGGTAGACCAGTTCTGGGAGCTGTGTCACCAGACGGATAAACGACTGGAACTGGTAAAGGGGGCTTTACGGGAATTGGCACCAGCGAACTTCGAGCATGGGCTGGTAGCGGGCAAGCTACAGGTGCTGGTTGGTCAGTTCGTGATGAGCCAACGACTGGGCTATGTGGTCGCAGCGGAGACAGGGTTCGTGTTGTCTGAGCAGCCCGCGACGGTTCGCGCGCCTGACATGGCTTATGTATCTCGCGAGCGCGTTGGGGAGAGCTATCTCGAACGTTTCGCCGACTTTGCGCCCGATTTGGTGGCAGAAGTGGTGTCGCCATCGGACACGTTTTCGTCTGTGGCAGAGAAGGTTGAGGATTGGCTGAAGGCAGGGGTGCGCCTCGTTTGGGTGATTGACCCTGCTACCCAGACAGTTCGGGTCTACCGCACGGGTCAGCCGACGCAGGTGCTGCGGGAGCAGGATACCCTGTCTGGCGAGGACGTGTTGCCCGGTTTTGCGTGTAAGGTATCTGAGCTTTTCGCGCGGTGAAGGCAGGGAAGAGCGGTGGCAGTAGCGACGGAGAAGCGCACATACACGGTAGACGAGTTCTGGGAGCTGTGTCACCAGACGGATAAACGACTGGAGTTGATAAGGGGGGAATTGCGCGAATTGACCCCGACGGGATGGCAACATGGTGTAGTGGTGGTCAATGCGACTCGGTTGTTGTCTAACTACGTGCTGACCCATCGGTTGGGAATCGTGCTGGGGGCAGAGACTGGCGTAGTGCTGCCAATCGGTGAGCGAGACGAAGGGCAAACGGTTCGCGCAGCGGATGTAGCTTATGTCCGACGGGAGAGGTTGCCGCAAGGTGTGCTGCCAGCGCGCTTCGCCGACATCGTTCCTGACTTGGTTGTAGAGGTCACGTCGCCGTCGGATACCTATGCGATGGTGGCGGAGAAGGTGAACGACTGGCTGCTGGCAGGCGCACAAATGGTGTGGGTGGTCGACCCGTCCAACCGGCAGGTGAGCGTGCATCGCCCTGGCAAGCCTGTGCAGGTGTTGGGGGAAGAGGACGTCCTTTCTGGCGAAGATGTGTTACCCGATTTCGTGTGCAGGGTGTCGGAGCTTTTTGCGTGGTGAAGGCAGGGATGCGCAATGGCGGTTGCGACCGAGAAGCGGACATACACGGTAGACCAGTTCTGGGAGCTGTGTCACCAGACGGATAAACGACTGGAACTGGTAAAGGGGGCTTTACGGGAATTGGCACCAGCGAACTTCGAGCATGGGCTGGTAGCGGGCAAGCTACAGGTGCTGGTTGGTCAGTTCGTGATGAGCCAACGACTGGGCTATGTGGTCGCAGCGGAGACAGGGTTCGTGTTGTCTGAGCAGCCCGCGACGGTTCGCGCGCCTGACATGGCTTATGTATCTCGCGAGCGCGTTGGGGAGAGCTATCTCGAACGTTTCGCCGACTTTGCGCCCGATTTGGTGGCAGAAGTGGTGTCGCCATCGGACACGTTTTCGTCTGTGGCAGAGAAGGTTGAGGATTGGCTGAAGGCAGGGGTGCGCCTCGTTTGGGTGATTGACCCTGCTACCCAGACAGTTCGGGTCTACCGCACGGGTCAGCCGACGCAGGTGCTGCGGGAGCAGGATACCCTGTCTGGCGAGGACGTGTTGCCCGGTTTTGCGTGTAAGGTATCTGAGCTTTTCGCGCGGTGAAGGCAGGGAAGAGCGGTGGCAGTAGCGACGGAGAAGCGCACATACACGGTAGACGAGTTCTGGGAGCTGTGTCACCAGACCGACAAGAGGCTAGAGCTGGCCGGGGGGGAACTGAGGGAGTTGGCGCCTGCGAACGATGAACATGGGTACATCACCATGCAGGTTGCCGTTGTCGTATCGCAATTTGTGAAGCGACACAGACTGGGTTACACCTTTGCAGCGGAGACGGGCTTTGTACTGTCGGAGGAGCCTGCGACGGTGCGCGCGCCCGATTTCGCCTACGTGTCGCGTGACCGAGCTCCCGAACGCTGGTCGCGCCATTTTGCGCGATTTGTTCCCGACTTGGTGGCGGAGGTTATCTCTCCCACCGACACCTATGGCGATGTGGCGCAGAAGGTTCAGGACTGGCTGGGCGCTGGGGTGCGCGTGGTGTGGGTGGTAGACCCCGTTGCCCGAACGGTAGCGGTGCATCGGGCGGGAACCGCAGTTCGGGTTTATGGAGAAGAGGACACCCTATCTGGCGGGGACGTATTGCCCGGCTTCGAGTGTAAGGTATCGGAGATATTCGCGCGGTGAAGGCGAGGCTGAGCGATGGCTGTATCTTCTCAGGCAAAGCCATATACGGTCGATGACCTGTGGCATCTCAGCCATGCGACGGGTCAGCGCTACGAACTAGTAAGAGGAGAACTTGTGGAGATGGCTCCAACGTCTCCGGAGCATGGATATATCGAGCTGAATCTGGCAGCGACGTTGCGTTCATTCGTGCGGGAGCACGCGTTGGGCAAGGTGGTCTCCGGTGAGGTAGGCTTTGTACTTGATGCGCGCGAGACCCCAACGGTTCGGGCAGCAGATGTGGCATTTATTGCGACGCAACGGTTGCCTGGAGGCGAGCTGCCCAAACAGTTTGCCCAATTTGCGCCTGACCTGGTGGTGGAGGTGGTATCCCCTGCAGACTCGTATAGCGAGATGATGCGCAAGGTACAGGACTGGTTGCAAGCAGGGGTGCGTTTGGTGTGGGTAGTAGACCCTTCGGCTAAAACGGTGGCGGTTCACCGTGAAGGCACTACTGTTCGGATTTACGGTGAAGAGGACACGCTGTCTGGCGACGACGTGTTGCCTGGCTTCGAGTGCAAGGTGGCTGACATCTTTTCATAAAGAGGATAAGGGGAGGTTAGCGATATCCATGGCTGTTGGTAAAGTATCGCAGGTAATGGGACCCGTGGTAGATGCGCGGTTTCCTGCAGGCGAATTGCCTGCCATTTTGAACGCCGTAACAATCGACGACCCAGAGCGGGGCATCCACTTGGTCTGTGAGGTAGCGCAACATCTAGGCGACGATGTGGTGCGCTGCGTGGCTCTGGACTCTACAGATGGACTGGTGCGGGGGATGCCTGTGGTGGACACAGGCGGACCCATCACCGTCCCAGTGGGTCCTGAAACACTGGGCAGGGTGTTTAACCTGCTTGGAGAGCCTATCGACGAGCGCGGCCCAGTCAACGCCCAAAAGCGCATGCCCATCCACCGCCCGGCTCCGCCCTTTGAGGAGCAGTCTACGACCACCGAGATTCTGGAAACTGGTCTGAAAGTGATTGACCTGCTCACCCCCTTCAACAAGGGAGGCAAAATCGGTCTGTTTGGGGGTGCGGGGCTAGGCAAGACGGTGCTGATACAGGAACTCATCCGCAACATCGCTACCGAGCATGGTGGTGTCTCGGTGTTTGCGGGCGTAGGCGAGCGCACTCGCGAAGGTAACGACCTGTGGCTGGAGATGAACCACTCTGGCGTCATCAGCAAGACCTGCATGGTGTTTGGACAGATGAACGAACCTCCAGGTGCGCGCTTGAGGGTGGGCTTGAGTGCGCTGACGATGGCGGAGTACTTCCGCGATGAACAGGGGCAGGACGTGCTGTTGTTCATCGATAACATCTTCCGCTTCGTGCAGGCAGGTTCGGAAGTGTCTGCGTTGTTAGGGCGCATCCCCAGTGCAGTCGGATACCAGCCCACGCTGGCGACGGAGATGGGGGCGTTGCAAGAGCGCATCACCTCCACGAAGCGGGGTTCCATCACCTCCGTGCAGGCGATTTACGTGCCTGCCGATGACCCGACCGACCCCGCACCGGCGACCACCTTCTCGCACCTGGACGCATACGTTTATCTGGAGCGGCGCATCGCCGAGAAGGGCATCTACCCGGCGGTAGACCCGCTGGCGTCGATGTCGCGTAACCTCGACCCCAATATCGTGGGGCAGGAGCATTACGAGGTCGCCCGCGCGGTGCAGGCGATTCTGCAGCGATACAAGGAGTTGCAAGACATCATTGCCATTTTGGGCATCGACGAGCTGTCGGACGAAGACAAACTGCTGGTGGCACGCGCTCGCAAAATTGAGCGGTTCCTGTCGCAGCCGTTCTTTGTGGCAGAACAGTTCACAGGCAACCCTGGTCGGTACGTTAGCATCGCCGACACGGTGCGCTCCTTCAAGGAGATTGTGGAAGGCAAGCACGACGACCTGCCCGAGCAGGCGTTCTACATGGTGGGCACCATCGAGGATGCCATCGAGAAGGCGCAGCGTCTGCTGGCCCAGGCATAGTGGAGGCAAACGATGGCGAAGAGCTTCCATCTGGAAATTGTCACTCCGGACCGCGCGCTGCTGTCCGAAGAGGTGGTCAGCATCATCGCGCCCGGAGTAGAAGGCTACCTGGGCGTGCTGGCGAACCATGCGCCGCTGGTCACCGAGTTGAACGTGGGTATCCTGCGCATTCGATACCCTGACGATACCGAGGAGAACGTGGCGGTTTCAGGCGGATTTATGGAGGTCGCCAACAATCGGGTGCTGGTGCTGGCAGACGCCGCCGAACGTCCACAGGATATCGATATCCAGCGGGCAAGGGAGGCTTTAATCCGTGCCCGTCAGATGCTTCAGGACCCAACCGTAGACCACGATCGCGCGCGCATGGCGCTGGAGCGTGCCATCACCCGGTTGCGGGTTGCGGGGGTAGAATTAACCAGCGATTTGCAAGAGGATTAAATCGCACAGGTTCCTTCAGCCGAAGGAACCTATGCCGAGGCACTGTTTACCAGGGACAACCCAACTGCCCTCTGTCGTTCGTATACGGGAAGCCTGGTTCAGGCGCTCCGAAGTCCGCAGTAGTAATGCTGCGTAACTGCCGCCACTTCGCGTGACCGTCAATGAAAACCGCGTTGAAACCGTCGTTGTGGGGCGCACGTAGACGGTCAAACAGCGAGCATCCTCGATCGATACCCCAGTCCCACAACCAGACGTTGTTCGACTCGGCAATGATGATGGTTCCTGCTGCACCGCGAGGCGAACTGTCACCGATCCGCTCAAGCGTCTTCTGAAACGCTCCCCCACCGCAGTAGTAGTGGAACATGGGTCCTACAGTGGGGTTCCAGACCAGCTGACCGTAGGACACATGCTCCCCTGTAGTGGGGCACAGATAGATATCAGCGTTCTTGATGTAGGGGTAGTATGCACTCAGAGCTTGCCAGACCCATTCGTTCTGGTAGGTTGGCAACGCTGGCACCTGCGGGTTGCACCCCCAGGTGCTGATTGCCTGAATCTTGCCGTCGTAGTCCGACGCATACATCAACATTCCTAATCCCAGCTGCTTCATGTTGCTCAGGCAGTTAGTCGCTCGAGCTTTGTCGCGTGCCTTTGCGAAAACGGGAAATAGGATGGCTGCCAGTATCGCGATGATCGCAATAACCACTAGCAGCTCGATGAGTGTGAAAGCGTTGCGTCTCATGTTGTTACCTCCCTCTATCTAAGTGGATTTTTTGCGCTAACGGGACATTCCTCCGACGTCGCTTGGTGGATAACCACCTGCGCTGGACGGATACATCCCGGCAGGAGCCACAGGAGCTGCGGGGAGACGCGCACCTGGTATCGCCGCAGCAGGTACGAGGCCGCGCGACACCGCTTCATCAAATATCTTCTTCTCTTGGGGGGTCATCATCTGCACATTACCCCCTGTGCGCTTCAGAATCTCCATCGCCTGCTTGCTCAGGTCTGCTGCTTCATCGGTCTTCTTGCCACCAGCCGTGTACCACCAGCCAAGCAATGCGGCAAGAATAACCACCACGACGAGGATCACTGCAATGGCGGTGGTCCTAGGTATTTCTTTCTGCATGGTTCTCACCCCCTAAGGTGTTTACGATTATACTCGACTTGCTCGGGTGTGTCAATACACAAATTACCTAAATCTCGCGCTGACAGAAGCGGTTTTCCCGCTTCTGCCAGCCGCAGAACTACTTGCCCATCTTCTTCAGATTCTGCAGGCACAGCTCAATCGTCTTCAGCGGCGGGTGGGCATACGTCTCCTGCTCCACGATGTACCACTCGGTCTTGCCGATGGTCTCGCACAGTTCGAAGATTTCCTTCCAGTTAATGTCACCTTCGCCAAGCACGGCATTCGGGTTGCTTTTGGAGAACTCCTTCAGGTGAACCGTTGCAGCGCGACCGGGGTACTTGCGCAGGAAGTCCGCCGCCTTCGCTCCGGCGTGCATGGCGTTGCCCGTGTCGAACTGCATCACCACATCTTTCACCGTGTTGCCGAAGAAGGTGTCCCACGGCAGCTCCCCATCTAACGGCTTGAACTCGATGGTGTGATTGTGGTAGCCAACGCGCATGTTGTGCGGTTTCACTTTTTCGGCAATCTCATTGAACAGCTTTGCAGTGTCCAGCCACGCCTTGCGCGAGCTAGTATATTCACCAGGCAGTCCGGGCACAATTAGGAACTTGTTGCCCAGAATCTGGTTGAACTCGATGGTGCGCGCTAGCTCGTCTCCCAACAGGGTGTTGATGCCGATGTGCGTGCCACAGCATTTTAGCCCGTTGTCGTCCAACAGCTTACGGAGCTCTTTCGCGCTGTAACCGTAATATCCAGCGAACTCCACCCCTTCGTAGCCCATTTTGGCAATTGCAGCCAGCGTGCCGGGTAGGTCTCTGGCACAGTCCTCGCGCACCGAGTATAGTTGCACTCCGATTGGTATCCGATTCGCCATTTTTCCCCCTCGTGCTTCAGTAGGATTCTGGTAGTGTTTCCTTCCCTGTGTCTATAACAATCTCCTGCTTAGTAAAGCCGAATTGCTTATCCCTTCACTGCACCAGCTGTCAAGCCCGCGATGAACTCCTTTTGCAACAGCATGAACAGAATAATCACTGGCAACACGCTCAGCAACGTGCCCGCCATCAACGTACCATACTGCTGCTGATAGAGCCCAACTAGCTGGTTCAACGCAATGGGCAAGGTGAAACGCTCGGTCTTGTGCAAGATAATTTGCGGCCAGAGGAAGCTGTTCCAGGTGCCCATGAAGCTAATGAGACAGAACGCGCCAATCATCGGGCGTGAGATGGGCATTACAATGTCCCAGTAGATGCGAAACTCCGAGCAGCCGTCGATTCGCGCTGCATGCAGCAGCTCATCGGGCACTTGCAGGATGGACTGGCGGAATAGGAAGATGCCGAAGACGCTGACCGCGCCAGGCACAATCAGCCCCGCGTAACTGTCCACCAGCCCAAGGCGGTAGATGAGCTCGTACAGTGGCGCCATCAGCACCTGACTAGGTAGCATCATCGTGGAGAGCATGAGGATCATGATGGGCTTTTTGCCTTTGAAATCGTACTTCGCCAAGGCGAACCCCGCAAGCGAGGAGAAGAAGAGCTGAATCACCACCATCGTGCTTGCAACGAAGATACTGTTTATCATGTAGCGGTGGAACGGCACCGTGCTGAATAGGTCGCGGAAGTTATAGGTGCTGAGGCGCGGGGCGAAGAAGGTGTAGCTGAAAAGGTCATCGGGTGATTTGAGCGTCGCTGCCAGTAGCCACACCATCGGCGTTAGCGTCAGCGCGGCAAACGCCAGCAAGAAAAGATTGGTGAAGAGACGCACCAGCCGATGAAAGGTCTTCATCAGTCGCCCCCCTTCCATGCGCCCGTCACGCGCATCTGCACCAGACTAATCATTAGCACCCCCAGCGCCAGCGTCCATCCAACGGTGGAAGCATATCCCAAATCGCCTGTGACAAAACCGGTCTGATAGAGGTACATCACGATAGTCAGCCCCGCTTGGTCAGGGCCGGCGGAGTTGTTGAGCATGATGTATGGGAGCTCGAACAGCTGGAACGAACCGATGGTACTCATCACCAGCACGAATACCGCGACGGGCTTGATACCTGGCAGGGTAACCGCCCAAAACTGGTGCCAGGCGTTCGCCCCATCCACAGTGGCGGCTTCATAAAGGTCCTTGTCTACCGCCTGTAGCGCTGCAAGGAAGTAAATCATGTTGAAGCCCACATACATCCAGAGCGAGGTCAGCACCAACGCGGGCATCACCAGGTCTGGATTCGCCAACCACTTGGTGTCCAGCGGTATACCCGCGATGAAGTGCAGAAAGCGGTTTACCAACCCGTATTGCGGGATGAACAGCACGCTGAACAGCACCCCCACAAACACCTGCCCCAACAGATTGGGCGAGAAAAAGGCAAGCCGCAGCAACTCGCGCCCCCGCACCCAGCGGCTGTTTAGCAGCAACGCCAGCCCCAAACTTAGCGGTAGCTGCAGGAACACCGACCAGAACGCAAACACCGCCGTGTTCCATACCGCCTTGTGGAAATCATCGTCGGACAGCAGGAAGACAAAGTTCTGCACCCCAACGAAGACAGCGCTCTTAGGACCGTTGGTTACATAGAACGCCAGTATCAGGCTTTTGACAATCGGATATACCCCGAACACCGCGAAGAGCAGAAGAAACGGGGAGACGAACAGGTATGGCGCGAATCGGTGCTGCAGCGCAAACCAGCGCGAGGTGCGCACGACTTGTGACGGCGCTAAGGAGATGTCGGTTTGTCGGGTGGCCATCAGTACGGGTTCCTCCGCATCAGTCGTCGTACTTCATCGGCGCTTTGCTTGAGGCGCTTGCGCACGAACTCTTCAAAGCCCTTATCTCCGTGCTGCTTGTAGTATTGCACGCACGCCACTAACGCTTCGCTCAGTTTCGCTTTGGCAGTAGCCACGAACGGGCTCGTATATTGGAAGGGCACATATGGTGCCAGCTCCGCATACATTCTTCCGATGGGCTGATTGCTCCAGTAGGGACGCGGTTCGTTGTAGGCGGGATGGTCCCAAGCATCTTTCACGGCGGGCAAGATGTTTGTGTCGCGAAAACGCTGGGCAAGGTCGTCCTTATTCAGGTACAGGTGCAACGCCAGCTCCCACGCGAGGTCGGGATGTTTACAGTGTTTAGTGATGCCAATCATGGTTCCCCCCCAGGTACTGGTGCGCCTGCCTCCAGGGTAAACAGCAGGCAGCGGCATCAGCGCCATCTTGCCCCGCATCTTCGGCACGTCGACCTCAATGGTTTTTGAGCGCCAGTCGGGCGTGATCATGCAGAGGAAGTAGCCGTCCTCCACGGCACGGGTGAAGATTTGCCCTCCCCCGAGGTCGCTGGCGATACGGTTCGGACCCGCCACCAGCGGCACATAAAATAGCATCGTCTGCACCGCGATTTCGTTGTCCATAATGCAGTTGCCCTGCGGGTCGAACAGCCCACCGCCACGCTGATACAGCAGCGGCTCAAAGCGGCTGGACTCACTGTCAGGAAGTTCCAGCATGTAGCGCTTGCCCGGACTAGTTACCCTGCGCCCCACTGCGATAAAATCATCCCACGTCTCGATTTTGCTGACGTCGATGCCCAGCTGCTCGAAGATGTCGCGGCGATAGGCAATCATAACGGGATGCACATCGTGCGGCAGTCCAAAAATCCGCCCGCGACTGGTGTAAGGAGCGAAGCGTGCCTGCACCATGCGATCATACAATCCGGACTGCTTGATGCGGTCGGTAAGGTCGCGGAAGCCAACGTCCTTCAGCGGTCCTCGGAAGAAGCTGCCTGCCGCGCTAATCTCCACCTCCACGAGGTCGGGCACATCCAGATCCGATAGGAATGCCGCTTGCAGACGGGAAGTGACCGCCTGCCACGATACCAGTTGCAGGTCTACCTTCACTCCAGGGTGCTTGGCTTCGAAGGAAGGGATTGCTTGCTTATAGGCGTCATAGTGGGTTTTAGCAAACGTCCACATCACCAGCGTGGCTTTCTTGGGAGGAACCGGGTTGCCCAATAACCACGCCCCCGATAGGATAGCAAGGATGAGCATACTGAACGCCGCTGGTCCATACGGAAAGCGCATCCGACATCACGCTCCAGAACACGGTTGACTCGAATATATATTCAGCCAGCATCGTCGGATTTCCTGCACTTAAACGATTCAGACGACGAGCATAAAGCGCAGGCGCGGACATGGCTGCGGTAAGCACGGAGGTTTTCACGTATGATGGCTTCTTTGCAAAGCGCCCCGTCACGAGCCAAACTTGCTTGGGAGGTCAATGAGTTCGCGCACACCGCCTCGCGGAGGCGAGGCGGTGCGGCCTAATTAAACGGCAGCTTGTGCTGCATAAGCTGGCTCTTCGGAGAGGGTCTTCTCGCGGGCAATAATGTACAAGAGTAGCCCAAACAGTGGCTTCGCCGTCAGGTCGGCGATGCTATAACCGACCTGCAGTACCACTTCAGCGGTCGCCCCGCTGAAGCCAGCCATCGGCGCAAGGTATGCCAGCGGATAGAAGAGCCAAGAAATCAGCAGCACCGTCCGTACCATGCTGATGAGCTCGTTGACACGCGGCGCGAACTTGGCTTCCGCCACCACGCGTCCCAATTCGCCGTACAATACGTACAGGATGTAGACGAACGGTATGCAACTCAGCACGAACCAGATACCGCGCACGGTCATGTTCTCGCGCTCGGTTTCCCCAGGATAACCCAGCGCCAGCATCAGCACCGCCGCAATCACCAGACGAGTGATCAGGCTGTTCTGGATCGCGCGCGGCAGTGCCATCACGTAGATGAGCTCCGTCAGCAGCAGCGGCACTGTGATAATCCAGTCCGCATACCGATAGAAATCGTTGAAGGGCTTGCCTGACGGAGCATACCTGCCTGCTTCCGTGAGAGTGTAGGCGTCTCGCCAGCTTTCAAAGATGCGGAAATAGTGGTAGCAGGCGATGAACACGACAAGCGCGGATAGGTAGAGCGCGATGTGGTACTTCGGCGCGACGAAGCTACGAGCCATCAAGAAGAAAATCCCTGACGCGCCCATCACCGCGACGGTGAAAGATAGGACATTGAACACCAGCCAATACTGTCCATACGAGAGTTCTGGTAGATTCATACTCCTTCACCTCCCAAAGTAATATACCTAAACCGCATCGCGTGTTTTCTGTGATTTGTATCACCAAAATGAAGTACGCCTTTCAGTCATCGTGGTTCTGTTCTCTCAATGAACGGTTAGGATTTGGTTAAGCAACCCTTTGGTTGCAACAAGACGGCGGTGTCATCTCCAGCCGCGCACGACACGCCTCCTCGCAAGTCCTTTGGATGGATGGTCTCGACTCACCCCCAGCTTCATTGATACAATGTGTATAGCTAAACACAGGCGCGACATGTGGAGGAAAACACCATGAACGCCGAAGCACAACGCTGGATCGATGTGCTGTGCCTGCAACCGCATCCCGAAGGAGGTTACTATCGGGAGACCTACCGTTCAACCCTGCGTCTGATGGGTTGTTGTCTCACTGAACATCATGCTCCGCGTGTTGCCGCTACTCTCATCTACTTTTTGTTACCTGGCGACCAGTTTTCCGCCCTACATCGCCTCCGCTCGGACGAGATGTGGCACTTCTACGCAGGTAGCCCCTTGACCCTGCACATCATTCACCCAGAAGGCCATCTAACACAGGTCAAGCTAGGAAGTCGCGCTGACCACGGCGAAACTTTTCAGGCGGTGGTAAAGGCGGGCTGCTGGTTTGGCGCAACGGTGGAAGACCCTGACGGCTATGCTCTGGTGGGGTGTACGGTAGCGCCCGGCTTCGAGTTCGACGACCTCGAGCTAGGACAACGCCAGCAGCTCATCGAACGCTATCCGCAGCATCGCGATCTCATCGAGCGGCTGACGAGGGCTTGATGGCGGCAACGAGATTGGTGATTTTCGGCGCGACAGGAGACCTAACGCGGCGGTTTCTGGTGCCTGCGTTGTACCGACTGCACGGTGCAGGACTGTTGGAACCCGATTTGCAAATCGTCATTTATGCACGCCGTCCACTGTCACGGGAAACGTTCGTTTCCGGCATGGAAACCGCGCTGCGCGAGTCTGGCAAGGACATGCGTGCGTGGGCAGACTTTGCCCGTCGCTTTGTCGCTTATGTGCAGGGTGGGCTGGACGCGGAGGGGGTACGCCAGCTGCGCGGGTGGATTGCAGGCAACGCGGTGTTTTACCTCGCGCTACCGCCCGGACTCTTTGCCGAAGCAGCAGAGTACCTCGCTGCAGCAGGACTACACGAGGAGCGAAACGGCTTCCGAAGGCTGGTGATCGAAAAGCCCTTCGGGCAGGACCTACAGACCGCACGACAGCTGCAACAGCGCGTGAGCCGCCATTGGCGCGAAGAGCAGGTGTTTCGCATCGACCACTACCTCGGCAAGGAGACGGTGCAGAATATCCTAGTCTTCCGATTCGCCAACCTGCTGATGGAGTCGCTGTGGAACCGCAACTATGTGGACTGCGTCCAGATTACCGCCGCCGAAACCGCTGGCGTCGAAGACCGTTCGGGCTACTACGACCAGTCGGGTGCCCTGCGCGATATGGTGCAGAACCACCTGATGCAGTTATTCACGCTGACCGCGATGGAGCCGCCCCCGACGCTGGAGCCAGATGCCTTGCGCAGCGAGAAGGTGAAGGTGCTAGACAGCGTGCGCCCCATTCCACAGGGCGCAGTGGGCGCGTTCGCTGTGCGTGGGCAATACATGCGCGGACGATTTGGTGAGCAGGAGGTGTCGGGTTATCTGGAGGAGCCAGGCGTCTCGCCCCACTCCAACACCGAGACCTATGCCGCTATCAAGCTGTATGTGGACAACTGGCGATGGCAGGGAGTTCCGTTCTACCTGCGCACAGGGAAGCGTCTTGCCGCAGACCGCAGTGAAATCGCCATCCAGTTCAAATCGCCGCCAGTGCATCTCTTCCGTCGGACGCCCCTAGACCATTTGGAGCCGAACAGCGTGGTGTTCGAGATGAAGCCGTCCGAAGCCATGCTGCTCGTGGCGCAGGCGAAGACCGTCGGGCTGGAGATGGGCGCGCGCACCATCGTGCTGCGTGCGTGTTACCGCGAGGCAGGGGAGCAGGGATTTGAGGCGTATGAGACCCTTTTGCTAAGTATCCTGCAGGGCGACCGCACTTACTTCCTGCGCTTCGACGAGGTCGAGAAGGCATGGGAGATACTCGACCCCGTGCTTCGAGCGTGGCAAACCCAGCACGTGCCGATGGCGTTTTATCCAGCGGGTAGCGAAGGACCTCGCGAGGCGGAACGCATTTTGGACTCTACATCGCACCGATGGCGACCGTTGAAAGGCGATACGGACAGCGCATATTGCGGATAGCCGATACTGCCGACGAGCTGGTTCGCGCGGTAGCAGATGCGCTGGTATCAGAGATGGCGGAAGTGCTGGCGCATCAAGAGGTGTTTCGGCTGGCGCTTTCGGGTGGCAACACGCCGCGTGCCCTGTATCGCCTGCTGGCGCAAGAGTATCGGCAAGGGGTAGGCTGGCAGCATGTGCATCTCTTCTGGGGCGATGAGCGGTATGTACCGCATGACCATCACGCCAGTAACTACCGAATGGCGCGGGAGACGCTGATAGAGCCTCTCAATATCCCATTGCGCAACATACACCCGATGCCCACTGACAAGCCGAACCCGCACGAAGCTGCTGCCCGTTACGAACAGGAGCTGCGCCACTTCTTCGGTATGCAGCCCAACTTTGACCTCATCTTGTTGGGCATGGGCACGGACGGGCACACCGCCTCGCTTTTCCCTGGCACGCCTGCGCTGCAGGAGCGCACGCGCTGGGTGACCGTCGGTGAAGCCCCGTCCGAACCGCGCATCCGCCTGACGTTAACGCTGCCCGTGCTAAACGCCGCGCACACTGTGTATTTTGTGGTGACAGGGGAGGACAAAGCGCAGGCGGTGCGCCGGATACTGATAGAGCAGGAGCCGCTGCCCGCCGCGCTGGTGCAGCCAGAGCAGGGAGAGCTCATCTGGTGGTTGGACTCCGCAGCGGCAACAGCTGTATGATGGAAGCGGCGATGCCGCGATAGCAGATGCACACGGTCTGGTGGTTGTTCCTGATGATGTCTGCTTTGAGCGGTTTTGATAACAGTCCTGAAACCGCAACAGGTCAACGAGTAGCCTCGCGCCAAGCTGGTTTATAAAACACCCTACCCCCAGCGCGGAACAGCAGCAACGACGCCCCGCTCGGCTAGTGAGTTCGCCAGCGTTTGCCGTGCAGCAGAAGACAAGAACCCACATTCCTATCTACGGTCCGTCCGCCCACCACACTTCGAGCTTGGGACGTCCTTCTTCGTTCCAATCGCCCGTGTTTGACGAGACGAAGTATTTCGCGCTATGGTAATCAGAGTCGGCACTGTAGAGTATTAAGCGCAGCGGCTCCTTACGGGCGTAAGCGCGCGCCACGGCATACGAGACGTCCCACGTGCGCGGCACGCCAGGCCACCCCGGATGGCTGGCAAGAGGCTCCACCCAGCTCCCGCCAGTGTTCTCGTATGCCAGAGGCGCGTTGTTCCAGGTGATGGTCTCCTCACGCCAGTCCGCCGCGGCAATCAGTACCTGAATCCACGAGGGGCGCGCCTGTCCAGGTCCGCCCGAGTTGCCAAATTGGTACAGGGTGAGTCGGGCGGAGACGATGACCTTGCCAGGCGGGATGCTATCGAGGGGGAAGGTGACATAGTACTTGCTGAAGCACGGCCAGTCCGCCACATCCGACTGGTTCTGGATGTTGAAATCGGGTGCGCGACCGTAGTTGCGGTTGCCCCACTCGTTCCAGATGTGATATTCGTCCCCTGGACACTGGTTAGAAGTGGTGCCACCGACGTCCGCATCTGGTACGAGTGGGCTGTTTTCTTGCGGGCGACGGATGAGCGCGTAGCCAGTGGGGTTCGCCGCCACGCGGTAGGAAGGCAGCCCAAAACGCAGGTAGCCCCAGCACGCCATGCTGTCCGTTGAGGCACCTGGCGGCCAGGACTGGTAGGTCATGGAGGGGGTGCGTGGGTCATCGCGGTCGTGCAGTAGCACCGCCATCCGCCACACCGTGCCCTCCAGCGGCACTCCCACCTCCAAACTGCTAAAGGGAATAGTAAAACCCATCGCCCAGCCGCGGTCGGAGTCGCTATCGTTGTTAAGCGCGTTGCCACGCCAGCCCGGAACCGTTCGCACGGGGACCTGAACGGCCTGCCATCCTGTTGGGCTGCCGCGGTACACTGCGCGGTGCGCCTCGCTGGGGTCGCCAGAGAGCTGCGCCACGAACCGCCAGCTGGAGGAGGACAACCTGTCCTGCCCCGACGTATCGATGAGTAACGTAACCGCGTCCCATTGGGTAAGCGTGTCTGGCGTGGGGTTCTCGTCATACCACAGACGGCGGTCGAAGACGGCAATGTACACATATAGCTCGCTCGCGTTGTAGCCCACACGGATATCCGCATAGTTTTGCGAGGGAGACACCCTGCCGAACCATGCAATCGCTGTTTGCCCGAAGGGGATACTACCCGTGAAGCGGGGGACGTTAATGCGTGGCAGAGAGTCTTCATCGCAGCACAGGCGAGGCTCGGGCTCATTGATCACCAGCGAGGACGACGAGCACCCCTGCAGCGCAACGAAGACCGCTGCGGATGCCAGCAGAATGCTTGCTGCTAGCGCCCACCGCGCGAGATGACACCATGTCCTGAAAGGCCTATCGCTCACGGTTGCCCCCTCCTTGCGCCAGTGTGGCGACCCGAATCTGCTGGGGTGAGGTCGCGTAAATGCACGGGTCGCCCTGATACCACCGAATGGCGCCGGTGACCTCCACCACCTGCCCGACATGGTACATCTGCTCTGGTGGGCGCGGGAAGTTGCCCCAGTGTTGCCGATGGATAATCATCTTGAAGCTGCCCCGATGCGGGTTGGAGAAGCCCAGCAGCACCTGTTTGCGGTTGTTGAACACGTACCGAAGCGTGCCTTTTACGGTGACTGTGTGCCCGTCCCACTGACGCGCTTCGGTGTGGGGGATGACCGCGGCTGTAGCAGGAGTAACCACCTTGCGTGGTTGCTGAACTACTGGGCGCGGGGCACTGGATGCCTGCGGATTGCCGCTGGTCAGCGCGACGATTGCGCCGTCGCAGCTGCGGAAATAGACATTATTGTTGCTCACCACCCACACGGCGTATTCGCTCCAGTAGCGGTCGTAGACGGCGCCCTGATTGTAATAGATGTAGAAGCCGAAGTCATAGCCACGCGTGTTGAACAGGTCACTGGAGCAGTAATGAGATGGGCTGAAGCTGCAACCACCTCCATCCTGCGAGGTGACCACGGTCGCCAAACGCTGGCTCGTAATCTTGTCGTTGAAGCTGCCCCGAGCGTCCGAGCGATCGAGGATGCGCAGCGCAAAACCCGCCTCCCAGTGCCCACCAAACAGGATGTCTCCCGACATAGACACGTTCGGCTGCTCGTCGGTGAGCAGGAAGGGGGCATCCGAACCGGGAGGCCAGTCGAAATGGATGAATCGGATGTCGCCGCCTTGAAGTCCGGGCACGGTGGTGTTATCCAGCACCATCTCGCCAAAGTGCGAGTCCCAGCGTGGGTCGTAGGCATGTCTGGCGCGCACAACGGTGTAGACCACCTCCTTGCCGTTGGGAAGCCGTTTGACCACTGGCTGGGGTCCCATCGGGAGGTAGCCACCGTCGCCGTAGCCACCGTGTCCCACGTTGGCGATAAAGGGGATGCTTCCATCATCCAGACGCAGCACAAATAACGCCTGATGGGTGGGGTTGTTTTGTAGCATCTGCCGAATAGCCGCGTTTGTCTGCGGCCAGTCATGCCACACGGTGTCCCAGTGTAGGCACGCTTTCACCAGCACGTATCCTGCGCTGTCCGCGATGACGGGCCAGCCATAGCGGTACTCCGTCGGGTCGGTAAACTTGAGACTGGGATGCACGGGGCGGACGCGCCATCGCTGCGTGCCGTCGGCATTGCGGATGGCGTGAACATATAGGTCGGGTTCTGTCGCCACTACAATCAGGTCGCGCGAGGCGGAATAGGCAGGCGGAACCGCTACCACCACGTTCGCCCCTGCGTTGTATGCCCAAATCTGCTGCATGGTCTGCTTATTGACCGCAAATACCCCGTTGCCCATCGAGAACACCACGCGGTCGCGCAGCAGGATGGGCGGTAAGGGCAGGTCGCTGCGTTTGCCAGAGTTGAACTGCGCCAGAATCGCGCCATCCGACGCACGCAGCTTGTAAAGGATGCCGTTGGACGACACGACAAATACCGACTGCGTGTCGTGGTCGTATGCCACCGTCGAGCGAACATCGCCGATGCCGCCGCGTCGCCACACCTGTTGCCCTGTGTCTTCCCGCAGGGCGAAGGCTCCATCCACTCCGGCAGCGATGTATACTCGTCCACCGCCTGTAACTGGCTGCACGTTGCGCGGCAACGAACCGTTGCTGGTCACCTTCGCCACCCTTCCGTTGGCGTCCACACCGTTCCATATCCAACGCAGGCGCCAGGGGTAGGGGACTACCTGTGAAGTGTAGCTGGTATGTTGGGCATCGTGGGCATGCTGGCTCCACTCCGCGCGGTTCTCAGACGTGACAGGGGTTGGTGTCGGTCGTGGACGTGGGGGACGGGGACGCGGTGAACGTGGGGGAAACGCTGACGCAGGGCGGTATCCTTCTTCAAGCGGAGCATATGCTCGAGCAGCGACCAATAAAAGTGTCGCCACGAACATCACTCCCAACCCTGCCGCCAGCACGAGCGACCACCGTCGAACGTGCATCACTGAAAACCTCCTCCCCGTAACGCAGGTTCACAAACTTTCGCTGAAACCGTTCCCTAGGCTGTGTCTATTGCACAACCATCAAGGAATCATTATCGGCATGTTGAGTTTCTCGTCTGTGAAGTTTTTGTTAACGTACAGCTGGCTTCTCTGAAGCCGTGGGGTAGCTGGCGGTGACCACTGAATAGATTCCGCCCCGTACGTTAAACTCTCCGGTCACCGTCATACGTCTAGGCTGGCACACCGCCACAAGGTCATCCAATATCTTGTTTACCACTGCCTCGTAGAAGATACCCTGATTGCGATAGGCAAAGAAATAGTATTTTAGCGATTTAAGCTCCACGCACTTCCTATCTGGCACATATTCGATGGTGATAGTGGCGAAATCCGGGTTGCCTGTTTTTGGGCACACAGAAGTGAATTCTGGGCAGACGTGTTTCACCAGGTAGTCTCTGTCAGGGTAGGGGTTGTCGAAGACCTCAAGGATGCTCCGGTCCATTTGGAGATTCACCTCCGTTCGCACGAAATTTGCAGGGGGTAGGAGGTGCCCTCGGAGGCAGCTCCTACCCGCGCCTTTGTCGTTACAGTGTCCACCCGCTGCGATAGACCGGGCGGATAACTCTGTCCGCTTTCGGGGAGTTGACCGCCCTCATCCGTCGGGCATCCCAGTTGATACGCTCGCCAGTGATGATTGCGAGGTTGCCTAGCAGAGCGGTTTCTGTGAGCGCACTGGCGTAGTCGAAGTTGGACATTGCTGGAGGCCCTCCCTTGCAGGCGTTAATCCATTCCTGATGGTGCCCTGGCGAGCGCGGGATGGTGGGAGCTGGCGGCTGGTAGTTGGCGAACTTCTCCCGAGGCAGCAGCACATAGCCTGCGCCATAGTCGCCCGGACTGTAGAACGTGCCTTCACTACCTACGAGCAACAGACCGCTTTCCGCCATTGGCTCGCCCTGCAGCAGCTCGGCTGGCGGCTTCTGTCCGCCATCATACCACACCATTTTGCACGGCGGGAGGTTGCCACGTGATGGGAACTGGTATCGCACGATAGACCACCTTGGGAAGGTTTCACCATTGAACCCCGATGTCTCAGCTTCGATAGACACTGGGTCACGCAGGTTCAACGCCCAGAAGGCTAGGTTCATCGTGTGGCACGCCATGTCGCCTAGCGCGCCCGTGCCGAAGTCGATCCAGCCACGCCAATTGAACGGGTGGTACATGTCGTGGTATGGTCGTCTGGGTGCCGGCCCTAACCATAGCTCCCAGTCCAGCCCGTCGGGGATAATCGACTCCTCCTTCGGACGCGGGATGCCCTGCGGCCAGACAGGACGGTTGCTCCACACGTGCACCTCGGTTACTTTGCCCAACACGCCCGATTGGACGACTTCTACTCCCTGCCGCAGTTCGTTAAAGGCGGTACCCTGATTGCCCATCTGCGTGGCGACCTTGTAGCGCTGCGCTAGGTCACGCAGTCTCCTTGCCTCCCAGATAGTGCGCGTCAGCGGCTTCTCACAGAAGACATGTTTGCCCATGCGGATTGCCATCGCTGCGGCAACAGCGTGTGTGTGGTCAGGCGTGCTAACTACCACCGCGTCAATCTGGCTGCGCATCTGCTCCAGCATCCTGCGGAAGTCCTGAAAGAACTTCGCATTTGGACACGCTTGGCGTGCGCTGTGGGCAAGGCGTTCATCCACATCACACAGCGCCACGATGTTTTCGCTCAATACGCCGTCCAGATTGCCGCGCCCCCTACCGCCTGCGCCAATCATGGCGATATTCAGCTTTTCATTCTGCTGGTATGCGAACACTAAGCGGCTGTCGTGCAGAAACAGGAAGCTGAACCCTCCTATCGCAGCCCCTTTCAAGAAGGTACGCCGGTTGATCTGACGAGACATTCGGTTTGCTCCCTCCGCTGTCGATGCTAGAATGTAACCTTCATTTTGACGATTCAAGCCTGCTCCGCTGAAATCCTGCGGTAGTTGTGCTATAATCAGGACGAGGTGAGGCGATATGGCACACGAAGTGTTGATACCACCCACACGCCGACTGCCCAAAGGCAAAATCACCTACGAACAGTTCCTGCAGTGGCTGGACGAAGACACGTGGGCAGAGTGGGTGGATGGCGAGGTAGAACTGATGAGCCCGATTTCGCTAGAACACCAGGAGGTTGGAGGCTTCTTGATTGCGTTGCTGAGGCTGTATCTGGCAAGCCATCCTGTAGGGCGTCTGCTGTATGAGCCTTTCCAGATGAAGACGGGTGCAGACCTTCCAGGACGCTCCCCCGATGTTCTGTTTGTGAGCAACGAGCATCTGCATCGTCTTCAGCCCACCCATCTGGACGGACCCGCTGATTTGGTGGTGGAGATTGTCAGCGCGGAGAGCGCGGAGCGGGATCGGGTGCAGAAGTTCAGGGAGTATGAGCGTGGGGGTGTGCGGGAATACTGGTTGATAGACCCCGACAGGCGGCTGGCGGAGTTTTACCAGTTGGGTGAGGACGGCAGGTATGTGTGCGGTTTCAGCGGCGGGGCGGGTGTCTATCACAGTGCAGTGCTGTCGGGTTTTTGGCTACGGGTGGAGTGGTTGTGGGAGCAGCCGTCCATCACCGACATCCTCCGCCAATGGGGACTGGTGTAACGAGGGAACGCAAATGCTGGGGTACGATATCAGCCGTGCCATTGAGATTATCGCCGAGCGCAAGATCGCGGAGGCGATGGAAGAGGGCAAGTTTGACGACCTGCCTGGCAAGGGACAGCCTTTGGAGATAGACCCACAGTGGCTGGCTCCGCCGCATCTGCGCATCGCGGCGACGATCCTGCGCAACGCGGAGACGCTTCCCGAATGGGCGCAGACCGACCGCGAGATTATGATAGCGCGTGAAGCCATCGCGATTTTGCGCCGCCGTGTGGCGACCGAGTATCCTCTGCGTCGTAACAAACCTGCCTTTGCCGACTGGTATGCCAACATCCTGCAAAGTCTACTACGCTTGATGCACCGTGTCAACGACCTGATTCTGCAATATAACCTCAGCTCGCCAGTGAGCTTGCATGTGCATGCACCGTTTGCCATCGAGCGCGAGATGCGCTTGTTGCTTGCCGAATTTCCGCCGCCCGAATCGCTGGACATACAGCGCGTGATTGCTGAAAGCAGTATCAGCAGTGGCGCGGTTCGGGTGGAGGCACAAGCGCGATATGAGTCTCTGAAGTTGGGGCAGAGGAAGGCATCTGGCGATGCAAAAGAACCGTGAGCTGGCGGAGGTGTTCCGTTTCCTGGCGAACGCGCTGGAGTGGCAGGGCGAGAACGCCTTCAAGGTGCGCGCCTACCGGTTAGCAGCGGACACGCTCGATGCGCTGCAAGAACCCGTGCAGGCACTGGTGGAGCGGAATGCCCTGCGCAGCCTGCCGCACATCGGCGAGGCGATCGACAAGAAGGTGCGGCAGTATCTGACGGAAGGCACGTTTCCCGCCCTGCAGCGCGTGCAAGAGCAGGTGCCCGAAGGCGTTCAGCAGCTGTTGCGGTTACCCGGCATGACGGGGCGCGCGGCGCGCGCCTTGCAGGAACGGCTGGGCATCGAGGACGTGGAAGCCCTCCAACACGTTGCGCAAAACGGCTCCCTGTGGCGCGAAAAGTGGACGCCTACAGTGCTAGAGGCGATTACTGAGGCAATTCGTTCGTTAGGGCTACCTTTGAATGCGCTCTAGGATAGTGTAAGCCAGCCGCACAAAGTGGTCCTTAATCGCTAACGGTGCAAAAGGCTGGAGCATCTGCACGGGCCACCGTTCCTGCTCATCGGGGAAGGAGGAGACTTTCATCAGCGCATGTGCCATCCAGTACGGGTCGAAGCTGGGGTCTTTTCGCGCCGCCATGTCGATGAGTTCCCAGAAGTCCGTTTCCTGCAGGATGAAATAGCGGAGCGCATCCTCCATCAACAGGCTGAAGGGACGGATCAGTCCGGCTTCTGTGGTAAACAAATCCAAGTCGAAAGACAATCTGTGCCCGAGGTAAAACTCCGCGAGAGCCGTTCCGCCCGTCAGGTAGAAAGCCTCCGCGTCAGGTAGTGTCCGAAAATGTGTCAGGAAGTTCCGTTGTATTGGGGTCAGTATCCCGTGGGAGACGGGCTGTTTTTCTTGCATGGAAGTAGTTCTCCCACAATCGGTGTAAGGTTTCGGGTAAATCCAGCTCCGGTAGCAGTCGCTCGATCTCGTCCCAGTCCAGACGGGCGACGTCTTCAGCCCGCCCGTACATCAGCACCTGCCGGATGTACCACCGGCGTTGCCACTTGTCGGAGAGGTCTATGTCCTGCGTGCTCCAGACGATATAGCGGGGGAAGGGTTCTCTGTCCATTGTCAGCACCTGCACTCCGTGTGATATTATATGGTGCTGGGTAGGTATCGTCAAGCAAGTTGGGGCTGATGAGTGCTATGGAACGTCCGTCTTTGCCTGTGCAGTTCTACCTGCAGCCCACGCTGGAGGTGGCACGTGCGCTGCTGGGACAGATTCTGGTGCATGAGGCAGAAGACGGGCTGACTGCAGGCATCATCGTGGAGACCGAGGCGTATCTGGTGGGCGATCCAGCGAACCATGCCTCGCGCGGAAAGACCGCTCGCAATGCCGCCTTGTTCGGGCCGCCTGGCATCGCCTACGTGTATCAGGTTCACACGCACTACTGCCTGAACGCGGTCACCGCGCCAGAGGGCGTGGGTGAGGCGGTGCTTATCCGCGCGGTGGAGCCTGTGGAGGGCATCGATCGGATGCAGCAACGGCGCGGTGTGCGGGAATTGCGTCTGCTCACCTCGGGACCAGGCAGGTTGACGCAAGCGATGGGCATCACCCTTGCCCAGAACTTCTGCCCGTTAACTGGGGGCAAGTTGCGCATCGTGCAGGGCGCACCCGTGTCCCCCGAGCATGTCACCCAAAGCACTCGCATCGGTATCCGGCAATGGCAGGATAAGCCGTGGCGATTTTACGTAACCGGTAACCCGTTCGTCTCGAAAAAGTGATGACGGGAGCGCACCGAATACCCGCGACGGGAAGGAAATTCCCTCGCATCCTGCGAATGCAACTCTGCGGAACCGACAAAAATCCCCCAGTGCATCTTGACCTCCTTTCCGAAGGAAGCGACGGATGCCCGGCGGGCGAAAGGAGCCTGAACAAGTATGATAACCCACGCGCGATGTCTCGGCTATGACGAGGCGCAATCCCTGGTGAACGCACTCCATACCATTCTCACGGAGAGCGAGGGCTACGAGGTCGAAAACGGTGCCTACTTCGTCTGGCAGGCACCTAATGGCGCACAAATTTGGCTAACGATGCGAGCCAGCGGCACCCCTGGAGAGTCGATGGAGGTCGTGGACCTCGAGCCCCACTATAACGGCGCAGGAAGGATGCAGGCAGCAGTGGTAGAGATGGTTCCCTATGACCAGGACGAGCTCACTGGTGCGCTGTACGGCTGGAGCAGTCCCTTGAGTGTTGAAGACCCTGAAACAGGATACTACCCGTTCAGTGTTGACCTGCGCGACTTCTCGACGCACCTGCGCACGTGGTCTATTTTACCCCGCTTGGTGACACTGCAAATCGCTGCCTTTGCGCAGGAAGCTTGGTGCTTTGACGATGAGCAGAGTTACCTGCAATCTGACCACAGCATCCTCACGGAGACCGAAGATGAGGAGACAGGGGAAGTAGTCACCCTGCGCCTTGCGCCCCAGGCGATGCTGCCCATCAACGAGGGCGCCAGCGACAACGTCGCCGCCAATTACGCTCTGCTGACGGGACGCATCGTGGAACTGCGCCGATTGCAAAACCCGCATACCAGCAAGCACTTTCTGGCGATGCTGGTGGATACCTACGGCGGTAGCGTAGACGTGGTGGCTCTCGAAGAGGATGTGGAGGGCACTCCGCACTTAGGCGGAACTGTAAAGGCGTATGCGTGGCTCAGCGCGCAGGTGGTGCCGACAGAGGAGAGCTAACGCTTTGCAGTCCCGCACGCTTTATGCTAAGATATGAGACGCTATGCGGATACTGGTGACCAACGACGACGGCATCCTCGCAGAGGGCTTGTTACTGCTGAAACGCGCTCTGGAACCGTTGGGCGAGGTCTTTGTGGTTGCCCCAGAGCGACCCCGTAGCGGTTCGGGGCACTCGATTACCCTGCACAAACCGCTGCGCCTACACACAGTTCGACTGGGGGACGGCTCGCTGGGCTACTCCACCAATGGCACCCCCTCCGACTGCGTAACGTTGGGCGTTTCGGTGGTGATGAACGGGCGGTGTGACCTAGTTTTCTCCGGTATCAATCACGGAGCGAACCTGGGGTGGGACGTTACTTATTCGGGCACAGTATCAGCGGCGATGGAGGGAGCCATCTTCAATATCCCTTCCGTAGCCATTTCCGTCTGTTGCGATGAGAAGGAACCGCCAGAGTACGACGCTGCGTTCCACTTTGCCCGCAAGCTAGGCGAGGTGTTGCGAGAACGTAGCCTACCCCCGCACACCCTACTCAACGTCAATGTGCCTAACTGCACGGCAGGGCAGGTAAACGGGGTGGCTGTGACCCGACAGGGCACACGACAATACATAGACCGCGTGGAGGCGCGAGTAGACCCTTGGGGACGCAAATACTACTGGCTGACAGGTAGTCTTGCCAATGAAGAGGTACCTCCAGACAGCGACGTGGCCGCCATTCGCGCAGGCAAGATCTCGGTTACGCCTATCCATCTCGACCTCACGGCGGAGGCGTTGTTAGAAGAGTTGCGTCGCTGGCCGCTGGCATAGGGTAAACTATTATCACAGTTTCGCAGGCTTTCTCCTGCGACCGCAGCGACGGTAGCTACGACAACGCCATTGGCAACAGAAATACCGTACGACTCAGATAGGGGGAGTGGTCTGATGAGGCCTTATCGCTACTTATGGGTATGGCTTGGGCTAGGGCTGGCACTGTGGCTCGCGCAGGGCACGCGCCCCGATGTCGAGAAGGGCTCGGCTGGCATCCACTCGGGGCGCATCTGGTCCCATATCTTTGTGCTGGCATCGGAGGAGTTCGAGGGGCGCGGCTCTGGCACGAAGGGCAATGAGCTGGCTGCCTACTACATCGCAGAGCGGTTCGCGGAGTATGGTTTGAAGCCCGTTGGCACCTCGCGCTACCACGACCTGCAAGCACCGATGGATGGCAGCGGCTACTTCCAGCCTTTTCGCGTGTATGTGGGCGCGGAGCCAGGCAAGGCAAACCGGCTGGAAGCGGAGGTGAACGGAAAGCGTCTCACCTTCAAGGTGCGTGAGGATTTCATGCCCGACGCCGTCGCAACGACAGGCAGCGCAAAGGGTGAACTGGTGTTTGCAGGGTATGGTATCCACTCGAACACCGTCGGTCACGAGGACTATGCTGGCTTAGATGTCAGGGGGAAAGTGGTGTTGGTGCTGGAAGGTACTCCGCCTGCAAGTGGGGGACCGAACCTGCTGCGTGCCTACCAGTCTGCTCGGGCGAAGGCACGCATGGCGAAAGAGCAGGGTGCGGCTGCGCTGATGGTGGTGCAAAAAGAGGATTCTTCTCTGCCCACTTTTATCGGCGGACGCAGCGCGGACACAGGTATCCCGGTGATTACGTTGCGTCGCAAGGCTGCAGAGACGCTGCTGAACATGATGGGTGTATCGCTGGACGAACTATGGCAGAACCCGAAAGCACGCCCACTACCACAGGCGCAGGTCAGCCTGCAAACGGAAGTCGTGCAGCGGTATGGTGTCACAGCCAACATCATTGGTGTGGTGGAAGGTACCGACCCACAGCTCAAAGAGGAATATATCGTTATCGGGGCACACATGGACCATCTGGGATGGGGCTATCAGGGTGGCTCTTTATACACAGGCAAGTTGCCAGCAATCCACTATGGTGCAGATGACAACGCTTCGGGTACCGCTGGTTTGCTGGAGCTGGCTCAGTACTTCGCTGCGAACCCCACAAAGCGCTCCCTGCTATTTATAGCGTTTTCTGGCGAGGAGATCGGGCTGTTAGGGTCGGCGTTTTACACGCGCAAGCCGATCGTGCCTCTGGAGAAGACGGTTGCCATGTTGAACATGGACATGATTGGGCGTCTGCGCGACGACCAGTTGAGCGTCATCGGTGTAGACTCTTCTCCGGCGTGGCGTCCCCTCGTCGAAGAGCTCAATGCCGAAGCTGGCTTCAAACTAACAACGGCTGGCGGTGGTCTTAGCGCTGGGAGTGACCACGCTTCCTTCCTCGCGAAGCGCATCCCGTCGCTGTTCTTCTTCACTGGAATGCATCGCGAGTACCACACCCCTGCCGATAAACCGGAGCTGATTAACGCGGCGGGGACAGCCCGCGTGGTGCGATTCGTCGCAAAAGTCACTGAGCGCATTGCCAACGCACCAGAGCGCATCACCTACAGCGAACCGCGCGCGACGCCGCAGCGCACCAACAACAGACCAGAGCGGAGCGCTCGGGTCTACGTGGGTACTGTTCCGGATTACAGCGAGGATGTGAAAGGGATGCGGCTGTCGGGTGTACGCGAAGGCAGTCCGGCACACAAGGCAGGGATGCGGGCGGGCGACGTTGTTATCCGGTTCGGTAATTACAAGGTGGAGAATATCTACGACTACATGGATGCCCTCAACCGCTACAAGCCAGGCGATACAGTGACCGTCGCGGTGCTGCGCGACGGTCGAGAGATCGAGATGCAGCTAACGCTGGAGGCACGTGCCGATTAGCAACGGTGAAGCGATGAGCTTAGCGGGTGATCTTCGGGTAAGGAGGCTCTCCTTCGCCCATAAAGCGCGCTCGGGTGCTGATGTAGTCTAGCACGAACGCCCAACGCGGTTTGGACGAGCGGTTGGGAGCAGAGTAGTGTAGCACCATACCGTCGTGTAACACCACATCGCCCGGCTGCGCCTCCACCAACACCGCCTGCGAAGTATCGATGCGGTCAGCGTCCACCGCCAGATGTGAAACGGTCTCAGTCCAGGTGGTGGAGGTGGTCAGGTTGCCCCAGCGATGACTGCCCGGAATGTATTGCATACAGCCGTTCTCCGCTGTTGCTTCGTCCAGCGCAATCCACACCGCTACGTGCAGATACGGCTCTTTTGGCTCAAAGGGGAAGTAGGGGATGTCCTGGTGCCATGGCTTCTCGACACCGATGTGCGGGGGCTTGAGCAACGCTTTATCGGCAAAGAACCATACTTCTTCTCCGAGAATGTCCATCACCAGAGAGACAATGCGTTCATCTCGGATAATGGTGGTTACCAAGGGGTCGTTGCCATACAGGTTCCAAACCTTGCGGGCAGCGTATAGTGGCTCAGAGACCTTCACCTTGTCTGACAGCACCGCTGGCTCCAGCTGTATCAGCACGCCGTTCACATCAATCGTGTCTGTCTCTGGCGGCTGTCCTTGCATTAGCGAGTGGAGCCCTGCCCGCAGGTAGCCTGCTAGCGTGTTTTTGATTGCCTCGACCTCTTCTTTTCGCAACAACCCTCTGACGGGCAAGAAGCCGTCGCGCTCGAACTGCGCTTTCTGGTCCGCACTCAATCCGGGAGACATAGTTGCACCCTCCTGATGATACGTTTAATCGAAAAATTAGTCTATCTAAGCAAAGTAAAAATGTCAACCTTGAATAGGGATGGAATGCTGTTGAAGCGTTTGGAAGAGGTCCTTCGTACCCCTCTCAATGGCAGGTTAGTTCATCGGTTTCATCTGGTGACATTGGCAGTGCGGTAACTGGCTCGCAGCTGTTGCGGCAACGTCTCATTCCTAGAAAGCATCACCAGACAAGCGGTTTCTATCATGGGCAGCTTTAGATGCACACGTCCCTCCTCCAGACGGCACGGCAGCGCAGTAAAACTCCCTTCCCCTACCAAATATGCTCGTCTCAAGGACACCCACGGCGGCGGCGTTACCTCTACTGTGCCACCAGGTAATGGCTGAGACACATAACGACGGGGCAACGACTTACCGCGCTCATTGATGCAAACCAGCAGCACAGCCTCTGGGGCGACCAACGCCCGCACAAACAACCCCTCTGCTTGCGATGTAACGATGTCTGCAGGGTGCGCGCGCGCCAGGATTGGGGCAACGGTTTTTACTTCGCGGTACGTTTTGCCGATGATAGCCCATACCTCAGGATAGTCTTTCGCTCCCCAATACATCTGGTCGCCGACGCGCTCGGTGCAATGGATGTAGCTGATAAGCCCCTTTGCACCTGCCGCCAGGGCGTAATGCATCATGATGCGTACCTCTTCGGGGGCAGGCATTCGCGGATATTTTTTGTCTGACGGTTTACCGATGGGCTCAATCCACATCGCCTGATAGGTAATCACAGTGGGAGTAGGGGCAGAAGCCAACCGTGCTGTTTCCGCAACCTCGTATACTTGACGCGGCTTCCAGCCGACCAGCAGGGCATATGGGTCCGTATTATGGATGTCGGCAATTCGTCCGTAAATATACCAATTGGCGGGCTTGAAGGTTAGGTCAACGGTGAGAAAAGTAAGCGCACGGGGATCAGCCTGGTAGCACGCCTCATCTCGGCGCACCATTTCCATCGCCTTTGCCCCTGCGCGACGGTCGGCGGGCACGTCCTTCTCATAATAGTCTTGCACGTCTGGTTCGTCTGTGAGATAATACGCCCAAAGCGCTGGATGCCCAACGTTGTCACCGAGTGGTCGCCCGTCTGCCTGTACCATAGACACCGCCTTCACTCGGTGTTGCCACAGGTAGTCCAACTGCTGCTTGTCCAAACTGCTGAACGACACATAGAGGTTCACGTTGTTGCTAGCATACTCTTCTGGCGTGACATAACCGTAGGTTGCCAACGGGAAGAAGGCATCCCGAGCCCGGAAGACTGTGCCTACAGTGCCTGCCGTTGTCTCCACGAGAATGCAATGGAAGCTGCCTGCCGACAACGCTTGCGGCAAATCCAAAACGATCACGCATAATCCTTGCCAGAGCTCACGGCTTAGCAATTTAGCGTGGCGGGTGATGTCGCCTCCATCCAGATACAACTTACGTACGCGCGGCGCTTTATTTCGCTGCCCGACATATTCTAGATAGATGAACAGTCGCCTACCTTCTTCGTCAAAGCCAACAGACTCCAAGCGCACTGCAGGCGGGGTTAGAGGAATGGAAGTCGTCAGAACCTGCTCGTTATCCAGCGTGGTTTCTAGGTCTACCGGTTGCGTGGGCGCACTCCGAAAACGGACGAGCAACTCGCCAAAGGCACCAGCAGGCAGCGGGTTCGGGCGCAACCGCCACCATACAATGTCCTCGCCTTTTCCCAGCTGGGTGATGTCACGCCCATTCACTTGCAGGCGTGTCACCCGTACGGACCTGCTGGTGTTGTTATGAAGATACAACTCGGCTGTACCAGCACCGCGGTATTGCCCTCGTGGGATGTCCGCTGCGCCTTCGAACCACTCATAGGCGGTCACGCGGTCTGGACGGATATATGCGGTGACTATCCGAACGGACGATGGAACCATCAGGCACCCTCGATGCTACATGCAGATTTCTAATCCCTCTTCTGGTATCCATTGGCGCAGATATTCTGCGTTGCGCTTTAGTTCATCTAACAGAATGTCCTCTCGTTTTGTGGAGCCAGGGATAATCTCGCAGATCAGATAGATGTTCTCGGGCAAGGGTAGCCACTGTGCCCACGGCTGTTCATCGCGCATGCGCAGACTCTCGGCGATAGCATCCAGTACTTTCGGTATCTCGATGTGCCCCTTTGCATTGTATTCGGGCGTGAACGGCCAGTGGGCGCTAGCGTCGGGGGTGGTCTGCTGCAGATGGATGACCTCCGCCGCCGTACCGAAACAGCGCACCCACACAGTATAGTTCAAGTCTGCCCCGCTCAAACCGTAATGCATCCCTGCGCAGTGCCCCACGTCCAGCGTGAGATACACAGGGATGCCCTTGCGCTCGCGGTTCACCTCCACCAGAAACCGCTCCGCCTCCGCCAATGTCCAGGGCGACTCGCTGGGGATATACATTTGCTCTTGGTATAGCGCGCGGATGCCCTTTTCCGCCAGCAATTCGGACAGTTCTTGGAAGGTCGCGTACTGGCGTTGCAATGCCGCCTCGTGACGCGCAGGTTCGGACAACACTTCCACCGAGAAGGCATCCCAGTGCCCGCCAATAGCGTCCACGCCCATTGCGCGGGCGATGTCCGCGCACTCGACAATCCACTCTTTCATACGCTGGCGCACACGCGGGTCGGAATGGCTCAGACCGTGAAATCGGTGCGTGGCAACGCCGGTGTAGATGTCGTTAATGAACACGCCATACTTGTCTGCCGCCTCGCGCGTGGCACAGGCAGTCTCTATCTGGTATTCTTTGTTGCCGGAGAAGAAGGGGTCTAATACGTCTGCACAAAAGGAGTGTACGCGGTAACCACATTCTCGGGTCAGGCGCATCCAGTTTTCTGGCTCCTCCCATCGGCGAGTAATGAATGCGCCATTGATGCCCAGCCACAGCCTGATGCTCTTGCTCATGCTTCCTCCTCAAACGGTTGCCAGCGATGGGATGGCATGTCTACCCGTCCTTCCCCATCGAACCGCACACCTTCCTGTAAGAGCAAACGACGTTGCAGTTCCGCCAGGTGTGCGTCACGCTTGATAATGCGCAGCTCGCCTTCCTTACCCACCACGCGCCACCAGGGTACATCGTGCGGGGCGTGGTACATCACTCGCCCCACCATGCGGGCAGAAATCGGGGGAACCGTCCACTCGCCCACTTGCCCGTAGGACATCACCCTACCCGATGGAATCTGTTTCACAAGGTCGTATATTTGCTGTCTTAGGCTTTGCGTCCTGCGTTGACGTAACATTTTCCGCGCAGATGCAGTCTGTATGGTGGACGAACAGCACGAGTTTCGCTAAAGGAAGGGTATAATCCTGCCAGGATAAGAAGGGGAGATGCACATTTGCGATGAAGAAATGCTTTGCACTAACCGTGCTGATGGCGTTTTTTGGTGTCTGTATGGCGTCACTGGCGCAGCAGGCGCCGAACGAACCCTCAGCGCAGTCATTCCGCTATCGCTTTGCCCCGAACAGTCAAAGCAAATATCGCGTGAACGCACAGATGACGGGCACACTGCCGCTTTTCGGCGGTCTGCCTGTGGAGAAGGTTACGTTGGATATGACGTTGGTACTGAAGGTGCGGCAGGTACGGGCAGACGGCAGTGCAGAACTGAACATCGATGTGGAAGCGTTCAAAGCAGAGATGGATGGTCAGTTGCTACCGCTGCCGCTGGACCGACTGCGTGCCAGCGTACGCGACCTTGTGTATGTGGTCAGCCCGCAGGGGGAGGTGCTGGAACGCAAGGGTGGCAGCCTGATGCCCTTCACCATTCCCATCCCTGGGGTGGAAGCAAGCCAGCTGCCGCTGTTGTTACTACAGCTGGTGTTTCCCAAAGACGTGCTTCTCCCCGAGCGGGAGTGGAGCTACGTCCGGCAAATGAGTGCTGTGCCGGGCGAGCAGCCCGCGCAGTTTACCGCACGTTGGGCACGGGACGAGGTGGTAAACAATCTGTCTGCCTCCGTGTTCCATCAAACGATGCGCTGGAGTCGTTCGTTCAAGGCGGACATCTTTGACCTGCCCACCACCGACGAAAGCCTGATAGTCAAACAGATTACGCAGCAGATTGTTGGCGAGAGCCAGGTGTTGTTTAGCCGTCTGGAGGGACAGCTGCTCAAATCGGTGCTAAAAGCCCAGTACGAGCAGCAGACTCGCTTGCTGAACCAGCCTGAACCGGCTTCTTCGCCAGCTCCTGCGCGTTTGACCGCCACGGTGCAAGTGACACGGGAGGACTTGCTCGCTCGTGAAGCGCAAACTCAACAAAACTAAAGATAGGAAGGAGCAGTAAGACATGCGACGACTGACACGAATGCTGATGGCGGCGGTGCTGATGGGGTTTCTCGGCGGGGTGGTGTTGCCAGTGCTGGCGCAAGAGGGCACTGGGTATAAGCTGCGCCGGGTCTTCAAGGTGAACGACATCCGCCGCTACAAAATCGTCATGGACATGAATGGCGAGTTACAGATGGGCGAAAACAGCATACCCGTGAACATGCAGATGGTGATGGTCTACCGCGAGAAGGTCGCAGGGATTAAGGATGGCAAGGCGACCGTTCACACAACTATCGAGAGCATGAAAATGTATGTGAACGGTCAGGAGTTTGCCTCGCTTCCGTCCAGCGATCCGAGCAGTATGGTCATCACTACCATCGTCGACGACCGCAACAGGGTGCATGAAATCAGAGGACTGGAAAAGCTGGCAATAGGTAACCCTGGCCTTGGCATGGGCAACATGAACATTGGCACTAGCTTTGCCTCGCCGGCGTTGTTCCCCGAAGAGGAAATCCGCGTAGGGCAAACCTGGGAAACAGAGTTCCCTCTGCCTCGAGCCAAAGACCTTAGGCTAAGTGCCACCCAGACGTTTGTGGGCGTCGAGAAAGTCGGTGGCGTTGACGCCGCGCGCATCAAGACTGAGTTGGAGGTTCCCTATGAGAACCTGGTTGCCGCAGCGGCTTCAGTTATGCAGCAGCAACCGCCTGCGATGCCTCCGATGACAGGCACGATGAAGATGGTGGGGTTCACTTGGTTTGACTTAGCGACTGGCAACGTGCTGAAAATGGACGGCGACCTATTCATGAGCCTGCAGATGGCTGGTGCTGCCAATCCGCAGATGCCGCAGAACATGCAGGTGAACGTTACCGCCAAGATCTCTCTGACGCCTGTCAAAGAATCAAGCGCGAAGTAAACGGATGCTAGGGCGATGCACCCCGCTACCCGATAGGTAGCGGGGTCATGTGCTATAGCAGTTGACCTCACCCCCTGTCAGTAGGGGTGAAACGGAATTGACCACCCGTGCTGATGCGTCTGAGTACCTACGCCATGGGCTGCGACTTCGAAGTGTATGCCTTCGGAGAGGAGGAGCTATCGCTTCGGGTGGCGGCGGAAGCCGCCGTGGCAGAGATCGAGCGAGTGGAGCGGCTGTTAAGCCACTACCTTCCCGACAGCGAGATAAGCCTCCTTAATTCGCGCGCTGCTTATGAGTCAATTCGGGTGCATCCGGATGTTTTTGAACTGCTGCAGCGGGCAATCCATCTATCCTACCAAACTCAGGGCGCTTTCGACATCACGGTGATGCCGTTGGTGCAGTGCTGGGGCTTCTTCACTGGGGTCGGTCAGGTACCGAACGCCGTTGCGCTTGCTGATGCGCTGCGACGGACGGGGGCATCGCAGATACGGTTGGATGCCCAGAGCCTCACTGTATCGTTTCTGCAGGAAGGTGTAGGGATTCATCTAGGGGCTATCGGCAAAGGTTATGCAGTGGACCGCGCGATTCAGGTGCTTCGAGAAGCGGGAGTGCCTGCAGCGATGGTACACGGCGGGCACAGCAGTGTGCGCGCCTATGGCAGCCCGCCCGGCTCGGCTGGTTGGCAAGTGAATCTGCCTCATCCCGATGAGTCACAGCGTAGCCTTGCGCGGATGTTACTATGTGACCGCGCGATTTCCCTTTCTTCGCTTAGCGAGCAGTACTTCGAGCGAGAAGGGCATCGCTATGGACATATTCTTGACCCCCGCTCGGGCATGCCTGTGGACAACGAGCTGTTGCTTGTCGGCGTACTGGCAGCGGAGGCCACCGTGAGTGACGCCCTTGCCACCGCCTTTTTTGTCATGGGGTTAGAAGGCATCCAGCACTACATTCAGCATCACCCAGAAATACAGGCTCTAGTGCTTTCCAAAGGTAGTGAGCAACCCCTGTGGCTAAGCGCAACATGCTGAGCAGGAAAGCAGTAGCATTGGTAGAGTATAATACAGTTGGCAAACATGATCGCTAGTATTCGGCAAACGCAGTTGTACTGCGATGCAGGAGGGCAGATTCTGATGTTCGAAGACAAGCACATTCAAGTATCTCGCCGCGAGTTTCTACGTGATTCGGCATGGGCAGCAGCTGCTGCTGCCTTTGCAGCTGCTTTGCAAGAGCGGCTGGAAGCCCAACAGAAACAGCCTGCCACTTCCCAGACCAAACCAGTTGCGTCCCAGGCGAAGCCGTCTGCTCCCCGGTCAGTACGCAACTTGCCGCTGGTGAATATCGGGTTTATCGGCACGGGTACTCAAGGTCAAACGTTGTTGCAGCGGTTGGTGCGTATTCCGGGGGTAAGGGTGGCAGCGGTATGCGACGTGTATCCTCCCCATCTGGCGCGCGGACAGCAGATGGCTGGACCGCACGCTGCGACCTACAGAGACTATCGCAAGCTATTAGAGCGCAAAGATATCGATGCAGTCATTATTGCTACGCCCCTGCACCTACACGCGCCAATGACCATCGATGCTTTGCAGGCAGGCAAGCACGTCTTCTGTGAAAAGCTGATGGCATATTCCATTGACGAGGCGCGGCGTATGGTGCAAGTCGCTCGCGAGACGGGCAAACATCTCCAGATTGGGCACCAACGTCACTACAACCCAACCTACGCCTACGCGCGAGAGATGATGGTCGAGCAGGAGGTCATCGGCAAACTGACGCATGTGCGCGCCTGGTGGCATCGCAACAACTCGTGGCGACGCCCTGTGCGCGACAAGCAATATGAGGAGCTGCTGAACTGGCGACTATACGGGAAGTATTCACAGGGGCTAATGGCAGAGCTCGGCAGCCATCAGATAGATGTGATCAACTGGTTTACTGGCGCGACTCCGATTTCAGTAATGGGCATGGGCGGGATCGACTACTGGAAGGATGGACGCGAAGTCTGGGACAACGTGCAGGTGCTGTACGAATATCCCGATGGTGTGAAAGTTGTGTATACCTCCATCCTGTCCAACCAGTACGACGGCTATGCCGAGCAGTTCATGGGTGACAAAGGTACCCTGTTGCTCACCAACGAGAAAGACGGGTTCCTTTTCAGGGAACCCACTGCCGATGAGCTGGGTTGGGAAGAGCATGCTAAAAAGACTACTGGCAAGGGGGGCGCCACCGGATTAGTGCTGGACGTGACTGCTACGAAGAAGAGAGGCACTGGCGCAGTCATCGGTGGGCGGAAGATGGAGGCGGGCTACGAGCTCAAGGACGCTTACGTGCTAGAGCTGGAGAGCTTCGTCAATGACGTGGTGCGCAACGGGCAAAAGCCTATCTGCGACGCCGAGGTAGGGTTCAAGGCAGCTGTTGCTGTGCTGATGGCGAACAAAGCGATCGAGGAAGGTCGGAAGATTACCTTTACGCCCGACATGTTCCAGGTGTAATCACGGGTGCCGCGCTTTGAGTGCGCCACCCTGTTGACTTAAAACTGGTAGGAATAGTACACCGCTACCCCCTGTTCGCGTGCATAGGCTTCTACATCCCAATCCGAAGTCATATGCACGACTAGCACAGGGAACAGGTTGGGATAACGTCCTTGCAGACGTTGTATCTTGCGGCGCAGGAAATTGTCAATATCGTTTTTGGATAGCTGTGCCTTGCTTTCGCCGACAATCGTAAGGGTTTCGCCGTTGCGCCGACCCTGACCGAAGATGTTGACCTCGATATGCTCTCCCTGATTGTCCTGCACGTACTGGCGTATCAGCGCACCATCGACTTGTACCCCATAGTCGCGATGGAGCAGACTCGGCAACGCCTTGTAGGCGGCGTTCTCCAGGGTATAACCGACCGTTGTGGCAAGACCACCGACCTGCTTACGCAAGTCGTCCAACCCCCACGTCAGTCGGCGGATGTCTTCTTGGGTTTGCTTCTGCACCTCAACCAGCTCTTGAACCGTCTGCCGCAGCTGGGATATCTCCTCCGAGTGCTGTTGTGTTGTCTTCCGTAGTTCAATTATAGCTTCGGTGTTCTGCCGTGTCATCTCGCGCAGTTCGGCGATCTCTCTGGAGTGCTGCTGGGTCACCTGCACCAGTTCTGCAATCGCCTGCGTGTTCTTCTGCGTCATCTCGCGCAATTCGGCGATCTCTCTGGAGTGCTGCTGGGT
>Ga0272447_1000088_pt1 | contig 65575 bp, 59 predicted proteins | sample YNPCB0133_FD_194589 | JGI IMG/M metagenome (GOLD analysis project Ga0272447, IMG submission 194589) | Hot spring microbial mat communities from Yellowstone National Park, WY, United States - YNP-CB-013-3 | ecosystem: Environmental > Aquatic > Thermal springs > Hot (42-90C) > Sediment | place...
TCGCGGGCCTCCCGCTCCGCGACGGACACGTGAAGGGTCCGGCGTGCCGGCATCGCAACCTCCTGAGAAAGGCTTGACACGGATGGATATCAGTATAACGGAATATTTTTTCAAAGTCCATCAGCCCTGGCTGAGGTCGGGCAAGCCCTACGGGCTGGATTAACCCAGGTCCTCCCGGCATACGGCAACGATACCCGAAACGCCAGCCCCACAGGGGCTGCGCTCAGGGAGGGCTTTAGCCCGCATGAGCAGAGTCACGCCCGACAATGGACGATGTCGGATGTCTTCTCTTACCGACCGACATGCGTGCCGGTCGCCGCGCGGGGAGCGCGATAGTGACTGCGGTCATTCGAGCTCGTATGAGAACTGCTATAAATTCTCAATTCTCCATTAGCCCCATGGCGAGAGGCGAATACTGGTTTATATTATCTTCATCATTTCAGTAGCCATGAGGGGAGCGCAAAGGTGATCGCGGCTGTCCGAGGAGTGTTCAACCTTATCCAATGAGGTTCAACCTCTGTGAGAACTGCTATAAAGAGGAAACCGGCCGTCATATCGACGACCGGTGAGGATGAGAGGGGACAAAAGGGGGGGCGGCGTTGAGAGGGTGTCCGGTCGGGCGTTTGCCACGCCCCGAAGACGACCGCCGCTATCGTCTTGCTCTTGCACTAGTATAACGTGCAGCCCGTTCAGAAAGTTGCACTGTTTCGTGAGTTTCTGCTGAGAAATAGATGAAATCCAGATGAAATCATCGCTCCTCGCTCCACTGATGTTTACCCCGCTCTCGCCTGGCATCATCCGTCCACGTGGCTGGTTGTATCGCCAGTTGCGCCTACAGGCAGACGGTCTGAGCGGGCATCTCGATCAGTTCTGGCCCGATGTGGCAAACAGCGCCTGGATCGGCGGCGATGCCGAGGGGTGGGAACGTAGACCGTACTGGCTCGATGGCGTAGTTCTGCTGGCATACGCCCTTGATGATGCTGTTCTGATCGCCAGAGTCACCCGCCGGGTCGATCACATTCTCGAACGACAGCATGATGATGGCTGGCTCGGACCGGTGCACGACACCAGCGACACTCGCCGCAAGCCTTTCGATCCCTGGCCCGTGTTCGTTCTGTTCAAGGCGTTGAGTCAGTTTTACGAGGCAACCGGCGATCAGCGAGTGTTGCCAACAATGGTGCGTTTTTTTACACCGCCTCGATGTGCTGCTCGATGAACAGTCCCTCTTCGATTGGAGACGCTACCGCTGGGCGGATCTGGTAGTGACGATCCACTGGCTCTATGAGCGCATCGGCGAACCATGGCTGCTGACCCTGGCGCATAGGGTGCATTGCCAGGGGTTTGACTGGCGTGCCCATCTCGAGCGCTTCCCCTACGTCCCGCCAGCAGCGCGAGAACATCTATCCGCCTGAGCCGCCGCCGGGGTGCACCTTTCGTCTCGATATGGCGTTGCATGTCGTCAACAACGCTATGGCGATCAAGGCGCCCGGCGTCTGGTTCTGGCAGTTGGGCGATCCGCGTGACCGCGATGCTGTCTGGCAGATTATCGATGTGCTTGATACGTCGGTCAGGCGAATGGCGTCTTTAGCGGCGATGAGCATCTTGCCGGTCTCAACCCATCGCAGGGAACGGAGTTGTGTGCTGTGGTTGAGCATCAGTATTCGCTCGAAGTGTTGATCGCTATCCTCGGCGATACACGCCTAGCGGATCGCGTGGAGCACATGACATTCAACGCTCTGCCCGCCGCTTTTGCGCCCGATGTGTGGTCGCATCAGTACGTGCGGCAGGTCAACCAGATTCGCTGCACCATTCTCGCAGACAACATCTACACCAACAATCGCGCCGATGCCAATACCTTCGGTCTGGAGCCAAACTATGGCTGTTGTGCGGCGAATATGCATCAGGGTGGACAAAATTTGCCATCCACCTCTGGATGCGCACGCCGGACGATGGACTGGTCGCTGTATCATACGCTCCCTGCAAGCTGACGACGTTCGTGGGAGGAGTGGCAGTTCGAGCGACTGTTGAAACAGATTATCCGTTTCGCGAAGCAGTACGGATTGTTGTCGTGTGTCAGTCTGTAACACGCTTTCCGCTGCTGCTGCGCATTCCTGCGTGGGCTAATGGGGCATTGCTGACCGTGGATGGGATAAGCATAATGCCCCTTCCCGGAACGTTGTCATCGTATTGAGCGCGTTTGGGAAGGAACCACAGTAATCGATCTGCATCTACCGATGCATTCAGCAGTGATACGTCGCTCCGTCTGATGGCGTGGTCATCAGCAGTGGTCCACTTGTCTTCGCACTTCCGATTGGCGAGGTCTGGCAGCGCATCATTCCTGATCCGCAGGGACAGTATGCCGCCGGAGAGCGGTTGCGTCCATTCTGCCCTCCACTGATTGCCGATTGTCTTGAGGATTGGGAAGTGTTGCCGGTGACATCATGGAACTAATGGTCTGGAACTGAATGACGTGCACCCTGAACAATCGATCCGCATTGCGTATCACCCTGTTGGCGAGCGTCCTTTCGCCCCTGAAGGCGCGCCTGTCGTGGCATATGCGCCCGATCGTCGTATCCCAGAGTGGATTGAAGAACACGGTGCAGCAGCGCCGCTGCCATTGTCACCAGTCATTTCTGACGCACCGCTTGAAGAATTGCGCCTCATCCCGTATGGATGCACCAACCTGCGCATCGCCGAATTTCCTCTCGTGAAGCCTCGAACGCCTGTAGGGTAGCCATGTAGACTGGGTAGGTCAGCGATCCTCGGATTTGCGCCGCGCGCGCTGCTTTGCTGCCAGCAACCGGGCAAACTGCTCTTCTGCCGCTTCCGGGCGGGTTTCAGTCGGTCTGACACGCCGTTCGGTCGTCTGCGGCGGTAGCGCAGGGGTGCGCCCCTGGGAGGCCTGATCGGTGGGAACAACGGTTTGGGGCGCAGTCGATGTGTCGATTTCAGAACGTTCCAAACTGATCGACGGCGGACGCGCCGCAGTTGCACGCCGTTTCGCCGCGCCAAGCCGCGTCATCGTTGCTGACGCTTCAGGCGCAGTAACGACAGAGGGACGTCGTTGGCGGAGTCGTTCCAGCCAGGGAGCAACGTCCTCCAAACGCAACATAACGCGCCGTGTAGCAATATCGAGGGGCCACAGGATAAGCGCCAGCCAGAGGAGCGGAAACCCGATCTCACGCACCGAACCGACGTCCTGGTTGGGTGAGGCGAACGCCGTCTCCGGCGACGGGTTGATCCGTCCTCTGCTGATGTTGGCAACCTCTGTCAGAAGCGGCAGGTTCTCGCGCTGCGCGCTGTACTCGAGCGAGTAACTGACGACGATGCCGGTTACCGCAACACCAATCTGACGCCCTTCTGCGTCGGAGGCTGCAACCTGCACCAGGTAAACCCCCGGTGACGGCGTGTCCGCTACAGCGCGGTATCTGCCCGGGCCGATCTGCTGGAATTGCACTGCTATTCCCTGATTCTGTGGATCGACGGCACGCCCAGCGATTGCCAGGTTGTTGAGCGGGCGTCCCTGTTCGTCCTGAGCAATCAGTTCCAGAAATGCGCGTGGACCGGCAGCAGTTGCTCGGAGTTCGAGCAAACCACTTTCGCGAGGCGGGAGCAGCAGGTCTGCCAGACCGCCAGCGAACTGTGGAAATCGATCCCACACGATCCAATCACGCGCCCAACGTCCATGGGTATCGCTCGTCCAGGCGACTACCCGCCCCAAACCATACTGCCACTGCGCCAGCAACGGTTTGCCATCCGGCGTGAGGAGCAGGTTGCGTGCTGCCTCGCGTACCTCTGTGCCATTGTAGCCGTAGAGCGGAGGCAACTTGCCCAGGCTGCGGACGATCGGCGAAGATAGACCCAACTGCGGTTCGATCGGCTGTTCGACAATGTCACGCCCGGCAGCAATGATCGTCTCCTGCAAGAAAATGCGCGGTACTTCATCGATGCTGGTCACACGATAGAAACGCCCGCCGCCAGCATTTGCCACATCGACCAGATTGGGGTTAGCATCCAGACCGACTGCAACGGTGGAAATAGTAATACCGGAGGCGCGCATCTGAGCAATCAGGTCGCCGTAATTACTCTCCGCAATACCATCGGTAAGCAGGAGAACATGCTTGATCTTCGCGTCGGTCGACGCCAGCGCCAGCGCCGCCTGTTCAATACCAGGACGAATATTCGTGCCGCCGCCAATGCCAAATGAGCCAAGCGCCCGCTCGATTTCGACCATCGAAGGCAACGGTTGTAACTGAAGCACCCAGTTTGCCGTATCGTCGAAGACAACCAGCCCGACCTTGTCAATAGGGGTCAAACCGAGACTTGCCTGGTATACTGCTTCTTTGGCAAGATCGAGTTTATTCCGTCTGCCGCCCGCCACCGGTTCAGCCATACTGCCGCTCCGGTCGATCACCATTACTAGCGCCAGATCGGGTTGTTGTTTCGTGTCCAGCGGATCGAGCAGCACCGGCAGCATCGGCTCCAATGGTGTACGCCGGTAGCCGCCAGCGCCAAACGAGTCGACACCCCCAACCATCGCCAGACCGCGTCCAAGTTCGCGCACATATGCTGGCAACGCCTCAAGCAACGCACGTGGCATCTCACGCGCCGGGGTATCGACGATCATGACGCCAGCGTATGCGCCGAGTTGAGCGAGCGTGGCTGGCGCCTGATTGGGAGGGAGTAGATCGACGCGCACCCCAGCAGCAAGCAACGCGTTGTGCAGGTTCGCCGCGCGTGACTTGTCGGAGGCGATCAGCAACAGGCGTGGCGGACCCTGCACCTCGGTGAACGCCGCCCCCCGGTTATTCTGCGGCTCGGTATCGCCGTCGGCATCGAGCCGGACTTCGAGACGCCGGAATCCGGTTTCACCCGATGGCACACGGATATCAACTGTGCTCGATCCTTCAGGGATGGAGAGTTCCTGTTCGCCGATCAGTTGCCCATCAACGAAGGTTTGCAAACGCCCGCCGGTAGAATAGTTGGACGATATATTCGCCTGCAACACGATGTCCTGTCCCTCGCGCACAACGGCAGGCGCGCTCAGACCAGCGACGATGACGTCAGGACCGCGTTCACCGGGCAGATATACCACATCGATTGGCACCTTGCGAACCGAAGCCAGTTGCGCAGCATCCACCACTCTTCCTGCATTCTCGCCCCCATCCGAGATAAGCACCAATCGCTTCTGGGTCTCGGCGGGGAACAGCGCCAGCCCCAGTTGCACCGCCTCCTGGAGATTGGTGCGGGTAGTAATCGGTGTCGATGACAGACGACTCAGGGGTCCAATAGGACCGGGGGCGCGCTCTACCAGCGCATTTTCACCGAACACCACCACGGCTGCACGATTACCGGCTGGCATGGCAGCCAGTGCGTCGTTGACATATTGCAAGGCGCGTTCACGTTGCGCTGGCGTCATCGAGTCCGACACATCGATTAAAAAAACGGTCGTCACCTCACGCACCGGCAGCACAATCTGCGCACCAGCGATCGCCAGCACAAGCGCAGCAAGAATGATACTGCGCAGCGCCAGGCTTGACCAGAAACGCCACGGAGCGAGACGGTGCGGCGTCAACAGGGTGAAAGCCCACAACGCCGGAAGCAGCGTCAGGAGAATGAGCGCAAGCGGTGTGATGAATGAGAGGCGGACCATGACTTCCAGTATACCATGCCAGGTCCATCAATGGCGGGTTGTCGCCTGTTTCTTTTCGATAATCAAACCTTTCTTAATGGTCTGCATGAGGTATGGTATAGTGACCAGGCGGGTAAAGAACCACTATAGGTATCGATGAGGATACGCCAATGACTGTCACGCGCTTTCAGCCCCCCGCTCCTGATCGGACACTGCACCCCAGCGGCGACAACCGCTTCAAGTTGCTCGAAGCCACGATGAAGAAGCACCAGTATCGTCCCGACGCGCTGATCGAAGTGCTGCATCGTGCGCAGGAACTGTTTGGTTATCTCTCGACCGATCTGCTGCTCTTCATCGCCAATAGTCTGCATCTTCCTCCGAGCCGGGTGTACGGCGTCGCCACGTTCTATCATTTCTTCTCACTCGCGCCAAAGGGTGAGCATTCATGCGTCGTCTGTCTTGGAACGGCATGCTACGTCCGCGGCGCTGCCGCAATCCTGGCAGCGGCGGAACAAACGCTGGGCATCAAAGCCGGGCATACGACTCCCGACGGACGTTTATCGCTGGAAACGGCGCGCTGCCTGGGAGCGTGCGGCATTGCACCGACTGTCGTCTTCGATGGCACGGTCACCGGTCATCAGACTCCGGATCAGGTGCAGGTCTGGCTCGAACGTCTGAAAGGGGAGGGGTTGAAGGTCGCAGGTTGAAGGTTGCGAGTTGAACATTATTAGAACGTTGAACGTTGAACGTTAACAGGCACGTGTATGGATCTGAATGAACTGCTGGCGATTGCCGAACACGAAAACGCGATGCGTCGATCGATCTGCATTCGCTGCTGTACTGCGCTCGGATGTCAATCGGCAGGCTCGCTATCGCTCAAGCAGCGGCTCGAAGAGGCAGTTGCCGAGGTGGATCGCACCGACATCGAGGTGATGGGAGTTGGATGCATGGGATTGTGTGGTCACGGTCCCCTGGTGCGAGTTGACCCGGAAGGCACGCTCTACGAGCGTGTGCGTGCTGCGGATGCATCATCAATCGTGGCGGCGCTCGACGGCGGCGAGGCAACTGCGCCGAAAGGCGATCCACACCATCCCTTTTTCACCTTGCAGAAGCGCATTGTCCTGGAAAACAGTGGCATCATCGACCCAGAGCGCATCGAGTCGTACATTGCGGCTGGCGGTTACCAGGCGCTCTATCATGCGTTGCACGAAATGACCCCAGCAGAAGTGATCGATGTTGTAACCCGCAGCGGACTGCGCGGACGTGGCGGCGCCGGATACCCGACGGGACTAAAGTGGGCGACCGTCGCCAAGAGTCACGGTGATCGCAAGTATGTCGTCTGCAATGCCGATGAGGGCGATCCCGGCGCGTTTATGGATCGCAGCATCATCGAAAGCGACCCGCATAAGGTGCTCGAAGGCATGGCGATAGCAGCGTATGCCGTCGGTGCAGACCAGGGGTACGTCTATGTGCGCGCTGAATACCCGCTGGCGATCCAGCGATTGCAGCGGGCAATTGCGCAGGCGCGGCGGCACGGCTTGCTCGGTGCGCAGATTTTCGACTCAGGGTTCACCTTCCGGATCGATATTCGCGTCGGTGCTGGCGCATTTGTGTGTGGCGAAGAAACGGCGCTCATGGCGTCAATCGAGGGGCGGCGCGGGCAACCGCGTCCCCGCCCGCCCTACCCTGCCGAAAGCGGCCTGTGGGGCAGACCAACGCTCATCAATAATGTCGAAACCTTCGCCAACATTCCGCCGATTATCCGCAACGGAGCGGAATGGTTCGCTTCGATCGGCGCTGAGACAAGCAAGGGCACAAAAGTTTTCGCACTGACCGGCAAGATTCGCCACACGGGTTTGATCGAGGTGCCGATGGGCGTCACCCTGCGCCAGATTGTCGAGGAAATGGGCGGCGGCGTGCCCAACGGCAGGGTCAAGGCAGTGCAGACCGGTGGACCGTCTGGCGGATGCATTCCGGCTACCCTGCTCGATACTCCGGTCGATTACGAATCGCTCCAGCGGGTTGGTTCAATTATGGGGTCGGGTGGCATGGTGGTGATGGACGACGCCACCAACATGGTGGATGTAGCGCGCTTCTACGTAGAGTTCTGCAAGGACGAGTCATGCGGCAAGTGTATTCCGTGTCGTGCCGGTACAGCGCAAATGTTGCATATGCTTGATCTCATTCGTGCTGGGCGGGCGACCGCAGCCGATCTCGATCAACTCGAGCAACTCTGCATGATGGTGAAAGAAACCAGTCTGTGCGGTCTCGGTCAGTCTGCGCCGAATCCGGTTCTGAGCACGATGAGATACTTCCGCGAGGAATATGAGGCGCTGCTGGCGGATCGTGGCAGCGCTGGCGAGACGATGGACAGATAGCATGGTTATCTGGAAGGAACGGCGATGGCAGCGCGAACGTTTACCATCGACGGTCAACTGATCAGTGCGCGGGAGGGTGAAACGATCCTTCAGGCAGCGCGTGATCATGGCATCTTTATCCCGACGCTCTGCCACCTTGATGGGGTGAGTAGTGTCGGCGCATGTCGGCTCTGTCTTGTCGAGATCGAAGGCAGTCGCATGTTGCGCCCGGCATGTGTGACGCCAGTAGTGGAGGAAATGGTGGTGCGGACTGATACCGCGCGCCTGCGCGAATATCGCCGTATGATTGTCGAGCTACTGTTTGCCGAGCGCAACCACGTCTGTGCGGTGTGTGTCGCTAACGGTCATTGTGAACTGCAAGACCTGGCTGTCACCGTCGGGATGGATCACGTGCGCTTCGATTACACCTTCCCGTACTGCGAAGTTGATATTTCACATCCGCTCTTCGGCATCGATCACAATCGGTGCGTGCTCTGCACACGCTGCGTGCGTGTGTGCGATGAGGTGGAAGGAGTGCATACGTGGGATGTGGCAGGGCGCGGTACCGATGCGCGGGTGATTACCGATATGCGTCAGCCATGGGGTGAGTCGCACAGTTGCACGTCGTGTGGCAAGTGTGTGCTCGCCTGCCCCACCGGCGCCATCTTCCGTCGCGGCGCCACGGTTGGTGAAATGGAACGCGACCGAAACAAAATTGCGTATATTGTCGCAGCACGCGATCAGCGCTGGTAATGGCGAGGTTGAACCGTGAACAAACTGCGTCTGGCGACAGTCTGGCTTGGCGGATGTTCGGGATGCCACATGTCATTTCTCGATCTCGACGAGTGGCTCTTCGAACTGGCACACCATGTTGATCTGGTCTACAGCCCGCTTGCCGATGTGAAGGAATATCCAGATCGCGTCGATGTCGCGCTGGTAGAAGGCGCCGTTGCCAATGAGGACAACCTGCATCTGATCCGTCAGGTGCGTGAGCGGACGCGATTGTTGATTGCATTTGGCGACTGCGCAGTCACCGGGAATGTCACCGCGTTGCGCAACGTGCTCGGCGACCCTGAGACGCTCCTGCGCACCATCTATGTCGAGCACGCCGACATTGCCGGTCAGATGCCGCTTGCTCCCGGCATTGTGCCGCGGCTGCTCGACAGGGTCTATCCAGTGCATAAGGTTGTTCCGGTCGATGTCTATCTGCCAGGATGTCCGCCACCGGCTCAGCGCATTCGTGCATTGCTGGAACAGGTGCTTGCCGGTGGCGACATCTATCTGACCGGACGCGAGATGATCAAGTTCGGCTAAAAAAGTTCAAGAGGCCTATGACCCGTCACATCCTGATCGATCCAGTCACCCGGATTGAAGGGCACGCGAAAATCAGCATCCATCTGGACGACGACGGAAACGTGGCAGAGGCGCGTTTCCATGTGACTGAGTTTCGCGGGTTCGAGCGTTTCTGTGAAGGACGCCCATTCTGGGAAATGCCTGGCATTACGGCGCGCATCTGCGGGATCTGTCCGGTCAGCCATCTGTTGGCATCGGCGAAGGCAGGTGACGCGATCCTCTCGGTGGTGATTCCGCCGGCAGCCGAGAAGCTGCGCCGCCTGATGAACCTGGGGCAGATCGTGCAATCGCATGCGCTGAGTTTCTTTCACCTCAGTGCGCCCGATCTGCTGCTCGGTTTCGACAGCAATCCCGCTATGCGCAATATCTTTGGATTGATGGCTGCCGATCCGACGCTGGCACGTGCCGGAATACGGCTTCGCCAGTTGGGGCAGGACATTATCGCTATGCTCGGCGGCAGCAAAATCCATCCGGCGTGGGCTGTTCCCGGTGGCGTGCGTTCAGCGCCGACGGCTGCACAGCGCGCCGGGATCGTCGAACGGTTGCCCGAAGCGCGCGCCACGGTGCTCGATGCGCTGCGTCGGTTCAAGGCGTTGCTCGACACCCACGCCGAAGAAGTTGCGGCATTCGGTAATTTTCCGTCGCTTTTCCTGGGATTGGTAGGACCGAACGGCGAATGGGAGCACTACGACGGACGATTGCGTGTGGTTGACTCAGGCGGCGCCATTATCGCCGATCAGGTTGATCCATCGCGCTACCGCGACATTATCGCTGAAGCGGTCGAGCCATGGTCATACCTGAAGATGCCGTATTACCGACCACGCGGCTACCCTGGCGGCATGTATCGCGTTGGTCCGCTGGCGCGCCTCAATATCTGCACACGCATTGGCACCCTGCTGGCAGACGCCGAACTGGGGGAGATGCGCCAGCGGGCGGGGGGTATCGCTACATCGTCATTCTACTACCACTACGCGCGCCTGATCGAGATTCTGGCAGCACTGGAGCGCATTTCGTTGCTCCTCGATGACCCTGATCTCGATTCGCCCCGACTCCGCGCCGAAGCGGGAGTCAACCGGTTTGAGGGCGTCGGTGTGAGCGAGGCGCCACGCGGAACCCTCTTTCACCACTACACTGTCGATGCAAACGGCCTGATCCAGCGCGTCAACCTGATCATCGCCACTGGACACAACAATCTGGCGATGAACCGGACGATCGCCCAGATCGCGCGGCACTTTGTGCGTGGCGATCGGATCTGCGAAGGGGCGTTGAACCGGGTGGAGGCAGGCATCCGCGCCTATGATCCGTGTCTCAGTTGTTCGACGCATGCTGCTGGGACGATGCCACTGACGCTCACACTGGTCGCCGCCGATGGCACCGTGCTCGATGAGGTGCGGCAGGGGTGAGCAAGGTTGAAGGTTGAAGGTTGAAGTATGCACTACCTCATCATCGGATATGGCAACGACCTGCGCGGCGATGACGCAGCCGGGCGGGTTGCGGCAGATATGATTGCCGCGCTTCATCTGCCAGATGTCACCGTACTTTCGGTGCACCAGTTGACGCCGGAACTCGCGCCGATCCTGGCACAGGCACGTGGGGCAGTCTTTCTCGACGCCGATGCGAGTGGGTGTCAGGTAGTGCGCGTGACCTACGTTCTGCCTCGAACTGATGGTCAGTATGCCGGTCACATTGCCACGCCCGGAGCATTGCTCGCACTCGCCAGAGCGGTCTATGGCCGGTCGCCAGATGCCTGGCTTATCAGTATTCCGGCAATCGATTTCACCCTCGGTGCGTCACTTTCGCCACAGGCGCGTGATGGCGTCGTTCAAGCAGTAGACACTGTGCGCCACATGACGGCGAGTGCTGACAGAGCATCCACCGCACAACCATAAAGGCGATCCTTACAATTCTGGTACAATAGTATCGAAAGTGTGCACGCCGCACGCTGTACATGATGGCTGTTCTCCAGTCACCAGGATAAGGTAGGGCATGAATAGACAACGCTGGTATGCTGTCGTGGCATTCCTCATATGCCTGCTCTCCATCATCCTGCTGATGCAGGGTCCAGTGCAGGCGCAGAGCGACGTCGATCCGCGCGGACTCGGCGATCCTGGGGCGCCGCTGGTCATTATCGAGTACAGCGACTACGAATGCCCGGCATGCGCCTCGTTTGCCCGCGATACCAAACCGCAACTGATTGCAGCGTATATCGAGACCGGCAAAGTCTACTACCTCTACCGCGATAACCCTCTGCCACAGCATCCAGCAGGGCGTGTCGCTGCCGCGTATGCGCACTGTGCTGCGCAACAAGGTCAGTTCTGGTCGATGCATCAACGTTTATTTCAGGGATACATCGATGGCGAATGGGGTGGCAATCCATTGTCATCAGAGCGCGTCTTTCAGCGGTATGGCGACGAACTTGGTCTGGATGGTAATGCTCTTCAGCAATGTGTACGTAACCCCGCGACCGATCGCGCGATTGCTGCTGATATAGAAGAGGCGCGCAATCGTGGGTTGCGAGGTACACCCGCTTACATTTTGCACTGGCCCGGCGGTCCAGAGCGCGGCGACGTGTTGACCGGAGCGCAGAGTTTTGGCACCTGGCGCTACCTGCTCGATGAGCGCCTCAACCGGCAACCCGAGCCGTCTGCATCGACGCCAGTGTCGCAGGGGTCGATGTCAGTACTGTTCTATCTGGCGCTGGGGGCGGCTGGCGGTCTTGGCGTGCTGGTCGTCGGCGGCAGTGTGATCTGGTGGCTTGCCGCACGCAGTCGTCATCCGCGTACGTAATATCAAATCTAGTAGAACACGACGCGCGGTACACCATTGTTCGTTCCCAATCCGCGTTGTTTGCCTGGGAGCGAGGGTGTCCCGCACTTACGGAGAAACAAAGGGCAAGGTGCCCTCGCCCTCGTGATTGGTCACATCGCCGCGTGCAAGCGCGACGCCCGCCACCCAGTCTGTGCAGAAGCGCGTGCTGTTCCAATAATTCTCAATCTTCACCAGAGCGCGCGAAGCATTGCAGAACGACCACGTTTCCCACCTGGAACGCATCCCATCAATCAAGATTTGGTATGAAAGAAGACGCACATCATACGTAGACGCAGGTTGCTTCAGGAACTCTCCTCTGCTATACTCGTGCCTGTTGCCGCCTGCCATGGGTACAGGTAGTCCTCAGAGCGCCACGTTGCTCTCTACCCCAGCAGGTTGAGTATGTTCAGCCGCACTGCTTAATGCTCATTGCAACGCTAACACACCATAGTCACACAGGAGCAATGTTATGAGCACCAATACGACCCCCGACGTAACAACATTGCTGGCGGATCACGGTCGCTTGCGCGAGCAGGTGATGAGACTGGAGCGCGATCTGGCTCGCTTCCGCTCTATTATTGAGGATACTGATCTGCTCATCACCGAAGTGGACGCCGGTGGCATCTTCACGTATGTGAATCCCGCAGCGCAACGGGTTTTTGGATATGCGCCTGAGGAGTGCATTGGCAGGTCATCGCTTGAGTTCGTGCATCCAGACGATCTTGAATACATGCAGAAGGCATTTGTTGATTGGGTGCAACGGCGCGAACGCACAGTGACAATTGAGAATCGTGTGATGCACCGCAACGGCTCCGTTTCTCATATGCTCTGGTCAATCACCCTGCATTACGATGAGCAAGGGCAGATTCAGCGGGCAACATCGATCGCGTACGATATTGGCACACTGCATCAGTTGCGCAGCGAACTACGCGAGAGTCGCACCACGCTGCAACTGGTGATCGACAACCTGCCGCAGGCTGTATTCTGGAAGGATCGCGAGTTACGGTTCCTGGGGTGCAACCAGCGTTTTCTTGTCGATGCCGGGCTATCCTCGGTTGATGAGGTGATCGGCAAGACCGACTTTGAGATGCCGTGGAAAGAACATGCAGCCAGGTATCAGGAAGATGATCGCGCAGTGATTGCCTATGGACCTCAATTCAACATCGAAGAGCAACTGACGCGCAGCGACGGCTCGATAATCTGGTTACGAACGAACAAGGCACCACTGCGCCGCGATGGCGAAGTTATTGGCGTTCTAGGCATGTACGAGGATATTACCGCACTGAAGCAGCAGGAAGAAGAACTGCGCACCTTCAAGTTGCTGGTGGAAAATGCCCCTGACGGGATCGGCATCGCAAATACGGATCTGGTGTTGACGTATGCCAACCCTGCTTTTGCCACAATGCTTGGATACTCCAGTCTGATTGGGATGAAGGTGCCGGCAATCACGCATCCTGATGATCTGGATCTATTGAGCACCATTGCCCGGCAGGTGGTTCAGGGTAGCGCGCCACGTGAGATGATCCGCTATTTGCGCAGCGATGGTTCGATCGTCACTGTGCAGGCGTCAGCGCTGGCATTGCACGACGGGCATGGCCACCTGATTGGCTTCGCATCGATCAACCGCGACATCACCGAACAGTTGCAGGCAGAGGAGAATCTGCGCGCCAGCGAGCAGCGCAACCGTGCATTGCTCAACGCCATCCCCGATCTGATGTTCCTGCTCACCCCTGATGGCACCTTCCTAGACTACAAAGCAGACAACAGTGGCGATCTCATTCTCCCGCCTGAAGCATTCCTCAACCGGAATGTTTCTGAAGTCCTGCCGCCGCATCTGGCGGAACAGGTCATCATGCATATAGAGGCGCTCAAACGCACCCACGAGATGCAGACCTACGAATATCAGGTTATGATTAACGATCAACTCCGCGAGTTTGAAGCGCGCATGGTGCTGAGCAACAATGACATTCTTGTGTTGTCGCGCGATGTAACGAAGCAGCGGCGCGCTGAGCGCGAGCGTCAGGCGATGCAGGAGCAGATCATTCAGGCGCAGCAGGCGGCGTTACGCGAATTGAGCACGCCGCTCATGCCGATTGCCGATGGGGTGGTTGCCATGCCGATCATCGGCACGATCGATACCATGCGTGCACAGCAAATTATGGAGGTACTTCTCCAGGGAATTGCTGAGCACGGCGCTGATATTGCCATCCTCGACATTACCGGTGTGAAGGTGGTGGATACCCAGGTCGCTGGTGCGTTGATCCGTGCAGCACAGGCGGCGCGCATGCTCGGTGCACAGGTCGTGCTGACGGGTATCAGCCCGGAGATCGCACAGACTCTCGTTCACATTGGTGCTGAAATGCGCGAAATGGTGGCAAAACCAACCCTTCAGCAGGGGATTGCCTACGCCCTGAGTCGGCGTGCGTCGTGATGCTATGTAGGTAACACCTGGACAGATTAGACACGGTTGAACACCTCCCTGGAAGTGTTCACATTTCTGCTCCCCTAGGGGGCGAGAGCATCTTTGCCTTCGTAGACGCGATGATGGCGGGACGCCCTCGCTCCCTAGTGCGTGTGTTACCTCAGGTGTGGACTACCCACCGAAAGCGCGCACCTCGCGCGACATTGCGGACATGGCAGACACTCAAAGTGCACGACAAATATCGCACGTCTCCTCACCAGGAGCATCTCTGCTGATGGTTGTTGAGCAATAACCTGCTCTCGCCCGCGCATGTAGGCGTCGCAATGCATGGTCAGGGACTTATGGTCTTTGAGTAATTATTCCGCTCTGGCCTGCGCAGGCATGCTTCGCCCTGCCTGGCCAAGGGCTGATAGTCTTTGAAGAAATAGTCTGCTCCAGCCCGCATAGGCGGGCTTCACCCTGCCTGGCCAAACCCGACGGCTGATCCAATATACCGGATTATACTACACTCTGCCGGAATCGGGCACCTTGCGCGACATGGCAGACTCAGACAAGGTTCAACGTATCTGAGAACTGCTATAGTTCACGACATAACAGCCCCATGACCAGTTCGGCATACTGGATTCAATTCTCAATCTTCATAAGCATGTTGCACCCCGGCACATAACCCGTATCATGAATGTCAATCTGTAACCTGTGCAACGCAATAGGGGAGGTGCATAATGGGGGATATTGGACGCCTCCTGATAGGGATGGGTGTGCTGCTGATCGTGGTCGGCGTGGTGTTTCTTGTTGCGGGTCGGGTGACGTGGTTAGGACGGCTGCCAGGTGATATTCTGATCGAGCGCGAAAATGTGCGGATCTTTATCCCGATCGGAACAATGCTGATCCTTAGCCTGCTGCTGACGGTGATCGTCAACCTGATCGCACGCTTCTGGCGCTGACGACATATGCCGTGCAAAAAGATCATTGCATTGCAGCGGTACAGCAGACTCAGTGAGCGATTAATGGAGACCTCTGCTTGCATCGCTCCAGTAGTCTTTGCAGCAAGGTCGTATCAGACATTGTCCTGATTGAGTGCAGAATAGTGGTCGCCTCTAGCAGCATCGAAACAGAACGCGCAATTGCGAAGTAAAAAACCCCTGAGATGTCTCAGGGGTTCCACTTACATGGAGCCGGCGGCGGGATTCGAACCCGCGACCTACTGTTTACAAGACAGTTGCTCTACCAGCTGAGCTACGCCGGCATACCTCTATTGTAGCACGAGCGCGCCATGCGCGTCAATCAACGCAGCACAGTGGTATAATGGTTCCGCCAACACAATGATAGTGTGGGAGAACATGTATGTCTGCTTTGCTCGCATCGCGCGATGGCCTGCCGTCGAGCATCGAGCCACCGACACCGGAGGAAAGCTTGAACGATGCACGGCAGCGCATGGCGCGCACCTTTCGCCGCGACGAATTTGTCTGGATTATTAACGAACGGTATGATGAACACGCCGTTGCCTGGCTGATCGATGTGCTACGCCAGGGAGCAGAAGGGCGCTGGATGCGTCAGCGCTATCGCTACGACGTTCCAGCAGGCATTCTCTACTTCCTGGGTGAAAGCGCGGTTGACAGCCAGACATTTCGCTCGTTGCGCCGATCCTCCATGCCGTTCGATGTCCCTGCGTGGCAGGATCGCTAGTATCTGTCGGGCGGCTTCCTGCACGTTGGGTGCGGCAACATCGCGGTTCAAGTCGGCGCACGAAATGGCACTTAATTGACCTGTTCAGGAAGCATCTGTGTTGAATAATGCCTCTCCGTTCACCGTCGAAGATCTCTATCGCCTGGGTTGGCTAGAAGACCCGCAGGTCCGCCCGGACGGCAGCGAGGTTGCATTTGTGCGCGTCACCATTGATCGCCCGGCAAATGCCAACTGTCGCGCTATCTGGATTGCACCCACCGATGGAGGTTCTCCGCGCCGGTTTACGTCCGGGGTGAATGACACGTCGCCGCGCTGGAGTCCCGATGGTCGCTGGCTGGCGTTCGTTGGGAGGCGCGGAGATCAGACACCGCAACTGTATGTCATTCGTCGCGATGGAGGCGAGGCGCGCTGCCTGACTTCGCTGCCGCAAGGGGTCAGCCATCCAGCGTGGAGTCCCGACGGGCGCCGGATCGCCTTTCTTTCCCGGTTGAATGCTGCCGAACGTGCGCGCGAAGATGCTGGCGAGTTGGAGCCAACGCCACCCGATGAGTTTACCCGCAAGCAGATTGCTGAGCGCCGTAAGTACGAAGAGGAGCGTCGCTTCGACCCGCGCGTAGTGCGTCGCCTGCCCTACCGGGCAGGGGTGGATTTCTTCGACGACCGGTATGCGCAAATCTATCTGATCGACGTGCCGGAAGATGATAATGATCCGGCACCAAGGCCACGCCGCATTACCGATGCTGACCTCGATTTCGGCGCACTGGTGTGGATGCCCGATGGGCAGGCACTCCTCACAACGGCGACGCGCAACCCGGAAGGAGATTCACAATTCTTCTTCTTTGATGTGATCCGTGTGCCAGTGATGTCCGAAGGGCGCGCTGAACCGCAGCGCCTGACTGCTCCTGGCTTCACGTACTGGAACCCGCGTCCCTCGCCGGATGGACGATTGATTGCGTGTCTGCGCGCGCCGGAGGGACAGCCATTCTCAGCTGGAACGTCACTGGCGGTGATGGATGCATCTGGCAATGCGCTGCGCGATCTGACGGCTGCGACCGACCTGAGCATCGAAGCCTTCGACTGGTTGCCGGGAGGCGAGGGGTTGCTGTGCCTTGCCGCGTATCGCGGCGCGCAACCCTTGTGGCAGGTTGCGCTGGACGGGAGCGGGTGTCAGCGCCTTGATCAGATGCCTGACGACCGTCTGATCGCCGCATGTGATGTCGGTACAGATGGAACGATCGCTTTTGTGGCCGGTGATGCTGCCAATCCGTGCGAGTTGTATGTCCGTGATCCAGTTGGGGTTGAACGGCGGTTGACAGCGTTCAACGCACCGCTGCTGGAGGAGCGGATCGTTGCACCGTATGAGGAGCTGGTCTACGCCGCGCCCGATGGTCAGGACGTTCAGGGATGGGTGATCCATCCTCCCGACTTCGATCCCGCGCGTCCGGGCGGGTATCCGCTTGCGGTTTACGTCCACGGCGGTCCGCATCTGATGTGGGGACCAGGGGTGCGCAGCATGTGGCATGAGTGGCAGGTTGCCGCCGCCCGCGGGTACGTTGTATTCTTCTGCAATCCGCGCGGCTCGGATGGGTACGGCAACGCCTGGCGTTTTGCCACTCAGTCAAACTGGGGGTTTGCCGATGCCCCCGACATCCATGCTGGCATCGATGCACTGCTTGCGCGCGGCTATATCGACCCACGTCGCATTGCTGTCACTGGCGGTTCATATGGTGGGTACATGACGGTCTGGCTGATTGCGCACAGTGATCGGTTCGCCTGCGCCGCGGCAGCACGCGGGGTGTACAATCTGCTGACGCAGCACAGCACCAGTGATGCCCACGAGCTGGTCGAACTGACGTTTGGAGGCTTCCCATGGGAGAACCATGCGTTGCTCTGGCAGCATTCGCCGCTGGCGTATGCCCATCGCATTACGACGCCGCTGCTCATCCTGCACGCCGAACGCGACTATCGCGTGCCGATCAGTGAGGCAGAGCAGTTGTTCACATTTCTGCGTCGTCGGAAGCAAGTCGTTGAGTTTGTGCGCTACCCGCGCGAGGGGCACGAACTCACGCGCACTGGTGAGCCAGACCATCGTGCTGATCACATGCGTCGCATCCTGGAATGGTTTGATCGGTTCTGCCGGATGCGCACCGACGACTGTGCCGTCTCGTGGGGGGAACATTGATGGCTGAGCATCATCAGGCGTTTGGCTCGCATCCCTGGGCCGAGTTAACCGCATCACAGGCGCTGGAGCTGCTGCTGCACGAACTATACACACCAGTTAGCGCCCTTGGTGATCAGGTCAGTCGGCTGGCAGCCGATCCTCTCGATGAGAGTGAACGCGCCGTAATTATCGGGCACATGCGTGCCCGGATCGACGATCTGAGTCGCCTGGTTGTACTGCTCAAGCGGTATCTCGATGAGCAGTTGGCGCCCGAAACATAAGTGAGCACCAGTATGACGCCACTCCTTACCCGCCGTACCTTGCTGACCGAGCGCCAGGAAGCGTTGATCGAGGAGATCCGCGCAGCGCTGACAACGTTACGTGCCGCACTGCACCGCTTTGGGGTCGACGTGGCGCCAGGCGATATGCGTATTCTGGACGATATGATCACCCACCTGGATGAACTCTTTTTGCTGGTGGTGGCGGGTGAATACAATTCTGGCAAGTCGAGTTTCATCAATGCGCTGCTTGGCGCACCGGTGGTGGCAGAGGGCGTCACGCCCACCACCGACCGGATCACCATCCTGCGCTATGGTGACACACCGGGTGAAACAGTGAGCGGCGCGTTTCTGGTGGAATATCGCTTTCCGGCTGAAGTGCTGCGTCGTATGGCAATTGTTGATACTCCCGGTACGAACGCCATCATCCGACGCCACGAAGAACTGACGCACAATTTCATCCCACGTGCGGACCTGGTGCTGTTCGTAACGTCCGCCAGTCAACCGTTTTCTGCCAGCGAATGTGCCTTCCTCGAACTCATCCGCGATTGGGGGAAGAAGGTGGTGTTGATCATCAACAAAGCCGACCTGCTTGACGATGTTGGTCTTGCGGAAGTCGTTGCATTTGTTGGTAGGCACGCTGAGGATTTGTTCGGCATGCGCCCCCAGATATTTCCAGTCTCGGCGCGTCTGGCTCGTCAGGCGCGCAGCACCGATGATCAGGCGCTGTGGGAGGCCAGTCGGTTTCCTGCCATCGAGCAGTACATTGTCACCACCCTCGATGAAGAGCAGCGGGTGCAGCTGAAACTTCTCTCGCCGCTAGGTGTGGCGCGTCGGCTGGCGGAACGGTATCTCATTGCAGTTGAGGATCGCCTGTCTGCACTGCGTGACGATGTTGCCGCTATCGACAACATTGAGCGACAACTCGACCTGTTCCGCCGTGATCTGACCGAAGATTTCCAGCGTCATCAGGCTGAAGTCGCTAATATTCTCAACGAGTTTGAGTTGCGCGGCATACGATTCTTCGACGAGACCATTCGTGTCAGCAACCTGTTCAACCTGGTGCGCCATCAGCAAGAGATCAGCGAAGCGTTTGCACGTGACATTGTTGCCGACGTGCCGCAGCAGATCGAAGCGCGTTTACAGGCGCTGATCGACTGGATGGTGGAAAAGAATCTGCGCATGTGGCAGGGGGTGATGGATTATCTGCGGCGGGAACGGGCAGTGCAGCAGCGCAGCGGATTGATTGGCGAGATTGGCGGAACCTTCGAGTACAATCGAGCCGCACTGATCGAATCGGTCGCCCGTGAGGCGGAAAAGGTCATTGCTACCTACGACCGCGAAGCTGAGGCGCAGGCATTGACGGCGGAAGTGCAGTCGGCAATTGCTGGCTCGACACTGGTTGGGGCAGGTGCGGTGGGGATTGGGACTCTGCTTGCGCTGCTGTTGCACGGCGCAATGCTCGATGTCACCGGTGTGCTGGTCGCCGGATTGCTGGCAGTTGGCGGGTTGTACCTGATTCCTAACAAACGTCGCCAGATCAAGCGGCAGTTCCATCAGCGCGTCGCCGACCTGCGCGAGACGCTTGCCGAAACGGTGGATCGCCAGTTCAACGCCGAGCGCGACCGCATGATCGCACGGATCCGCGATGCCATCGAACCCTACACCCGTTTCGTGTACGCACAGCACGAGCTCCTGCTAACGACCCAACGCGATCTTTCTGACGCAGAAGCAGAGATTAGTCGGCTACAGGCAGAGATTGAACGCTGTTGACGAGGTGGGATATGCAACCATCGGGGATCATTACATTGACAACCGACTTTGGACTATCGGATAGTTATGTCGGCATCATGAAGGGGGTTATTCTGGGGATTGCACGCAACGCAACGATTGTGGACATCACGCATCAGATTGCACCGCAGGACATCCATCAGGCAGCATATATCGTTCAGACGTTCGGGGCGTTTTTCCCGCCGGGGACGATTCACGTAGTGGTTGTTGATCCGGGGGTGGGAAGCAAACGGCGCCGTATCATTCTGACGACGCCGAATGCCATGTACGTTGCGCCCGATAATGGCGTCCTGACGTATGTATGGCGCGAGGCAATCACGCAGTGGGGCACGGAGCACTGTGCCGTCTACGATCTGACCGAGCCGCGCTACTGGTTGCCCTACGTCAGCAGTACCTTCCATGGACGCGATGTCTTTGCGCCGGTAGCTGCACATCTCGCGCTTGGAGTTCCGCCAGCGCAGTTCGGCGAACGGCGCGCGGAGATTGTTGAAGCTGCGCTCGAACAACCGTCGCGTGGGCGGCATGGCGAACTCGTTGGTCGCATCATTCATATCGACCATTTTGGCAATTGTGTCACCAACATCACACTCAAGCACTTGCAGGAAGCAGGGATTGGCGAGCGCATGACCGCCCAGTTGATCGGGCAGCGCATCGAGGGATTGTACCGGACGTACGCCGATGTTGCGATCGGCGCGCTGGTTGCGCTGATCGGCAGCAGCGATCATCTGGAGATTGCAGTGCGCAACGGCAACGCTGCGCAAACGCTGGGCGCCGGGATCGGCGATATTGTGCGAGTGTTTCCCGCTTCGCACCAGACAGCGTAGCAGGCTGACGAAAATTTGTTTTGTAGTATGCCTATTTTTCCTGTTCCATCCCTTGACGCTCGATACACGGATTGCTATAATGATCAACACCTGGAAAACCAGGCCTCCTACCCGCCCCCTGAGATGTCTAGCTGTACAGGTGCAGCAGCCAGCGGGTGCATATATCTGCGGTTAGCCGCATCTCTTCGTTGGGGAAGCGCACCATATCTACAGTTTGGAAGTCAATGCACGTTATCAGGACCACAGATACCCGACCGGCGGCAATAGCACACACTATTGCATACGGTCCATTGTGCCGCAGGCATTCGCGGGCGACGCGAAGAGCGGCATTAAACCAGGAGGATCATTCATGACAATCCAGAGCGGCGTTTCGTTGCTGCAGCGGGTGGTTGAGCTCCAGGATCTCAAAAAGTTCCGTGAACTGAACTGGACTGGTACCTTCGGCGATTATCTGGAGATCGTTGCCCGAAATCCGAAGGTGACACGCAATGCATTCCAGCGTATCTACGACATGATCATGTCGTATGGGTACGAAGAGTTTATCGATGCCAAGAAGAAGTTGATCCGGTATCACTTCTTCAGCGACCCATCATTCGATGCCAATGATGCGATCTTCGGTCTCGAAATCCCGCTGATGCGCCTGGTCAACTTTTTCAAAGCAGCAGCGCAGGGATACGGTACCGAGAAGCGCGTCTTGCTGCTCCACGGTCCAGTTGGTTCGTCAAAGTCTACCATTGTCCGGCGTCTGAAGCGCGGGCTTGAGCACTACTCGAAAACGGAAGCTGGCGCGCTCTATACGTTCGACTGGTACATGGGAGTGATAGACTCCGAGAACTGGGACTGGCGCCAGGTGCCGGAGTCAGAGTGGGAGAAGTGCCCGATGCACGAGGAGCCGCTGCGTCTCATTCCGGCAGAGGTGCGCGAGCGCTTCATCGAGGAGTTGACCGACGGGTACAACGGTGACTATCCCATCCGTATAGAGGGCGATCTCTGCCCGGTATGCCGCTTCAACTTCCGCGATCTGATGCTGCGCTACCAGGGCGACTGGAGTCAGGTGATCCGCCACGTTCGAGTGCGGCGCCTGGTGTTCAGCGAGCAGGACCGCATCGGGATTGGCACCTTCCAGCCTAAGGACGAGAAGAACCAGGACTCGACCGAGTTGACGGGCGATATCAACTACCGCAAGATTGCGATCTATGGATCGGACTCTGACCCGCGCGCGTTCAACTTCGATGGCGAGTTCAACATTGCCAACCGCGGCATTATCGAGTTCATCGAGATGCTCAAGCTGGACGTTGCCTTCCTCTACGACCTGCTGGGCGCGTCGCAGGAGCACAAGATCAAGTCGAAGAAGTTCGCGCAGACCGATATCGATGAAGTGATCATCGGGCATACGAATTCGCCGGAGTATCGACGCCTCGAAAACAACGAGTTCATGGAGGCGCTCAAGGATCGTACCGTCCGCATCGATATTCCCTACATCACCCGCCTGCGCGATGAGATCAAAATCTACGAGCGTGACTTCAATAAGAAGCGGGTCAAGGTGCATATCGCGCCGCATACACTCGAAGTGGCAGCCATGTGGGCGGTGTTGACACGCCTGGAAGAGCCAAAGAAGCCGAACCTGACCCTGTTGCAGAAGCTCAAACTCTACAACGGGCGCACCCTGCCTGGCTTCACCGAGGACAACATCAAAGAACTGCGCAAGGAAGCGCCCAATGAGGGCATGCATGGCATCAGCCCGCGCTATATCCAGGATAAAATCTCGAATGCGCTGGTCAATTATCAAGCGGACGGGTATATCAACCCGTTCATGGTACTGAACGAACTGGAGAATGGTCTGAAGAATCATGCGCTTATCACTTCAGAGGAGGATCGCAAACGCTATCGCGACCTGCTCTCAGTGGTAAAAGAGGAGTATACCGAGATCGTGAAGAACGAAGTGCAGCGCGCTATCAGCGCCGACGAGGAAGCGATCAAGCGTCTCTGCGCCAACTATATCGACAACATCAAAGCCTACACGCAGCGCGAGCGTGTGCGCAACAAGTTTACCGGGCAGTTTGAGGAGCCCGATGAGCGGCTGATGCGGTCAATCGAGGAAAAGATCGACATTCCCGAGAGCCGCAAAGATGACTTCCGCCGTGAGATTATGAATTACATTGGTGCACTGGCGGTCGAAGGTAAGACGTTCGATTACAAGACGAACGAGCGGCTCCACAAGGCGCTCGAACTCAAACTGTTCGAGGACCAGAAAGACTCGATCAAGCTCACATCGCTCGTCTCGCGGGTAATCGATAAGGATACCCAGGAAAAGATCGACGTCGTCAAGGCGCGCCTGATCCGCGATTTCGGCTACAATGAGCAGAGTGCGACCGACGTGCTCAACTATGTAGCGAGCATCTTCGCACGCGGCGATGTGAAACGTTGAACGAAGCCAGGAATGGCGCCGGAAAACAGTCGTGATGACGTCTGGTAGGGCGCTAGCAGTTGTCTTGGGGATCAGGAAGGGCTGCCCGCAACAGTTCCTTCCTGATTCGGTTTCTACATTAAGGTGCATGCTATGTCGATACACCGCGTTGAGCGCGATCTGAATCGCTTCCGCCAGATTGTGCGCGGCAAGATCAAAAAAGACCTGCGAAAATACATGTCGCAGGGCGAAATGATCGGTCGCCAGGGGCGTAAGTACGTCTCGATCCCGCTGCCGCAGATTGATCTGCCGCAGTTTCGCTACGGCACGCGCCAGGGCGGTGGCGTCGGGCAGGGCGATGGGAATGTTGGCGACCCGATTGCGCAGGGCGATGGGCAGTCGGGCCATGGCGAAGCCGGCTCCGAACCAGGGCAGCATATTATCGAGGTTGATGTCACCCTGGAGGAACTGGCGCAGATCCTTGGCGAGGAACTGCAATTGCCCAACATTCAGCCGAAGGGCAAAAAGAACATCGTCTCGCAGAAAGACCGCTACTCTGGTATTCGTCGCGTTGGACCAGACTCGCTGCGGCATTTCAAGCGCACATACCGCGAGGCGCTCAAACGCCAGATTTCGTCGGGCGAATACAACATTGCCGATCCAATAGTTGTGCCGATCCGACAGGACATGCGCTTCCGCTCCTGGAAGGAAACGCTCCAACCCGAGTCGAATGCCGTTATTATCTATATGATGGACGTCAGTGGCTCAATGGGCGCCGAGCAGAAGGAACTGGTGCGCATCACAGCGTTCTGGATCGAAACTTGGCTGCGATCGCAGTACAAGGCGATCGATATCCGCTACATCGTGCACGACGCTGCAGCAAAAGAGGTCGATCAGGAGACGTTCTACCATATTCGTGAGGGCGGCGGCACGAAGATCAGTTCGGCGTACAAACTATGCAACAAACTGATCGATGAGCGCTATCCCGCCGATGAGTGGAACATCTACCCCTTCCACTTCTCTGATGGCGACAACTGGGGCGGGGGCGATACCCGCGAATGTATTGAATTGCTGCGCACCCAACTCCTTCCCAAAGTCAACCAGTTCTGCTATGGTCAGGTGCGTTCTCTCTATGGATCCGGTCGCTTTGCCCATGACCTGGAGGAGCACCTGGGCAAGCACGATGGGCTGGTGATCTCGGAAATCGCTGATCGCGATGATATTTACGACGCGATTAAAGACTTTCTCGGTAAGGGAAGGTAGTGCGGATCAGGACACACAACATCTATGAAGAGTACTCGTCTTCCACCAGAGTTACAGGCTGCGTGGGAGGAAATCGAAGCCTATGCGAAAGAGTATGGGCTTGATTTCTTTCCCATTATCTATGAAGTGCTCGATTACCGCACACTCTACGAGACAGCGGCGTTGGGTGGGTTTCCCATCCGCTATCCCCACTGGCGCTTCGGGATGGAGTATGACCAGCTCATGAAGGGCCACGTCTGGCTTGGCTCGACGATCTATGAGATGGTCATCAATACCAATCCATCGTATGCGTACTTGCTCGAAGGCAACGACATGGTGACGCAGAAGATGGTGATGGCGCATGTTGCGGCGCATGTCGATTTCTTCAAGAACAATATGTGGTTCGCGCATACGAACCGTAAGATGCTCGACGAAATGGCGAACCACGCTGCCCGCGTGCAGCGTATGATAGATCGCTACGGCTATGAGACAGTTGAAGAGTTCATCGATATCTGTCTCTCGCTCGAAAATCTGATCGACTATCACGCGCCGTACATCAAACGCCCCGAAGCGCAGACCCATCAGTCGGTGCTGGCGGAGGATGAGCCGCTGGTAGTGGAGGGATTGCCGGTTGAGCGCAGTTACATGCGCGATTATATCAACCCGCCGGAGTTCCTCGAACAGCAGCGTAAGCGTCTCGAAGCGGAGCGCGCTCGCCATAAGAAGTTCCCGGAACATCCGCAGAAGGATGTGCTCCTCTTCCTTATGAATTATGCGCCGCTGGAACGCTGGCAGCATTCCATCCTCGAAATTGTGCGCGATGAAGCATATTACTTCGCCCCCCAGGGGATGACGAAGATACTTAACGAAGGTTGGGCCAGTTACTGGCATTCGGAGATCATGACACGTCGGGCGCTACGCGATAGCGAACTGATCGATTTTGCTGACCGTCATTCAGGTGTGGTGGCGGTGCACCCCGGTCGTCTCAATCCATATAAGCTCGGTCTTGAATTGCTGCGTGATATCGAGCATCGCTGGAATACCGGGCGCTTCGGGAAGGAGTATGAGGAGTGTGAAGACCTGGCTGAGAAACTGAACTGGGATAAGCAACTCGGTTTGGGGCGGCAGAAACTGTTTGAGATACGTCGCCTCTACAACGATGTGACGTTCATTGATGAGTTCCTGACTCCTGAGTTCGTGATGCAGCAGAAGCTCTTTACATTCCGTTACAATCGTGATACAGATATGTATGAGATCGCGTCGCGCGAGTTTAAGGAGATCAAGGAGAAACTCCTGTTCCGCCTGACGAATTTCGGTCAACCGTTCATCTATGTTGAGGATGGCAATTACAATAATCGCGGCGAGCTCTATCTGCGCCATCGCTACGAAGGGGTCGAGTTGAGGATGGATTATGCTCGTGATACGATGCGCAATATCCAACGTATCTGGACGCGCCCGGTGCATCTTGAGACGGTGGTGGATGAAAAGCGGCGGTTGATTACGTTCGACGGACGCGATTTCTCGGAACGGAAGATGGATTGATGACTGGAGAGGAACCATGATGTCCGGTAAACAGACGGTTGATGTCTTGAAGCGCCTGGCGAGCGAGGGTCCGCACGTAGTGGGTGCGCTTTCCTGGACCGATGATGGTCTCAAAGTCATAGGGGTGTCCACTGAGTCGGTCGATGTGCGCATCGATCTTGTCGATCTGGATCGCTTCAGTGTTGCGTTGTGCGAACTTGCGATGACCTGCCACACCGCGCCGGTCATCAATGATGCACGTGCCTGGCTTAGCGACCATGCGGCTGTGGCGATCCGATCGTTGGGGTTTCTCGAGGAGCCGCTGGCGGTTTGGGAACTCGATGGTGATGAAGGTATTGCGCAATTGCGCTCGTCGCCACCGCTGCGTGAAGGTGACGATGTGACCTACTGGGAAGTCGTGATCTGCTGCAATGATCGCCCCTCTGCTACAATTGCCCGCTACCACTGGGCGCCTGGTTTGCCCGAACGAGAACGGGTGATCTATCCTGCAACTTTTGTGCAGATCGGGCGCATGGTTGCTGCGCTCGAGCAGGCGTTGACTTGTGAGGAGTAGTGGTGACGGGTTCTGCCCTTCGCGTCACGCTTGGTGACGCTATTGCCTGGGCGGTCGAAACGCTGCGTGACACGAGTGATACGCCGCGCCTGGACGCTGAGGTGCTGCTGGCGCATACGCTAGGGTGGTCGCGTGCGCGGGTACTGTCCAGGCCTCAGGAAACCATTACCAACGAAATGCTTCATCAGTTTCGCACGCTGATACTGCGCCGCGTCGCGCGTGAGCCAGTTGCCTACCTGGTTGGGCGGAAAGAGTTCTACGGTCTTGAGTTTGTTGTGGATCGGCGTGTGATCGTGCCGCGCCCCGAAACCGAAACGCTGGTAGATGCAGCGCTGGAATGGGCGAAACAACGCCCCGGTCCGCTTGTGATCGCCGATATCGGTACAGGGAGTGGATGTATCGCTGTCGCGCTGGCAGTCCACCTTCCCCAGGCGCATATTTATGCCATCGATCTCTCCCGCGATGCGCTGGCGGTTGCCCGCCAGAATGTCATACGTCATCACGTTGACGCCAGCGTGACGCTTCTGCACGGCGACTTGCTGGCGCCGCTGCCGCAACCGGTTGATCTGCTGGTCAGTAATCCTCCGTATACCATTCTCGATGAGGTTGATCCTGGGGTGCGCATGCACGAACCGCACCTGGCGCTCGACGGCGGGAGCGATGGTCTTGCCGTCTATCGTCGTTTGTTTGTGGCGGCGCCGACGGCGCTGCGACCCGGTGGCGCGCTGATGCTGGAGATTGGCGCAACCCAGGCGCATGCGGTTGTCGATCTGGCGCAGCAGGCATTTCCCGGCGCCGTCATTCGCGTCCGGCAGGATCTTGCCGGACGTGATCGGGTGGTGGTCGTCTTGCAGGAGTAGGTTTTCTGGCGGATCCCTACCTTCCATCTTCCATTTTGGGCTTCAGAGCCTATCGTATCAAATCTGGTAGAATACAATGCACAGTTCACCTGTGTTCGTTCACCGTCCGTGCCGGTTGCTACGAGGCGGAGGCGTTCTGTTCTTACCGGCTCTCAAGGGTGGAGTTCTGGGAAAGATGATGTGGTTTTCCATGCGCTTTTGCTTCTCATCCCCCCGTCTCCCTTTTCCCACAAGGGGAGAAAGGGGAGTTTGGGCGTCCTAATACCCAAAATGAGAGAAGGAACACAGTGACTTCCCGAAAAACCTGCTCCTATCAGCACTTATGGGTCGGTCGAGGGCACGCTGCCCACACTCCCGTGGAGGGTTGCATCGCTGCACGCGGGCGAGACACCCGTGCATAGAGCAGTGCAGGGATGCGCGCGGTTCCAGCACGCCAGGAGCATTCCAGAACGACCTTTGGTCGCCCCGGCAGGAATACGTCCTATTGCTCAAGATTTGATATGAGACCACGCAGGTGACACTGGCGCTCCGTGATGGCTATGATCAGCACACTGTGACCTGGCCGGGTCAGTGGGCAGTCCCTGGATACACTGCTATGCCTTTCCGACTAATTGCCCTTGATCTCGATGGCACTGTGATTGACCGTGATCTGGTCATTCACCCGGATGTGCGTGAAACGATTGCCGCAGTTCAGGCGCGCGGCATTCACGTGACCCTGGCGACCGGGCGTACGTTCAACGCAGCAATGCCGTTTGCGCGCGAACTCGACATCCGCGCACCAATCATCTGCTACCAGGGGGCGCTGGTGCGCCATCCGCTCACTGGTGAGACGCTGTACCACGCAACAATGCCTGCCGATCTCGCTGCTGCGGCGGTGCGCACGTTGCTCGATGCCGACATCTTCGTGATCGCCTACATTCACGATATTCACTACATTGCTGCGCATCGAGCTGAACTTGGAGCGTATCTGGCATTTCACCCGGAGGAGAACGAGATTGTCGTCACACCCGATCTAGAGCGTCTGGTTGCGCGAATGGCGCCGACCAAACTCCTGTTCGTGGCAGAGCCACAGATCGTCGAACGTGAGCTGGTGCGCCTGAGCGACCGGTTTGGCGAGTCGCTGGCGGTTGTCCGTTCGCATGCCATCTTTGGTGAACTCACGGCGTCGCACGTTAGCAAAGGGCAGGCGCTGGCAGCGCTGGCGCAGTCGCTGGGTGTTGCGCGTGAAGAAGTGATGGCAATCGGTGATCAGGAGAACGATCTTTCAATGATCACCTGGGCTGGGTTGGGTCTGGCAATGGGTAATGCCGTTCCTGCCGTGCGCACGCAGGCGCACGCTGTTCTGCCACCGGTCGGCGAGGCAGGAGTCGCCTGCGCTTTGCGGCGCTACGTGCTGAATTGCACGTTCTGACTCTCTCCGCTATAATGTCGGGCGTTTTCATCCCGGCCTGGCAACAAAAAAGACTAGCGTCACAGCGCGACGCTAGCCTGATTCGATCAGTTGAACAACATTCAGCGCGCCCGGTACATTGTGCGCAGGCACCTGGTGCAAACCTTGATCTGCACGTTCTTGCCATCGACCATGATCGTTGTTTTCTGCACATTCGGCTTGAAGGTGCGATTGGTCTTTGGCGCGCGCCGCGCCCAGCCACCCGACGCTTTGTGCCGGATGTTTCGTCCAAAACTGACGCTCTTGTTACATATCATGCACTTTGCCATACAAGCAATATCTCCCCCGGCTGCGCCAGGAATGTCTCGACGTTATTGACACACTGGTGGGAGACTATACCATATTCTAGAGGAAGACGCAACCTTTGCATCAGGAATGCCAGTGCTATGCACAATCGATCCACAACCATCACTATTCCCGCCGGACGCGCAACCGTTGCTTCGCGCGCTATTGCATCGATTGCCGCCGCTGCTGCTCTGCGGTGCGATGGTGTGGCAGGGCTGAGTGATCCGCAGGGCCCGCCGATCATCCTACCGCCAGGCGACGCGCGGCATGGCATAGAGGTGCACCTGCACCAGAACTCTCTTGCCATCGATGTGCATCTGATCGTGCAGGCAGGCAAGCCGATTGCTGATGTGGCGCATGCTGTACAGTCTGCAGTGCGCGCTGCGTTGTCCTTTGCGCTTGATCTCCCTGAGCCGATTGTCAACATTCGTGTGCAGGGGGTGGGAGGACGATCATGACCAGCGCATGGCATGGTGAACACCCGCTGGAAGCGCCGCGCGCAGCCGCACACGATCTTGAGCGCCACACCGCGTTGCTCAGTGTGCTGAATGCGCTTCCGGTTCCCGATAGTAATACCAGGACGAATATGGCACTGACGCTCGGTGGGGCGTTGTGCGACATTGCGCCGGATCCATTGTGCGGTGTGGTGGCGGAACGGATCGGGTATCGGGCAACACTGCGCGGTTGCGGCAATTCGGGTATCATTCTGTCGCAGATGCTGCGCGGCGCCGCCGCTGCTCTCGCCGGGCATCACCTGATGAGCGGGCGCGAAATGGCGGCAGCGCTGGTGCACGGAAGCGCGTGCGCATATGAAGTGGTGCTGTGCCTGTCGGAAGGCATGATGCTGACCGTCGTTCACTGCGCTGGTGAATCAGTATGGTGCGCAATTGCGTATGATGAGGCGTCGCTTGGCGCTGTGCTCGATACTGCGGTGCGTGAAGCGCGTGCGGCGCGGGCGCGAACGCTGCAACTGCTGGCGACCCTGCGCCAGGTAGAGGTGCGTCGATGCCGGTGGTCAGGGCATGCCGGTGCTGCTCGAAGCGCTGCTACGCTACGCGCGCAGCGAAACAGGCGAGTCGTTCACACTGCCGGTCGCAGCACCAGCGCCTGCCAGGGATCATGCAGGTACAGTCGGCTACTGCACCAGTTTCGTGATCCATCAGGTGATGGTATCGCCGGACGCGATCCGGCGTGTGTTCGCAATGCTCGGCGACTCACCAGTGTTGCAGGGGATCAGGCGCTGGTGAAAGTTCATCTCCATCCTGCGACCAGGTGATGTGCTCAGCCAGACGCTGGAGTATGGTGCACTCGACCAGGTCGGAGTCATCAACATAATAGATTTGCGACGTATTGCGTCGCGCTTAGGCGCACTGGCTCTTGTCGAACAGGCAGACGTTACAGCGGCGCCCGAAGCAGTCGGATCATTGCACCAGCGTCAGGTGCCGGTTTTGCAGCAATCCTGCGTGATCTGGGCGCCAGCCTGGTACAGGAAATCGTAGCGACGCCCATGGTCGATGAATGGCCGGCGCTCTTTGCGCGTGTAGCGGAGCACGGCATGATTGTTCTGCCCAAGACCCACAGGCGCTGGAGACCGCGCGAAGTGCAGCTCAGCAGGTCAACCGACGCATCGATGTCGTACCGGCAATGTTGCCGCCCCCGGGGATTGCCGCGCTGCTGGCGCTGAACTTTCAAGCCGGGATTGATCAGAACGTCCAGATGATGAAGGCGGCGGATCGCATGCAGGTGATCACGTTCGATGTGCAACAGGACAGCGACCGACGCATGCCTGCAAAAGCGCCGCAAGATGCGTATAATGTGAGCCATGCGCTGTGCTAGCACAGGGCAGGCGCTGCTGAGATCGCAACGCTGTACTATAGCTGGGGGCAATGTTGCCTGGGCTGAAATGCTGGTAGAAGCGGTTCGCGCCGCCTTCCCTGAGCTGCATATGGAAGTACACGCCGTCAGGCAACCTGGCGATAGCATGATCGTTCGTCGCGCTCGGATAGGTGCCGCCGTAAGTCCTGCAATCCTTGCGCATATAATGAGAAACGTATGGCAAGCATCAAAATCGTGACAGATAGTTCCTGCGACATTCCATTAAGTGTGGCGCACGAATTAGGCATCGAAATCGTACCGATGCAGATCGTCATCGGTAATCAAAGTTACCGGGCTGGTCTCGACATTACTGCAGAGCAGTTCTATCAAGCCTTGCAGGAGAACCGGACTCAGGTTGTAGTGCAACCGCCGCCAATGGCAGTTTTTGAGCAACTCTACCGGCGTTTGACTCTGGAGTACGATCATATCTTTTCACTCCACCTTTCCAGTCGTCTTGTGCCAGCCTACCGCGTGGCGCAGCAGGCGCGCAACCGTTTGCCAGCGTCGTCGAGCCGGGTCGAAGTTATCGACAGTAAACTCCTCTCGATGGCACTGGGCATGGTTGTGGTCCATGCAGCACGAGCGGCGCGCGATGGTGCAACCCCCGAAGAGACAGCACATCTGATCAACCTCCTGATACAACATTGCCATCTTGTGTTCTTCGTCGATACCATCGAGTATCTCGAACATAGCGGGCGCCTGGCGCTGGCAACAACCGTCCTCGGATCGATGCAACGCATCAAGCCGCTTCTCCTGCTCGACGACGGTGAAATCGTGCCCTACGAGCGCACCCGCACTCGTGCAAAAGCTATCGAAGGGTTGTACACCTTTATTGAGGACTTTCCGCGCGTTCGTGAAGTAACGGCGCTGTACGCTACAACGCCGGAAGATATCGAGAAGTTGCTGGAAAAGGTTGATCCGATCTTCCCACGTGATCGGGTACAGACGATGCAGTTTGGTCCAAGCGTTGGTGCGTTTCTTGGACCGGGCGCGATGGGTGTGGCAGTGTTTGAGGGAATTGATTGACATATGTCGTCAGTTCGTGTCGTCGTCGATTCGACAGCCGACATACCTGCCAATGCCCGTGCTGCAAACCACATTTGTCGTCCTGGCTCTGCTGCATTGTCAGGGTGAGACGCCGCGCGACGATATCGATATCAGCCGTGATGAGTACTATCGCTGGATCGCCTAACACGACGAACTTCCAACCACTTTACTTAGCGCCATCAGTTGGCATGTTCGAGGAGGTGTTCCGCAAGTTGACGTGCGACGGCAGCGCAGTTCTGTCGGGTAGCATTGCAGCTGGCTTGAGCACCACGTACAACGCCGCCGTACAGGCGGTGCGGCTGGTCGAGGCGTGTATCGTCTGCGTCGATAGCCATTCGATTGTCGTGCCCATTGCCCATCTGACGCTTGCTGCTGCGCGTCACCCGGCGCAAGGCGCAACGCTGGAAGAATGCGGTTACCCTGGTCAAAACGTTGCATGAGCAGACGGTGGCATATGTGGCGCTTCAGACATTGCGCTATCTGGAGCCGGGGCGGGCGAATCAGTCGCACGCTGGTGTCGCTCGGCGCGCTGCTCCATGTGAAGCTCGTTCTGGAAGTGCGCGACTCGCAGGTGTTGCCGGTTGAACGGATGCGCACCTGGCAGCGTGTTCCAACACAGTCGCTCGAACTGATGCAGGCGCGGGGCGCATACCAGAAATCGAGCATCGTACATACAATCAACCGCGCCGAGGTCGAATTGCTGGCAGATGCATGCGCTGCTGCGGGGTTGCTTGCACACGACCGCATCCGCACAGTGCAGATCGGTGCCGTGCCGGGAACCCATATGGGACCCGGCGCTCCGGGGATTACGGGGTTGTTGAACGCATGACCCTGACAACGTATGGATGGGAAAGAGCAGATCATTCGTCTTGGCAAATTGCTGGCAGAGGAAGAGCGTCGCGGGTGCGACGATAGCACCGTTGCAGGCGGATTGGAGCATTTTCTGACAACATGGCGCATGGAAGCTGGGGATGCTCTACGCTACGAGCCGGTGCAGCAGGCGCTTGAACTGCTTGCCGGATACGCGGTGCTCGATCAGCCAACTCGACGCGCGCGCGTCGGCATTGCACTCGAAAGCCTTCGCTCGTTGTTTCGTGCTCAACCGGCATCACATCTCTCAGCAGTGCCCCAGGTCACGACACCGACGCGCGCGCCAGCGCGCCGTTCACCCCGTCCTGCGCGCGCGTCAGCGCGCCCGCTTACACCTGACTCGCCGCTCGAAGATGTGCCGGGCATCACCCGCGTCATGGTGCAGTCGTTCCGGCGTCTTGGCGTGCGCACCGTGCGCGATCTACTCTACCATTTTCCCCATCGTTACGATGATTTCACTTCGCGCCGCACCATCGCCGAACTGCAACCCGGTGCAGTCGAAACGATCATTGCCGAGGTGCTGGACGCGCGCACCGTGCCAATGAAGAGCGGCGGTACGCGGCTTGATGTACTGGTAGGCGACGAAACTGGCAAGCTGAAAGTCGTCTTCTTCCGTCAACCCTGGCTGGCGCAGCGTTTCACTGTGGGCGCAAAGGTGGTATTAAGCGGCAAGATCGGCGTCTACGATGGGTTGCGCCAGATGGCGTCACCCGAATGGCAACCGTTCACCGACGATGACCTGATCCACGTTGGTCGTCTGGTACCAGTGCATCCGCTGACCCGCGGGCTGGTCGAGCGCAGCGCGCGCACCCTGATCAAACACGTGGTCGATAGGTGCGCCCCAATGCTGGAAGACCATCTTCCCCCAGCAGTACTCGAGCGCACCGGCTTGATGCCGTTGTCTCAGGCGATCGCTCAAATCCATTTCCCCGAAAGTCACGAGATGCTCGAACGGGCGCGCCGTCGCCTGGGATTCGATGAATTCCTCTTCATTCAGCTCGGCATCCTTCAGCGCAGAGTGGTCTGGCAGGCGCAGCAAGGGTACGCCATTAAGCGCCGCGACGATGTACACGAAGCGTTTCTCAGGCAGTTGCCATTTGAATTGACCAGTGCACAGGTACGAGCGGTGGAAGAGATTTTCGCTGATATGGAGCGCCCTGTACCGATGGCACGCCTGCTGCAGGGAGACGTGGGTAGCGGCAAAACGGTCGTCGCAGCTGCAGCCGCGCTTCAGGTCATCACTGCGGGTTTCCAGGTAGCGATCATGGCGCCGACCGAAATCCTGGCCGAGCAGCACTACCGCAGCTTGCGGGCGCTGCTCGGCAAAGTCCCTGTGCCTCGTGATGAGCGGCACGCCCTGTCGGATGATCTCGATCCCGAACAGCGAGAACGTCTGGAAGAGATCAGGCGCATCCTGGGCATGAGCGGCGATGACGATCTGGACGGACGTGGTGTGCGGGTGGCGTTGCTCACCGGCAGCCTCAGCGCGAAAGAGCGACGCCGCGTGCTGGAAGGCATTGCACGTGGTGACATTGACCTGATCGTCGGAACGCATGCCCTGATCTCCGAAGGGGTACAGTATGCTGCATTGGGTCTGGCAGTCATCGATGAGCAGCATCGCTTCGGCGTCGAACAGCGTCAACGCCTGAGGAACAAGGGGTACAATCCGCATATGCTGGTGATGACGGCGACGCCGATCCCGCGCACGCTAACGTTGACCATCTACGGCGACCTCGATGTATCAGTACTTGACGAACTGCCGCCAGGACGCCAGGAAATCAAAACCCGCTGGATCACCACTGTCGAGCGCGAGAAGGCCTATCGCCACATCCGGCGCGAAGTCGCAAAAGGGCGTCAGGCATTCGTCATCTGCCCGCTAGTCGACGAAAGCGAGAAGGTCGATCTTCCATCCGCTGAGGAAATGCATGCAACGCTGTCACGTGATGTCTTTCCTGACCTGCGTGTTGCTCTGATCCACGGCAAAATGACGCCCCGCGAGAAGGATGCAGTGATGATTGCCTTCCGCAACCACGAATATGATATCCTGGTCGCCACTGCCGTGATCGAGGTTGGTATCGATGTTCCAAACGCCACCACGATCCTGATCGAGGGAGCGGAACGGTTTGGTCTGGCACAGTTGCACCAGTTCCGTGGGCGCGTGGGACGGGGCATTCATCAGAGTTATTGTATTCTCGTCTGCGACAAAGATCAGAACGATGTCACGCGCCAGCGCATGGAAGCAATGGAGCAGATCAGCGACGGCTTTCGCCTGGCAGAGATCGATCTACAACTGCGCGGGCCGGGAGAGTTCTTCGGCACCCGACAGAGTGGCACGCCTGATCTCAAAGTGGCGCAACTGGCGGATACGCGCCTGCTGCACACTGCGTACCGCGAAGCGCAGAAAATTCTCGCCGATGATCCGCACCTCGAACGCCCGGAACACGCGCTGCTACGCGCTAAAATGGACGAATTCTGGGTCGATACGGTGCAGGCAGGGTGACAGAACCTGATATGTCTGCCACGGAGCGAAGGGTGTCACGCCCCTGCAGGTTGGCGGAGGGCAGGATGATCTCGCTCCCGTACCGGAATGTTGAACAATCACTGTTCGGGGGTGCTGTTGAGATTTCGTTGAAACTGGTGTAATATGGTGGTACACACCCTGAACCAGCTACATCATCCCGCCGCCGCATACCTCGATGTTCAGAGGCATCTGTCAATGAGCGCGACGACCGACATTCCGGGCATGGATCGCCCAATCGAAGCGTATGTCGAACGCTGGCGAAAGCGTCAGGAAGCTGCGTATGCGTACAACCGGCGTCTGGCGCAGCAGGCGCGGCAGGATGTCGAACATATTGCAGCGATGCTGCGGCAGAAGTTTGGAGTTACCCGGATTCTTCTCTTCGGATCACTGATGACCGATCGTTTCTCCGCCGAATCGGACATCGATCTGGCTGTTGCCGATCTCGCGCCTGCCGATTACTTCCCTGCGCTGGCAGAAGCCGGAAAACTCACCGATTTTCCCGTCGATCTGAAGCCGCTCGAAGCGCTGGCTCCGCATGTTCGGGATCGTATTCTGGAACGTGGAGAAGATGTATAAGCGATGCAATCAGTCTCCCCGGAACGTTTGCGCGGCATTGCTGCCGATATCCAGATCGAACTGAAGCGTTTACAGCGTCTGGCGGACGATATTGCTTTCGTGCAGGGAGAAATCACGCGCGATCCGGGTCATGCCCGGCTGTTCTATGAGAACCTTGCGCTCAAACTGCACAATTTCTACACCGGGTGCGAGCGCATCTTTCAAACGATAGCAACCGAACTTAACGGCGCGCCGCCAGGCGGTTTTGACTGGCATCGTCGCCTGCTGGAACGCATGGGAATGGATTGGGGGGATCGTCCTGCAGTTCTGTCGTCAACAAGTATAGAGGGGTTGCGCGAATACCTGGCATTTCGCCACGTTGTACGACATCTTTACGGCTTCGAACTTGATGAGGAACGGTTGGAACGGCTAGTGACCCGATACCCTCTGGTATGGCAACAGGTCGAAGCCGATCTTCAGCGATTTGTCGCCTGGCTGGAAACGCTCGCTGAACAGTTGTCGTCGGTCTGATCCGCATCATTGCTGTACATTTTCGCTGCGTCGTGCCTGTCCGTCGTCCGAATCCGATTGTCAAGTCGCGCATTGTAATGTCAGGAGGAGATGATGCCGCGGGTGATCGTTTTCGATGTGAATGAGACGTTGCTTGATATGCGCGCGCTTGATCCACTGTTTACACGCATATTCGGTGTAGCAAGCGCGCGTCAGTCCTGGTTTGGTCAGGTGCTTCAATCCGCGTTTGTGACCACAATCACCGGCAGGTATGAGAACGTCTCACGGATCTGGGCGACGGCGCTTGAGATGACAGCGGTACGCTACGGCGTATCTCTTGCGCCGGATGATCGCACTGCCATCCTTGCTGGTATGCGCACCCTGCCGCCCCACCCGGATGTTCTGGCGTCGCTTGAGCGTCTGCGCTCCGCCGGGCTGCGGCTGGCTGCTCTGACTAATTCGACCGAGGAAGTAGCGATCGCGCAGTTGACCAATGCTGGCATCAATCACTTTTTCGAGAACATTTTTTCCGCCGATATTGTGCGACGTCTGAAACCGGCGCCGGAACCTTACGAATATGCTGCTGTTCGCCTTGGTGTTCCCGTGGGACGCATCCGCATGGTTGCAGCCCATGCATGGGATATTGCCGGTGCACTCTCTGCCGGTTGTGCCGCGGCATTCGTTGCGCGTCCTGGCGTAGCGCTCGACCCGCTCTTCCCACGTCCTGACATCACTGGTGCCGATATGATGGAGGTCGCCGAGCAGATTCTGGCGTATGAATGTCCGTAACTGCAGGATGCCTGCGTCGTTCTTTCGGCTGATTGTCCCATTTTGACGGTCATTGTGAAGCGTCAACGGCATTGCGGCGATCCCCTAAACAGGCAGGGGATCGCCGCAGGGCGCTCGCTATGCCATCCGTCGCGTACTATAACTTGCGCTGTTCAGTCGTTACGCTTCTGGCGACTCGCTCGATCTGCTAGTGCAGGTGCCGACATACGCTACGCGCATGTTCGATGGACAACCGCTAATCGATGTAGCTGCGAGTTACGATGCCAAACGTGGCAGATGCGCCATCTTCATCGTGCACTGTGGGCGCACTGAACCGCTGACGCTTGACTTGGCTCCCAATGTGATTCGGTAGACGCACCTCGCCCGGAGCGCCAGTCGTTGACAGGAAATCCCGTATTCGGGTCTCGCAGCTCTCATTGACCATGGCAATCGTCGAGCAGTGAAGGGGTAGGCGACGGCAGCGCTATTGTCTACCCAGAAGGTTCTGGCTCACGGTTTCTGGCGTCTCTCGGTTCCGCACTCTCCAGGTGAGGCTTCAGGAAGCCTAATTCCCCTCTCTCCTGCGCGTGAGAGAAGGGAGCGGGGGGCTTACGGGGGTAGGTTTTCTGGGAAGTCCCTGCGTTCCTTCTCTCGTTTTGGTTATCAGTCCGCACAGACACCCCCTTCTCCCCTTGCAGGAGAAGGGAGTTTGAGGGGATGCTCACAGGGGTAGATTTTTGGCAAGCCCCTGCGTGCCATCGCCTGTTTCAGCCATCAGGACGCCCAAACTCCCCCTTCTCCCCCTGTGGGAGAAGGGGGCGCAGGGAGGATGAGGGGCAACGGCGCACGGGAATGCAGAACATCGCTCATCTCTCCCAAAAACTCTACATGTGAGAGTTGTAGGGATGAGGAGCAAACGCGCACAGGAATACTGATTGACCGCTCTGTATGTTCTGCTGACTCATTCCTGAAACCTTCACCATAATTGGGTATCTCGCTCCTCTTGACAGATGTCTCTGCCCCAATTAGTATATTCTACACAGTCAGTAATCGTTCTGATTGTTGCTTTTGCACAAAGTAGTCGAATGACTGCACAACGAAGTGCAACTCAACGAGGAGGGCAGCAGATGAGTTACCGGGAACATGCGCCATACGGTCCTGTCGTTGTCTGCGACTGTTGCAGCAAAGTAGGCGCAATCGGTGATCGCGACTGGCGTCAGGTGCGCGGTAATGGTGTAAACGATGCCGTACACCTATGCCGGGCGTGCCAGCGACGAGCGGTATGGTGTGACGTGCATCAAACCTATCACCTGCCGGAAGCGTTTCATCGCCGACCATGCGCTGCGTGTGGCGGGTTGTTTACTGCGCAGGTGGCGTGGAACCTCGATTACTGCCCGTCGTGCCGTCGTGAGCGCGGGATCGTTGTCTCTGCGCCAGCGCTGGCAAATGGCGGAGGCACCGGGTGGCGCGTGTGGTCCTGGCTCTTCCCCTGGCGCCTGCTGCAACGACGCCGCTAGAGCGTTGCTCGTAAAGATTGACTCGGTGCTATAGCAGTTCTCAGATACAATGACCATTGTCCCTATCCGCCGTGTCGCGTGAGTCGCCCGCTGGCGACGGAGTGTAGACCGAAATTCATTTCGGTCGCCGCGTCGGGTACGCGACTCCGGGGGTGTTCAACCTCGTCCACCAGGTTCAAACCCTGTGCGAACTGCTATGGATTGTGCGTGTTTCTCTCTTCCTCCTTCACCGAACCAGAACATAGGCTGATGCTAAAAACGGCGTGAATTCGCCGGCGTCCCTCCCTTTCGCGTTCCGCTGCTTTCTGCTCCAGCAGTCCACGGATCGGTACGGGTGGAAAAACGAAGAACATCCGTGTGCCACGCCAGACTTCCTTCCCCATTGTTGATGCTCATTACGGACGATCCGATGCTCGATTCTTCTTTCGACCATCGTTCTTTTGCATGGTGTCTGTGAAAGGCGCCACATCTGTTGATGAAGAAACGTATCATATGCCAGGGAGGTTCCATTGAGCGCACGACTTTTACCGTCAACCGTCCTGATCATCGGCGCCCTTCTGCTCAACGGCTGTGGCAACCTGCCGTTCATCGGACAGGGCGGCGCGCAACCGACAGCACAACCAACAGCGCCGTCGGGCGGTTCATCCGGTGCTGCTCCGACACGGGCGCCACAGCCAACGCCTGCCGCCGCGCAACCGACCGCCGCGCCGTCAGGCGGGGGAACGCAGCCAGCGCCTGCGCCTCCAGCGTCAGGCAGCGGGGGAGCGCAACCGATGCCCATGCTGCAAACGCCATCAGGCGGGGGAACGCAGCCAGCGCCTGCGCCTCCAGCGTCAGGCGGTGGGGAGAACGTATCGGTGCCCGGAAGCCAGGCGAACCTGTCGCAACTCGAGAGTTACCGCGTCATCATTGCGTGGAAGCTCACGGGCAAAACCACAGACGGCAAGAATGTTGAAGAGCAGACGACGTATACCCAGGCGCTGCATCGACCGAGCAACACCAGCCACACACTGGTCGTTGAAAACAAACCGGGCGCTCAGGGTACACGTTCTGAGATCTACAGTGTTGGCGATACACTGTACATCTACGAAAAAGACAGGGGAGCGTGCCAGCCCGCCATGATGGCTGGGATGGGGGATATGCTGCGTAGCATTACCGACTCGATGACCGCCCCGCTTCGGACTGGTAATGCAAAACTGGTCAATCGCGGCGAGACGATCAACGGCGTTTTGACCGATCGCTACACGCTCGACGAAACCTCGGCGAGTCAGTTCGGCACCGTTGTCGAGAAAGCCGATCTGTGGGTTGCCCGCGAAGGCGGGTATCTGGTCAAGTATGACCTGACGATCAAAGTGATGCCTGGCTCGATGAACCCGGCGAATATACCTGCCGATGTTGCAACCTTTTCCGAGGGAACCATTGCCTATAACTGGACGCTCGAAGACATCAACAAAACCACCATTACGATCCCGTCGGTGTGCAGTTCACAGACAGTAGGGGTCGATCTGCCGCTGCCGCCTGGTACGCAGGTGGATATGGCAATGGGCAATATGACGATGGGTAAAGCCAAAGCCAGTATGGACTCGGTTCTGGCGTTCTTCAAGACCGAATATCCAAAACTCGGTTACCAGCTGACGTATGAGACGGGCGATGCGCAGAGTGGCTATATCCTCGAATTTGTGAAGAGTGATCAAAAAGTCACCGTCCAGTTCTCAACCTCGTCGGATGGGTCGGTAGGTATTACATTGATGCGCGAATGAGCGCTTGATGATCGGGTGTCAGCACCCGGAAGCGAGCCTGGCTGCGTCTTTCGCCGGAAGCGCAACCAGGCTCAATTCATCTTCTGGTTATGATACCAGACACAGATCGTGCGTCTGGGGAGATGGTATGCGGTCCGGGCGCGATGAAAGAGGGTTGACCATTGTATGACCATCGATCCGGAACGGTTGCAACGCGCCTTTCGAATCCTCCGGGGTTGGCTTGATGAGGGAACGGTGACCGCCGTGGCGTCGGTTGTTCTGCATCGCGGTCGGATGGCAGGTGAGTTTTATGGAGGCGTTGTTTCACCGGCGCCGGAAGCGCAGGCAGTTAACGGCAACAGCCTGTTCCATATTGCTTCGATTGGGAAGCCAATGACGGCGCTCCTGTGATGATCCTGGTCGAGTCTGGCTGGATTGCGCTCGACGACCCGGTCGGCAATATCTTGCCCGGATTCCGGGGTGCGGGGCGCGACGCCATCACCGTGCGTCAGTTACTGACCCATACGTCCGGTTTGCCGCAAGACCCCGATCTCAGTCAGTTGCCGCCCGATGTCAGCACATTCGACGAACTGCGCACATATATCCACGCGCCGCCGGTGGTTCCGCCTGGCAGCAAAGTGGAGTACAGCAATGTAGGGTATGGTTTGCTCGGTTTGATTATTGAAACGGTCAGCCGTCAACCATTTGCCACATTCATGCGCGATCATGTCTTTGAACCGGTTGGTCTGGACGACACCTGGCTTGCGCCGCCGGATCATCTTTTCCCGCGTATCGTCCATGTCCATGGAACGTTTGATCGTGGCAGTTCAACTGAACGCTTTAATTCCATATATGCGCGAACACGGACGCATCCGGCGGGGAGTGTCATCGCTACGGCGCGTGATGTTGCGCGCTTCTTCCAGATGATCCTCGATGATGGCAGCGTCGAACGCGACCCGGCATGCTCATCGACCCGACGACAGGTCATTGCTCCTGCCACTGCGCGGTTGATGATCACCAATCATGCTGCCGGGCTGCGGGGTGGCATTGAAGGCTTCATGACGTGGGACGAGTGCGCCTGGGGGTTGGGGTTTGATCTGCGCGGCAACAAACGTCCCCACTTCTCCGGCGAATATACTTCACCGCACATCTTTGGTCACACCAGAGTGTCCGGCGTCTTTGCCTGGGCAGACCCGGCGATCAATCTGGTATGTGTAATGCTGGCGAACCGTACCCTCTTCGATGCCTGGCATACCTCGCGCTGGTCTCGCTTTTCGACGGCGGTTGTCGCCTCGCTCCAGTAAGGCGCAAGCACGAAATGAGCAGAACCGCTTCTCCTGGCACAGCGTGCCTGACCGTCCGCGGCACCAGGATCATGTAGATCGCCAGGCAGAGCGCCGATGCCGCCGCCAGCGCGATCCCGATCCAGTCAGATGATGTAAGCGCCAGCGACACCCCGTATGCGTCGATCTCCCCGCTCATCATCAACAGCGCACCGACAAGCGACAAACCGATAGCCGTCCATGTCCCCGGCGGCAGCGGCTCACGGAACAGCCCTGCACTCAACAACGCCACGAACAGCGGCGTCATCAGCGTGATAGTCTGAATGTAGATTGCCAGCGTGAAGCGCGCCGCCAGCAGATTGGTGATCGAACGCAGCACAACCACCAGCGCAAATCCCCAGATGAGCGCGGAACGCAGGATGCGCCTGTCGATGCGACGCCAGATGAACGGCAGATAGACCAGGAGTGTGATCAGATTCCCCAGCCCGAGCAACGCCATACCCGGCAGATCGCTCACGGTCTGGAGATACCGCGCCAGAACCGGATACGCGCCCCAGCCGGTATGCGCCAGCAGTGCGATCCCGATGCCGCTCCACGAGGGTGCAGGGCGTCGTTCCGGGGAGGGTGATGTCGATGAAGCCTGCATGAAACCCACGTGCCGTCACAAAACGTCGCCGATCATACCATCGTCGCTTGTAGGCTGCAAGCGAGCGACCCGACAGCAAAACACACGCTGCTGGCGATGTCTCTGGTATACTGAAACCACAATCGCAGCGGACGCGCATGCGGGCGGGACGCCCGCGCATCTGGGACGCACGTAGTTCACTCATGCTGCCCGTCGCTATAGGGGGCAGGAACGCACAATGAATCTTGATCTTTCGTCACTGTCGCAAACAATTCAATCGCTCGACGCCGCGCTGCGCGTCGTGGATGATCGCTCATGGTTCGACGCGCAACGCAGTGACGTGCGACAAACGCTGATTGCTGGAGTGGTGCAGAACTTTGAGTTCGTCTATGAACTATGTATCAAAATGATCCGTCGCCGGCTCGAGATCGATGCCGCTTCTCCATCGGAGATCGACTTCGGCAATTTTCGCGACATGATGCGCACAGCAGCGGAAAAGGGACTGATTGCCGATGTGGACGCCTGGTTCGGTTATCGCCAGTTGCGAAACATGACGGCTCATACGTATGACGTTGCAAAGGCACAGAGCGTGTGTCAGCGCGCGCACGACTTGCTTACCGACGCGCAGGCTGTGCTCAGAGCATTGGAAATGCGCAATGTCTGAACGAACCCTGGGCATCCAGCCGGACCACCTGGCTATTGTGCGCGATATTCTGCGTCGGCACGTGCCGCAGTACGATGTCTGGGCATTTGGATCACGCACTCAGGGGCGCGCCAGATCGTACTCTGATCTCGATCTCGTCATCATGACCGATGAACCGCTCCCGCTGCGAGTCCTGGCGGCACTGGTAGAGGATTTCGCCGAGTCCGATCTTCCCTGGAAGGTCGATATTGTCGATTGGGCTTCGACAGGCGCTCCATTTCGGTCGATCATCGAACGCGACAGAGTCCTGGTGCAGCGTGGCGCACGCCAGGACTCTGCTGAGGCGCAGGGAGCGCGTTGATCGTCGGACAGCAACCGCGTTTGTCACATCTACTCTCGCGCTCCCTTCTCCCGCTAGCTTCCGCCCGTTCGAAACTGCCAGGTGAACGAGAACGGTTGCCCCTTGTATGTGCCGGTCACTGCGACTTCGATCGTCGCATTTGGTGGAAATGCCTGATTGGGCGTAACGACAATCCCTTTATGGTTGACCGGCAGCTCGGTCGTCGCCGTATGCGTGAGCGTGGTTCCCGGTAGCGCGCGCAGACTCACGCCGGTCAGCACTGGCTCCTGATCGAAATAGGGCCACAGGAGCGTAATCGGGTAGCGCGTTGCTGGCACATCTGTCTGATCCGGCGCGGGGTAGCGCACGGGCCAGCCGGCATAGGCGGCATCGTTATTGAAGCGCGCGCGCGATAGCACATCCAGACCGGCGGCGCTGCGCTGGGAGTTTTGGTAGAAGCCGAACCCGAAGGTCGGCGTTGTCGGGTAGAGGAGCCAGAGTCGGTGTTCGACCGATCCCATCCATCCATCGATCGCGTCGCGCGGTTGCCAGCCGCTTCCCCATCCCATCCAGGCATTCCCCCTTTGCGCACAGATCTGCCCTTCGGGTGAGGCATACGGCAGCGACGGGTTTTGATTGTGGGTGATGTGGTCGTTTTCCGCCATATACCGGGCGTGCTGGAAACAGTTGTCGTTCAGCGTCGCGTCTTCGGTGACCAACGGCACGCCAGCGCGCGCGCGGTACCCATTGACCCGCCCCAGCCAGTCGTCGGGGAGGGGAGGAATTGGACGAACGATGAGCGGCAGAAAGACCCGCTGCGACAGTGGCTCATCGGCGATAGAAGGCGTATCGGCGACCTGCACCGGCAACGCATCGCCAGGAGGCGGGGTGTCTGGCAGCGGCGGCTCGCCGGTTGAGGGCGCCTCCGGTTTATCATTGGAGAGCATGACCGGCGCTGCCCGGGCGCGCTCATCGAACCACGGCTTGCGGGCAGAAAGGTGCACCGATAGCAGGAGCGCCATTAGCAGGGCAAGGATTCCAATGCGGGCGATGGGTAAGCGTCGCAGCATACGTCCTCCATTGTGGGCGGATCGCCGTCGAAGGGAATATATGAGTCTCCCGCAAAAAGGTCATGTCACTACAGCAGCGTAGCAAACGCAGCAAGCGATTGATGGAAAACCCTGTGCCCCCGGCGTCCCGGTAGTGCGTTTTGGCAGTGAAGTCATATGTGCTTCAAACAGCATCAGCTCAGACGTGCTGGCGACGGGTGCCTGAACGCATCTCTCCAGTGCCAGCGAGCACTGCGGACAGTGACGCACAGCGATGCCAGAACAGGCTTTCCGGGTTGCCCTGTTCGACGCATCTTCCACGTGCAAGTGGAAGGCGCTGACGCCACCCACGCACATCTCGCCCGCGCGCCGCCCTGTGAAGCGTCGGTTATAGGCGCTCCATTGCCTGCGGCTTATTGATTTCTTCCATTAGACCCCTGCGCGCCCGCCGCCGGAGGACGCATCAGATCACACACGCGCTTGATGGCGTCCTGGGCTGAGATGCTGACCACGCGGAACGGACCGTCGCTGTGCTCCTGTTCCAGCAACCAGACCGTGCGCTGATCAACAATCAGTCCCGCGTTGCGTCGCGGGTTCGGAGTGTCGGGAACGGACACGCTCACCGTGCCGACGCAGACCGGATGGACAAAGGACTGAGACAGCGGCTGCGCCAGCGCTTCCGGCACATCCTGATCGATCAGGGTCTGGAATGCAACTTCGGCGGAGGCGGCATTGCGCGCCGCCTCCATCGCCGTCGGCGCGAGCGACCCGGCGGGCAGAGCGTCGAGCGCCTGCTGACCGTCGAGATGCAGGAACTGTTTGATCGGGTCCGCCAGGTCGTCGATGGAGGGCGCGCCGGTGAAGCGGTGCAATCCCTCATCGGGAAAGGCGTGCTCGACCGCCATATACGGTGAAACATAGTAGTAGCGCGCATCGGTCGGTTGATCCTCGGGCTGCGCGATGACCATCGCAATGGCGCGCGCCAGTTTGCACGTGCCGATGAGCGCCAGCACCGGCGAATAGACGGCGAAGGGCTTTTCGGGTCCCTGGGGTTGGAGGAAGCCGCGCGCGCGCAACGACCGTTCGGCGGCTGCCAGCGCTCCGAGCGCCCGCTCTTCGGAGACGCCCTCGAAGGGGTTCGCCGGCAGACTCGCCAGCGCTGGCAGATCGGCGATGCGCATCAGCAGCACCAGTTCCTCCAGACTGAATGTGAATGCGTAGGTGTCAGCCATACCTGTCCTCCCTGGTGACTATCGGAATTTGAAAAGTCCTCCTAAAAAAGAGTTCCTGGCAGAGTCGAAAAACTGCCGCACCTGTTCCTGTAACTGCGTGACGGCAGCGCCTAGATTCTTCAGCTCTTCACGGGTTTGAGCAATAACCGGCGCCAGCTTCTCGCTGGTTTCTATAATTCTGAGTTGATCCTGTGCGGCGTCTAGATATTCCGTGAATCCCCTAAAGACTCCTTCCGCAGACTGCTGGAATGTGGACAAGGCTTTATCGAACTGACCCTGCCAGAGCAGATCGATGGTATCGTTGATCGGTTTGACCAGTTCCATCTTTTTCAGGGCCTCGGTCATTCTACACGCATTGTTGGTAATTTGTTCGTCATACTCAGGCCCGGCAGCCCATCTGGCAAGGGCTTCCGTTTTTTCATTGAAAAGGGCGCCTACTGATTGAATGCGTTCATTTACGGAACCGATGAACCCCCCAGCGAACATTTTAGTCAGCTCAGCACCAAAAAACTGCCACCAGGGCATTCCTTCCGGTTTTTTGAACAAACCCAGAAAGTCTTTTAGTATATCCTTAAACAGATCGGGCAGCCTGGGTAAATCAGGCTGCCCAGGTGCGCTAGGAGTAGTTCCTGAAGCAGACACGCTTCCATCCCCAAACACCCTGCCCGCCTCTTCGAGCGCGTTGGTGAAACGCTCGGTGCGATTCGCAATCTGGTTCAACGCCTCAATCGTGGGCGCAAACTGCGCCTGCAGGCGCGTCCACACTTCTTCCGCCTGCTGCCGGTGGTTGCCGGACCAGCGACTGTTCTGGAGCGTCGCCATCGCCTGCGCCGCCTGCTGGAGGGCATTCTCGATGGCGCTGCTTCCCTGCCGCATCGCGGCGATGGTGGCGCGTAACGCATCGGTGTCGGCTTTGATCTGGCTCATCGGGTTACCTCTGCCACTGTTTCAAGAAGTCTTCACGTAACAGGTGTCGCCTGTCAGTTCCGTTGCCATGTTCCGAGCATGATGGCGCGTCCTTTGGATGGCACGCCTCTGCCGCCGGGAACCACCCTGCCGCGCTGGTCGCGCACGCTGATCGTCACCTCCTGATCGGGACCCAGCCCGCACAGTCGGGCATTACCGGCATTGTCAAACCGTCCGGCCAGGTTCATCCCATCGACGCCGAAACTCCATCCCCGAGTGTTGATCCCGGTGATGCGCATAGAGATACATCCTGGTTCATCATCCTCGTTCAATTTGCGCACCCACAGTTTCCCTGCATCTGGAACCGGAGTTGGCGGCGGCGGCACATTCTGATCGGTAATGAGCCACGCGGGCAGGTAGCCGGTCGCGCCGATAACTTTCGGATCGGCGGGATCAAGCGCATTGGTGATGATGCGCACCTGCGCAATGCCGTTGTTCTGACTCAGGATCGCTACCCTGTCGCCGTTGCTGACGACAATATTGCCCTGGCTGGCTGGCGCTTTCGTTTGCAGACCGGAATCACTCCAGAGGTATGCGCCGAAGCTGGTGCGCCCCTGGAAGAAGAGCCGGTTGTCGCGGTTGAGGTACTCGCGTTTGACACCGGCAACGCTGACTTCTTCGGCGCCAGCCGGAGGCAGGACGGTTGCCGCGTTCCCTTGTGGCGCCAGGGTTGCGGTGGGCAATGCCGTCGTCAGTTGCGGTATCGACGCCAGCGTCGCAGTCGGCAATCCCGTCATCGGTTGTGGCGTCGACGCCAGCGTCGCTGTTGGAGGCGCTGACTGGGGCGTGTTCTGGCGCGTCGGCGCTGGCGCCAGCGTTGATGTGGGATTGAAACGTTGTGTGGCACCTTGCGTCGGTTGCGGCGCCGGGGCGGACGGTCGCACAGCCATCCCCGGCCTTCCTGAAAAGAGAGTAAACAGCAGGACGCCGCCGCCGATCACCATCAGCAGCACAACGGCAGCGCCGATGCCGATGAGCGCATACGGAATGCGACGGATGTTTGGCACAGGTGGATCGTTGCCAACACGCCGGGTAGCGGCGGGAACGTGCTCCCACCACGGCGCATAGATATTCGCCAGATAGAGGTCACCTCCCTGATCGTAGCCCGCCTGCCTCAGCGTCATCTCGTTACTCAACCGGCGGATCTGCCCTGCGTAGAGCGCATAGGTGATGGGTTGTCCATACTGATCGACTACCGGCAGACCGTGCTCCATCACCAGGCGCTCGACGATCCGGTAGAGCGGTTCATCGGTGCGCAGCGTAACGGTGATCGCCTGACCGGCACTCAGGTAAAGACGGTATGTCTGTTGATAGGGGATCATGCTCGTGCTATCCTTACTGGCGCATATGCAACAGTGTAATGTCATCTATGCTCAAGGACCGGTTCCACCGGAACCGCCAGAACCGCCGCCGGAGCCGCCGGAGCCGCCAGAACCGCCGCCGGAGCCGCCGGAGCCGCCGGAACCGCCGCCGGAGCTGCCGGAGCCGCCACCGGAGCCGTCGGAGCCGCCAGAACCGCCGGAGCCGCCAGAGCCGCCGGAGCCGCCACCGGAGCCGTCGGAGCCGCCAGAACCGCCGGAGCCGCCACCGGAGCCGCCAGAACCGCCGGAGCCGCCACCGGAGCCGCCAGAGCCGCCGGAACCACCGGAACCACCGGAACCACCAGAACCGCCAGAACCGCCGGAACCGCTAGAACCGCCGCCAGAGCCGCCGGAGCCGCCAGAACCGCCAGAACCGCCGCCGGAGCCGCCGGAGCCGCCGCCGGAACCGCCACCGGAGCCGCCGCCAGAGCCGCCGCCGGAACCGCCACCGGAGCCGCCGGAACCGCCACCGGAGCCGCCGGAACCGCCACCGGAGCCGCCGCCGGAGCCACTGCCAGATTCCGGCGTTTGTGCAGTCGGCGCAACAGGAGCAGACATCTGCGGTGTTGGTGTTGCCGGTGGCGGATCGTCTTTCGGCGGCGGCGGGTCATCCCTCGGCGGTGGGTTGTTCGCCGGTGGTGGCGTCGGGTTTTGCCTGACTTTTATCTTTGTGGGGTTGCCCGGAACGATCTTCGCTCCTGCCGGTGGATCGGTCGCAACGACGTGACCGGGAGGAATATCGTCGCTTCCCGGAACGACTTCGGTGATGTATTGCACGCCCAGCGTCTTGAGGATATTCTCCGCCTCCTGCAGCGGCTTGCGGGTCAGGTCTGGCATGATCGTCCTGTCGTCAGGAGTTGGCGTGCTGGTTGGAATGATCGTCTCACTCGTTGACAAAACTGGAGTGCTGCTGACCGGTGACGGTTGTGCAGTCGGGCGAGCGGTAGGGGGGCGCCGGGTTGCTGTTGGCGGTACCGGCGTGTCGGTCGGCGTTGGCAGCGCGCCAAGGGTTGACGTCGGAAGTCCGCCGGGGATGGTCGTGTGACTGCCACTGCCGAAAAGCGGGGTTGAGAACGATGTGCCAGACTGTTGCGATGATCCTTGAGGCAAGATCGGCGCAGCGTTCAGTAAAGGAAGCGCCAGCAGCACCGCTCCCAGCAACCCGGCCACTCCCAGGGCTGCCACTGCCATGAGCACTCGCCGACCGGCGAAAGGTGCGGCGCGTTTTGGCGGCGGTGCGTTGCGCACCACAATCGCGCTGATGTTATCGTGCCCGCCACGGCGGTTCGCCAGCGCAATGAGCGTGCGGGTGGCGTCGCCGGCCGGTCGGGTAGACACGATCTCGGCGATTTCATCGGGTCGCACCAGGTCGGTCAATCCGTCGGAACAGAGCACGACCGCGTCGCCTTCTTCCAGCGGCATGGAGAAGATCGATGGAACGACCTGCCGATCACCCATCGCCTGCGCCAGCGATGTGCCACCGTCAGCTTCACGACGCACATGCGCCTTGGTGAGCAGTTTAGGCGTCTGTCCCGGACGGCAGAGCAATGCCGGACTGTCACCTACATTTGCGATGGTTAGTGTGTTGTCGTGGATGAGCGCAGCGACGATTGTCGAAGCCATGTTGTTGCGGCGCCGGTGCGCTTCAGCGTGAATAACGCTCGTGACGAACTCGATGGCGGCGCGCAGACGTTCGACCGGTTCTTCGGGCAGCCGGGTGTCGTAATAGAACGCCTGCATCACCTCATCGACGACCATGCGGCTGGCGTCCGCGCCGTCGGCATTGCCGCCAACGCCATCGGCAACGATGTAGAGGCGGCCGTACTGTTCTCTCAGACTGCGCTCGATCGGTTGACCATCGCGGTTTTTCCACCGGTCGGCACGCCCGATGCTATCCTGATTGTTTGATCGCTGGCGCCCGCGGTCGGTACGTGCATCTATATCGAAACTTGCGGTGCTTGTGCCCATACAGCGCCCCCTTATGTGTTGCGTCTACGGTTTGCAGGAGATGTTGCGACACCAGCCGATTTGCCGTCGTACTGCACTTCGTACCACACCAGCGAGCCGATCCGCTGTTCGTTGCCGGTTCGACTGGCCCGCGCTCCATCCGGCATCCATGCCAGGATTTTGCTCTTGGTTGATGGTTGAGCGCGGAGCGGTTCGCGGCTGATGATCGTGACCGATCCCGCTGCCCCTGCCGCCCCCGCCGGAACGAGGGTGCTCTGAACTGCGGGCGCAGGCGTTGTCTGGAGAGGCATCGGCGCTGCTGTCACTGCTGCCAGGGTCGCGGTTGCTGCTGACACGATGGGCGCTGTGGGGACAGCCTGTTCGCCGCTTGCTGGCGCGGCCACTGCCAGGATCAGCATCACCAGCGCAATCACCACGACGATACCCATACCGATCCAGCCAAGAATGAACGGCGAGAATGCAACGTGTCTGGTCGAATGCGATGGGAGCAATTGACTTCTTATGTGATACGGGTGTGCGTGTACATTCTCGCCGTCCTGCACCAGCGCGCGACGCAACTGATCGGCGAATATCTCGCAACTTTCGTAGCGCGCTGCCGGATCGTATGCCAGCGCGCGGCGGAGCGCATCGGCGGTGTGGGTGCGGTTCCCCAGCAACTGGACGATCTCTTCGTGCTTTGTGTCCCGCCAGCGTTCGATCTGTTTAAGCGACGCCGTGGCGCTGCCGGGCAGCGGACGGCGACCGGTCAGCATCTGGAGCGCGATGACTGCCAGCGCGAACTGATCCGACGCCGGCATTTCCCGACCTTCGTACTGCTCCGGCGCCATGTAGCCTGGAGTTCCCAGATTTTTCTCATCGACCAGCGCATAGTGCGGGTGGCTGGCAATGCTGAAGTCGATCAGCACAGCGTTGCCGTTTGAGTCGATCAGAATATTCGACGGCTTAACGTCACGGTGGATGATCGGCCTGTAGGTCGGATGACCGGTGTGCAGGTAATCGAGCGCGCTGGCAATCTGGGAAACGACACGCACTACAAAGAAAGCCGATTGTGGCTTGCCGCTTGCGGGCATCAACGGTCGGTCGCCAAGCATAGCGTCCAACCCACGCGCACCTTCCACCAGGCGCGTCGCCAGGTAGTATGGTGGTCGGTTGAGATTACTGGTGAGATATTCGACGATGTGCGGGTGACGCCGGTGCTGCGCCACTTCGCGGAGCAACAGTTGCTCATTAGTGAAATATCCAAACACCGTCGGATTTTTATGATGTTTCGCGGCAAGCACCTTGAGCGCCACCATCGTGCCATCGTGGTAGCGCGCCTTGTAGACCTCGCCGCTCAGTCCGACGCCAATCAGGTCGAGTATCTCAAAATTGCCCAGCCGTGACGGAATTGGGATTTCAGGCATGATCCACCTCTGGCGCTCAGTGTCGTGTCTTTCCGCGTGTTATGCCGGACGAAGCGCTGCTTACCCAGAAGATAACACCGCTCATCAGGGTCAACAGCAGTGAGAGCATGACGGCAATTGGAATGGCGAACATGAAATACTGCCGCAGCAGCACGTCTCCTAACGGCGCGAGCGTAACGCCGGTTGTCACACCGGCATAGGTGAGCGGAAACGGATAGCTCCGCATTCCTGAAGGAGTAACCACCTCCAGAACCGCCGTGTGCGATTTGCCATCGTCGATGATCCGGGTATCGTAGCGCACGGTATAGATCGCAGCCGGTTGTGATTGCACCACGCGCTGGAAGGCGCTGCCAGCGCCGTTCGCGTCCGGTCGTTCAAGATAGATGCCGCCGGTCGCTTCGGCGAGTTGTTTCAGCCGAAAGCCGTTATTCTTCAGCGCTTTATCCGTTCCGACGCCGAACGCGACAATCTGTACCTGTTTCTGCGACGCCTGGCTGATCAAACTATTGAACGAGTCGCCGGTCAGCGCGTCGCCACCGTCGCTCACCACCAGCACCACTGCTTTGCCGCCGTTTTCCTGCGCATCGCGGGCAGTGGCGTCGATGGCGGCCTGAATGGCGGCATTCAGGCTGGTCTTCCCCTGACGAACTGGCAGGTTCTGACGCAGGGTATTGATCACTGCGTACCGATCCTGAGTGAACCCCGGCAACCCGTCCGGCTGCAACGCCTGCGCTGGCTGATCCGCCGGGATGAAGATCGCAACACGCTCCATATTGCCCGGTGATCGGGTGCGCGGCGGCGGCGGGTCGCCCGGCTCAAGGAGAAACGCCTCGATAGCGGCGCGTGCCGCGCCGAGATGATCGCCAGCATCGGCGCCGGTGCCGTTGAGCAGTTGCGAAGCGTCGAACACAATCCCGATACTCGCGCCGGTCGTCACCAGCGTGAATGTGCCTCCGCTCACCAGGGGCACGGTTTGAACCGGTTGTCCGTCGTGCGCTGTCTGCGATTCCAGGGTGAAACTGGTGATCGGAGTTCCATCTTCGATGATGCGGACGGCGCTCCTGTCCAGCGTGGTGATCTGGTTCCCTTGGGCGTCACAGACACTGAACTGAATGGCAACGGTTGGAAACGTGAGTTGCGCAGCATGAACCTCTAACCCCTGGCAGGCGGGACTTTGCGCGTGTGCCGGAGCAACCAGGAGCAGGGCGACGAGAAGGGTTGTGATGATACCGATCCGCTTCATGACTGTCCTCCTGATGGGGTGCGCTCATACCGCAACTCAACCGATTCCGGTTCTGAGGGCGAGCCGAGATAAATGATGTCGCCATGGCGCAATTCAAACGGATCGCCGTTGAGTTCCTCGTCGCGCTGGTTGCGCCGGACATAGGTTCCATTTGTGCTGTTCATATCGATCAAAAAGACCGAGTCGTTACGGATTTCAAAACGCGCGTGACGGCGTGACACGATATCGTCCGTAATGACCATTGTCGCGTCGCTCTTGCCGATGATTGCGCCGTTGGTCACGCCGAACTGCGCGCCCTGTTGCGCACCAGCGCGCATGACCTTGATGATGCCGTACTTCGAGCTGGCGGCGACCCGCGCTGTCCGCGGCGGTCCGAAGGCGCGCGTCATTGCCTTAGAGAAACTCTGTGACAGCGACTGGACGGTTTGCATAATCTGCTGCGGTGCATAGCCGCCGATCAGAATGGCAGCAATGAGAATGACAACTGCCAGCGATGCCCCGATGATGCCGAGGGTGGCGATCTGACTCAGGTACGCACCGATCTGGAGCGCTACAGCGCGGCTCATCTGCTGCTCGTTCGCCGGAGCGACAAACCCGACACGCGCCAGAGCGTCGGTCAGATTGATGCTGACATAGAACGATGGTAGGATCAGGATCACCGGAATGCTGCCAACGCAGAGCCAGAGAAACATCTTGGGCAACTGCCTGGTTCGTCGCAGCGCCAGCCACATCAGGAAGTAGGCGCATGCGGAAATAATCGTCGCCGGCAATACGGCAACCGAATACCACCATGCGTTGCTCATTTGAGCATACTGCTCGAAGTAGCGCCACAGTTCGTACTCAGTCATTGCGACCTCCGGTTGTCTCATGGACCGGGTTTGCCGATACATTGACGGAAACAGGTGCTGTGTCGCGGTCAGAGCCGTTCTGCTCCGCATCGGCGCTGCGCTCTGGGGCGACCTGCCCGATGTCGGCACCGTTCTGCTCCGCATCGGCGCTGCGCTCTGGGGCGACCTGCCCGATGTTGGTGTCGAGAGCGCCGTTCTGCCCGTCGATCTGCGCTGCTGTCCGGTAACGCTGCCGGATCTCGTCGAGCATCGCGGAACCGGCATAGGCGACCTGTACCAGCATCTGCTGACCGCGCAGCAGCGCCAGCCCCCGTCCTGGCGGAAATTGCGCTTTCGCCAGTGTTTTCGACCACCGGACGCCGACACCTGCGATGTTTGGCGTGTCACTACCGGGTTCAGCCGGTTTGCCTAGGAAGAGACCGCAGCGTTCCGTGCGGATGGCTTTGATGAGTTGATTGCTCTGCCACGATGAAAAGTCAGTTGCCGTGAGAATGACGTGGAAGCCAATATCGCTGCCACGCATCGCCAGCGACGCCAGTTGCGCCAGATACTCCTGTTCTCTGCCGATCATCAGGTCAAGGTCGTTGACTGCCAGAATCAATCGTGGTCTGGATACTCCCAGGTGCACCCGCTCATTCAACCGCTCGCGCAGCTTCATGCACAGCCCTGCTAGTTCGCCTTCGGTGACGGCAAGGTTGATGTCGCGCTGGTCATATTTGACAGTTGCAAACGACGACGGCATTGGGACGGGATCGTGGGGAACCTGGATCGACCAGGCAGGCACGAACGGCGTGTCCAGGATGTCCTGGAACGTGCGGCGGCGATAATCGACCAGCACGAACTGCGTCTCGTCCGGCGTGGAACGCAGCATCAGCGCGGCAAGGATGGTGCGCAACGTCTCTGATTTGCCGCTATCCGGACCGCCGGCGATCAGCAGATGGCTCATACCGCCGTCAAAATCGAGAGTCACCGGACGCAGCGTCAGGCTATCGCGCGCAAAGGGGATGCCGGGTGCCGGAACTTCGCCCAGCAGGTCGTGCAGGTCGATCCGCGGCGGCAGCAGGCGCAGCGGACGCGGGCGAGCGTGTTCGGGCGTGAACCGATTGCGGCGTGCAGCAATCCGCAGCGAGTATTCAAGTTCGCTCTGCATATCGCCGGACAGCAGCGCATCGTCGGCGCTGCGCCCTTCACGGCGTCGCAGATCGCGCAGGATCGGCAGCGCAATGTGCAGTTCCACCGGTCCTTCGCCGGTGCGCAGGAACGCGCGTCCGGGTTGATCGGCGCGGATGCGGGATGCAGCCTTTTTGCCGAGCAGCGTATCCGAGTCGTTTTCATCATTGACCCGCAACACAATGCGCGTCTCGAACAACCCCTGCCAGCGGCTTACGTCCTTTGCCAGTCCAGCCGTTACCACGAAGACGATACCAAATGGACGCGCTTCGCGGATCAGCGCTATGAGCGCTTCTATGGTTGTTTCCGGTTGTGCGCCGACCAGATCAGCCAGGTTGTCAATCACAACCAGGATGCCCGGCGGTGGCGGCGGTAACGATGGGTTGCGCTGATGCAGGCGCCGGTACTCGCCGAGGGTATCGACGCCGTGGGTGCGCAGTAGGCTGCGGCGCTCTTCGATGGCTAATTCGAGTTCGACCAGCAACCGCTCGATGCGCACACTGTCCTGCGGTGTCAGCATGTCCGCCAGATGCGGCAGCACCCTGTCACTCGCGTCGACATCTGCAACAGGCGGCAGCGCCATGCCGCACCCGCGACCACCGGCATCAATCGTGTACATCCACAAGTCTGCGGGCGAGTGCGCCATAGCGAGCGCCAGCATGAGGGTGCGCACCAGCACGGTTTTCCCCGACCGCGACCCGCCGACAACCAGCAGATTACCGTGTTTGCCCGCCAGGTCAAGGACCAGCGGGAGTTGCTCGGCGCGCGTCGGGTAGTCGAGCAAACCTATCGGCGCCTGCATCCAGGCGTCTGGAGCGTGCGGCATTCTATCGAGCAGATCGACCAGCGGGATGGCATCAGGCAACGGCGGCATCCACACCCGATACTTTGCAGAGGCATACTGCGGTCCGCGCGCCCGCGCCATGGCTTCCACAATCAGCGCCAGCTCGGTCTCGACATCGCGCTTGCCTTCGAGTTGCGCAACCATATCGTGGATGATCCGCCTGCCAGCTTCGGTTGCGTCTTCGCCGGTCTGCTCAAAGTAGCGTTTCAACGTCTGAAGGATGATCGCCTGCGGCTCGCCGGGGTTGACCGGCGCAGGCAGTTTGCGGCGCGCAACCGCCGAAGCGTACCGGTATGCCACCTGTGGCGTGATGATCTCCGGAGCGCGTGGTTCAGCGCGATACTGTTCACACAGGCGAAGCACATCATCCACAAAACGCTCGATGCCCAGTTCGTGGGCGCTGATCACCTTTCGCCGTCCGGTCACATCGACCTCGCCGAATGAGTCGCTCCGTTCAAACGGCTGGTAGGGCACGGTCACACGCGCCGATTGAAAGGCGACGATCTGTTTGTTTACCCGAAAGTAGCCGCGTCCCGGCGTTTCGGTCGTCAGATATGCCGCATCGGGGATGGTGACCATCGTCTTGCTGTCCTCGGTCGAGGTAACCCGGAGGGCTATCCAGTAGGTCAGGTTGCGGAGCAACCCTTCTTTGACCTGTGATGGTTGCTGAGTGGCAAAGAGCAGATGCACGCCAAGGCTGCGCCCCTGTTTGGCGACCCGGATCAGTTCGGGTACGAACTCCGGGTAGTCGCGCACCATTTCATCGAATTCATCGATCACGATCATCAGGTTTGGCAATGGCGCAAGGGAAGGATTGCGTGCCATACTGCGGCGATATTCGCGAATATTGGCGACATTGGCGCGCTGCAATCGCTGTTTGCGCCGGTCGAGTTCGCTGTTGATCGCAATCAGCGCCCGTTCCGCCTCGTACCCTGCCAGATCGGTCACCATACCGACCGTGTGCGGCAAACGTTCCAGGTCTTTGAACGTTGCGCCGCCTTTGAAGTCGATCAGCATGAGGTTCAGGCGATCCGGGCTGTGCAGCACTGCCAGCGACATCAGGAAGGTAAGCAGAAATTCGCTCTTGCCCGAACCGGTGGTTCCGGCGACGATGCCATGGACGCCGTGAAAACCTTCGTTGAGATTGATCACAAAGCGATCATGGTGAGCGTCGGGTCCCGTCATACCGATAGGCGCCGGATGCCAGCTATCGGAGGGATCTTTCCAGAACTGCTCTGGATCGTAGGTCTTAACTTCTCCTAGGTCCAGAATGGTCGAGAAACGCACATTGCGCGGCAGTTCACGTTGCTGGTCGAAGGAGACATCTGCGATGCGCGCCAGGGAGCGCGCCAGGCGTTCACTCTCAGCGCGCGCGACACTGTCGGGAGAAAATGGGGTGTATCCTCCTTCGGCGCCCGCCAGGGCCAGCAGCGTGCGCGGCGTTAGTTCAATGTAGCCGCCGCACTCGCCCGGCGTCTGCCGCGCTTCGGAAACAAGAAACAGCACGCTGAAGCCCAGCGAGCGCCCGCGTCTCATCAGATCGAGAAAGACGTCGTGCTGAGCGCCGAATGTCGGATAACTGTCGAGCACGATAACAACATGCGGACGATTGGCGGCGCCATGCTCGATCCGCTGACGCAGTTCGCGCAGGAGACTTTCAACAACCTGGGTGAAGTGATCGGGATCGCCGTCATAGCGTGCAAGTAAACGGTACGATTCTTCGTCAAAAGCGCGCGTATGCGGAAGCCACCGCAACCATGACCATGTTGTATCGAAATGTGCCGACCAGAACGCCGCTAGGCGCACCTCATCCGGCGAATGATGAACGACGATCTGCCATATAAGCGCATAGACAAACTGGACGACAGCAGCGTCATTGCCGGCAATGCCGATCGAACCGCACTGGCGGAGCGCGAGCGTTATCGGAACATCGCGCACAATGGCGAACTCGCGCGCCAGGTCAAGCGCCCGCCGCAGTTCCGGCGTATACTGGAACTGATTGGCACGCGGCGGCTTGATGGCGACGCTGGTGGGCAGGTCGCCGCGCCCAATGCGCAGGCGAAGAAAGTCCTCGTCGTTTAAGCGTCGTTCCCAGAGACGCGGTTCAGGCAGGTCGCCATCACCCTCAACAATCTTCATTAGCGTGGTCGGTTCAGGGTCATTCGCCTCACGCACGTTGCGCTGTTCTGCATCAAGGAAACGGAGATGGGAGCGAACCCGTTCAAGCGTTTCGGCGTAGGCATTCTCGTACTCCTGACGAGCCTGCTCCTGGGCGCGACGTTGCGAGATATAGGTCCAGATCCCGATCCCGACGCTGGCGAATGAAATGAGCACGATCGGCAACGACAGCCAGATGCTCCCTCCCTGACCGCCACGTGCAATCAGGGCGATCAGGTAGAAGATGCCGGTTATCGCCGGAAGCAGGATGAACCCAAGGCGCGCTGGCAACGACAGTGTTGGAGCGCCAGGCGGTGCCGGAATCTCGATCTCATCGGTTGGCAACTTGCGCAGGATACGCGGCGGTCGGTTGAACGACTCCGGCGCATCGATTGCTGGCGCTTTGGTCGGATTGGTATCAGTCACTGTCATTGTCGTTGGGGAAGAGACCCCAGAGGCAGCGTCCTCCGGGGTCTGACATTCACACTTCAGGCAGCCAGGAATGATCGATCAACCGCCTCGAACTCCTCTGCCTCGCGGCGCAACCCGTTCGAGAGGCTCTGCAATTCTTCCATCATCGTTCGCAGTTTCTGGCACCACTGCTCCCACTGCAACTCGAACTGCTGCCGACTCGTGCCAGACCAGGTCGACATGACCTCATTTGCCGAACTCATCATGCGGCCCAGTTCGCCTTCGATAGAACTTTTGCTTGCAGCTAACGTTGCGGAAGCCGAGCGTGCTGCATCGGTGTCAAGACTGATCATGGGCATGGCATCCTCCTTATTCGCTGTTCCTGTTCAGGGCGTCCTTATGCATTGAATGACCGATCAACAGACTCAAATTCCTCCGCCTCGCGGCGCAGTCCGTTCGCCAGATTCTGCAACTCGTCCATCATGGTGCGCAGTCGCTGACTCCACTCTTCCCAGCGCGACTCAAACTGCTGTCGGCTCTGACCAGCCCAGGTGGACATCACTTCGTTGACCGAACTCATCATGCGACTCAACTCGCCTTCGATGGAACCTTTGCCTCCATCGAACACCGATGCGGTCGCACGAGCCTGCTGCGGGTCTAGACTGATTGGCGGCATACGTCGTTGATCCTCCTTTCACATGGTTCTTCGCGTGATTGTGGGTATGACGACCATTGCGCACAGGCGCCGGGAAGGTGCTATGCCTCAAACAGTTCAATGGTGATGGGCCATCCGCCGTTTCCAAGAACAACCTCTGCTCCTGGCGGCTGAATTGTCGCCGTCTGACCATTGTTGAGTAATTTGCCGTTGACGTAGGTGGGTTTATATGCGCGCAACAGCCAGTGATCACCCTGGCGAATGATGGCGCAGTGGTTCTTGCGGCTGACGTGCATCAGACGCGAGTCGAACCCGCTGAAGATGCGCGCTTTTTCCGCCAGGACGACCGCCTGGGGCAGTTTGCTCGACAGGTAGGCGCGGTCGAGTTCAAGATAATCGCCCTGAACGACAACGGTGCAATCAGGCGCCAGTTTGAGCCGACAGGATGCAGGCGACGAGAGTCGTCGCGGCAGCGGCTTTGTCGGAGGGGGGGGATTTGGTTTTGGCGCAGGCGGTGCAGCGTTCGACTGCCACCAGGGTGCAGCTACATTCGCAATGTAGACCGTTTGCGCCTGGATGCGCGCGCTTTGCAGCGTGCGCGTCTCCTGGAGACGTTCCCGTTCGCCGTCGTGCTCGCGGTATAACCCGTAGACGATCCGCCGTCCCTGCGGATCGTACTCTGGCAGGTTCAGTTGCACAACCAGACTCTGGACGACCTCACGAATGGTCTTATCAGGTTCGCGAGAGACTGTCTTGTGCTCGGAAGGTGCCCACGATACATCGAATTCGATGGCCATGTGCAATGTTCCTCAACAGGCAAGAACGATGCGATACTGGTGACGGCATTGAAGGTCGGGCGTGTCAGAACATTGCCCGGCACCTGCAAACCTCCCATCACTATTCTACATGCCGGTTTTCGGTTTTTTTTCGGTTAACTTGTCATAATGATATTTAGAACTTATCATCAGACACCAGGATGGTATCGCGGGATGCCTGATGAACTTGAAGAAACTTAATGTGTGAAATACCCGTGAATCCCCGCCAGCATTCCACTCTCCTGCAGACTGCATGAAAGTTAAGAACATAAAATAAACTGGTATTCGCCCCTTGCCGTGGTGAAGCCCTCGGCTGTGCGGGGCGAAGTCCGCCTGTGCGGGCTGTACCGGAATTTGAATTATCTTAGAGGATCACCAAGCCTGCGGGGACAAGCATGAAACCCGATGCAGCGTTCTCACTGCTCCTGCTCGTTGTGTCGACGCGAAGGCGCCTTGGCGCACCCGGATGCAGCATGACGTGATCACCTGGTGATCGCCACGGTACCGGATTGCGGCGATATCACGCCGAAGCGGAGCCGTTGAAGCGCGGCATGCCGTACTCCGACGGGCAATGACAGTGCGTCGACGTCTTGTCGTTGTGACGATGCATGAGACCCAATAACGATCAGCGATGCCTGTCGATCACGCCGCCGAAGCGCCAGGATGAGTTCCATCATCTCCCAAGAACGGGATCGGATTGAGGGAGATGGCGCAAACGTATTTGGAATGACTATCCCGGCAGAAGGTGCATCGGTTGAGCCGACTTGCAAGGCTTGCCCGACTGTTTGTCACAGGGTGCTGTGCCAAAAGAAGATGCGCGATTCTCAGGAGAAGGCTGGCGTTATGTTGCGATGTTTACTGTTCCGGTTTCGTTGCCTGTGCCTGATCGCATTCGCATCCAGCGCACCACTGCGTCTCCCTGATCGGGCGGACTGGCAAAGGAGCGCAGATAACGCCGGAACACGCGCGCAATCTCGCCCTCGTTGCGCTGGCGCGCATAGCAGCGTAGCATCCAGAGTGTGAGGCGCTCATCGGTGGGATCAAAGCGAATGCCGCGACGACAGAGTGCCAGGCACTGCTCGTCGTCTCCCTGTTGATAAGCATATTCCGCTAGTCGTTCCAGTGCAGTCAAATATGCATTGAGCAGTTCAGTCCGGCGTTCTTCGATCTCGTCGGTAAGAATATCGACGTCCGCCAGATAGGGTCCGCCATACAGTTCGCAGGCATGGTGGTAGACCGGCGCGGCTGCCGTCAGGTCGCGGTCGTGTTCGGTCTGCTCGGCAACGCGGATGGTATGCTCGAATGAGCGCACATCAGTGGTATAGGCATCCGGTGTCAGGATGTAGCGTTGATTGCTGGAGATCAGGAGGCTCTCTGCCATGCTGGTTCCGCCAAAGTGCTCAATGGTCTGGCGTAGCGCAGTCAGCGTGCGCCCCAGTGCGCCAGTTGCGCCAGCATCTCCCCAGACTGCAGCCCGAATCTCGTCTGCCGAGGCGCCGCTGCGCCCGCGGTGCACGAGATACGCTAGCACTGCCTGCACTTTGCGCCGCCCGGCGCGACTGACGTTGGACTGCGCCCACTCGTGGGAGAGGATTTCCTGGTTGCCAATATACACGCGCAGCGTGCCGAGACATTCAATGTGCATGCCGCGAAAGGGTCGGAAATCGACCGGATGCCCGCTCTGCCGTCCCAGCACACGTAACGCCTGTTCGGCTTCATGGCGCACATACGGCTTTTCGTCGCTCAACCGCCGCCGCAGCAGTGTAAATGCATGGGTGCCATATAGGGTCAACAGGAGGAGCGTCGCCTGCCGCTGCACCTGTTCATCGGGGTGCAGCAGCAGCGGAATGCAGGTCTGCACGATATGCTCATCGTGCCTGACCGACGCAACGCCCCAGTCGCTGGAGTATTTGGGTTCTGCAGATGGCATCGCTGTTGTGATTGCTTTCCGGCGCTCTGTTGCCAACACTATACCTTGATTGCTAGTTCGTGTTCGTACAGATGAGTGCCACAAGCGTTGCGTGCACCTTCAGTTCAAATCCGGCATTGGTGCGGGCGTGGAGCCGCTCAATATCCATCTTTTCCAGTTGACTGTTGACTGTCTCAATCGCAATTCGATGGCGTCCATACACCAGCAGTGCGGACGCACGGTCGCCCCTGGTCGCACGACGAACAGCGCCCCCGTCTCCGCCAGGATGCGCGCCGCATCAGCGGCGCTGTTGTCGGCTTTATCGCCCGACAGCCGCGCCCTGGCAGGCAGGCCAGACGCACCCCCCCCATCCCCCCACGCGCGGGGGAGGTGGTCAGGTCGTGCACCCCTGCGGGCAGCATCTGAACGCGCACGGGCACGCCATCCGGTCGGCAGACGAGATGCGCGCGCCATCCAAAGAACGTCTCCCGTTTGGCGACGCACCACCCGTCGGATCTGCGACCGGGCGCCTTCCGACAGCGCCGGGCGCGCGCCCGGCGGCGAACAAACGCCAGCGCGGGGAGGCTATCGATGATAACCACGTCGCCCGTGGCGACGCTTCCCTGACGTTCGCGGGAATCCAGACCATCCCACCGGCGAGCTGATGGAGGCGACGATTGAAGCGCGAGACGCTGATCCGCCCCGACAGATAACCGCACCCGTGCCTGTGAGGCGCCGCCCGTTCGTGATGACGGCCAACATACGTGGCGGCGACGACCGCAATCGTCAGAATCTCAGAGTCGGGGACGTGCGCTCGCACATCACTGCGATGCCCCAGACGTTCCATCAGCGTGTCAATCACGATGAAAGCGGCTATTATGTGGCGAGCGACCGTCGGCTCCTCCTGGCGACGATGTTGGTTGGGCAACCGCGATCGTGCCAGAGGTGTCGGTGGTCGTCAACTAGCAATCAAGGTACTATATTTATTTATACACCTCTCTGTGCACTTTCCACAATGGCAATGTTGCCATAATTGCACGGGTATCCGGCGCAGTACGTTACTTTTGAGGGTGATATGGTGTGCTTCCTGCGCCGACGTGCTACAATATCAGCGCCATCTGTCTGGCGTGCGATAGCGGTCATCGACGAGGTGTTGCACTATCTGACCATTGATGGTGCAAGGTTTCGATATGATGGCGCTCTTCGGGGATGTGGCGCGCGTGTGGATGTGGACGCAATCGTAATGACAGCCTGCACTGTGTCGCACAGTGGCGCCAGATGCGCGGGGACGGTTGTGGATCGCGCCATTGTGGATCCGGATGGCGTACATAATGAGCCGGGTCTCCTGTTTTGATGAACAGGAACGTCAGATTTGGTGATGATGCCGATCTGACTCGTGATCGAAGTCCGGCTCGGTTGCCTGGACTCGAATGCGGGGTTGCGGCGATTGCGCGGTCGTGCGGAGCACGATGCAGGCAATCGCCGGGTCATCTGTGTCATGGCAGAGGATGGAAGTATGATAGACAGCGACACACCGGAGTATCGTTTCTACCTGGCAGGCGAGTGGCGCACCGGCGCGCCCTATATGGTCGCCTGCCCCTATGATGGCGCATCGGTTGCCGTCGTCCATCGCGCGGCGCCAGCCGACCTGGAGCGGGCGATTCAGGCTGCAGTCGCTGCGTTCAAGACGACGCGCAGCACGCCATTGCACCGCCGTGCTGCTGCATTGCGCGCTATCGCCGCAGGTATCGAAGCGCGCGCCGAAGAACTTGCCCGCACTATTGCGCTGGAGGCGGGAAAACCGATCAAACAGGCGCGTATCGAAGTTGCGCGCAGCATCGTGACCTTCTCGACCGCCGCCGATGAGGCGACGCGCTCAAACGATGAAGCGCTGCGCCTTGACGCCGCCCCCGGCGGCGAGGGGCGGCAGGCAATTGTGCGCCGCTTTCCGGTAGGACCGGTGGCGGCCATTACGCCGTTCAATTTCCCGCTCAACCTGGTGGCGCATAAGGTGGCGCCAGCGATTGCCGCTGGTTGTTCTGTCGTGCTCAAACCTGCGTCGCAGACGCCGATCACTGCACTCAAACTGGCAGAGATCATCGCGTCGTCTGGATGGATCCCGGAGGCGCTGAGCGTCCTGCCGCTCGCTAGCCACGACGCTGCGCCGCTGGTTGAAGATGAACGCTTCGGATTGCTGACGTTCACCGGTTCGCCAGCCGTCGGGTGGGAGATGAAACGCCGCGCCGGACGGAAGCGGGTGACACTGGAACTTGGCGGCAATGCGGGCGTGATCATTCATTCCGACGCCGATCTCGCGTTTGCGGCAGCGCGCTGCGTTGTGGGCGGGTTCTCCTACGCCGGTCAGAGTTGTATCAGCGTTCAGCGTATTTTTGTGCATGCACCGGTGTACGATGCGTTTATGGACCTGTTCGTCCCGCAGGTGCGCGCGTTGAAGGTCGGGCATCCGCTCGATGAGGCGAGCGACTTGAGCGCACTGATCAGCCCATCGGAGGCGGCGCGCGTTTCCGCCTGGCTCGATGAGGCGCGCAGCGCAGGCGCGGAGTTCGTCACCGGTGGCATTGTGGAAGGCGGGGTCGTTGCGCCGACGATAGTCACGCGCGCTGCGCCGGAGCTACGGGTGAACTGCCAGGAAATCTTTGCACCGGTGGTCACCGTTCAGCCGTACACCACCTTCGAGGAGGCGCTTGCAGCGGTCAACAACAGCGAGTTTGGCTTGCAGGCTGGCGTGTTCACCCGTGATGTCGGGCGGATCTTCCAGGCGTATGAGGAACTGGAGGTCGGTGGAGTGATCATCAACGATGTTCCGACGTGGCGGCTTGATCCGATGCCCTACGGCGGCGTCAAGCAGTCCGGCTTCGGGCGTGAAGGGTTGCGCTACGCGATTGAGGAGATGACTGAGCGGAAGTTGCTGGTGGTGAATGTCGGTTGATCCCTGGTATGGTCAACCAGACGGGGTGATCCTGATGTTCACCCCGTCTTCCGCGCTCAATCTTTTGTCTCCACCCATGCGCGCCACTCAGCGGCGAGTTCATTGAGGGATATTCCATAAACGCCACGATAATCGGCAGAACCGGGTTCCCGTCCGCGCCCGCTTTCGTACAGTGTGTGCAGTTTCTCCATGCCATAGCGCTCGATCAGAAAATCGACAAACGATGCCCACACTTCGTAAGCGATGTTGTCACCGTACCGTTGCACGCCAAGCAGTCGCAGCGGTATGCCCATGTCACGGATCTGGCGCGCCCGTTGTTTCCAGCTGCTGGTGTCGTACCGCGCCAGCCAGGGAGGACCGGTGATCCAGGTCGCCAATCCTTCCAGCAGGACGATGTCAGCGCGCTTTTGAGCATCGTCTCCGTAGCGTTGCGCCTGGAGATGATGAGCGAGTTCGTGCGAGGCAACCACTAGCGCGCGTTCGATGTCCTCATGAGGATGGTAAAAGACCGCAGCGCGTCCTTCTTCGGTATATGCAATGCCGCGCGTATCCGTTGATGGCGCCAGCGCCGGGCGGTAGAACGCTAGCGATACGCGTCGGTTCAGCTGGAATCCAAAGCGTTCCTCATTGCCGCGCAGGAGTTCTTCCAG
>Ga0272447_1000089_pt1 | contig 65365 bp, 54 predicted proteins | sample YNPCB0133_FD_194589 | JGI IMG/M metagenome (GOLD analysis project Ga0272447, IMG submission 194589) | Hot spring microbial mat communities from Yellowstone National Park, WY, United States - YNP-CB-013-3 | ecosystem: Environmental > Aquatic > Thermal springs > Hot (42-90C) > Sediment | place...
CCAGCACCCAACTGCCCACCCCCAATGAGCGCCAGCACGCCGACCCGCACTTCGTCGTCCAGCCCTGGTACTGGGTGCGGGCGGAAGAAGTCGCAGCCCGCCTGGGCGAGTGGCAACGCGGCTGGCTGCTCGGCTTCCGACGTATTACGAATGCAACAAATGAACGCACTGCCATATTTGCCTTAATACCCACGACAGGAGCCGGAGATAATGTATTTCTGCTGTTGCCAGATACCAACTCAGTACTCACAGCAACCCTGACAGGTAACTTGATTTCGCTCCCATTTGACTGGGTCGTTCGTCAAAAACTGGCAGGCGTTAACATGAACTTCTTTTACGTCGAACAGTTCCCCGTTCTTCCCCCCACCGCCTACACCCCCGCCGATCTCGCCTTCATTGTGCCGCGGGTGCTGGAACTGACCTGCACCGCCTGGGACCTCAAGCCCTTCGCCGACGATGTGTGGAACGAAGTTGATGACGGACTGCGGGCAGCCATCCATGCTGCGTGGGATGCAAACCGTATTGCTACCGGCGGGCATGAAGGGCGCCTGCCATCCTGGATCAGCGCTTACCCGGAGATCGAAACCAACCCGCAGAAGGGCATCCCCTTTCTGCCCTTCCGCTGGGACGAAGACCGCCGCGCCGCGCTGCGCGCCGAACTCGATGCGTACTACGCCCGGCTCTACGGTCTGACGCGCAAGCACCTGCGCTACATCCTCGACCCGGCGGATTTGACCGAACGCGAACTTGCCGACATCCTCGACCCGTGGGAAGAGGTGCGCGACCCGCTCGACCTGGCGGGGTATGCCGCCCGCGTCGCCGCCAGCACCTTCCCCGGCGAAACCTTTCGCGTGCTGAAGGAGAAGGAACTGCGTCAGTTCGGCGAATACCGCACGCGGCGGCTGGTGCTGGAGGCGTGGGAGAATCTGGAGCGGCATTGAAGACAGGGGTATATTAGATTTCATCAAGGTTTACTTTGATTTTCAAAACACTCTTTGCGTTTCAGTCAAGTTTCGGAAGTTATGCGGCTCGCAATACGTTTCTATGACCATATCCTAACGGAACAACTGAAACGGATAATATCGTGAATAATCCGATAAAGTTTGATATCGCCGATGACGTGTTCGATACGGAGATGATAGACGCTGGTTCTCAGCCTTTTCCCGCGGTGCGAGGGTTCCGTTGCGCGGCTTCTTCTTCCGGCCGCATGATCTGCACGACGGACAGGTTAAATCCTTAAAATCCGACGTCTTGAGAGAGAGTACTCGCGGTCGGAAGGGTGTATCCTGCTTCGTCCTCGATATGTGTATCATGCACCCCTCTTTCGTAGGTATCGCTCAAAACGTGAAGAGAGCCAAACTCATCGACGATGAGAACATTCTTATGGATATTTCGTTTCTTTTGCGGCTATAACGCAACGTTCGGTCAGTTTTGTCGTTTGGGCGATAGACAGGACGTTCTACGCCGTCATGGATAAAAAGGGGGCGCATCCGTCGAGGGCGGCAGTTCTCCATGCAACGGTTCTTCATACGACGGTTCTTCCTTCAATCGCCGCGCCAGTTCGTCGGCAGTGCGTACCGGCAGGAGATTGTGCGGCGAAAGCACATAATTAAGCGCTCCGCGCAAAAGATGCACCCATTTACTCACGTTCGACTGGCTCATGTCATCACTTGTGTCGGATTTTGTTTCAGGTAGGTCAAAATAAAGAGCGATGTATCTTCTGTCGTCGGAAGCGGCGAGTTTGCGTAGGAGACGTAGCGGAAGCAGTATCATACGCGACCGTCAATGGCGTGGCGTTTCATATACGCTTCAAAATGCGGTGTGGAAGATCGGAACCGGCGCGTGAAACTCATCAGCGGTCAGTCCGGTCATAGAACGCAATTTCGCCAGATTTTCAATAATGGACCGATATTTGCACATCGTGTTTCCCTCCATTTTAGTTCTTATGAAAATAGTATGCCACTAAACCTTGATGAAGTCTATAATTGTCGACTTCGCTGCAAAAACGCACTGCTGAGACACCGAGCGCACAGAGAGTCAACCACATGCATGCACAGCAAAGCATACGCGTGCGTGACGCGATAGTGACGCGATACGGAAGCCGCCTCTGCGAACGCTGCATCTCTGCGGTGAAATACCCTTTTTGCAGCCGCGTATGTTGCCTTCGGTATCGCTGGCGCACCACTGGCGGAACCTTCGTTGTTCGTTCCTTCTCTGCCGCCAGCTGCGCTTCCAGCTGAAGCAATGCATAGCGTTGATCAACCAGCGTCTTCGCGCTCGTCTGATCCACTGCCAGACGCGGCGCTGGCAGTGTTGCGCAGCGTAATGTTGATCGGCGCAGTCATAGCTGTCGGTTGTTAGTTCGTTACTAACGCTGTTTATCGCAACGCTGGCGTTCTTCGCAGCGCACACGCTTGCAATTGCCAGGCGTATCACTGCGGATGCACTGGTTGCTGCTGCGCGCAATACACGCCTGGGACAGGCGCTTGTCGCCCGCGCGATCCTGACGCTGATTATGCTATTGCTTTCCGGCTGGAGACCATGGTGGGCACTGGCGCTGTCTGGCGTGTTGATGCTGCTGACATTTTCCGTAAGCGAACATCCTGCCACCACAGAGACCCCATTGACATTCATCCGGATGCGCGAGACCGGGACATTGGCTTGGCGAAACATCGGTTATCGCTGAGCCTGACGGTCGAGGGACATATGTTGTTCACGATCAGGTGATCGGCATCGCGGAGGTCTGACAGGTGCAGGTACGGCGCATCAACGCCGATGATGTAACCGCCAATTTTCAATTGTTGATCGACAGACAAAAACGCGAATTGCAGGGCGATCAAGACAACGCATTCACGCAGGGTGAAAATGCGTTAACGTCTTGGGAGTTGCACACGCAGCAGAGATGTGCTACTATACGCCTGCTGATCTTTGTGATAAATCGCACATGTTAGTGACTGATGCACAGTTGAAGGGTCTGCCCGGACAGGCAGGGTCGATTGTTCAGGCAGTAATGCATGCCACACGCAGAGCCGCGCGACACCTTCCAGCGCTGCTGCTGATCTGGAGTATTGCACTGCACGCTCCGCTCTGTTGCATTATTCATTGCCACATCGCACCCCTGATCGTTATGCGCTCGCCGATGTGGCAGGAGTCACTCTTTGTCTGCGCATTCGAACACGTTACCGATGCACACCCATCGCTACCGCCAGCCTCGACGCTTCCGCCAGTTGTCCACGTGGCAATCGTGACGTTCCCGATTTTGCTGACTGTACTCCTGATGGCAGTTGGCTGGCTAATACCCGTTCATCATACCTACACCCATCTCCTGGCGCCTCCTCCAACTCCTCCTCCTCGCAGTGCATGATGTGCTGGCAATCGAACCTATAGGGATGAAGAGCTAGCGTATCATACTGCTATCGATTTGTTTCCTGGGTCTATCTACTGTTACATCTGAATCTGGAGGAAGGCCGTGAATCGCACACATACAATCATATTTACCTGCCTCATGGCTCTGGTACTAGCGCTGTCCGCATGCGGCGGGCAGAGCGGACCTGCACCGAGTGCGGCAGTCGAACCGCTGGCACGCACAATCTCAGCCAACGGCGACCCCGAAAAGGGCAGGCTCTACTATGAGAACCAAGGGGGATGCCTGGCATGCCACTCGACCGGCGTCGATAAACTGGTGGGACCAGGGCTTGCCGGTGTAATGACAACCGCAGGTCCGGTCTATCCTGAAGGGGTCAATTACGGCGGGAAACTGCCAAATGGTCAGCCACGCACCGAGGAGAATATCGCGGCGTGGATCCGCAGCGGCGGTCAGGGGCAGATCGGCGTGATGTCGCCCCACGAAATAAGCGACGAAGACATGGCGAATCTGCTGGCATACCTGCACACCCTGCAGCGACCGTAGGGATCATGCACACCTGACGCGAGGAGGAACGACGTGTGAGATCTCCGCATCTCACACGTCCTGCATCCATGGTCATCAGCGACGATGCGCAGTGTGGATCGCGGAAAGCGGCATGCGCTTTTCTGCTGCGGCAGGAGAATACATCCTGTCATGTTGTATATGCCCGAAACGAACGCTCCACCTGCACCTCTCGTGAGGTATTTCATATCGAATATGGTAGAACACGCTGCACGTTCCACCAGTGTTCGCTCACCATCCGCGCTGGTTACCCCGGAGCGAGGGCGTCCTGCTCTCGTAGGGCAGTTGAGGACACGATTCCCTCGCTCCCGTGATGGGTCACATCGCTGCGTGCAGTTGCAATGCCCGTCCACACGGCTGCACCCGTGTTCGCAGGCTTTATTGGTGTCTGGCTCTTGCTGGATTGCTTGTAACAACGGCGCAGTACGTCACGCGAGGCGAATGCAGTAGTGCTGTTGATAACGATACATCCAGCCCATGCGACAGGTTTCTCGATAGACGTCCCGTTCAACGCAGTTCTCGATGCGTTGCTGTCAGAAAGAGTCGTGCTATGAATCAGGGATTGTGCGCACTGATACGATCAAAGCGCCCGCTATCGTTCTGCAGGCGGCGGTTGGGTGTCAGTCTGCTCATGGGGTTGATCGTTCTATGGCCCGTCGCGGCGCCGGGCGCGACGACTGGAGAACCGTCGCTGCACACCCTTGTGACAACCCAGGTGCGTCGTCTCTGGGAACGCGACGTGCCCTTCGTGCTGCGTAGCGCCGGGATAATTCATCAACCACCGGAGTATGTTGCCCGGCAGACGCTTTTTGCACTCGACTGTCACGATCTTGCCGGTGTCATGCGATTTGTCGACCACAGTGCGCCTTCAGCGCACCAGCAGGTTGGTGAGGTGCTGCGTCACTGGCCCCCTGGTGCCCTTCGCCAACCGGGGGTCTGGGGGGGTATTGGACCATATCGGCAGGAACCATGGCTTAAATCGATTCCCGAAGGGAGTACACGCCGTATTCCTGTTTCACTCTCACGATCCGGAGAGACGCATGAACTGATCCTGACGCTCCACTTTGGCAAGCAACGCGGATGGCAGATTATCGGCGCACATTATCTTCAACTGCCGTCTCATCATTCTCCGTGAACTACCGGACAATCGGATGCCTGCAAAATCGGGTACAATAAAAGGTGCTCATCCGTTCGTCTAGAAGAAAGGAGATGTCGATGACGCCACGGAAACGCACGGTTGCAATCCTGATCTTCGACGGCGTTGAGTTGCTCGATTTTGCTGGTCCGTTCGAGGTGTTCAGTTCGGTGCGCAACCTGACCGGTGATCACGAGCGGTTGATGGATGTTTTTGCGGTTGCCGAGTCGCCGGCGCCAGTGCGATGCCGGAACGGGCTGGTCGTTCAACCGGAACAGTCGATTGACGGATGTCCGCCGGTTGATGTGCTGGTCATTCCAGGGGGAGCGGGGGTGCACCCGGCACTGGAGCGGGGTAAACTGGTTGAATGGATACGCACCCGTGCGCAGGAAGCCGAACTGACGGTGAGCGTCTGCACCGGCAGTTTTCTACTGGCGCAGGCCGGGTTGCTTAGCGGTCGCCCGGCGACGACGCACTGGGAACGCATTAACGAGATGCGAGAACGTTTCCCCGATGTCGAAATCGTCGAAGATGAGCGTTGGGTCGATACCGGCGAGATCATTACCGCCGCCGGGGTCAGCGCTGGCATCGATGTTGCGCTGCATGTGGTGCGCCGGTTGTACGGCGCCGACGTGGCGCGCGCGACGGCGCTTGGCATTGAGTACGACTACTGGGAGTGACTGCCATTTTCGCGCACAATAGCGATCACGTCGATCTCCACCTGCGCGCCGCCGATTAATTCTTTGACCCCAATCGTGCGGCGCGTCGGGTAAGGCGGGTGAAAGTACTCACGGTAGAGTCGATCCATCTCGGTATACTTCTGGATGTCGGTCAACGACACATTCACGCGCACCACGTCGCACAATGTGCAGCCCGCAGCCGCAAGCACCACGATAATATTGTGCATCGCCTGGCGAAACTCTGTTTCAAAGCCGCCAGCAATAATGCCCGCGTGACTAGGGTGCAATCCCACATAACTGGACGTGATCACCATATTGCCGATGCGGATCGCCTGATCGTAAGCGCCATGCGGTACTGGGGCAGCGTCGGTGAGGATGTGGATGTGTTCCACTGCGAATCTCCTGTAATTGCGCATTAGACAGCGTGCGAAGTTCTCGCTGCGCCTGCAACGACACTCTGAGTGAAACTATGGTACCATATCTCTGCGACCCCCTTATAGTGTGAATACGAAGAGAGGAGCACAGACATGGCGACACTGGTGCAAATTGTTGCGGAGAAGGCAGGTATTTCCGAAGTGCAGGCGCAAACGGCGGTCAGAGCAGTGGCCGACTTTCTGAAAGAGAAACTGCCAGCGCCGGTCGCCGGTCAGGTCGATGCGGTGCTTTCTGCCGATGTGAGCGGTGTGGCAGGGGCCGCCGAGTCGGTCATCAAAGGTCTTGGTGGATTGATGGGCGGCGAAAAGAAAGGGTAAAGGTTGGAAGGTTAAAGGAAGGTAAGGTTGGAACGTTGAACGTTCAACGTTGTAACGTTCGAACGTTCAACGTTGTAACGTTCGAATGTTCAAGTCATACAACCATCCCCAGCGCCAGCAGCAGACCGAAGACCAGGTGAAGTCGGGCAGTTCCTTTGAGCGCTGGATTCAACGCCCGCCCTTCAGCTGTGAGCATGGTGCGCAACGGTGCAATCGCTAGCGGTGCTGCAAGCCACGCCAGCAACACCCATGGTCCGGTCAAACCGCCGAGCCAGAGAAGCAGTGGCGCCAGGAATGCCCCAACGACGAGCAGTGCATACTCCGCGCGCGTTGCCCGCGCCCCAATCATGACTGCCAGTGTGCGTTTGCCTGCTTTGCGATCAGTGGCAATATCGCGCAGATTGTTCACTACGATGATCGCTGTTACCAGCATCGCAACCGGCACCGACGCCGCCCACGCCAGCGGCGGAACTGTACCAGCATGCAGGTAGGCGGTTGCAGTCACTGCGATAATCCCGAAGAAAATGAAGGTGAACAGATCACCTAGCCCATGGTAGCCGAGGGGCCAGGGTCCCCCGGTGTAGAGCACCCCGGCTGCAATCGACAGGACGCCGATTACCAGAATGGGCCAACCGCCGACGACAATCAGGTAGATGCCGATAAGCGCTGCTGCGCCAAACGTTGCGATCATACCGTTCCGCACTGTTTCCGGTGCCAGGAGACCCGCCTGCGTCACCCGCGTCGGACCCAAACGTTCTTCCGTATCCGCACCCTTGCGAAAGTCAAAGTAATCATTCGCCAGGTTCGTCCCTATCTGAATCAGGAGCGCCGCGATCAGCGCAGCGATGAAGGGTCCCCAGCGAAAACTGCCGCTTGTCAGCGCCGCTGCCGATCCAACGATCACCGGAGTGATCGCTGCTGGCAGGGTCTGTGGGCGAGCAGCGAGAACCCAGGCTCGTATGCGACCGGGATGTGATGGGGAGAGTGGAATGCTCATAGGCATATACCAGAACAGTTGAGATAGATCGTATCAATGCTCTTCTGAATATCTAGCGTGCGGGCAAGAGCAGCAGCGATGCGAATGTAACGCACCGGGTCGTCCATCTGGCGTCCTTTGCGGTCTTTCAGGTACTTTTCCAGCACCTGGTAGCCGCCAATCCGGTATTCCCACATCTCTGGCGTGATGCCCTCAAAGTATTTGTCGGCGTTAATGGATACCCGCCCGCTGGATGGGTCGTAGCGCACATTTTCGATGCGGTCGCTGCCCTGCCCCTGGTATTTGACGCCAGCGGTGTTGGACAGATCGCGCAACAGGTACAGGTCAATCAGTTGACGCCCTAGGTTAGCCATCTGTCGAAAGATGTCGCCATCTGCTGCAAAGGGAATACGTGGGAAGTCGATGCGCAATTCCTGGGCATATGTCTCACGGTAAGTAGGGCTGTAAAGGATGGCGTAGATATACGCCAGCACCTCTTCCGGTGAGGGAGTGAACCCATAGGCTGCGCTCAGTTTGGGCAGCAGTCCATCAGCCAGGTTGGGCTGCCGCGACTGGTGGAACATGTTCGGCGATGAAATTGATGGGTAGATGTAGAGGGGGAAGCAATAATCAATCGTCTTGAGCGAAACAGCCACATGTTCGACAATGTGATGTGTTACAAACGCATGTTGCCACGTGCCTGTATGTTCTACCCGCTTTGGCAATATCAGCGCCAGATTTTCCCCAGCCAGCATGTGGCGCATAACTTCGAGGCGGGGGCGCTCGATGACGGCTTCGTGGTAGAAAATGAAGCGCACATCGAACGGGCGGTACAGGATGGGATGGATTTTCTTGAGCGCATCTGCATCAGCCTGAACTTTCTTGCGGGCGGCGGCCAGTGACCAGCTGGGCTTGTCTTTCAGGTTGTAGGCTTGCGCCAACATATCATCGGGCAAGCCGTGGGTGTTTTGGAATTGCAGGACGCGGTTTTGCGGTTCGGTCTTATCGAAGGTGATGGCAAATCCATCCCGTGCCGTGACGATGCCAACGCTGTTGACGGGGAACATCTCGGCTACCGAGGGCCAGGACTGGTAGGCTGCCAGATTTTGCGTCTGGCGCGGGGTAAAGAAGTAGAAGGGGGAGGCAGGGGCGAGGGGCTGCCAAGGCGTATCAGTGAGTGTGTGCGCATCGAGCCAGTCGTACTTCTCCTTGCGCCTGCCGTAGAGGTGAGCGTGATAGACCCCACACCCCGGCCCCCTCCCTGCACGCAGGGAGGGGGAGGGAGCCTGCTCCGAGGGCAGGGAGGGGGAGGGAGCCTGTTCCGAGGGCGGGGAGGGGGTGAGCGCCCGCTCCGAGCACGGCGAAGGGGAGCGAGCCTGCTCCGAGGACGGGGAGGGGGTGAGCGCCTGCTCCGAGCACGGCGAAGGGGAGCGAGCCTGCTCCGAGGACGGGGAGGGGTTGTTCCCCTTCCCCGCTTGCAGGGAAGGGGATAGGGGATGGGGTCCCAACGCTGCTTGTACGACACGAAGCACTGCATGAACGTCTTGCAGCACCTGCTCGTTGGTAAACCGCACCACGCGATAACCGAGACTCTCCAAGAATGCCTGGCGCGCGGCGTCATACGCTTTTTGCGTTTCATGGACTGGCCCATCCACTTCGATGATCAAACGCGGCTCGTGGGCATAAAAATCCACGATGAAACGGTCAATAGCGTGCTGGCGGCGAAATCGGGCGCCCAAGTGTTTCCCGCGCAGGTGCTGCCACAAAACATCTTCCGCCGGTGTCGGTTCCTTGCGCATTTCGCGGGCCAGGGGTTTCAGATCTTTCCAGACTGCGGCAGGGGTTTGCCACCCTCCCGCCCTCCCTACAGGCGAAGAGCTGGAGGATAAGGCGGGGTAAGAGTCGGCAGCATCTGCTCCCTCTCTCCTCACTTGCGGGACGTTGGGGGAGGTACTGCTATACTTCACAAACAACGCAATCGCCACACCCTGGCGAATGTCGAAGACGTTTTCGTCTGGACTGCCGTCGGGGGCTGTCTCGCGCTTCAGGCTATTGCCGTGCAGGTCCAGAATGTAGATGTCATCAAACGTCTTGAGCAGGCTCTGGCGCATCCCGCGAAAGGTAGGGTTATCCAGGTAGCCGTGGTTCGTAATCATCGCCACGATGCCGCGCCCGGTCTTGTGTATCTTCCACTGCGCGAAGCGCAGAAACTTCACGTAGTCATCCTGCAACCATTTGGTGTTCTTCTCACCGAGCGGTTTGCCATCCACAGTGTAGTAGCTCTGCGCGCCGTCAATATCCGTTTTGAGCAACTCCTCGGTCCACCTGTTCTGGTTTGCTGACATGCCTGAATAGGGCGGGTTGCCTATGATCACCAGAATCGGCTCGTCCTTCTTGACTCTGGCGGCTTGATGGCTTTCCTCAGAGAGTGAAGAAAGACCGGGAATGTCAATCTGCTGGAGGTCTTCCATCTCCAGGGCGTTGGTGAGGTAGAACCGGAAGCGCTCGCCGTTCTGCAGCGGGATACCCAGGGCTTCGAGCAGGAAGCCGATTTTCATGTGCCCGATGGCATAGGGCGCCATGAGCAGCTCGAAGGCGTAGAAGTGCGGCAGGATGTGCCTGCGCAGGAGGTTTTCCTTTGTGCCTTCGCCGTATCTGGCTGTGAACTCCCTGAAAGCCAGTTGAACGGCCTCCGCCGGGAAGGTGAGCGTGCCAGCAGCCGGGTCGAGCAGGGTGACGCGCTCATCGGCAAGGCCATTGGCCAGGCCAAAGCGCGTCTTCAGCAGGTCGTGCACGGCGCGCACGATGTAGCGCACAACCGGTTGCGGCGTGTAATAGACGCCGCGCCGCTCGCGGGTTTCGGGATCATATTCGGACAAAAAGGTTTCGTAGAAATGCAGGATAGGGTCATCACCCCTACCCTGCTGGTAGTACTGCGTTAGGATAGCCTGTACATTGGCGGCGTTCAGCACGGCGGCGATGTCGTCCACGATGATCTCCATCTGCCTGGATGGTTTACCAAGCGAGATGAACTGAAAGACATCGCGCAGGATGCCAATAGTGGAGGGGATGAGATCGTAGGCCAGCTTACGATTGAACGAGTTCTGAGCGCGAGTGCGGGCGGCGAACAGACCGTAGGTGATAGTCTGGGCGTAGAGGTCGGCGAACTGCGCTTCGGTCAGCCCGGCGATGAGGTGCTTCTGGAAAGCTTCATAGAAACCGTACAGGGCGCCGCGCTTTTGTTCCACCTGTGCTGCAAGTTCAGGTCGGATAACGTCATCACGCAGGAATCGCGTGCGCCGCGCCAGTTCGCGGGCAAGGTCTTCGGCAGTGAACGAGGAAGGCAGGGCGAACGAGAAGAAGGTCTTGAAGAGTTGCGTCAGTTCCTTGACCTGCTCGGCGGGCGGCGCTGTTTTCAACGTTTTGGCGATGAAGGGACGGGCGAGCAGAGTGCGTTCCAGCTCCGTGCCGTCGCGGTAGAGGCAAAACTCGTAGAAATCGGTCAGGATCAGGTTGAGGAAGGTGTGCCGGTAACGCTGGAGTTGTTCGCAGACTTCTACCTGATCGAGTTTCGCGCCAGGTGTTTTGGCTTCAATGTATCCAACAACCTGATGCGAGCCATCCCACACCCGGAAATCAGGGTTGCCAGCGTCAGTGGGCTTGGGCAGGACGGTGACCTGCACGGTTTTGCCCACTGTCGGCGCGAGGGTCTCCAGCAATGTTTGCAAGGCGGGGTAGTAACTCTCCTCGCGGGCGTCGCCGCGCCGGGTAAGCTCTGCAATCGACTCAAGATAGGACTCGAACAGCGCCGTCACGGTCTCAATTTCCTGAGTTGCAGCAGGTGATGCGTGAACAGGAACAGGTAAATCGGCGCGCAGACGAGCGAGCGTGCCGAACAGAAGTCTGTGCTGTCAGCCGTTGACTATACATACAGCGTCAGCGGTTTGTCAATCCCTATTACGGAAACAAGGGTCAAAAGCCGTCACGTATGCTATCCAGGCACCCTGTCGGTGGCAGGACATCACAATCCGGGCTTGTCCAGAACGCCCCTGTGTGCAACCTGCCTCATCCCCCATCCGACCGCCGCGTCTCCCCGACAGTGGTATGCCCGCAGAGCGTCGCTTGCCGTCGCGCGACGAGTGCGCGACGCCACGTTTCGATCCGGCGGCGCAGCAGCGGGAGGCGCAGCACCAGCAGGAGCGCAACCGCAGCGCCCAGCAACAAGGGCTGGCGGATGTCGCTCTTCTGCGCCCAGGCGTAGTGGACAATCGCCAATGGAACCGCCAGGTACGCCAAACGGTGCAGCCGCTTCCAGTTTCGACCAAGTCGCCGCTGCCATCCCTTCGTTGAAGTCAGCGCCAGCGGCAGCAGAATGAGCAGCGCCAGCGTTCCGACCAGAATGTACCGTTTCTCAACGATCTCCTGGACGATCAGCGTCAGATTGAGACCAAAATCGAGCGCCGTGAAGACGAGCATGTGCAGGGTTGCGTAGAGGAATCCATACAGACCCAGCGGACGGCGCAGGGCGATGATGCGTTTCCAGCCGGTCACCACGCTCAACGGCGTGCAGCCGAGCGACAGGATCAGCAGGATGACTGCCGTGTAGCCAGTGCGCTGAGTGAGGTCCTGGATCGGGTTGACCGTCAGCCCCCCGGTGAGCGCGTCCCATACCAGCAGCGCCAGCGGTGCCAGCGCCGCCGGATGCACCAGATCAGTCCAGTGCGCTCGTAGCCAGGCACGTCTCCAATCATAATGGCGAAAGAACACGTGATTAGCTCCTCCCGATCCCCGCTGCGGAAGCGCGGTCGGAACCAGTGCTGCCGGTCAATAGTTTGCCCGCAGATCCATCCCGGCATAGAGGCCCGCCACCTGGTCGGCATACCCGTTGAACATCAGCGTCGGGCGGCGCTCAATCTCGCCGATGCGTCGCTCCGTCGCCTGCGACCAGCGTGGATGCGGGACGTTGGGATTGACATTCGCGTAGAAACCGTACTCGTGCGGGGCGGCAGCCATCCAGAGCGACGTTGGTTGTTCGGCAACCAGGTCGATCTTCACGATTGATTTGATGCTCTTGAACCCATATTTCCACGGCACGACCAGTCGCAGCGGCGCGCCGTTCTGCGGCAGGAGCAGGTTGCCGTACAACCCGACGCTCAGGATCGTCAGATCGTGCATTGCCTCATCGAGGCGCAGCCCTTCGACATAGGGCCAGGTATACCAGCGATCCCGCTGCCCTGGCATCTGCTCCGGGTCGTAGAGCGTCTCGAAGCGGACATAGCGTGCGTTCGCCATTGGTTCAACGTCCGCCAGCAATCGGCGCAACGGGAATCCCAACCACGGGATGACCATCGACCATCCCTCGACGCAGCGCAGGCGGTAAATGCGCTCTTCCGCAGGATAACGCTTCAGTATATCCTCGATGGCAATAGTCTGCGGCTTGTGAACCAACCCGCCAATGCTGACCGTCCACGGCGAGGTGCGGAAGTTGCGCGCCAGCCGGGCAACTCCTTCTTTGTGGGTGGTAAACTCGTAGAAATTGTTGTACGTCGTGATCTGCTCGTAGGTATTGAGTGGATCACCAAATTCATCAGTCTGTTGCGACACCGGTCCTGGTGTGAGGGCGGGCGATTGGACTGACGCATCGCCGCACGCAGCAATCCCCAGCCCTGCAAGCGCCACAGCGCCGATCCCGCGCAGGAACCGGCGCCGCGAGCGATAGATATGTTCTGGCGTAATTTCGGACGAAGGTATGCGGTTCATGTCCGTCTCTCTTGCACGAGCCGTGTGGTATGGTTGTTGAGTAATTATTCTGCTACCGCCTGCGCAGGCGAGCTTCGCCCCGGATAGCCAAGGGGCTCATCCCGACGGCGCGTGCCAGCTCACGCAGGTAGGCTTCGCCCTGGACAGCCGGGGACTTGTGGTCTTTGAATAATTATTCTACTTTAGCCCGCGCAGGCGGGCTTTGCCCCGTAGAGCCGAGGGCTTTAGCCCCACGGCAAGGGCGTATACCGGATTAAATTCTTAATCTCCATTAGCCCCACGGCAAGAGGTAAGGTACCGGTTCATATCGATAATCTTTCATTAGCCCGACGGTAAGAGTCACATACCGGGTTAGATTCTCGATCTCCAGCAATATTCCCGGTTCTCAGTTCTCTATACCACCATACGTACCGAAGTCAGAAACGGTTGTGTCGGATCATCATTTACACATCATCACCGTACAGCGGCGTGCTCAGGTAGCGTTCGCCATTCGATGCGGAGATAAACACAATCAATTTACCAGCATTCTCCGGGCGCCGCGCGATTTCCAGCGCCGCGTACGCTGCCGCACCCGAACTGATGCCAACCATCAAACCTTCTTCGCGCGCCAGACGACGCGCCATCTCGAAAGCCTGCTCATTTGACACACGGAACACTTCATCATACGCTTTTGTGTTGAGCACGTCAGGGATGAAACCGGCACCGATCCCTTGAATCTTGTGCGGACCAGGCTTCCCGCCCGAAAGAACCGGCGATGCTTCCGGTTCGACTGCCACGACATAGAACGATGGCTTGCGCGGCTTGATCACTTCCGACACGCCGGTCAGCGTTCCACCAGTGCCGACCCCAGAAACCAGAATGTCGATCTGACCGTCAGTATCGCGCCACAGTTCTTCGGCGGTCGTGCGGCGGTGAATCTCAGGGTTGGCGGGATTCTTGAACTGCTGCGGAATCCATGCATTTGGCAGTTCAGCGGCGATCGCCTCTGCCTGGGCGATAGCGCCACGCATCCCTTCTGCGCCAGGCGTCAGCACCAGTTCGGCGCCGAAACCACGTAGCAGCTTGCGTCGCTCGATGCTCATCGTCTCTGGCATCGTCAGAATGACTTTATATCCTTTTGCCGCCGCCACGAACGCCAGCCCAATACCGGTGTTTCCGCTCGTCGGCTCGACGATCACCGTCTCGCCAGGGCGGATGATACCGTCGCGTTCGGCAGCTTCGATCATCGCCAGCCCAATGCGATCTTTGACGCTGCCAGCGGGGTTGAACCATTCGAGTTTGGCAACGACAGTGGCGTGGGTATCGTTCACCCGGTTCAGGCGCACAAGCGGCGTATTGCCCACGAGTTCGGTAATGCTTCCGTAAATGCGCATGGGTTCCTCTTTCGTTTGTTGTTTTTGTTGCGTAACATTGGAAGTATACGTCTCATGATTGTGCCCGTCAAGTCGATAGTTATGCCAGAATCGCAGACGCGCGATCCGTGATATAATACCCGTGACTGGTTATCCGTCCGCGCTGGTGCGTCCGGCGCGTGCGATTCTGAAAGGGTATCGTGTGACCACGGGTCCATCAGCACAGGTCATTCAGCTGACCTGTCCATCCTGCCGCACACTGCTTCGTGCGTCGATCGCCACAATTGTCGATGCGGCGCAGCATCCCGAATTGAAGGCGCGTCTAATTGCCGGGCAGTTAAACCTTGCAATCTGCCCTAATTGCAGCATGGCGATTATGATCAGCGCGCCGTTGTTCTACCATGATGCTGCCAAACAACTGGCGCTCGTGCACATTCCGCAGCAACTCAATGCTCGCCAGGAGGAACAGGAGCGTTTTATCGGCGATGCTGCAGCGCTGGTGATGCGTACGCTGCCGCCAAATGCGCCACGTGCATATCTGCTGGCACCACGCCGCTTTCTGACGATCAACTCGCTGATTGATGCCATTCTCGAAGCCGATGGCGTGTCGCGTGAGAAGATCGAAGCCCAGCATCAGCGTGTTGATCTGATTGCGCGGCTGGCAGAAGCTGCCGAACGTGGCGAAGAGGCGCTCAAGGCGCTTGTTGAACAACAGCGTGACCAGCTGGACGAGTCATTTTTTGCAACCCTTGATGCGTTTATCGTTGCCAGCAGCCAGGTGGGGCGCAAAGACTCGGCACAGGTGCTGATGGCGCTGCGTCGGCGGCTGGCAGAAATGGTCGGTTTTGCCAGCGCAGGCGAGAAGGCAGCGCTCGATGCGCCTGATATTGCAACGACGGAGGCGGTTGAGCGCCTAATAGCGGCGAACGATGATGAACTGGAAGGGTTGATCGCCGAACTGCGCCCCGCAATCGACTACAGTTTCTTTGAGGAGTGGACTGCCCGCATCGAGCAGGCAGAGCAGTCTGGCGACCGGGCGACGGCGGAACGCCTGACGGCGCGGCGGAGCATTATTCTCGCAACCGTCGAGCGTATGGATCGGGAAGCGCAGGAACTGTTCGATGCTGGCACGAACCTGTTGCGTGCGGCGCTCGATGCGGCAGACCCGGCGACTGTGCTGCGTGAGCGCCGCGATGAGATCAACGATGCATTCATGCTGGTGCTCCGCTCCAACCTGGCAGCGGCTGAACGCAGCGGTCAGGATCAGCTGGTAGAACGGTTGCGCGCAATTGAGCAACTTGCAACCCAGATCGTCGAAGAATCCCTTTCGCCCGAAGATCGCTTCATCAGCCAATTGCTTCATGCGGAGACGTCGCAGGAAGCGACGAAACTTTTGCGCCAGAATCCGGCAATGATAACACCTGCCTTCGTCAGGCATCTGAACGAACTGGCGGATCAGATGGAGAAGAGCGGGCGTAAGCCTGCCAGTGAGCGTTTACGTCAACTGGCGCGTGAAGCGGGCGTGATGTTATTTTGATTGTGGAACCGGCGCGCTGGATTCAATCTGCTGGCGCGCCTGACGCATTAATTGCTCAAGCCGCGCGTTGATGATCTCCTGCCATTCGGCAGCCTCGTGGTCCTCAAGCGCCCCGCCGCCGTACTTCAACTCCATCGCCATATCCCACCCTTTGCGCTGCGCAAAGCGTTCGATCTGCTCGCGCCGCTCAGGCGGCCAGCGCTCGATATAGCGCTGGAAGGCGCGCACAAGTTTGCCGGACCCGTCAGGGTTGAGCGCTGGTAAGGAAAATGTATTGTGCCCTTCATGGGCAGTATCAGGTTTCCTGGCCGATGTGAAGTAGATCACCATGCACGTGCGACAGCAACGGTATTCGCCAGCGCCGTGAAAATCGGCGGGGTTGCTTGCAATCGCTCCGATGAGCATTCGATCGGTTATTCCCATAGCTCTGTCCCTGAACGAAGCAATGTCATACCTTTCTGGTAGCATAGCATAAAAGGCGCACGTTGTACATAGTCGCGATTGTGGGCTGCCTGTGCTATACTGTGCCCGATTCGTCCTTGCTACGGAGGTTCGCCTTGAAAATCCTTGTTACCGGAGGCGCTGGTTATATCGGAAGCATCTGCGCCGCAGAACTTCTTGCAGCCGGTCACGATGTCGTCGTGTTCGACAATCTCTATCAGGGTCATCGCGAAGCCGTGCCATCTGGTGCTGCCTTTGTTGAAGGCGATCTGCGCGATCTCGACGCAGTGGCACGCCTGTTTCGCGATCACCGCGGGTTCGACGGTATTATGCACTTTGCGTCATTTACGCTGGTGGGAGAGAGCATGCAACTCCCGCTCAAATATCTGCGCGACAATCTGGTCGCAGCAGCAAACCTGCTGGAACAGGCAGTTGCGCATGGCGTAGGGCGCTTCATTCTCTCGTCCACCGCCAATCTGTTCGATGATCCGGCAACCATCCCAATCGATGCCGATGAACGGATTGTGCCGGGTTCGCCGTATGGTGAGTCGAAATATTTCATCGAACGGATGCTTTACTGGTTCGAGCGGATCTACGGGTTGAAGTACGCCTGTCTGCGCTATTTCAACGCTGCTGGCGGCACGCCCGACCGCGGGGAGCATCACGAGCCGGAACTGCATCTGATCCCGATTGTGCTCCAGGTTGCGCTTGGTCAGCGTGAGAAGGTAATCATTTTCGGCAATGATTATCCGACGAAGGATGGCACATGCGTGCGCGACTATGTCCACGTGCTCGATCTGGCTCAGGCGCACATTCTGGCGCTCGAAGCCCTTGATCGCCTGGGCAGTCGTGCATACAACCTGGGCAACGGCAACGGTTTCACCAATCTGGAGGTTGTCGAAACGGCACGGAAGGTAACTGGTCACCCCATTCCGTATGAGTTTGGTCCACGGCGCCCTGGCGATCCGGCGATCCTGATCGCTTCGTCGGAGAAGATCCGCAACGAACTCGGCTGGTCGCCGCGCTTCCCGCGTCTGGAACAGATCATCGAAAGCGCCTGGGAATGGCATCGCCGTCATCCGCATGGGTATCGGTGATGATGCTTATGCTAGCCGGTAGACGGCAACCATCTGCTGGAGCAACTGCGCCAGTGCATTCAGGTTCTGCGCAGCACGCTCTGCCTGACGGGTGCTGGTGAGCGTTTCTGAAGCTGCCTTCTGAATCGAAAGCAGCGCCTGCCCGATTTGCTCCAACCCGACGGTTGCCTGACGCGCACTGGCTGCCATTTGCACGTTAATCTGCGCGCCGTTTTCGACTTCGCCAGCGATCCTGTGGATAACGTCGCCTGCTTGACTGACCAGTTGACTGCAAGCGTCAACACGCCGGGCGCCTTCTTCAGTCACCGTCACGGCTGCCTGGGTTGATTTCTGGATGTCTCCCAAGATCGAGCGAACCTGAACGGTCGCCTGTTTGCTGCGCTCTGCCAGGTCGCGCACCTGCTGCGCCACAACGGAGAAGCTTCTCCCCTGCTCACCGGCGCGTGCCGCTTCGATGGCGGCATTGAGTGCGAGCAGGTTCGACTGATCGGCAAGTTCGGAAACTGTGCCGGTAATTGTGTTGATCGCCTGCGCCTGCCCCGCAAGCGACAGGATGGTTTGCGCGATTCCTTCGACGCGCTGACGAATGTCGGTCATGCTCCGCACTGTCTCTTCCACAATAGCAATCCCCTGCTGCGCAACGGTCAGCGCTGCCTGTGCGTCGCGCGCGGTATGATCAGCCTGATCGGCAGTCTGTCGTGCAATTGCGCGTACTTCGTCAAGCGCTGCCATGGTCTGAGCAACAGCAGTTGATTGTTCGTTGACCGCCGATGCCTATTGGGTGGTGGTGATCAGGATTTGCGCTGCAGCCTTGGCAATGGCATTGGCCGCTTCCTGAGACTGGCGCCCCATAGCGCGCAGGCTTTCAACCATCTTGTTGAGACCAATGCCTAACTGTCCCAGGGCATCGTTGCGATCAATGGCGAGGGTTTGGGAAAGATCGCCATTCGCCACCCGCTGTACAAACGTCAGATATTCTGCGACGCTGCGTTCGAGCGATGCGCGCCCTTCGGCTTCGGCACGCTGCGAACGCTGCGCTTCTTCTTTTGCTGCCTGAGCTTCGGTGATGCGCGCTTCCAGAGCATCTGCCATTGTATTGAAGCCGTTGGCGAGGATGCCGATCTCGTCACGCCGCTGCATCTGTAAACGTCGGCTCAGGTCGCCTCTGGCAATTGCACTCGCCGTCTCCACCAGCTGGATCAGCGGTCGGCGCAACGACCGCTGCACAAACCAGAGGGTGACCACGATGGCAACTACCGCAGTAATGATCGTCACCAGTATGGCGTAGTTTGTCTGGGCGCGCACCACGCCGTAGAACTGCTCGATCGGCACACGATGGATGTAGTACCAGTCTGCCGAGCGCAGCCTGCGAATGACCGATTCGCCTTCTTCGCCGGAGTTAAGCGCTCCCTTGAAGAAAAGACGTTCTTCAGCGCGCTGATTGAGAAGATTGATGCTCTCCATGACCTCAGGCATCGAGGACGATTGCCGGATCAGCGCTGCGGTATTGCTGCCAAAACGACGGGTGTCGATCATCTCCTGAGCCACGGTCGGCGCCAGCGGCGCCACTGGCTGAAACAGGAGTTGCGGGAAATCCGGGACAGAGATGCGGACACCATGGCGATCAACAATGACGCTGTAACTGCCTGCACCACTGCGATTTTTGTCTAATGCCACCAATCGGTGGATCTCGTCGAGTGCGACTCGTCCATCAACGATGCCGATCATCTGTTGTTTGTTCAATCCGTAGACCGGAGCAGTGAAATGGAGAAACACCTGCTCTTCGTCCGGATCGGTAGCGACGTCTGACATTGCTGGCACACCGCGTTGTGCATTGATCACCTCTGGTCGCTGGCTGCGATCCTGCCCGACCTTGCCAGGGTTGGTGCTCAGCACTGTTTTGCCCGATATATTCAGTAACGATATGGTATCGTAGTTGAAGGTGTTCCGTACCGCATTGATGACGAATTGACCCCGCTCGCGCGCCTCGGGGTTTTCCTGGTTTTCGAGCATCGCACGAACGAGGGGGAGTTGCGCAGTCAACGCAATACCGGAGCGTCGATCCTAAAGATACATTTCTATGCGCTCGATCCCGTTGAGTGCCTATGTATCGATCTGGTGACGCGCTGTGGCGATGGTGTGCTCCGTTGCTGCTGCGTTGGTGAGCATAGTCAGCCCCAGCATTGCCGTAATCGCCGTGGCAATCGTGAACAGAGCCAGACGGGTGCTCAGCGAGCGAGTGGGAGAGATCGTTTCCAGCATTGGGGCCTCCTTGTGTCGTACGGATGTTCAATATCTGACAGTCTGTTGATAAGCAATAAATTCACGACAAAAACGCACACTACAGAGAGACTTCAGGTGCGCAGCGCTTTCTGTCAATCGCTCTCTGCGTCCGCTAGGTTTCTGCGGTGAGGAGATTTTTACTTGCGGTAGTCTCAGCAATGCAATCAGCTGGAATATCTTTCGTAGTACAACGTCGGTCGTGCCGCAGCCAAATATGGCGCTCGAAGAGCGCAGCACAATCAGACTTGTAGTAGCGACGATTAATGAGATTCGCGATGTTGGTGCGTTGCGCTGTGTGGATATGCGTACCCTGCAATTGACATATCATGTCATTCTTCTGATGACAAGGATCAACATGTGAACGAAATGATAACAGTTTTGTTATTGTGCCGTGTTTGTTCACTTGATCTCGTTGGCTTTAGTAATCACCTGCGTTTTCATCGCTCATGCATTCCATTTCATTTCCCGCATTCTCCTCTATAACCAAACCTCAACGTTGATTTTGCAAAGGCGTGCGTTATACTACATGCAGAAGGTCGCTGCGCCCGCTCTCTCGCTTTACTGCCTGCACGAAACCTCTGTGTCGTCATTCTGGCAGCCGGGTGCATACCGGACCGTATGCATCTCTGGTTTGATCCTCTCTGTCCAATTCTTGATACCACTCTGCACCCGGCTCGCAGGCGAACGAGGAATGGCGTTATTGTTCAGTCTGATAACAGACGACGTTCGCTTTCAGGCATTGTGAAAAGAGCACGTATGATGCACCACAACCATTCGAGCGCTCATCCCATGAAGTCCCGCAAAGGGGAGAAACCTGGATGGCATTTGTACCGTCGGGCGATCAACCTGTTGCAGCAACAGAAATGGAATAGCGCACTTCATCTGCTTGCCGAGGCAGAGGTTGTCTTTCGCACGACGAACGACGTGGATGGGCAGTGGCGCGCGCTCGCGGCTCAGGCTGAAATTCACATGCACGAGGGGATGATGCCGCAGGCAATGGCGCGTGCGCTGGCAGCGATGGCAATTGTCGAGCACCTTGACGACCCGCAGACGTGCGGTTTGCTGGCGTGGCGCATTGCGCTGATTGCGCTCCATCAAGGCGACTATCGTACGGGGAGCGCCTATCTCCAGCGTGCGCAGTTCTGCCTGGATATGGCGGGCGCTGCGCCAACGGGCGGGATACTCGCATCTGCAGCGCAGATTTGCGCCGAGATTGCGCGCTGGCAGCAGGTGATTCTCCAGGGTCGCATGACAGTGGGTGAGGGTGAGGCAATCATTAACGAAGCCCGTGCCGGGTTGATACGCTGTTTGCTCGACGTTCATCGCGCGCTGACATCGCGTGATCTTGCACTTTCTGAGTCATGGGCGTGGGTGCATACCGGACTCCTTCCCCCGCCTCTGCCGATGTTGACTGCCGCGCCGCCGCGATCACTGGTGCAGCGCTTCCTGGCGTGGTGGAAGGCGCTCTTCGCTTTGCATTCCCCTCCTCAACGCCCGGTGGTGATCGAGCCGATCAGCGCAGAAGAAACGTATGCCGGAGATGAGATGGTTACAAAGGTGGAGACTGTTGATGAAAAAGACATAGCGGACGAGCGCGTAGCGGCGACAGAGGATTGTCTTTCTGATACGCAGGAACAGGATCAATTTCCCGCTGATACGGCGAACAACTCTTCGACAACGTCGGGAATTGCAGGGTTGACCGTCTACACTTTTGGCAGTTTACGCGTTTACTTCAACGACACGCTTATCGACCAGTGGGAAGGGTCGCGTTCGCGTTCATTGTTCCGCTTTCTCATTGCCCATCGTCGTGTGCCGGTCTCGAAGGAGCGCCTGGCAGCCCTGTTCTGGCCCGACTCAGAGCCAGACCTGGCGCGTCGCAGTTTACATCAGGCAGTCTACTGCCTGCGACAGACGTTCAAGCGCGTGATGGGCGAGACGCCAGTGGTGTTATTTGTCAATGGCTGCTATGCGCTTGCGTCGGATCTGCCGCTATGGGTCGATGCGGATGTGTTCGAGGAGTCGATCACTGCGGCGCGGAGTGCGTGGAGCCGGGGAGACATTGAGAGCGCGTTGCGAGCGTATGGTCGCGCGATTGATCTGTACCAGGGCGACTATATGGCTGAGGAGCGGTATGAAGACTGGGCAGAGGAACGCCGGAGAACGCTCCAGGCTGCCTATCTCGAAGCGTTGCATCAACTGGCGCGCGTTTATCAGGAACGCGGCGATTACCCGACTGCGATCATGCTCAGCCAGCGCGCGCTGGCGGTCGATAGTTGCGACGAAGATGCGCACCGGGTGCTGATCGGGTGCTATGCGGCGCAGGGGTTGCGCCATCTCGCAGTGCGCCAGTACCAGATCTGTGTGGCGACGCTCAAGAGTCAGTTCGGCTTGAGTCCATCCGATGAACTCGAAGCGTTCGTGCGGCGGGTGGTCGAGGGTATGAATTGATCTGCTCAGCTTGCTGCTCTTCGCGCAGGTGCGATTGCATACTTCCGGTGCGCTTCACTAGCGAATATGGGCACGGACGTGCAGCCTGCGTGTACCTGCCGCCGCGTCGCGTGCACTCTGCCCTGCATGGCGGGCTTTCGGCACGGGTACTGGCGTCAGCGACATCGTCTTACTCGCCTTTCTTAACGCCTATAATGCCGGTATCTTGGTCGCTGCCTCAACGGGCAACTCCGGTCTGGCAACCGATACAGTCAACCACGATGAACCCTGGGTTGTGACTGTTGGCGCCAGTACATCGGATCGGTCGTACCTCAGCACGTTGGCTGTTTGACGTTGGAATAATGGAGATTGGGAATTAAATCCGCTGTACCGAACTAGCCGTGGGGCTAAAGCTCTCGGCTATAGAATACGAAGCCCACACGCGCGGGCGAGCGCGGAATAATTACTCAGCAACCCTTACATTGCGACCCCTGGCACTTCGGGGCGGATCGTCACCATCGGTTCCCGTGCGCAGGGTGTGCGCGTCGGTCGCTGGATGAACTTTGCGGAACTGACCAGCCCGGCGTTCTTTGGAACGTCCATATGATTCTGTTCAGCGGTGAGATTGTGCAGCCGTAGCCTGTAGCGCATGGCGGAGGTACCGTAAAATCTCCGCAGGTAAAGAACCTGTCGTTGGGGGAAAGACTCGCCGACAGGTTTTGGGTGTATGGTGTTGGGGGATGAGACGAGTGCGATGCAACACCCGTCTGCAAGAAGAAAGGGTAACGGATATACGCCAAAATAACCCGTACAGGGAACTCATCTGGACGTTGCAGCGTCACCTGTTTTTGCCTCTGTATCGTCTGCGCTGGCGTTTTGACCCCTTCTCCTCCAGCGGCAGCAGCAGATCAACATCGATCAAATCCTGTCAACGCCGCTGCCACGCCGACTCAAACTCAACCTCTGGCATTCCCATGAGATGAGCACGTCGATGCGCAATAGCAGAACTCCCATCTGGTAGAACGTTCCTTACTTCCATAAGATCACGTTCTGTCAAGCCGGATAAAGGTGCGCCGAACGCCCGCAGCGCCTGATACTGATCTGGCGTTCAACGGGTCTATGCTGATCCATAAACTGGGGTTCAGCATATTGAACAGCGGCGTAACCTCCGATGACAACATACCTTACGCTGCCTGCGTTGAAATGTCTCAACAGATCGCTGAAGTCGGAGTTGACGAACATCGACGCCCTTTACCCGCTGCGCATAGACGACCAGCTCCCAGGCAGCTGCAAACCGGTCACACGGTTCCAGAGATTGCCAGAACGTCAGATTGAAGGATCGATCAGATCCTCGTTCCGACCTGTGCGCTCGACGAAGATTATACGCTTCATAACGGTAAACCTGCTTCAACCGATGGATCTGCTGATCCAAAATTCTACCCGAACCGCGATAGATCACAGCACGCGTTCTGGCATACGTCTGGTTTGCCCACCAGGAGGATCAGCCTGCGCGTCGCACAGGAACAACCGGCGCTGCCCATCGCCGTGGTAGCGGTAGATCTGCCCGTTTGCGCGGAGTTGCACCAACACACCCTCAACTAGCACCTGCGGGTACATCATGCCCGGCCTCGGGCATCCGAGCGATGTGTCGGGCCAGGTGACCGCATCCACCCCCACAACTTCGACCGCAGACGCATCAATTCCCAGGCGCTGCGCCAGGTCTTGCTTCGCTGCGTCGATCTGCGCATCCATCGCCGCGCCGTAGGGCGGGGTCAGCGGTTGCGCATTGTACGGTGGTATAGGGCGACCTGTATCGGATAATTGATCTGGTGCTGGCACGGGTGTCTCCATTGGTTGCAGAACAGGTTCAGCAACGGGCGTTGCCGCTGGCAACGGAGTCGCCATCACCAGCAGCGGTTGACTAGGCGCGGCTGTCGCTGCCGGTGGTTGGATCGCGTCAGGTAACAAAGGAACTGTTGGAGGCGCCGACGTCCCGGCGCGACCGCATCCCGCCACAATCAGCGCGATCAAGAGACAGAGAAGAATGAAACGCATACCATCCCTCAGCACGCCGCACAACGTTTCTTCTACTGCTCATAACGCGCAGGCGGTTCACTTTGTTCCCCTCACAGGACGCTTTCCAACTTTTTTTCGCGCGCTCCAATCCCGAAGATCAGGCGCACACCACGATCATAGGTGAAGTAACTGTACGCCCAGTTCAGCAACACCAGCGCCCGATTACGAAAACCGACTAGTTCCATCAGATGGACGAACAGCCATCCAACCCAGGCGGGCCATCCGGTCAACTGGATGCCAAAGGCGTCGAGTACCGCTGCGCTGCGCCCAATCGTCGCCATCTGCCCCTTGTCGAAGTAGCGGAACGGCTTCATCGGATTGCGCCTGGTGCGCGCAATAATGTTGCGCGCTGCCTGCTCCCCCATCTGGATCGCCACTGGCGCAACCATTGGATAGGGTACGCCGGGACGGTATCCTTCCAGATACGCCATATCGCCGATGACGAACACCTCAGGATGACCAGGCAACGTGAGCGTCGGTTCGACCTTCACCCGTGCTCCGCGTCCCAGCGCCACACCGAGCGCCTCTGCCAGCGGTGATGCGCGCACCCCGGCAGCCCAGACGATCGTTTCCGCTGCCAGGACTGTGCCGTCCCTAAACACCAGTGCTCCCGGACGTGCATCGGCAACCGGTGCATTCAACCGTACATCCACCCCCATGCGCCGCAAGCGATCCAGCGCTGCGCGCTGCAACGACTCTGGAAATGTCGCCAGCACCCGGTCGGTCGCCTCGACCAGCACCACATGCGCCTGACGTACATCAAGCATGGGGTAGTCCTTTCGCATCACGTGGCGGATCAACTCGATGAACGCACCCGCCAGTTCGACGCCGGTCGGACCGCCTCCGACCACGACGAAGGTCAGCAGCGCTGCACGTCGCACTGGATCGGTTTCCGCCACTGCATGCTCGAAGCATGTCAGAATATGGTTGCGCAACCGCTGCGCCTCGTCGAGGTCTTTCATTCCAAGCGTATACCGCTCGAATCGCTCGTTGCCAAAGAAATTGGTCGTGCTCCCGGCTGCCAGCACCAGGTAGTCGTACATCACCGGACCAACGTCGGTCAGCACCGCGCGTCGTTCGAAGTCTACCCCATTCACTTCAGCAAGAAGAAAATCGGCATTACGGTAGCGGCGCAGGATTGCGCGCACCGGGTACGCAATCGACTCCGGCTCCAATCCAGCGGTCGCTACTTGGTAGAGCAGGGGCCAGAAGCCGTGATAGTTCGTCCGGTTGATTACCAATACATCAACGTCAGCGTTCGCCAGTTCGCGCGCTGCTGCCAGACCGCCAAAACCTGCGCCAACGATCACCACGCGCGGGCGAGCGCGCCGCTCCGTCACAGTTCTATCGAATACTGGCGTGTTACGCACCTTAACGTCTGGTTGAATGTCGATCATCGTGCCATTCCTTTTCGTGAAATCATTCACAATAATACACCCTCCTCACATGTCTGTCAATAGCGATTCACGGCGGTGCGCCTTTACCGCAGCCCGAATCATCATTCTTAGCGTCATTGTCGGGCAATTTCGTGTATGATAGTGATCGTCAACGACCTGCCAGGAAAGGAATCGTCATGCCTTCTATCCGCTTTGGTGTCCAGTTGCATCCGCAGCACGCCTCGTACCAATCGTTTGCCGACGCTGTGCGTCAGGTTGAGGCGCTTGGCATCGATTCGATCTGGAACTGGGATCACTTTTTTCTGCTCTATGGGCCCACCAATGGCGCTCTCTTCGAAGGTATGGATGCTGCTGACTGCCACGGCGACACTGACGAGTCGTGCTGAGATCGGGTGCCTGGTAACCTGCAACAGTTACCGCAACCCGCACCTGCCTGCCGATACGGCGCGCACCGATGATTGCATCAGCGGCGGTCGTTTGATCCTCGGCATTGGTGCAGGGTTGTTCCAGCGCGACCATGACGAATATGGATACGAATTCGGCACGGCGTTGGATCGCCTGCATGCCCTGGGGCGAGCGCTGCCGCAGATCAAACAGTGGCTGAAACGTTATGAGTCCGCTGCCGCTGCGTCAGCCATTGCCTATTCTAATTGGCGGCGGTGGTGAGAAGGTCACGCTTGAACTGACGGCGCAACACGTGACGATGTGGAATGGTTTTGGCCCGCCTGAAACCTATTGTCACAAAAATCAGGCGCTCGACAACTGGTGCTGCGAAATAGGACGTGACCCGGCAGGAGTACACTGTCTCCATTGGCGTTGGCGATCCGGATCGCCTCGATGCCTTCGTCGATGCCGGTGCGACACATATCATTCTGGGAATTGGCGAACCGTGGAATTTCGCCGCCGTCGGGCGTCTGGTGACGTATCGCGATCAGTAGGCAGCGCGTCGAGTTCCACTCTGCTGCCACCTGAGCCGTCGAGTGTCTGGTAACGTATCGCAATCGATAGGGCTTCTACAATGATGTGTTTTGCACAGAACAAACATATGTGGCATCGGCTTGCCCTGGCGCTGATTGCAGGAGTGCTGATCGGTTGTAACGCTCCGCCGCCATCACCTGCACCAACGCTTCCCGCGCCGACGGTTGCAGTGCAGCGCCCGACTCCCTCTATCCCGTCTGTGCCAGGGGTTCAACCGGCGCCGGCATTACCTCCGGTAGCCTGGCCTTCACCCGCTAGACTATCATTGCTCGAACGCGGCAATCCGGCGCGTTTCCAATATCAGTGGCCCTCATTCATACCTGATGGTATGAAGCCATCCCCCGCCGAGTCCCGGATTGCGCGCGACGATGAAGTCGGTGACGGCGATATCGGCTTCTACCTGGTGACGTTCAGTGGTAACGGCGCCAAGATCGTCATCGGTGGCGGCGCAGTCGAGCCATTCAATTTGAGCGGAACAATCGAGCGGACGAGTCTTGGCACATACAATGCCCGGATCGTCACGCAGGACGATCAGACGCTGATTGTTATTGATGATGGTGCGCCGGGGACACTATTCGTGTTTGGTATGGGAATTGCGCGCGATGACCTGCTGCACGTCGCCGCGTCGCTCACCCCGATTGACTCGCGCGAGATGCGGCGGCTTGTCGGACTAGACTCGTAAGGCAGATTCAGGGTCGCTGGCGGAAACGCACCTCAGCTGCGGTATACTTGCCGCCGTTGAGATTCGTCACCCGCACCTCATTTGCCCGGAATTCGGGGAAGTCGGATACCGACGTCAGGCGCACGATCCAGGTGGTGCATCCCAGACGGGGCACCGTATAGGTGCCGTTGGCACGGGTGCGTACACTGAATTGATTGCGCCCATCGGCGCTAGTGACGGTCAGTGTCGCACCTGCAATGCCCTGCCCCCTTTGGTCCTCAACGCTGCCATAGATGCTCGAGTTGGACTGTGTACCACAGCGTACAGCGCGATCAGTAGGCGTTTCTCCCAGAATGCCGTCAAAGACCAGCGGCGGCACATGTTGATTATCGATCAACCAGCGTTCGATCCAGCCGACAGCGCCGAGATGGAAGAAATTCCCGCTCTGTCGAATGCGAACCTGATACCACCCGTCTATATCATTGCGCAGTATCTCAACGATATCACCGTTGCGCAGCACGGCAAAACGGTCGCTGGCGGCATCCGGTGCGGTGTGTATGCTGGTGTATGCGCCAAGTTCATCCACGCCAATGCGCCCGGTGTAGCGGTATTCTCTGCGCACCCCTGCTACCGCTCGCTGCTCTAGAAAATCACGCACAACCACGCTGACCTGTGGTTGCGGTATGCCATCAATGGTGAGCGTCAGTGTCGCTTCACCGCGAAAAGCGGACGGCAGCATCGTCAAAAGCAGTGTGACGTGGGTGCTGTCGCCGCCGCTGACTTCCAGAGGAAGCAGATAGCCGGTTTCGGACGACTCCAGTTTAAACACTCGCGCCTGATCAAGCGCCTCACCTTCGACAGTCAGGGTTATGGGAAGCGTAATAGCATACACCTCATCTGGTGTCATCCGTCGAGCAATCGGCTGAACAGCAGAGGATGAACCGTCCTTGATCGCCATTGTTGCGTCTGGTGTGAATATCTGAACTGGCTTCTGCGTGGTTGGCAGCGTATGTAGTGCCGGATTCGCCGCTGGCGTGGAAGTTGAGATAGCAGAGCGTATCTCAGGCGAAGAGATTGCCGTCGGCTTGAGGCGCCCTGGACTGATTATCAGCGATACGCTGAGCGTAATAAGCAGTAGTGCAAGAATGCTGGATGCTGGAAGCACATACCGGTTCCAGGGAGACGGCAGCCGGTCGGTATATCTGCGAAGCGCACGCCAGCCGCGCAGACCGTTTGCACGCATTCGCTGCCACAGCGCAGCATAGCGACTGACGCTGCCGGAATTACTGTGCTGTGTGTCCGGCGCTTTCTGTGTCAGCGCGCCGGAGGGCATGGGATGCTGCACTGCCTGCATATCTGATTGACGTGTAGTTGGTATCAGACTCTGCACATTCCCGGTGCCATAATAATACTCTTGCGCCCGCGCGACGGAAAGCGTGTCAGCGTCAGCAGGATAGATGAACATACGCTCCGGGTCGGCTGTGTACTGCCTGACACGAATCTTTGCCAGTGAGGCGCGCATATCCGCAGCACTCGCTGGACGCTCGTCGGGGTTGAGCGCAAGCGCCTGTATCAGGAGGGCGCTCATCTCTTTGGGGACGACTGCGTTCAGCAGATCAGGCGCAATCAGCGGGTCGGGCAGGCGACGCAACACCGCTGTCGCGCGGGTCAGCGCATCCGGTGGCTGGACGCCGGTCAGAAGATGGTACAGAGTTGCTGCCAGGCTGTAGAGATCGCTGCGCGTCTCCGTGCCAGCGCCGTTGATCTGTTCCAGGGGCGCATAGTGCGGCGTATACCCGAAGACGCTCTCATTGGTGCGATGAATGCTTTGACTTCCCGCGCCGCCCTTTGCCAGCCCAAAGTCGAGCAACACAATATCATCATCGACGGTCAGTTTCAGGTTCTGGGGCTTAATGTCGCGGTGGAGAACTGGCGGATTCTGGTGGTGAAGATATTCGAGCGCATCCAGAAGCTGATCGGCCCACTTGAGAACACGTTGCAGGTTGAACGGACGGCCCTGCTGAACCAGCAAGCCTCCCAGATCGTCCCCACCAATGAACTCCATGACCAGGTACTGATAGGCGCCATCGACGAAGTGGTCGATGATTCGTGGCAGCACCGGATGCCGCAGTTGGGCAAGCAGGCGTGCTTCGCGCTCTAGCAGGTTAACCGTCTGTTCTACGGGAATGATAGTCTGCTTAAGCGCAACACGGTTTCCGAGGCGCAGATCGATGGCCTCATACACTGCTCCTGTGCCGCCTTTACCAATGATACGAACGATCCGATAGCGATCTTGCAAAACTGTTTCAGGCGCAGGCATAGACGTGTCGGGTTCAACAGCACTCACATCTTATAATACCGTTCTACTGAAAGTGGAAGAAACGGCAAGACCATATGCGACGTACTGACATCACGAAACACAATCTGATGGAAGGTCGTAGAGACGGGGTGTGCCCCGTCTCATACCTTTCCAGGTACCTGACGTGCCCTGGTTGAACACAGGGTGAACTGCTATTTGATCTTCATCGAGTCGACAATCGCCGCCAGTGTATCAGCGTAGCGACTGAAATCGGCTGACGGCGCCTGAACCGATACCAGATAACTCAAGCCAGTGCGTGGACTGGTTACTGCGATGACAATCCCGCTGAACGTCACGCCGTTCTGATCGGTATACCGATAGCGTGCTGATGGTCCGACCTCGCCGCCAAGCCGCAGTGGATCGCCAGGCGTTTGCTGGAAGTTCTGCTGGGTCTGGAGCGAATCCAGGAAGAACTCCAGCAATCGCCGGTTGGCTTCGTCAATTGGCAGACCAGTCTGATAGACATCGACGCTGACGAAGACGTTGCCGTTTGCCACCGGATCATAGAAGTAGATATGGTCGTTGCCGGTGTCGAGCGTTGCCCAGTTTGTGGGATATTCGATTGAGAAGCCGAGTTGCGAATTGTTGTACAACTGATACCCGGCTTGAGTTCCAGGCGACGTCTGTACTGGTGGCGGCACGCTGACGCCAGAACTGGCAGAGCTGACGTTAATATCCGCATACTGGTAACTGAAGCGCCCGGCAATATCGCGCACCAGAAAACCGGCAACATATGCGCCAGCCGGTAACGGAATGCGCTGCACAGCGAGCGGTTGGTTGCCGATCGTCAGGGTGTCGCCTTCGACAAATCCCGGTTCCAGACGATCACCCTTCACCGTATATGTGCGGATCACTGCGGTAAACGTATCACCCGGCGTCGGCACGATCTCGAACGGCTGCGCTTCCTGTTTCTGATTCCTTGGAAATCCGTAAATGGTGATTAACTCCGGCACTCCGCTTTCAACGGTAAACACCAGCGCTGCGGCGATCCGCTCCTTCGTGCGTTGAACGGTATAGATCCCTTCAACGCCATAGAGCGCAGTGCCATACTTTGCTGGTCCCAACAGCACCGGGATAGTTTCCCGTCCATTGGTCAATCCCCACTGTGCACCGCTGTAGTTGACCCTGAGACGTGTGCTGCCACCCGTCCAGGGGGGAATACTGCTGCCTGGCACACTTCCCGGCGGGTACATGAAGTCGATGCTGGTCAACAATACACCGCTCCGATCATTGTTGGGGATGCCTGCGAAGAAGAACACGTAGGCAATGTTGTCGCCAGTCACAACTCCCTCAACGGTGATCGGGTTGTCAATGTTGACAGTCGTGTTCGACACAGAGAGAGAACTGATCTCGGCAGCGCTTCGCAGACCAGTGTTGGCAGTGTGGAATGCATTCAGGAAATCGCCCCACGACGTCTGTTGTGGCAATGGCGATCCCTGCCCGTAGATTGGCGGATAGAGGTGGGGATACTGTGGGAAGAAGATTGACAATCCGGTCGAGTTGGCGTGAAATCCGCCGTTCCACTCGGCGATCCGCGCCTGATCGATTGCCTCGAACAACGCGCGCGCCGGATTCGCCACTGCTGGACGCGCTCCGCGATCAACAACCAGACGGGCGAAATGCCCTAGATCGACAGCGCTGAACTCTTCGGGTGACGGCTGACTGTACACATCGACGAATGATCGCGCCTCGGCAATCGCAGAATATGACTCGCCAAGCCCCTTCAGCATCGCGTCCGAGAGAGCGTTCAACTTCTGACGCAGGTCGTTGGCGCGGGTCAGGTCGAACGCCGAGAGCGTCACGGTCGGATCGTCGCGCTTCTCATAGAACTCACGGTAGGATTCTACGATTCCTTTGCCAAACGTCGCCGCGTCCTGCTGCGGATTTTCGACCAGACGGCGCAGCAGAAGGTCCCATGCCCAGCCGGTGTTGGGTTCGAGTTCGGCGGATGCCACAAACACATCGGCATACGGAGCAACAACCAGCGCAACATCGATCTGCGCCATCAGGCAGGCATCAAAGCCGATCAGGTCGATCCGCCGACCCGTCTGCTGCTGGATGGTGCGCAACGCCGCGTCGAGTTCCGGCATGTTGATCCCATCCTTGCCGTCGGTGTCGTCGAACGCAATCCCTGCCCACGATGCGCCATGATCCCACAGAATGAGCGCATAGCGCTCGGCGGGATAAGTTTGCATCCCCCAGACTGCAAAGTCGACCAGGGTCTGCGGATCACCCATATTCAACTCACCCAGGTCCGCCAGTTCACGGGAGCGAATATTGTTCGGGTTGTCGTCGCGCTCGACCAGGAAACGTTTGGTTGTCTCCCAGTTGCCGTTGGATGTATCGTCCCAGGGGGCAGCTGCGCCGATGCGGTCGAACTGCACAACGATATTGACCTGATCGGTCGAGCCGACGAGTTCCATTTCGTTGAAATCAATGACGGCATCTTTCTCCAGATTGTTGTCACCGTCCAGGTAGACAAGCACTGTCCAGGCAGCTCTGTCGCCGGTTGGCTGTGCAACTGGAGTCGTTGGCAGCGGCACGGCGGTGCTTCCACCTGTGTTTTGCGGGGTGGGCGAAGATGGAACGCTGGTCGTCGCACCGCTCTGCGGCGTTATGTTCCGGATCAACCCATCGATTCCGCGCGTCACAACGACGGCGCTGCCGATGCACGCCACTCCCAGCACAACGACAATGAGCGCTACTGGAATGAGCCATCGTAGCATGCCTCCTTTGCGCGCAGGCGGCGCTGCCGATGGAGGTTGCGCGGTGGATGGCTGGTACGATGATGGTGTGGGTGGAATCTGAAACCCCTGCGGTTGCGCGGGGGGTGGCTGGTACGGCGGTGGTGCAGGCGGCGTCTGGGAAGGGGGTGGTGCGGGTGGCGGTTGCAAGGGAGGCAACCGAAATCCCTGCCCCGGTTGCGGTGGTGTTACCGGAGCGGTTGGCAGAGCAGAAATGGCGCCGGGTGACGCGACAAGCGTTGCATCGACCGCGGGTTGCGGGTGCTCAAAGCGAAAGGTCTCATCGCCGATCTCGATCAGGTCGCCACTGCGGAGTCGGTGCGGTGCAGTGATGCGTTGACCATTGACCAATGTGCCGTTTGCGCTCCCCAGATCGTAGAGAATGAAATGTTCTCCTTCGCGGCGGATCTCGGCGTGGCGACGCGATGCGCGTGCACTGGCAACGACAATCGCGTTGTCTGGGTGGCGCCCAAGTGAACATGGGGCGTCGGTAAGCGGAAACTGCTTCCCAGCTTGCGCGCCGCTAACCGCAACAAGATACGCTGGCATGACTCCTCCGTTTTTGTGATGTTGCCAACATAGCTTTGTTTCGATTGTCTCATACGCACAACGATCTGTCGAGGTTGCGCAGTGCGATCTCGCGCTGCCCCACACTAACAAGAACGCTGGCGGAGAGCAATTCGTGATGGCGAGGACGAAAGACAATGCGAGAACGAATGATGGTCGCGACACGCAGCGCACAGGTGAATGGCGAGGCTCATGCGTCAATGGTGATGACCGCCTGTTCCACGCGATCACACGGCAGGTCGAGGCGATGGATCAGATTGGCGAAATGCTCCGGATCGCCAGTTGTGGCGCAGGTTATTATGCCTGAAAGGGGGTTCACATCTCGCATCAGACTGCGCTCCTTCACGATCTGCACCACACGCTGCGCCACCGCAGGCGCCGCATCAAGGATCAGCGTATCATCGCCAGCAATCGCACGCAGTTGCGGCAAAAGCAGGGGATAGTGCGTGCAGCCGAGAACGATGGTATCGGCACCAGCCTCGAGCAGTGGTGTAACATAGCTGCGGAGCAACGCTCTCGTTTCCGGCGTGTCAAGTGCGCCTTTCTCGATCTGTTCTACAAGACCGGGACATGCCTGCTCGATGACACGCACCCCCTCTGCCCAACGACTGATCACATCGCGCAGCAGGTCGCCTGCCAGGGTCGCTGGCGTTGCCAGGACACCGACGACACCGCTGCGGGTACGGGATGCAGCTGGCTTCACCGGCGGCACCATTCCCACAAAAGGGGTCTCCGGGAAGCGGCAGCGCAGATCGGCGAGCGCCGCTGCGCTGGCAGTGTTGCAGGCGATCACCACGAGTTTTGCGCCGCGCGCGATGAGCCATGCCGCGCACGCGGCAGCAATTGCGCGCAGTTCATCGGGCGAACGCGATCCGTATGGGCAGCGCGCCTGATCCGCAAGATAGATCAGGTCTTCAGCTGGCAGGAGACGACGCACCTCTCGCAGGACGGTCATTCCGCCAATACCGCTGTCGAACAGTCCGATAGGTCGCGCACCCTGATCTGACATTCCTGCTCTCTACCACAGACGATGCCGACATCTGGAGCTTCCCAATCCAGATGCGCTGCTCCTGGCTCTGCTCGTCGGAAACACGCCCCCCGCACCTGCGCCGACCTTTGCCAAAATGATATCGTAAATCCGGTATATGCCTCTTGTCGTCGGGCTAAAGCCCTTGGCTATGGAATACGAAGCCCGCATACGCGGGCTAGAGCGGAATAATTGTTCAAAGACCATAACTTCGGCGAGTACTTCCGGTCACTCCACGCCTGCGCTGACTCGTGCCGGGAGAAGCCAGGGCGCCTGTAGTATTCTCTCGGGTATCCCCTTCAGAATCGGATGCCTTCCTCCCGTAACCGCGCAAACACAGTCGGGTCATAGCGCAGGATCGGCTGGCGCGCGGCACGCACCTCGTCAAGCCGGCGCACTGGCGTTGTGGTCGGCGCGCGCTTCAGAATCTCCGGGTCGCGCGCCGCTTCCTCCGCAATCGCCAGCAGCGCATCACAGAATGCGTCCAGTGTGCGCTTCGACTCAGTTTCGGTTGGTTCGATCATCAATGCTTCAGGCACGATCAGTGGGAAATAGACGGTCGGCGGATGGAACCCGTAGTCGATCAACCGCTTGGCGATATCGAACGTGCGCACCTCTGGCGCGGCAGCCAGTTTCCCTTGCAGCACCGTTTCGTGCATACAGGTGCGATCAATTGCAGCCGGGTAAACATGCTTCAGGCGCGCCTGCACATAGTTCGCATTCAGCACTGCCGTTTCGCTCACCCTGCGCAGACCGGCTGCGCCAATCGAGCGAATGTACGTCCATGCCCGCACAAGCATGCCGAAATTGCCGTGAAATGTTTTCACCCGCCCAATTGTCTTTTCTGGTGCGAATAGTTCATATGCGCCCTCTGGGAGCGCCGGTGCACCGGCAGGACGCAGACTGACGCCGCGTTCGGTTAGCGGCAATGGTTCACCCTCGCGCGGGACACGGCGCACACGCGGCGTCGGCAGGAATGGTGCCAGCGCTGCAGTGCATCCCACTGCTCCTGATCCGGGACCGCCGCCGCCGTGCGGGGTTGTAAACGTTTTATGCAGGTTATAGTGCATGAAGTCGAACCCCAACTCACCCGGCTTTACGATACCGAGAATAGCGTTGAAGTTCGCACCATCACCGTATAACAGCCCGCCTGCCTCGTGGACCAGACGCGCAACTTCGGTAACGTGCTCCTCGAACAACCCCAGGGTATTCGGGTTCGTCAGCATCAGCGCAGCGGTGCGCGGCGACAGTTTGCGCCGCAGGTCTTCGAGATCGACATTCCCGCGCGCATCACTCTTCACCTCCACAACGCGATACCCTGCTATCGCCGCAGTCGCCGGATTCGTGCCGTGCGCCGAGTCGGGAACCAGCACCTCGACTCGCTCATGATCGCCGCGATCACGGTGGTATGCACGGAACACCAAAATACCGGTCAACTCACCCTGCGCCCCGGCTGCCGGTTGCAGAGAAACCGCATCAAAGCCAGAGATCTCACCCAGGTACGCCTGCAGTTCATACATTAACTGCAACGCACCCTGCGATAGTTCATCGCCCTGGAGTGGATGCGCGGCGGCAAAACCGGGCAGGCGCGCAGCCTCCTCGTGGAACTTGCTATTGTACTTCATCGTACACGATCCCAGGCTGACCATGGTCGTGTCAATGGCAAAATTGCGCTGACTGATGCGCGTGTAATGCCGGATAACTTCAGGCTCGGTCAACTCCGGCAGACCAGCGAGATCGTCGGCGCGCAGCAGATCGGCGGGCAATTCGCTCTGCGGCACATCGATTTGCGGCAGATTGACACCAATTTTGCCGGGTCCTGACAATTCAAAGATCGGCGGTTCGTGGTTATGCATCGCTACGTCTCCTCAAGAACGCACAAGTCTCAGCAGAATAGTTCTGTTTCGGCGGACGTCGTCAAAGGCGCCGTACCGGGCATATTCGACAATTCGCCGCAGCGCCAGGAGTAACCGATATGGACGCATCGCCGGTTCACGCACCTGTTCGTAGGCGCGTTGGGTTTCGCTATCATACCCGTTGCCGTACCCGACGCGCAGACTAAAGTAGCACTCTCCTTCGCAGGCCTCTAGAAAGGTAACATGCTCCCATGCCGGGCACCAACCAAGGGCGTGTTCCCATCCCAACACCCCGCCAAGAGTCCAGCGCCCATCGCGGTGCACCACTAGCAGCGTCTCCGGCGATAATCCGCCATTCAACAGTACTGCCTGACGGCCAGGCGGCAAAAACTGCTGCAACACCCCGCGCACTTCGGCAGCTTCTTCTTCACTCAACGCTTCCAGGGCAATTGCCTGAGCAAGATCGTGATCGAGTCGCGCCTGAATATACTGGCGTTCGTCATTGGCAGCGCACGGATCATCGCCAATCAGCGCACCATAACGCCCGCCTGCAACGCGATGAATGCGATAGATAACCTGCCCCAACCGCATCCCAATCTGATAGAGCGACTCGTCGGGAATCTGCGGCAACTTCTGTGCCAGTGGCTCGCCGTTGATCCCGATGAAGAGCGCCCAGGGCGCCTCTGACGATGCATCGGCAACATCCAGGTGCCGGATCTGTGGAATCGGCAGGTCAATTTCGCCGCGCAACCGGCTCAATGCCACCTCAGCAGTTGTCAGTGCATCGGTGCTGGAAAATCGTTGCGCCACGCTCCGCTGACCATCAGCGAGCGCCAGCATCCAGCGATCACCCCCTATGGAGACCAGTTCACGAATGCGAGTGCCCAGCGCCGCCTCAATCAGTTCGGGTTGCAGGTCCATCGTCAACCTCAATCCGGTGATGTGCGCCCGGCGCCGCTCATGCAGCCGACCGCAGCGCGGTCACCAGCGCATCAATATCGGCACGTGTATTCATCTCAGTCACGCAGAGCAGCATTGCGTTGCCAAGGTGCGGGTAATCGCTGGCAAGATCGTAGCCGCCGATAATCCCCTGGTCTCGCAACGCCGCGTTGATCTCGATAACCGGGCGTGGTGTCTTAACGACGAACTCCTTGAAGAACGGACCCCGATCAAGCACCTGATACCCCGGCAATTGCGCGATCTGCGCAGCGGCATAGTGCGCCCGGTGATAGCACAGCTCCGCCACACGTCGCAACCCCTGTCGTCCAAGCAGGCTAAGGTACACCGCAGCCGCCAGCGCCATCAACCCCTGATTGGTGCAGATGTTGCTGGTCGCACGCTCACGTCGGATATCCTGCTCCCGTGCACGCAATGTCAGCACATATGCCAGGCGATTCTCAAGATCGCGGGTCACGCCCACTAGACGACCGGCAATTTTGTGAACGTACTGCTGACGGCAGGTAAAGATACCCAGGTAGGGTCCGCCAAACGACAGACCGACGCCTAATGGTTGCCCCTCGGCAGTTGCAATATCAGCGCCTGCCTCGCCCGGCGTCTGGAACAGACCAAGGGCAATCGGGTCGAAGTGCGCAACCATTAATGCACCAGCTGCGTGCGCTGCAGCAGTCAGCGGTCGCAGATCATGCAGCACGCCAAAGAAATCGGGACTCTGCACCATCAGTGCTGCCGTGGTATGATCCACCAGCGATGCGACATCCGCAAGTGACGCCTCTGGATCTTCATCACCGACAATCTCGACATCGACACCCTGCAACAGCGTGCGCATGACCGCGCGGTACTGTGGGTTCATCCCTGGCGCAACGACGATTTTCCGCCGCCCGCGTACAACGTTGATCGCCATAATCGCCGCTTCTGCCAGTGCCGTACCGCCATCGTAGTGCGATGCGTTCGCCACATCCATGCCGGTCAGCGCACAGATCAGGCTCTGATACTCGAAAATTGCCTGTAACGTGCCCTGGCTGACCTCTGGCTGATAGGGGGTATATGCCGTGTAGAACTCGCCGCGTCGCAGGATCTGATCGATCGCGGCTGGCACGAAATGGTTGTATGCGCCTGCGCCAAGGAATATCAGATGACTGCCTGCGTGTGCATTCAGCTGTTCCAGCCGACTCAACTCCCGACGCAGTTCTGGCTCGGAGAGCGGTTCTGGTAATCGGAGCGGCGGAAAACGATGCTCTGCTGGCACTGCCTCAAAGAGATCCTCGAGACGTTCGATGCCGATCGTCTTCATCATCTCGATACGATCTGCGTCTGTAATCGGAATATAGTGTGTCATTTGCAACTCCATCCTGTTTCTGGTTGCTCGTTCCCGGTTCCTGATCCCCGGTTCTCAACTCTTAATTCTCAGTTCTTGGTTCTCAGTTCTTAGTTCTCAGTTCTCAATGCTTGATCGTATCCACATATGCCGCATACGCATCTGCGCTCATCAACGCACCAACGCCAGGAGCGACCCTGATCTTCACGATCCACCCCTCACCGTATGGGTCTTTGTTGATCAACTCAGGGTTGTTCACCAGCGCCTCATTCACAGCAATAATCTCACCGGCAACCGGCAGATACAGATCGGACGCTGCTTTGACCGATTCGACAGCGCCAAATACGCCATTCGCCTCGAAACGCGCACCGACTTCCGGCAGGTCGACATACACCACATCACCAAGGGCATCCTGCGCATAATCCGTAATCCCGACTGTCGCCTCGTCTCCTTCAATCCGGATCCATTCATGCGTCTTACTGTACTGTAGTTCGGTTGGCGTCTTGAAAGCCATAAGAATCCTCCTGTAGACAGAGCGATACAAAATATCAAGCGTTCAGTTCTTCTTATAGCGCGGACGGTAAAACGGCATTTTGACCGCGCGGGCGCGCACCGGTCGGTCGCGCACCACGACATCAAACTCGCTTCCTTCGGTTGAGAACGCGACTGGCACATACCCCATGCCAAGATTTTTTCCCAGCGTCGGTGAGGGCATGCCGCTTGTTACCCTGCCAATCGGAGCGCCTTCGAGATCACGGATTTCATATTCACTGCGGGCAATGCCGCGCCCTACCATCTCAAAGCCGGTGAGACGCCGTGCGACTCCTTCCTGCTTGATGCGCTGCAGCGCCTGACGCCCGATAAAATCGCCTTTGTCGAGTTTCACCACCCATCCGAGCCGTGCTTCGTATGGATTGATCTCCTCCGTAATCTCATGACCATAGAGCGCCAGACAGGCCTCGAAACGTAGACTGTCGCGCGCTCCCAAACCACACGGCTTCAACCCGATAGTGCGCCCGGCATCGAGCAGTTCGTCCCATACTCGCATGACATCTTCGGCGGCAACGAAAATTTCAAACCCATCTTCGCCAGTATAACCAGTGCGTGCTACAATCGCAGGCGTGTGCACAACGCGCCCCTGCATGACACCATGGAATGGCAATGCTGCCAGATCTGCGTCGGCGACCTGCGCCAGCAGCGCCTCAGCCAGCGGACCCTGGAGCGCCAGCATGCCGGTCTGGTCTGAAACATCAGACACTGTAACGTTGAAGCCCTTTGCGCATTCGTGCATCCATGCTACATCTTTTTTGGTGTTAGCAGCATTGACGACGATCAGGTAATAATCGTTGAGATTGTAGATGAACGTATCATCGATAATCCCACCGTCGGGGCGACACATCAGCGCATAATTTGCCCGACCGGGCAAGATAGCGGAGACATCATACGTTACCAGATACTGCAGGAACGGCAGCGCGTCCGGTCCGTGCACTTCCACCTCGCCCATATGGCTGATATCAAACAGACCAGCTGCTTCGCGCACTGCACGATGTTCCTCAATGATTCCGCTGTACTGAACCGGCATCTCCCAGCCGCCAAATGCTACCATCCGCGCTCCCAGCGCCAGATGACGTTCGTACAGCGGTGTGCGGCGCAACCCAACTGTCTCACTCATCAGGTGGCCTCCTCGTCAAATAAAAAGAGACAGGGTCAGACTTCGCGCCTGACCTCTGTCCGCTGACCTGAGAGATGCCCCGCATGACGGGTTGCTCCGTCGGCGCCCGTGTGAACGAGCTCTCCAGAGGGTCGTCAGGGCGCAGTCCTTTAGCCTGAGAGATTCACGCAGGGTTCGGCAACCCTGGCTTGCTCCTTCGGCGACCGCTTGCGCGGTTCTCTCCCACGCCCGTCATCCGCTGCTATAGAATTTTCTTTTTTTCAGTATACCACACCCGCTGGTAAGTGTTCACATTTCTCCTGGGAGCAAGGGCATCTTGCTCTTGTAGACGCAACAAGGGCGGGACGCCCTCGCTTCAAAGCGGATGTGTTCCCCCGGCTGTGAACAGTTACACCCACTCCTTTGCAGGCGTGCTGGCATTAGAGGAAGTAAATGACTACAACTACTAGCATGACCATAACTGCAATCGCCGACGCCACCACTGACGTGAGCGATGTGCGGGAAGGGCGGGGATAGCGCAGGGGAACGCCCAGATATGCGGCATACGCCCGTACTGCTGCCTGTCGATGCGCGCGCGGCACATACTCCCATTGTTCCTGTTCAATCGCCTGAAGATAGTCCCATCGCACGCGACAGACCTGCTCCGCCTGGTAGAGCGATACCCCTCGCTGGCGGCGCTCCTCACGCAGTGTCGCGCCGAGTCTGGGACGTGGCGGCGTCACAGATGCCGTTGCCGCATTCGAAGATGCCCGCGCTGGCGTTGCCGCCAGTGCAGGCGAAGGCGTGCCTGCGTGTGTGGTAGAACGTAATTGTGAACGTTGTGCCGACCTTCGTAGTGCCGCCTCGATACGTGCGTGCAACTGCGCAATCCGGTATGGTTTGACAATATAGTCATCTGCCCCTGCATTCAAACCAGTCATCAGGTCGACGTCAGCATCCTTGGCTGTCAGAAGAATGATCGGTGCACTAGAACATGTGCGGATCTGGCGGCAGACATCCCAACCGCTCATACGCGGCATCATAACGTCGAGCAGCACCAGGTCGGGCTGAACGACGGCAAGGTGCTGGAGCGCCTGAAAACCGTCCTGGAGACACACGGTGCGATATCCCAGGCTGCGAAGCTGGTGGCTGATCAGGCTGCTGATCGCAGTATCGTCATCGACGATCATGATCGTAGCGCTTTTGTTCTCCATGGTTGACTCTATCGCTCAACGGCTGTGTCGTTAGATGGTCTAGTTTGTGCAACGCCAATTCGCGTATAGCAGGTTCTTCCGCACGACTGGCCAGCGTACTGAGCGCCAACCAGGCATCGGTCGCATTGCAGACTCCCAGACTGGCTATGCATGCCGATCGCACTATCATCGGTGCAGTTGCATCAAGCGCCACCCTGACCAGTGTCGAAACATGCTCGTGTGCATCCAGTCGGCTTGCTGCTGCCGCGCGGATAGTCGGGTCCTCGCCGGGATCGTCGGCCAGCGCTGCCAACTCGGACGACGATCCGGCGGACAGATAGTTCAACGCTGCCAGACGCAATGGCGCAGGACAGAGTCGGTCGCACGCCAGGCGTTCCGCTTCGATGCCGATCTGTGCCGTCTCTGCCAGTAAGCAGAATGCGCGCATTTGCAGTATGATTGAGCGATGTGACAGATAGGGACGCAGCAGGCGAACTGCGTCCTGATCGCCGAGTCGTACCAGCGCCTCGATAGCGCTCAACTTTGTTGCGGCGCCAGTCTGCGGACTCAGCGCAATGCGCACGAGCACCGGAGTAATGATGGAATCACCACAGGCGGCAAGCGCTTCGATAGCTGCTTGCGCCACTTCTGTGCGCTCATCGTAGATGTAGCGCAGGAAAATGGGAAGCGCAGCCGCGTCCCTGCAGCGACCAAGCGCCCGCAGGATGCCGATGAGCAGTGGTGCTGGCGGAGGATCAGCACGCACCAGATCGCGGAGGATCACGCATGTTGTGGGGGTAAGCGAAACCGGCAGACTCGCCGCTGCTTTGCCGCGCAGTTCAGGATCAAGATGCTCATCGCCAATCAGTTGTACAAGCGCTTCTTCACATGCCGCGTCGGTCACTCCTTCAAGTGCTGCCAGCGCCCGTTCGCGCAACATGGGGGAAAGATCGGCATCACTTGCAAGTCGCACCAGGAACGACACGGAAGCCCAGGCGTCGTAACGCGCCAGTGCATCGATGATCAGTTCACGTCCATATGCATCGATGTCATGCTGAGTCCAGGCATCGCGTAAGAGCGCCAGTCCGTCAGCACGCTGTGCCAGTCGATCAACGATATGCCAGCGTACATTTGGGTCAATGCTAGCATCAGCGAACACCTTCAGCAGATCGTGAGAACTGCCGGACGTGTCGAGCGACGCAGCCAGCGCTGCGGCGACTGCCGGTGCAGCCGGATGACGTAGCGCGATCAGGATCGCCTCATGCGCCCGATGACCGCTGCAAACGGTCAGCGCTTCAATCGCAGCGCACCGCACCAGATTCGCCTCATTTGCCAGAAACTGCGCCAGTGTCGTCGGTTGCTCCGCAACGGTTGGCGCACATGCTAGAGCGTAGTGCAGGCGGGTGATCATTGGCGGCGGAATGAGTGCTCGTTCCAGGCAAACCCCAACCGGCAGGTCGAGCGCATCGGGCGGGACAACGCTCTGCAAGCGCTCAATCGCGCTCCTGCCTGCCAGCGGCGCTAGCGCCGACACTGCCTCATCGCCGCCGATTGCCCCCAGGGTTCTGATAATCGTCAGCGTCAATGACACGTCGGCGCGTGCGGTGTTGAGCAGACGAACGAGAATCGGACACCCACGCTGAGCTGCCGTGCGACAAGCAGGGGTTGCCAGCGCCTGGCACACGCCGATGAGCACTAGTGGAGGTGTTGCGGGATCCAGCATAAGGCGGAAAAAATGTGGCACCATCGCCGGAAACGCTGCCGCGCGCGCGGCGGCGGCGCGCACCTGCGGATCGCGGATGATTGCCAGCACACGCGGAAGATTAACGGAACGTCGCCCCAGCGCCGCCGCCGCGCGCAGTTGCGCCGCCAGTGGCAATGACCCGTCAATAGCGCACCGCTGCAAAACCGGCGCGACGTCCCACCTCGCTTCGATGCTGAGGCGCATAACTGCCTCAAAGCGCACATCATCCGGAGCGCCAACATTTAATGCCAGCCGCACCAGCGTTGCAATCGCCTCGCGTCCCAAACAGGCGCCGATTCGAGCCAGCGCACCCCGTCGTACTGTCTTATCCTCATCGGTGCACACTGCTGCAATCTGTGTCCAGGGCGGCGACTCCTGCTGTACGACCAGGTCAAGCGCTGCAAGGCGAATGGCTGGCGCGAGCGCTGTGTTGGTCAGCAACGCGCATCCCAACCGCTCACATCGCATGGCACCAGCGGAATTGGCAAACCCCGCCAGCGAAGCACACACCTCAGACACTTCCAGCGTCTGTAGTCCGGTGCCGCCACGCAGCGCCTCGACATAGATCCAGCGGAGACGGGATGCGGGTGTTGCAGGAGGGTCATCGAGCGGATCCGTTGCTGAGAGCCGTTCCACCAACCAGTCTGCGGCAGTCCATGCCAGTGTTGCGGGGGTCGCCTCGTCGAATGCCAGACGGCTCAGGCGCGGCACTGCCAGGTCGAGCGGCAGCGCACGAAACAAACGCTGTAACATACGTACCGGTAATCGTTTGCGCTGCGCGATTCGATCAAGCGCAGCATCGAGTGCAGGGAGACAGTCGAGAAGCGCTTGAAGAACCGGACCGGTTGCAATATCGCCTGCGCAACCTTCCGCCAGCGCTGTTCCAACCCGGACAGGCCAGAGCATACCGCCATCATTCACCGCTCTGAGGCAGCGCGCAAGCGTCAGCAGATGATCGGGATTAATCGTTGCCTGCTGCCATAACCATCGGAATAGTGGAAGCGGATCATCAGCCTGAACCGCCAGTCGAACTGCGACTGCATCGCGATCCGGCGCGGGAAGGTTGTCGAGCATCTCCCAGCGACCTGTTAGCCCGATGTTGTGCGCAATACTAACGAGATCATCGTCGTGGTGCGGCGCCACAGTCGTGGTACGTCGGGGTTTCAACCAGCGTAGCAGATCAATCGTGATCATGGAAACACTGTTTGGTGCTATCGTTTTCTGATCTGGTTATATGCTATTCTGACGATTACGAGAAGCCACAGAACATTACATTCAGTTCACGGATAAGGTCTTCGACACCTTAACTGGAATGTCATCAATCTGGCGACGTACTGGTTCAATCACCGTGCTATACTTGGTCAGGCGGAAGAGCGACTCTGCTGGTTTCATGTGTCTATCATCGTACATTGCGGCGCATGCCTGAAAGGGTATCCGCTATGCTTGAACCCAATCAGATTTTGCAGGGACGGTACAAGATCATCGAGTCTATTGGACGCGGCGGGATGGGCGCCGTGTACAAAGCGATAGACACTCGTCTGCACGCCGTCGTTGCGCTCAAGCAAACGCTCGTATCGGGCGAGGCGCCACGGCGAGCGTTCGAACGCGAAGCGCAGTTGCTTGCCGGGTTGCGGCATCCAGCATTACCCAAAGTGAGCGATCACTTTGTCGAGGAAGATGGTCAATTTCTAGTGATGGAATTCATCTCCGGCGATGATCTGGGGACGCTCCTGAGCAAGCGCGAGGGTCCTTTTCCGGTTGCCGATGTACTCCGCTGGGCAGATGTGCTGCTCGATGCACTGGAATATCTCCACGGGCATACGCCGCCAATCATTCACCGCGACATTAAACCGCAGAATCTGAAGCTCACCGACCGCGGCGAGATTATCCTGCTTGACTTTGGGCTGGCAAAGGGTGCCGCCGCAATGACCCGCATGGCGTCGACTGCCAGCGTCTTCGGGTATACGCTGCACTATGCGTCGCTTGAACAGATCAAGGGAACTGGAACTGATCCACGCAGCGATCTCTATTCGCTCGGCGCCACGCTGTACCATTTGCTGACCGGTGCGCTGCCGCCTGATGCCCTGACCCGCGCTGCAGCAATCATCAATGGCGAGCCGGATCCACTTGTTCCTGCCAATCTGCAGAATCCTGCCGTCAATCCGGCGGTTGCGGCAGTCCTGATGCGGGCAATGGCGCAACGCCCCGACCAGCGCTACCAGTCGGCGGCGCTGATGCGCACTGCGCTGCGCGATGCGGCGCGCAGTGGCGCGGCAGCTACGATGCTTCTCGAGGAACCGCCGCCAACTGTTGTGCGGGTTGCTGATGAGGTGCAGCGACAGGCGGCATATGTCGGCGCTGGCGCCGTTCCATCAGGCGCTGGCACACGCGCATTTACCAGCACCACCCAGAATCAGCCAGCTCTGGCAGCACCTGCGCCAGCTGCACGCCCTGGATGGTTGCTGCCCCTGGCAGGAGTGGGGGTGATCGTCGTGGCGCTAGCGGTGATCGGCGGATTCTTCGTGTTTGGAAGCAGCAGCTACCAACCTCCAACGCAGCTGACGCCGGGCGGAGCAGTAGGCGTGATTGGGACGCCGCCTACCATGACCCTCCTGCCAACCGCTGCGCCGCTTGATAACGAACAGTTGCTGCAAACCGCCGTTGTGCTGCAAACTGCGGAAGCCGAACGGCGCACGGCGGAGGTTGCCACTGCGCGCGCGATTGTCAATCAGGTCGATAGTGCCAATACGCAGACGGCGATTGCGCTGCAACCGTCACCAACAGCGCTGCCGCCTACCGATACACCCGCGCCGACCGAGACTCCGGCGCCGACCAATACGCCTGCACCCACGAATACGCCGCGTCCGACGAATACGCTGCGTCCGACCAATACACCGGGTCCCACCAATACGCCCGATCCGAATCTGCCAACGCAGACGCCGACGCAATTGCCAACCGGTCCAACGACTGCCCCTGCTGGTCCGACGGGTGTCGTGCTCGGCATTGGCGGGAGTGGCGATCTATTCCGTGGTACCGCCCGGCGCGGCACGATCAATCCGGCAGAGGGTGATGGCGGCTCCTGCATCCAGGGGCGCGTAGTCCAGGCGAATGGAGGTCTGTTCCAGAGTTTCTATGTGCAGGTGGATAACCGGGGACGAACGATCCCGGCGAAGCATTTCTACGATACCGGCAACTATCGGATCTGTGGGCTCGGCGAAGGAGAGTGGGGTGTTGCGGTGTATGCGGTCAACAATAAGCCGACAACCCCTGTTGAGCAGGCCGGTCATCAGGTACGGATCCGTTTGAGTGGACAGCCCGGCGAGATTTTCTATGTTGACTTCACAGCACGTCAGGACCTGGTGGTGCCAACCGAGGTTCCAACGTCGACGCCGGAGCCGCCGACGCCAACCCCGGAAGCCAGTCCCTACGATGGGACATGGCGCGGCACGAATTCCGGTACTACAACAACCGGTCCCTATCCACCAGGACGTTTCGAGATCGAGGTGCGCAACGGCGCTATCTACCGCATCTCGGTTGATGGTCCGTCGTGCCCGTTCGAGACGTACCCGAATTTCCCGAATGGCATCCGTATCAGCGGCAATGCATTTGCGATAAGTGGCAGCGTCTTCCATCCGATTACCGGTGGTAACCCGAACCATTTTGTCAGTGTCAGCGGTACGTTTGTATCGGTATCGCTGGCGAATGGTGTGCTAACAGCGCAACTCGACGGCGTACCATGCGCGAATGCGACCTGGAATGCACGCAAGTGACGTTGAACATCCGGCGGGATGCATATACTCTGGCTCGATGCCTTTCACGGCGGTTCGTACGCGGCTGTCTCACAGGGGTTTGCGTGTCATAGCCAGCATGTGGTGACGCTTCTGACGCTGTCGCCAGCTGGCGGATGGCGCTGGCGCATGCGGGGAGCGGCGATTACCTTCGCGCGTGAGGTGCATCGTCGCTCCCTGCCGCCTGTCGATCTTATTGTTGCCACCGATATGCTTGATGTGGCGACCTTCCTCGGACTGACGCGCGATCGGCTGGCGAACATTCCCGTTGCCCTCTACATGCACGAAAATCAGTTGACGTATCCCCTGCCGCCGGGTCGCACGCGCGATCTGGCGTTTCCCTGGATCAACTACACATCCGCCCTGGCAGTCGATGCGATCTTTTTCAACTCCGCCTTCCACCGCGACTCCTTCTTTGCTGCGTTGCCAGATTTGCCGGGGCGGTACCATGATTATCAGGAACTCGACCTGCTTGATGCACTCGCGGCGCGTGCGCGCGTTCTGCCGCCCGGAATTGATCTTGCCCGCCTGGATATGCCGGACGCATCGGAGCGATTATCGGTTCATCAAACACCGACGCTATTGTGGAACAGTCGCTGGGAGTACGATAAAGGACCCGAAACCTTCTTTGCGGCGCTGCGGGAGTTGAAGCGGCGCGCCATCGATTTCCGCGTTATCGTGCTTGGTGAGCATATCAATCCACGCCATCCGACATTTCTGGCAGCGCGCGACGAACTGGCGGATCATGTGCTGGCTTGGGGATACGCGCCCGATCTGGAAACTTATCGCCGGTTGATCCATCAGGCAGATATTGTTGTCAGCACTGCCATCCAGGAATTCTTCGGCATTGCAGTGGTGGAAGCAATCTATTGCGGGTGCGTGCCGCTGCTGCCAAACCGCCTGAGTTACCCAGAACTCATTCCTCCTCATCTCCACTCCACCTGTCTCTATGATGATGATGGACATCTGGCGGATCGTCTATGTGAGATGATCGCCATGCTGCCGGTACTGAAGCGCATCGACTTTCGCGCTATTGTCGCCAGGTATGACTGGTCGTATATGGCAACGCTCTATGATGCCGCATTTGCCGATGTCGTCACCACGCGCAGCTATGGTACAATATCTGGCACCAATCAGTGTCGGTAATGCCAGATGTTGGTTGAACGTTCGATGTACCAACGTTCCAACCTTCGACATTCCAACGTTCAACCTTATTTAAGGATTATCGATGCGTGTGAACATATTCGCCAGATCGTTCAGAAGGGCGGCTATACTTCGTCGCTCTGGCACCCCTGCGCTCATGGCTCTCATGGTCGCCCTGATAACGAGTGCGTGCGGCTTGCCCGCTCCGGTTACGTCGTCTGCACCGACTGCTGCTCCGCTGGCCACTGTCTCGCCAACCAGCGCGTTGACCGCTGCTCCTAATCCTGCACCGACTTTAGCGCCGACCAGTGCGCCAACGTCTGCGCCAACCGCTGTGCCGACCAGCGTGCCAACGTCTGCGCCGACTGCTGTGCCGACGGTTGTGACGCTCGATCCGATGACTGGCGCGCCAGCGCTGGCGCGTGGCGCTCTCCGGCAACGCCCGATTGTGGTGATGATCGACAATCATCCGAATTCGTATCCGCAGTCAGGTCTCGACAAGGCGGCAGTGGTGTTCGAGGCGCTGGCAGAGTTTGGATTGACCCGCTTTATGGCGGTTTATGCCCCGGGTATTACGCCGGAGGCTTCATCGATCGGACCGGTGCGCAGCGCACGGCTCTACTTTGTGCAGTGGGCAATGGAGTTTCGCGGTCTGTACGTGCATGCAGGCGGTGCGCCGCAGGCGCTGGAAACCCTGCAGAACACGATGAGCCTGGTGGATGTCGATGCGCTGTTCCGTGACAGGAGCGTCTACTTCACGCGCATCGCGCAACGTTCTGCGCCGCACAATCTGTACACCAACAGCGCTGCACTCGAACGGGCGTTGCGTGATCTTGCGCCGGAGCCGTTCGGCGATCCGGAGATCGGCTTTCTCTTCAAGCCGGACGCCCCACCCGATGCGCGCCCGCCTGCCCGACGGATTGAGTACTTTTTTATCTATCGGGAAGACCCGGCAGGATGGACGTATGACCCGGCGACCAACAGTTATCTGCGGTTGCGCCGCGGGCGCCCGGCAATCGATGCGGTGACCGGACAGCAACTGCGGGTGAAGAATGTGGTTGTGATGGAAGTTCCAGAGAAGCCCATCCCCGGCGATGACAAAGGACGGATCGAGCAAATGGTGATCGGCAGTGGCAAGGCGCGCGTCTTTATGGACGGCGTCGAGCGTGAGGTGACTTGGCAAAAGCGTGCGCCGGAGGATCGCCTGCTCTTCCTTGACGCTTCCGGGAATGAGATTGCCTTCAATGCCGGTCAGATCTGGATCGTGGCACTCCCATCGCTCGAAAATCTGACCATTTCGTAGCGCCCTACATCTCGCGCCGTCCCTCGAGCGCCGAACTTAGCGTCCCGGGGTCGGCCCACTCCAGATCGCCTCCAGTCGGCAATCCGCGTGCCAGGCGGGTCACGCGCACGCCGAGCGGCGCCAGGGCGCGTTGCAGGTGAAATGCGGTCGCTTCGCCTTCCAGGTTCGGGTTGGTGGCAATAATCACCTCCTCGACCGGCTCGGCGCGCACCCGGTCGAGAAGTTCATCAAAGTAGATATCTTCGCGGTTCATCCCTTCGAGTGGCGCAATGCGCCCATGCAGCACGTGATACAACCCGCGGTATACGCCAGTGCGTTCGATCGCCACCACATCGAGCGGTTCTTCAACCACGCAAATAACGCGCTGGTCGCGCGCAGAGTTAGCGCAAATGGCGCACAGATCATGCTGGGTGATGAAATAGCAGCGCGAACACAGTTGCACCTGTTCCTTCAACGCTATCAGGGCATGCGCCAGAGTGCGCGGCAGGTCGTCGGGCGCACGCAGCAGGAAGAAGGTCAGGCGCGCTGCTGTTTTGGGACCCACGCCGGGCAACCGGTTGAGTTCCTCGATCAGACGAATGACCGGCGCGGGCAGGATCTGGATGTCGTGCGTCTGGTGCATACGGACAGGTGTGCGCTTCCGGGCAACGCTCTAGAAACCTGGCAACTTCATGCCGCTGGCCAGCGGTCCGAGACGCTGTTCTGCCAGTTCCTGCGCTTTTTTGCTGGCATCGGAGATGGCGGCAACGATCAGATCCTGCAACGTTTCAATATCGTCGGGATCAACCACTTCTGGCGCGATTTTGATCGATTTGACCTCGCGATGACCATTCATGGTGACGGTCACATAACTGCCTGCTGTTCCTTCCACTGTCGTATTTGCCAGTTCCTCCTGGATGCGCATCATCTCCTTCTGCATCTGGCGAGCCATTTGTTCCAGTTGTCGCGGGTTCATGCAGGTGCTCCTTGATTGATTATGAATTCAGATCTTCCACAGCGATAATGTCAGCATCGAAAATGTTGAGCGCTGCTCGAACGAGCGGATCTTTGCGCATTGCGCGGATCTGCTCGCGCAGGGCGCTGGGGTTCTCGCGCCGCTGCGCTCTAACAACGCAGCGAATGGAAAACGTCGCACCCATGTGCTTGCTGATCACCTGCTCGACGATCTGGCGTACTGCCGGACTCTCCAGCCTGGCGACAAACCACTCACTCAGCACTTCCAGGATCAGTGTGCCATCTCTGACATCGACCGGGCGGACGTCGCTTTTAAGCAGCGCCTGGACCATTTTGTCGTAAACGCCCACATCGCGCACGATTGCGGGCCAGAGACCCTCGATCCGTTCGAGTGCAGCGGCATCGGCATTCGCAGTGGCCACGCCTTCGCTGGTCTCGACAGGCGGTTCGGACGTTCGTCGGGTTTGCGCCTGATACTGGATGAATGGATCATCTGGTGCAACTGGCTGGGATGGCGACGTCTGGTGGGTTGCCACGTCTGCCGGAATGCCAGGTTGGGGCGCCAGTTCGGTAACAGGTGAAGCGCCGGAAGGGGACGTGGTCTCGATGATGGAGGGTTTGCCGGATGTTCCAGTGGTCGGCTGCACTGCTGGAGGAGACGGCGGCGCTTTGCGTTCGGGACGAACAACAGGGCGCGATGTACCAGCCGGAGCGCCTGCCGTTGCAGTTACCGGCGCCGGTGTGATCACGGCCTCGATAACCGCCAGTTCGAGCGGGAGCTGACCATAGGAACTGATGCGCAACTGGTAATCCAGTTCGCTGAACAGTTTGACCCAACGCATAAGCGCGCCGAGATCGGTGCTGTGCGCCTGACGCTCGATCTGTTCTACCTCTTCTTCGGCAACATCAAGAAGCGAACGATCAACACCAGCGCGGATCAGCATCAATGCGCGCAACCGTTCGACCAGATCGCGCGTAAACTGGCGCAGGTCGGCGCCCGCAGCAGCGACATTGGCAATCACCCGCAGCGCACCCGGCAGATCACCGGCAATCAGTGCGTCTGCCAACGCCGTCACATCCTGCATTTCGCTGGTTCCAAGCAGGTTCCGCACTTGTTCGAGCGACACAGTTCCGCCGCCATATGCCATCAACTGGTCGAGCATGCTGAGCGCATCGCGCATACTGCCAGTGGCGGCACGGGCAATCGCTTCGGCAACGCCCGGTTCCAGGGTGACGCCTTCCTGAGCTGCGATCGATCGCAGGTGCGCCGCAATCGAGGCGACGGTATGACGGTTGAAGACGAAACGCTGACAGCGCGACAGGATCGTCGCTGGCACCTTGTGAACCTCAGTCGTCGCCAGGATGAAGAGTGCATGCGGCGGCGGCTCTTCGAGCGTCTTCAATAGCGCATTGAACGCCGCCGTCGAGAGCATATGCACTTCGTCGATGATGTAGACCTTGGTGCGCGCAACTGCCGGGCGGAACTGCACACGCTCGATGATCTCGCGCGCATCTTCGACGCTCGTGTGCGATGCGGCGTCCATTTCGATCACGTCAACGGCGCGTCCTTCGGCAATAGCGCGGCACGACTCGCACACGCCGCACGGACGTTCCGCTGGCGGTGCGGTACAGTTGACCGCCTTCGCCAGCAGGCGCGCAACGGTCGTCTTGCCGACGCCGCGCGGACCGGTGAACAGGTAGGCATGCGCGACCCGGCCCTCCGTAATCGCGTTCCGGAGTGTGCGGACAACGTGTTCCTGCCCGATCAACTCATCGAACGTCTGTGATCGGTAGCGACGGTAGAGTGCCTGTACGGTCATGCCTGTCTGCTCCGCGTTTGATCTCCTGGGCATTATACCTGAGGCGCTCCTGAGGGGCAAACCTGTGGCGCCGGGTACGTGTTCGTATTGCTCCTGGGAGCAGGGCATCATGGGGATTGAGCATTTATAGCAGTTCTCACAAAGATTGGTCTTGTTGGACAGGGTTGCACACGCCATCGAAAGCAGACGCCTTGTGCGCCATCTCTCCGCGTGCTCCGCGTCTCCGCGTGCATCGGACCGGCTCACGCGGAGACGCGGAGGCGCGGGGATGGGGAGCGCAGCGGAAGCGGGCATCTTGTGCAACACAGCAGACCTGGACGAGGGTCAATGTACCTGGGAACTACTGTAATCCGGTATGCGCCTCTTGCCGTCGGGCTGAACCCCTTGGCCAGGCAAGGCGAAGCCCGCCTGCGCGGGCGAGAGCGGATTATTTCTTCAAAGACCATAACACTTACTCCTGCCAGCGGCATTGACCACCGGCGACGCGCCGGATATACTTGCAGCAGGACGGGCACGACATGCCGTGCCCCTCGCACCACCAGGCGCGCCGATGAACGCCGACCACGCCAGTATTGCAACCGGCGACGTCAGCCCCAGCACCCTGATCACCGGATCGCACAATGTGCTGATCCAGGCGGACCAGGTCCTGCTGCACGCCGTCGATCAGGCCCGCGCTGCGCAGCGCGACCCGACCCGCATGCTGCGCATCCTGGCGCTCCTGGCCACTCCCGTCACCCCCCCTTGCCCCCCCCGCAAGCGGGGGGGAAGATGGGGGGGCGTCGCCGCTCAACCTGCGCGCCGAATGGCGGCGCCTGGAAGCCGCCGTGCGCGATATCCAGGCGCCCATCCTGCTGTCCCGCGTGCTGCCGCCGACCCTCGACGCCCTGCGCCGCGCCCTGTCGCCGCGCGCCTTCCACCAGGAGGCGCACCCGCACGTGCTCCACTTCGCCGGGCACGCCTGGGCGCAGGGGCTGCTCCTCGAAGATGAGCACGGGCAGACGCATCGGGTGACGGCGGACGCTCTACGCGCCGCCCTGTCCCCGCCGCGCCCGCTCGATCTCATCGTGCTGAATGCGTGCGAGACGGCGGCGGACGACGCGCATACCGCCGCGCGCGCCCTGCTCGACGCCGGCATCGCTCGCGCCGTCGTCGGGCATCCCGTCCGGGTAGCGGACGACCAGGCGATCCGGTTTGCCGGGACGCTCTACGCCGACCTGTGCGACGGCTTTGCACTGTGCGAGGCGGTCGCGCGGGCGCAGCGCCATCTGGTCGGGCACGCCGCGGTGCTGCTGGGAGACGGCGATCTCCGCTTTGCCGACCTGGACCGCACCGCGCCGCTGATCGTCCCCGGCGCGCCCATCGCCGACCTGCCCGGCGCGAGCGCGCACCCCTTTTTCGGGCGCGGCGCGACCCTGGTCCACCTGGCGCAGCGCCTCGCCGACCCGCCCGGCGTGATCGTGATCACCGGTCCGGCGGGGATCGGCAAGAGTCGGCTGGCGCTCGAAGCGGCGGCGCGCAATGCCTGGCGCTTCCCCGGCGGCATCGCGTATGTCCGCGTCCCCGACGACCCGCGCACGGCGACCGTGGCGTCTCTGCTGGGTGAACTCGCCGCCGCGCTGCGCCTCGATGTCGCACCGACGGACGAGCGCGACCTGCGTCGCCGTCTGCTGGCGCATACGCGCACCGTGCCGACGCTGATCGTGCTTGACAACCTCGACGCGCTGCTCGAACAGGACGCCGAATGCGCCGCACTCGCCGATCTCCTGCGCGACCTCGGCGGGTCGAGCGCCGCGCTGCTGACCGCCCGCCAACCGTCGGCGACGCTGGAAGAGCATAGCGGCGCTGAGTTCGTGCCGCTCCACGCGGGGCTGGAGGAAAGAGCAGCGCGGGCGTTCGCCCGGACGCTGACGGCGCGGCAGCGTGCACCGCTCGACGAGACCGATCTGGCTGCAATCGTGCAGGCGACGGACGGGCACCCGCTGCTGATCGAACGCCTGACGGCGCTAAGCCGCCGCCGCGACCGGGACGCGCTGCTGCGCGAGGTGCGCGACGGGCGTGGCGACGGTGCGGCGCAGCTGGAGCGGGTGTACGCCTGGCACGCTGCGCGGGTGGACGCCGCCGGCGAGCGGCTCTGGGCGAGCCTGCCGCTCTTCCCGGCCGGGCAGGCGCCGGAAGCGGTGCTGCAGACGATTGCCGGTCGCGAAGGAATCGCCAACCTGCGCGCAGCGGCGGGAGTGATTGAGTTCGACCCGGAGCGGCAGGCGTGGCGCTGGCACGCCACCGTCGCCGCCTACGCCGCGCGCCGCTGGTCGCCGGACGATGCCGCCCGCCGCGACCGGCTGGCGCGGCTGATGGACGCCTGGCGCGCCTGGCTGACCGACGTTGAGCCGGACGACGCCGCACGCCGGTTGACGGCGGAGCGGGCGAACCTGGAGCTGCTGGTGACGGACGCGCGCAGCGTTCCGGCGGAGACCGCCCGCGCCTTCCTGAAGACGCTGGCGGCAGCGCTGCCCGCGCCCGACCGCACGCTGGCGTTGCGCGCGATCCAGGCGCCGCTCTACGGCGCGCTGGTCGACCTGGCGCAAGACGACAGCGAACGGGCGTGGGCGTTGAACAATCTCGGCGTCGCGCTTAGAGCCTATCCGAATAACCTGGCGGCACGCAAGGCGATCACACCACAGGCGAAGTGGAGGAAGGCAAGATATAGCGCAGGCGATCTTCAAGGCGGCGCGCGACCTGGACGTAGCCAGGGTCCTTGTTGAGGTCATGCAGGAACAGACCGGGGGTATTGCCATCTTTGAGCGCCTGGGGTTCTGCGTCGAAGGTACGTTTAGCAATCACGCCCGCGATCGCTTTGGATCGCGACATCATCTCATGCTCGCCTACCACGTAACACGAGGGCCATGCCCTCAGGGCCATGCCGCGCGGGCCGGGCCCTGGCTCCTGTTCGCTCCCGCTCCCGGATGCGATGTATTCCGTGCGTGGCGGGCTGCGCGGCACGCCGCCAACCGTTGCGGGTAGGATCGCTACCGTAGGATGGCAATAGGATGGCAATCACACAACAGCCGGGAGAAAGCAATGATTCGCCTCTTACTGGTTGATGATCACCCGATCGTACTTGAAGGACTGCGCTCGATCTTCGAGTCATCCGACGACTGCCAGGTGATCGGGGAGCTTACCGGGAGCGTTGATCTTCACACTCAGATACTGGTGCGCGCTGCTGAACTGGATGTTGTCCTGCTCGACGCGCGTATGCCGGATTTCGACCCGATCGCCACGGTGCGCGCGCTGACAGCGATGCATCCGCCACTGAAGATCCTGATTCTCTCATCATATGATAGCCCGGAATATGTCCATGGCTTGATCAATGCTGGCGCGCAGGGCTACATTCTCAAGGATGAACCGCGCGAGACACTCCTGTCGGCAGTGCGCATCGTAGCCGCTGGCGACATGTACATCAGCCCCAGGGCCGCGCGCGTCTACGTGCAGCGGCAGCGCCGCTATAATGATGCGCGCGATCGGTTGATCGAGTTGACCGATCGCGAACGAGAGGTGCTCAGGCTGGTTGGTGCGGGCTACGACAACGAGCAGATTGGTAATGAGTTGACGATCAGCTATGACACGGTAAAGAATCACCTGCGCAATATCTATGCCAAGCTTGGTGTCACAAACCGGTACCAAGCCATCGTTTTCGCGTTTCGCAGCGGGTTGATCAGTCTGGAGTGACCGATACGCCGGTGTGGGCGCAAGGCAAGGGGACGATCGTGTTCCGGGGCAGCGTTCCAGGAAACGATCGTCCCCTTCTGCTTTTTTCATGCTGCGGCCCCAAGTGTCAGGACGGCCTGGAAGATAAGAGCGAGCAGGCCATAGACCAGGAGCGCATCAACCAGGCGCGCGGCCGAGAGCCGCGCCAGATAGGTAAGCGCGACGCCAACCAGGATCAGGTGTCAGGCGAAGAAGAGATCACACTGCCAGAGTACCTGCTGCATCAAGGGTGCAGGCTGGCCGAATTGTTCGATCAGTCCAGACACTCCCAGGTGCATTCGATCAATGCCCAGGAGCTCAGCCGCGCGGTAGATCGCCAGGCGCAGGCCAAGCGGCAACCAGAGCCACGGTGCGAGGCGCAGCGCTACGGCCGGGGTGATGGGAGCAGCCCCCCAGCGACTTACCCCTGCCAGCAACACACCATACACCGCCCACATGATGGCAAACGTCAGGACGAGCGTGGCCGCAGCTGCCAGCCAGACCAGCATAACTGGCGGGCTGCCAGCGCCTGTCGCGGCAATGGTCAGCATCATGTCAGGCAGCAAACTTGCGGCCATAGCCAGAGCAAGACCGGCAGCCAGCGCCAGAGGCGTCATACAGGCGCTGCACCGTGCCAGTACGCCGACTGTCCTACAGGGCCGGAAAAGTAACCTGGCAGGGCTGGCGCGTTCGTGATGTGAAGCAAACATCATCTTCCATCCTGTCTTTCTATGAGAAGACTTGCCAGAGATAGATCATGATCTCAACCGCAAACAGGAGCACGAGCAACAACTTCCACAAGCGTAGCCCAGTCAACCGGATGAACGCGAGATTACCAATGAGCCAACCCCCGGAACGGATGAGATCCGGGATCTGCACCCCGAACCAGTGGACGATTGTGCCCAGCAGGCCGATCCCGAAGCCGAGCCAGAGCAGGAGCCAGAACGTGTAATAGCGCCAGCCGGAGCTGAATCGCCACACACCAAGCAGGTCATGACCCGCTGGCCGCGCCGAAGGTCCAAAACGTGGGTAGAGCGGCTGGAGATACGGCGCCGCGCCATCGATGCTCTCAAAACCCCAGGCCAGATCGCGCCCGCCGACCGACATTCTGAACGCAGTTGCCGGCGCCTCCCGATTGCGATAAGGCGGTTCCAGTACAATGTCAGGTTCGATCGAAAACGCCAGGCGGTCGGCGGGAAGACTGCTAAAGTTCTGTACACCCTGCATGATCAGCTCCAGTTCAGCCAGCCATGGGACGGGCACCCCGCTCTTGTAGCGGCTCGTATCAACCGGCAGCCAGCCGATGCCTTCGATAAAAACCTCGTTCCAGGCATGAGCCTGCAGATGACCATAGGCAAAACTGCCGTAAAGCACGCGGCAAGGGATGCCAAGCGAACGGCACCAGGCCGCGTAGAGCAGCGAGTACTGCCCGCAGTCGCCGCGCCGCTCACGCCGCATCGCTTCGCTGCCGCGCGCCGCTGGCGGCCACTGGTAACGATAATGGCGCGCGAGATGGCGATGCAACCGATAGGCCTGCTCCAGAGGCGTTTGCGCATCGCCAACGATCCGCTGTGCCTCAGCAGCCACATCGTCTGAGAGCACCACCTGTGGCGACGAGCGCAAATAGACCGCACGTTCAGCCGGGTCTAGCGTGACCGCGGACGGCGAACCGCTTCTGTTGTACACGACCCGGTAGAGCCGCGCCTGCACCGTACCCGCCAGGGTTTCGCCGGGATCGAGCCTGATATGCGCGATCCGGTTCAGCCCCAGATGATCGGTCGTGATATGCGACAAGGCCGGTTGCCACGACCAGCGAATCTCACGCTGGGTAGGCAATTCTGGCGGCAAAGCAAGCCACAGTTCAACCGGTTCGCGCTGGGTGTTGGTGTAACGATAGTGAAGTGTGGTGCTTCCGGCTGCGACATAATGCAATGCCTGCGACACACCGGGCGCGTCAAGGGGCAACCGGTTCATGGGTGATCTGCGATTCATCAATACCCCTCCTGTGAGTCGGAGCGCGGCAGAGACGTTCTGGTGCGCGACGGCACGATGCAGGCGCCGGTAGCACAACCCTCCGGTTCGATCATGCGGCGGGAAGCGAACCAGTCGTAGAGCGGTTGGGCGACGCCCATCCGGCAGGCAAACCAGATCAGCGGCACCAGGGGCCAGGTTGCCGGTACCCGGGTTGCGATAACGAACCCTGCCTCGGCGCCTTCATACAGGCGTCCGTGCGCAAGGGCCTGTATGCGCCGCTCAGCGCGCGCCGGGTCGAGGCCGAAGCGCTCGACAACAGCAGGATCGCGAAACGAACGAAGCTCGATCAAACCAAAGAGATCCAGGTGGCGAATCCAGCGCATACTGCTACGGCACAGGGGGCACCAGCCATCAAAGAAGAGGCGCATACGCAACCCCGCAAGCCGTGGGCTGCGCCCCACTCGCCGCAGGCGCCGCTGCAGACGCCATCCGAGCCGGCGGCGCAAGGTTGTCATGTGTCGCAGGACGCTGCGATATTCACGATCGTTGATCAGCATCAACTCGACAGCAATCATGAAGAGCGAGAAGGTGATCAGGCCCATCATCGCGGCAATCCCGAGATGAAACATGCACCCCGCGGCCAGCGCCATGAGCCGCGTGTAGCGATTGAGCCAGAACAGAAATGGAAACGATACCTGAAACGCGACAGTCAGGTAGGTTAATGCGACCATCAGGGGGACATTCAGGTAAATCAATTCGGCATATCCAGACCAGCCGAACTCGCCGGTGCGCAGCACATAGTACAGTGCTGTACCACTCTGCCACATCTCGCCCTGGACCTTTGCCAGGCCGGAAACAAGGTACAGCAGGCTCAACTGGATGGCAATGGCGAGCATTGCTGCATTATGGAGCATTGCGCCAGACCAGCGGATAGCATTGTCGTGCGCGCGCCGCATCCGCACGCGTTCCGCGTCGAATGATAGATGGGCGCCGAGATGCGCAAAACAGGCATAGATGAGCACGATCTGCAAGAGATTATCGCCCCCATCCCAGAGGATTGGCGTACGTTCGTGCAACGACCAGAAGAAGACGCATGTCAGGAACGTCATGAGCCTGGTATGCCAGCCGACGACCCAGAATGTGGTGACCACCAGACCAAGGTGGTACAACAGATCGAAATACAGGCGATGCTCGCTGAACGCATAGAGCGAGAATGAGCCACTCTCGCGCAGATAGTCGCGAAAAGCATCGAATGACCATGCGGCATTCGGGCCGTACAGATAATATCGATCGAAGTAATTGATCAGGTATTGGTACAGGATCGTGAGCCCGGCCACAATGCGAAAAACACTCGCGCCAATCAACATGCGCTCGACGCTGGCAGCATGAATGAACCGGCCCCAGATATATTGAGCTGAATCAAACATCCTATCACCTCCTGGTACTACCGCTGCACACTCAAGCGCACAAGCGGGTCAACAGCCTCGTAAGGAGCCCAGGGAAAATCGAAATGGCGCAATGTGCCGGCGTCATCAGGCAAATGACGCTGGGAAAACCGTGGAAACTCCAGAATAACCATACGCATTTGCGTCGCAACAGTGCGGCCGGATCCGTAGAGCTGATCACAGTGATCGGACGCAACGCGATTCAGGGTGGCAACGCCTCGCTGGCGCGCGGCAGCGTCACGTTCATGTACATAATCGAGCAATTCGTTAAGGTCGCTCGATGTATTCGAACGATGTTCCTCCAGGCGATCAATCAACGTGTCGCGCTGGAAGATGACACGCATTGCACCGCTCTGAAGCCGCTCAACACGATCAGCGGGGCCGAAGCGGTTCGCATAGTGCGCCTGGCGAAACGGCGTGGTCACGTCAACATATGGCATCTCGGCGAATGTGCCGTCATCGAGCTTCAGGCGGCAGGCAACAAGCAGCAGGCGCGTATCGCTGACCGGATCAGGAGCAAACAGCGTCCAGGTCTGCCGAAAGAATGGTTGCATATAGGCTGCATACGCGTGAAAGCGCAGCTTCAGCGGATTCATTGGCAAGAGATAGAACGCAGTCATCAGAAAATGAAAGCTCAGTGCAAGTACCAGGATTACCAGGGTCAGGCCCGGCAGCAGGGCATGGATTCGGGCATTCATAGAGACTCTCCTTGCAGGGATCGGGTCGTTACCGGTACATTCGGCGTCTTTCGAGCAGATATGGCGCGGACAACTCAATCGAAGATCTCGTCCACGGTGAGATCCGGCGTCACCCGCAATCGTTCATTCCATCCCCATCCCTGTCGCTGTGCGTAGGTCTGGACGAAAGCGGCAATTTGGCGAAAGTAACTATTGGTGGACGGAGCGCTATTGTAACTGCTCGTCTGGCGCACAACCGTCTGGTTGGCGCTGGTCACGATCGGTTGTGCAGCAGCCTGCATGGTGATGGTGATAAACAACAGCAGGGCAACGCTCAGGCACACAAATGTCCGTTTCATTGTGTTACTCCTATCTGATGCACGTTCACAGACGATTCCAGGTGAGGGGAACGAGTAGATCAACCCGAAACCATATTCCTCAGCGCTCCGGCAACGGGCCAGGCGCAACGTTGGGATCAGGGGTGGGCGCCAGAGTAACCCACCCCGTATGAATAGCCGCCTAGTAGTCGAAGAGCAGTTCAGCCCGCGGATCGAGCGTCGGCGCCTCCTGAACCTGGGAGCCCTTGATCGCATCGTAGGCGTAGTTTGCCGCGAGGCTCGATAAGAAACCTACTGCAAACGACGCGACGTAGGGAGCGGCAGCCTTCGCTGCAGCGACGGCGAAAGGCAGGAAATCGGTACCCGGATCGCGTGCCAGCGTGCTCGCGGTAGCATGGGGTTGGCGGTAGCGGGCGCTTCAATCGGCGAAGCGGCAGCACGCAGGCTGAAACTGAAGAACACGGCGATAGCAACCAGCGACAGAACCAACTTGCGAGCCATAAATGGGTTTCCTCCTTACTACAACTGACTTGCTACGTGAGCGTGTGACCGAGGCCTCCAGGTCTACTGCTCACCGCAACTATACCGGGTTGTGCCCCGTGCCACATCACTAGCGGTACCTATGACGGATCACCCGGCAGTGTCATGTTTTGAGGTACGTTCTGGAGAAGGGAATATTCCCTGATGATACGTATCCTATCCGTCCCTGGAAAAGCGGGAAGAAACCCGATACGCTCTTGATGGTTCTACGCCCCTCCTGGCGATGTCCTATCTGGTGCACCGTATGGCTGCTGCGTCACTGGAGCCAGTACACTCGCTAGCTGAGCGCGAACAACCCGATCGGTGGCGACCGCTGTACAGAGGGTTGCTCGCGTTTCTCACGCTTGCGATCCCGCTTGCTTTGCCAGCGGTTTTCTTGCATCTGCTTCAGACGCAACCATACACGGGAATACACCTCAACCCGTTCGACCGGGTGCTGCATGTGGAGGCTGGTAGTCCCGGCGCAGCGGCCGGCCTTCGCCCAGGCGATCAACTCCAGGTCGAGAGTGACTCCCCGGTTTCCAGTCTGCTGACACAAGCGCGGCCAGGCGAACGGTTCGATGTGGTGGTACTGCGCGCAGGTGAGCAGATGCCACTGACGTTGTGGCCCACAGTGACACCGCCAGCACAATGGTGGGTGATCGGCTGGCCACTCATCTCCGCATTGATCTACTGGGCAACGGCGTTGCGGTTGCTTCTTGGTATACGGCCTCTAAACCACAACGTTCGCCGTTTTGCGCTCTTTGCCTATCTTTCTGCAGCATTGTTGATTGTCGGGCGCCTTGCGTCATCCCACCCGTTCGTGACTATCATGTTTCTGATGCTGGAAGTCGGGGTGAGTCTGAGCCTGGTGCGTTTTCACACTGATTTCCCACGCCGGGCAAGCAGTGAACGCCTGCAGCGACTGGTTCGGTTCCAGCAACGCGGCGGTTTTGGGCTGCTCGGATTGCTTCTGTTGAGCGTCGCGATTACCGCAGCGCAACCTGGCGCGGCGCTCCTTGCCAGCCTCGGCAGCCTCGTGCTCGCTTTCGATCTTGCCTCGCTCGTGCTCGCCAGTACGCTATGGATCCATGTCTACATTTTCAGCAACTTCCAGCTGGCGCGCAGCCGTATCCAGCTGGTAGCTGTCGCTTCACTCATCGTGTTTGCCAGCCAACTTGTGCTCTTGATGACCATCTTCCTGCCCTCTACCTCTGGCGCCGAATTGATCAACCTGATCGTCACTCGCGGGGCGCTCGTCGTTCAGGTCCTCGTTCCACTGGCCTATGGTGTGGCCATTCGACGCGATGATTTCCATGCGATCGACAAGGCGATCAACCGCGCCTTTGTGTACAGCCTGGCACTGGCGGTATTGATCGGTTTGCACCTGGCGGCGGTATTCGTGCTGATGGTATTGATCGGGCAGCAGGCTGGCGAGTCTCTCATCATCCACTCCTTGCTTGGTGCACTGCTGGCCGTCTTCTTTGCGCCCATCCGTGATCGTATGGATCGCGCCATGAATCGCGTGTTTTATGGGTTGTCTGTGAATCACTGGAAAGCCGCGGAGCGCATCGGGAAGGCGCTTATGCGCTCAACAACTGAAGAGGAAGTCGCCGAATGGCTTGTGCGTGAGGGAGCCAGCCTGTTCGATGCGCTCGGAGCAACATTGATTCTCCATCGCGAGAAGGTTGGCTGGCAATGCGCCGCGTCTCGAGGTGCAGGGCACACACCTGATCAGGTCAGGGCACTGGGAATCATTGCGGCACACCTATCGCGACCGGAAGTGCTGCGGGCACATCAACTTCATCGGCTAGCGCCAGGCGCCGCGCTCGACGCGCGCAACCTGCCGCAGGATGGCATCGGCGCCGTGTTTGTGCATGCCAACGAAACACTGGGCGTACTGTGGCTGAGTGCCAAGAGCTCCGGCGACAATTACACGATGCACGACATTCGCCTGCTGGAGCAGTTGATCGCCCCCGGAGCGCTGGCGCTTGTCCATACGCGCCTCAATGCCGCCCTCAAGAAGCGAACGGTCGAGTTGCAGTATCTATACAACGAAGTCGTACGCCTCGATGAGCTTGTACGGCAGGAACTGGCGCGCGATCTCCACGATCATATCATCCAGTTGATTTACGGCGAATTGTATCGCCTCCAATCCCATCGCGCACGCTACACCGGTGCCATCGGCGACGATCTACGCCACGTGGAACGAACCCTTGAGCAACTCTTGCATGGCCTGCGCCAGATCTGCCAGGGGTTGCGCCCTCATGTGCTGGAGGAACTGGGGTTATCAGCTGCACTACGTGAACTGGCTGATCATCAGCAAGAGGTGCTTGGACCCTCATGTGCACTCACTGTCCATGTCGTTGATCTCGATCAGCGACTTGCGCCAGAGATCGAAAACGGTCTCTATGCGATTGCGCGCAGCGCACTCGTGAACGCAGTGCGCCATAGTCAGGCCAGGCAGATCGAACTGCACCTCGAGCAGCATGAAGGCGATATCTGGTTGACAGTGAGCGATAACGGGGTCGGGTTCGTGATACCGGCTGATAGCACCGAGTTGCTCCGCAAAGGCTCATTCGGACTGGTCAGCATGCACGAGCGCGCCGCAATGATTGGCGCTAAACTGGCGATCACCTCCACACCCGGCATCGGCACACGGGTGCGCGTGCACTGGTCACGCAGCCAGGAACAGCCTGCAGGGACGGGGCACACCGGTCATATCAGCCTTCCTGCCCGCTAGCGAACATCCCATCAGTCGCCAGCCCATGTGCACCTTTCCATTACCCATAAGTGGACGCTTTATTGCGACAGGAGAACCGATGATCCACGTTCTGGCGTTTGCCATGCAGAAAGGCGGCGTCGGCAAGACAACTGCGATGCTGGGCGCGGTCGCGCCTGGTTGACGAGAATAGAACACGGATTGGCACGGATACGACGGATCAGCACGGATAACTGTTTGTCGGGAGTAGCCCGCGCAGGCGGTCTTCGCCTTTCCTAGCCGAGGGCTGATATACTTTAAGTAATTATTCCGCTCTCGCCCGTGCAGGCGAGCTTCGCCTTGCATATAGCGCGGAATAGCGGATTTATAGCAGTTCTCAGATACGTTGACCACTGTCCGGGTCTGCCGTGTCGCACAAGGCTCTCGCTTCCGCTGCGCTCCCCATCTCCGCTCCTCCGCGTGAGCCGGTCTGATGCACGCGGAGAGATGGCGCACCAGGCGTCTGCTTTCGCTGGCGGGGGTAACCCTGCCTAACAAGAGCAACCTTTGCGAGAACTGCTATAAGAATGCGCAATATGACGTTGCGTTGCCACCCTCAGACAGCGCAGCATGCGGGCGAGACGCCCGCGCACCCAGACAGCGCAGCATGCGGGCGAGACGCCTGCGCCCCCATACAGCGCAGCATGTGGGCGAGACGCCCGCGCACCCAGGCGCTCCCCATCTCCGCGCCTCCGCGTGAGCCAGTCTGATGCACGTGGAGAGATGGCGCACCAGGCGTCTGCTTTCGCTGGCGGGGGTAACCCTGCCCGACAAGACCAATCTTTGTGAGAACTGCTATATTTCTCAATCTCCATTAGCCCGACGGCACGAGGCGAATACCGGATGATATTCTCAATCTCCATCATTTCGGTCTACACTCCGCTGGAAGTGGTCGTCTCGCGCAACGCGGCAGGCACAGACGGGGGTCAACGTATCTGCCAAGCCGATCCACCGGCATCCGATCCCGGAACAATTTTCGACGATTGCGCGTTTATATGTATGACGACGGGTTCAAGCACGTAAGAGCGGCCGCTTGCATCACACACGCTTCTCCCTTGTCGCAGCGTCAATCAAACCTACCAGGAGGGCATGACCATGGCTTCTCTCAGATTCCTCATCCTCGTTGTTGTGTCGGCGCTGGCGTTGGTTTCGTGTGGTGTAGTGTCAATACCGGCAGGCCAGCCATCTCAACCTGCATTGGCTCCGATGCCGACAGCAGCGCCGGCCGTCGGGGCGCCGGCGCTGGAACGCAGCAGCGGCGCAGCGCCTGAACCTGCGCCCCTGCAGGACATTCCGGCATCAGACCGTCTGATTATCAAGACTGCCTCGATTTCCCTGGAAGTGGTGAACGTTGGCGAAGCGGAAGCGGCCATTCGCCAGACAGCGGCGCGACTCGGCGGCTTTGTGGTGAGCACAACAACGTATGGTACCGGCGACGCGATGATGTCAACCATTGTTATCCGCGTGCCTGCAGCGCGTTTCGATGAGGCGCTCAGCGGCGTCGAAGGGCTGGCGAAGAAGGTGTTGAGCCGCAGTATCAGCGGCGAAGATGTCACCGAAGAGTATGTCGATCTTGAGTCGCGGCTACGCAACCTGGAAGCGACGCGCGACCGTCTGTTCGACATGTTGCAGCGTGCCACTAAAGTCGAAGATGCGCTGCGCGTAAACGAGGCGTTGAGCGATGTTCAGGAGCAGATTGAGCGGATCAAGGGGCGGATGCAATACCTGCAGCGCAGTGCAGCCATGTCGACCATCACCGCAGAACTGCGCCCGGTGCCGCCGCCGCCGTCGATTATCGAGGAAGATGGGTGGCAGCCGATCAATGTGGCGCGTGAGGCGTTGCGCGGCCTGCTCGAATTTGGACAGGAGTTGGTGAACCTGCTGATCGTTCTGGGTATCTGGACGCCGGTCTGGTTGCCGGTGGTTCTGTTCGGGCGCTGGAGCTGGCGCAAGATCACGCGCGGCGGGAAGAAATCGACTCAACCGACGCTGCCTGCAACACC
>Ga0272447_1000090_pt1 | contig 64827 bp, 57 predicted proteins | sample YNPCB0133_FD_194589 | JGI IMG/M metagenome (GOLD analysis project Ga0272447, IMG submission 194589) | Hot spring microbial mat communities from Yellowstone National Park, WY, United States - YNP-CB-013-3 | ecosystem: Environmental > Aquatic > Thermal springs > Hot (42-90C) > Sediment | place...
ATCATCACCCTTGTTTGTTGAAAAGCAACTAAGGAAAAAAGAAAATAAAGAAAAGAAAAAATTAACGAAAAAGCTTTAAAAAAAAGAAAAATAATCTCTTTGTTATTAAATATGATTAGATTTTCCATTTTTTAAAAGCTGATTAATAATCTTTGCCACTTCTTGAGGCTTGGGAATGTTAATAAACTCAATATTCAATTCATTACCAGCAGTTTGAATAAAAAGATTACCGTAATTAAAAAAAGAAGAAAAAAACCCACTAACTTTGGCGGTAATATCTTCCACTTTATAAAGCATGGCAATTGTTGTTTCTTTATAAACTAATCCATAAAAATCAATATCTAAAATGCGTTTATTGGTAATAATTCCCACGTTAAAAAACCAATGAAGAAAATTGAAATAAAAATAACTAAAAACTAATGATAAGCCAAAAAGATTAACAAAAATTATTTGATAAGGGTTTAAATAACTTGGTAAAAAAATGTTTAAACCAAAAATAAAAAGTAAAAGAAAAAAACCGTTGATTATCCAAGGAATTTGAGTAATTGGGTGGGCACGAAGCACTAAAATAGGAACTTCATCGTTGTCTTGTCCATCAAACGTAAGCGAAGGATTTAAACAAAAAGAATAAAGTAGCTTATGGTAAGATTTATTTTTTCCCATTGATATTTATTATAGTAATTTGTTATAATATTTTTTGCCTTGGTGACTAAAGCGGTGTGGACCCACCTCTTCCCATTCCGAACAGAGTCGTGAAACGCACCAGCGCCGATGATACCCCTCCGATTCGGAGGAGGAAAGTAGGTCGTTGCCAAGGCATTTTTTTAAAAAAATAACTTTCATAAATTTAAAGGCTTATTTCTAAAAAGAACTTTTGCTGGCACCAAAAAGATACTTTCTTCAACATTTTCTTTTTTACAGATATCTTCCAAAGAAAAATTTTCTTGACTAAACTCTTTAAATTGTTTTAAAAATAGATCAAAAAACATTTGATTATTTTTTAAAATGGATTCAGTTAGATCCAAATAAGATCCAAGACCACAACTTTTATCACCAGAAAACTGACCCTCAATCCATTGATAAAGACAGTCGTTTTCTATTAAAAAGTAACTTTTTTCTCTATCATTTTTTATTTCTACTTTTATTTTTCTATCTTTGATATATGCGGCGACGGTTGACTGCTGATTTTGAAATAAACACTGCCAAGGACCTTTTAAATCAATGGTTACTTTTGAAATCTTTGGGGTAGGTGAAAAAAAATTTTTAGTTGGCGAAAGATTTTGATTAAAAGAAGAATATTCTTGTTTTTGATTAAATTTTAATATTAAACCAATAACTATCAAAACTAAGGGAAAAAAAATGACAATCTTTGAAAAAAAATAAAAAAAATCATCAAAAGCTTGATTTCTCATAAAAAACACTCAAAAAAGTTTATCTTCATTTTTAATTTTTCCTTTCTCTTCTGGTAAAAAACCAATTTTTATTTCTGAAAGGGCTTTTCCCATGATACTTTCCAAATCACCACTCACACCTAAAAGATTATCAATTACTTTTCTTATGTTTTTTTCTTGTTTTGCCCACTTTAAAGCAAAAAATCGTTTTTCTTTTTCAATATCTTCTTGAAGTTGTTGATGAGCTTCAATAATTGCTGACAATCTTTGTTGAAACTCAACACTGGTTAAATAAAGCCAAAGAACTTCCTTTTTTTCTTCTTTACCGGCAACTGAATTTTTAATCGCTTGGATACTAATTAAACTATGACGAAGAACCTTAGTTAAAGACAAAGCTGAATCGATCTGACAAACCCAAGCCCCTTGATAAAAACCAAAATATTTAATCTCTTGCGGCAAAACATTACTTACTAAAACAGCAATTTCTGCTTTTACCGTCCGTTGATCATCTTTTAGTTTGGCAATCCATTCTTCGCTCCAATTTTTAGTTCTTTTTAATTCCCAAATAATTGTTCCACAAGATCTTCCAAATTCATTTTTTACTACTTGAAGAATATCCGCCCCCCTTACTCCTTTTGGCACTTCTTTAATCTCATCTAACGGAAACTCTTTTTTTAACATTTCCTCAAGATGAAGCTCTAAAATTTCTCCCTGAAGCTGTTGTGACCCTTGTTCTAATTTTTGTTTATATTCTTCTACCAATTTTAAAGCATCATTTAGCTTTTTATCCTTTTCCAAAAGTTTTAATTGGAATTCTTTTTCCAATTGTTCTTTCTGTTCTCGTCTTATTTTTTCCAACTCCTCAAAAAGCTTTTTCTCCATCTCAAGTCTTTGTTTTTCTTTTTCAAACTGGACCTGTCTTATAAGTTTATTTAATTCTAACAATTGGTCTTGAAGAAGTTTATTTTGTTTTTTTAGTTCTTCGTTTTCATTTATTTTATCCTTTATCTCAATTACTAACTTTTCTTTTATTTTTTTTGAAAGTTCTATCCTTAGTTCCTCCTCAATTTTCTTTTTTTCTTCAAAAAGCCGTTTTTGATATATTCTTTGATAATTTTCTTTTATTTGATGAGATAAAGCCTCAGTTAAAGGAATAGTTTTTTTACAATAAGGACAAATTATTTGATTATCCATTTATTTTAAAGCTAAGTTAAAAATCCAATTAATAATTGAAAGGACAATACTAAAAATCACCGCCCAAAAAAAATTAGAAACAATAAAACCGGAAACAAACCATGACACAAGAAAAATAATAAAACCATTGATTAAAAGACGAAAAAGACCAAGGGTCAAAAGATTTAAAGGAAAAGCCAATAATTCAAGAATCGGTTTTAAGAAAGTATTCAAAATCCCCAATGCTAAAGCGACGATAATTGCCGTTTTAAAATCTTTAATATAAATACCCTCCAAAAAATAATCGGCTAAAAAAACGGCAAAACCGTTAACTAAAAGATTAGCGATTAATTTCATAAGATTTTATATTAAAATTATATCCATGTTTTTGCTTAATAATCAACGGATTTTAAAAATTAAAAAACTTTTTAAAAATTTAAATTTAGAGGCATTTTTGATTTCTAATTTTTATAACATTCTTTATCTTACGGGATTTCAAGGACTTTCTTCCCAAGAAAGAGAGAGTTGGTTTTTAATTACTAAAAATAAATCCTATTTTTTTACTGACAGTCGCTATTTTCTTTCTTCTAAAGAATTAAAAAATACAGAAATTATCATTCTTTCTTCGGAAAAAAATCTACTATTTTATCTTCAAGAAATTTTTAAAAAAGAAAAAGTCATAAACTGTGGTTTTGAAGCCGATGATTTAAAAGTTAATGAACTTTATCTTTTGATAAAAAAAATAAAAAATGTTAAGTTTATTCCAACAGAAAAAATAACTCTCAAACAAAGAGCAATAAAAGACAAAAAAGAGATAGAAAAAATTAAAAAAGCTTGTCAAATAGGAGATGAATGTTTAAAAACAATAATTAAATTGATAAAGCAAGGAGTTTCTGAAAAAGAAATGGCTTTTAAAATTGAGTTTTTTATAAAAGAAAAAGGTTTTGATCTTTCTTTTTTTCCATTAGTTGCCTTTGATAAAAACTCTTCTTTACCTCATTACAATACTCAAAACGGAGAAAATAAAAAATTAAAAAATAAAGGCGTTATCCTTATAGATTTTGGCGTCAAATTTGAAAATTACTGTTCTGATATAACGAGGATTTTTTTCTTAGGAAAACCCAATAATGACCTTTTAAATCTTTATCAAAAACTTTTAAAAGCCCAGGAAAAAACCATTAATTTCTGTCAAAAAGAAAGACTGGCAAAAGATATTGATCTTTTTTGTCGAGAAACTTTGGCAAAAGAGTTCCCCCATTTTTCTTCTTTTTTTTACTCTCATGCGACTGGTCACGGTGTTGGTTTAGAAATTCATGAATTGCCAAAAATATCAATAAATAGTCAAGATAAAATTATTAAAGATCAAGTTTTTACCGTTGAACCAGGAATTTATATCCCAAAAAAACATGGCTTAAGAATTGAGGATACCATTTTAATTGAAGAAAACGGAGCAAAAATCCTCACTCAATTTGATAAAAAACCAACGATTTTATAAATCACTCTGATTTTTTGGATTTTCTTGACTATTTGATCTTTGAGTGTTTTCTTCTTTCATGCTTAGACTCTCTTCCATGGTCATTGCTTTTGCTTTTTCTTCTTTTTTATTAGCTTTTACTTCAACTAGCTTTTCGTCGCTTTTTTCTTTTAATTTTTGGGTGATTTCTTTTTCTTTTTCCATCATCATTTTTACTTGTTTTGCTGCTTCTAATTTTGCTCGAAGATAGGTAATTAGCTGTTCACCGCTTAAATTATTGATTAAAAATATCGGTAAAATATAACCAACATCATCTAAACCTTGTTGTCTTAGTTCTTCATTAGGTGATAAAAGTTTATTTAAAGTATTGGTAATAAAAACAATATCCTGATCAACCCAATCTTGCCGACTTTTAATATTTTCAGAAACCGGTACTTCGCCTTTTTCATATTGATTCATCCACATTTTTTTTACTTCCTCATATTCTTCTAGAGAAATAGTTGGAGGAACCGAAATGATTTGTTCTGGTGCTTTTTCTGGTTCGTTAATAATTGGTTGTTCAATTACCTCTTGAACTTTTTCTTTTGCTACCTCTTCTTTTTTTGCTACCTCTTCTATCAATTCTGGTTTTTCTTTAATTGTCTCTTTAAACACTTTTAAAATGGTTTTTATTTGTTCTTTTGGCAATCTTGTTTCCTCGCAGACTTTTTGAACGATAGCTAACGGATGTTCGCTAATATTTTGTGCAAAGGCGGTTAATGTTTTTTGGACCATGTTTTGAGAAACATTGGTTTTTTGAGAAATTATTTGATGAAGATTAGAGTTGCTTGTTAAATTGTTAGTAATAGCTTGAATTTTTGGTGCTGATAATTTTGTTTTAAATGAAATAACTTGAGTTGCTGGAACAACCTGAGGAAGGGTTTTAACAAGTTGTTGTTTTTGCGATATCTGCTCAAACTTTGAAGAAGAAAGAGTAGAAACAATTCTTTGTGCAATTTGATCTTGTCTAATTGCCCGGTTGGTTAACTCTGTTCTTAAATGAAGGTAACGCTGTTTTTCAGTTGGTGTTTGTGCATTCATTGGATTTTTTAAGTAATTTAAATTTTGGCTTATTTGGTTATAGATTTGTTTATTAGTTTCAATATGAGCAATATCAGTTAGTTTTGAAACATGAAGATTAAGAGACTTGGTTATTTCCTCTGTTTTTGCTTTTTTAATCTCCTCAATTGTTTCTAGTTTTACTTTGACTGGTGCTTCAATTTCTTTTGGAATTTTTAAGGCGGTTGAGCTAAAAACAGGGGTTGGAGAAGGTGAAAGAGAGGGAGAAGGCCCTCCTCTTAATTGGTCATAAATTGACATTAAAATATTTTTTGTTGCATAGATTCCATCACAACAATAATCACGAAAGATTCGAAGAAGCCACCACGGAAAAAAAATTACCGCCCAAAGCATAATAAGACTGATAATATATTCCGCATAAGTATCGATATAATTAACACTATTTACTACCGATAAAACTTGAGCCGGCCCACCATATAAAATAGTTGTTCCTGTGGGAAAAATATAACCAGCAATTGTTCCCGCTCTTGAAAAATCAAAAGGAAAAGGAATGCCATTTTGCCATAATACTTTCAAAGCATAAATAAATAAACCTAAAAGCGGTCCATAAAATAACCATTGAAAAAACACCCCAATCCAAATAAAACCAATATTACGAGTAAAAACAAAAGGCAAAAGCAAAGCTAAAAAAGGAGAAACAAAAATTAAAAACCAAAGGATAATTTTTCTAAGAATAATCATTATTCCCAAAACATAGTAGGTGACGTTAGTTAACTTTAGAAGAAAAAGTTCGGTTTTAATTGACTCTTGAACTTTGTAATTTAAATCTTTACAAAAAATTGCTTGATAATTTTTTTCATCAAATGTGTTTGAAAAATAAATATTAAAAATATCTTTTCCTCCCAAAGTCTCGGTAAAAAATTTCATTAATACATCTGATAATTGAATTAAGGTTAAAACAATTGAGGCGGAAAAAGTAATAAACAAAAGAACACCAATTAATTTAAAAATCTGCGGCCAAATCTCAATTTTTTGATAAAAGTTAAACCGCTGATTTAAAATCAATCCTAAACCAAAAATAGCCGCCACAATCAAAGTAAAAAAATATGCGACATTTCTTACATTTGACCAAATCGTAAAAATTGAGGGATGACTATCTATTGAAGGATGAGACAAAACCCAGTGAATAAACTGTCTTGCTCGCTCATCGGCTTTTCCCTGAGTCGTTATTTCCTCATCATCAACCCAAAAATGATTATTAACTGGATCTTTTTTAAACTCTTCATAGGAAGTAACACATTTTTCTCCCATCTGCGAATAAATCTCAGAAAGACCTTCAGGACAACCATAACCCAAAGAGCAGGGACGTGGTTCAGTCAAAACTTGGGCTTTAACTGGAAGTTTTAAAAAAAATAAAAAGAAAAAAATGAAAGTTAAAAAAACAAGCTTTTTTTTATTCATTTTTTCTACCCTTTTTATTTAACTAATTCTTTTAAGCCAAAAAAATAATAAGAAAAAAGATATAAATATCAAACCCAAAAAACTATTCGTATAAACTCCTTTTACTTCGCCCGAAGTAGGAGGAGGCGAAGTTGGTTGAGAAGGAGACGTTGGGTAAGGAGAAGGAGTTGGTGAATTTTGAGGATTCCACAAAACACAAAGCTCTGTTTCCCCTGGTGCTTGGGCAATAATTTTAAAATTAACATAAGCAAATGTTCCTTGACCAGAAAAACCACTCTGATTTTCTCCACTAAAAATAAGTTTTCCCTCTCCTAAATTATTAGTGGAAACCGAAGTCATAGCATTACCTGAAGTAGTAGAAACGTATTCTAAATACCGTGTATCATAAGTCATTCCAATTTGTGCGGAAGTGATATTTTCTCCTTGGGTATCGATATTAATAGTAAACTGGACTGTCTGTCCACGGGTAAATCCGCCTTCCGGTGGCTGAGGAGCAATTAAATCAAATCTAACGGCATAGGTAGGTAAAGGAATAAAGAAAAAAAAGAAAATAAAAAACAAACTAATTAAAAAAAATCTAAAATTTTTCATAATTTATAATATATACCAATTTTATCCTATTGACAAGAGATATTTTTTTTGTTAAATTAAATTTTATGAATGAAAAAAAATTTCTATCATTATTTATTTATATCTTTATTTGTTTATTTTTTTATTTAACACCCTTATCTTCGGTTTCTGGACAGGAAAATTTGGATAAAACAGTTAACTATATTTGTCTCAAAAAAATTCATTGTAATGAAAGTTCTTCTTGTACTTCAAAACACTTTCATCGTGTCCAACTAAGCACTGATCCTCAAAAGAGATTTCCCTCAAATAAAGAAGTTTATATAGCCGAATGTGTCTATTATACTGAAAATAATCAAATAGTGGCAACCTGTACCACTGGTAGTGATAATCTTGATCAACAAATTTTTAAAGCTAATAACTTTAGTATTTTAAGTAATAAAATAAGCTATTCCCTATCAACAAATGAAAATTATGGTATCTTTAAAATCGAAGACAATCAAGCAAAAAAAATCAACCCTCAGTCTTTTACCACCAATGCCGCCGGCGAAACACCTGTTTTGGAATGGCAATCATATACTCCGCAAATCCATGAACGTAAATGGTATGGTTTTTTTATTACCCAAACTCAAGAAGATCAACAAATGGGTCAAGGTCAAGGTAGTTTACAACAAGGAAAAGTTGAATTTCCTCCTTTTCAAGATAAAGATTGTGCCACAATCGCTTGGGATCCAGCGGGAAGGGTTTTTGATGCAAAAACTTTGGAACCAATTCCCAACGTTCAAGTAATGTTGTTGAAAAACTATAATGACCGATTTGCTGATGCCCGAAGATCAGAACTTACCATTGTTAATCCCTATATAACCTTAGAAGATGGTGGGTTTAGTTTTTTTGTAAGTAACGGCCAATACAAACTTACTCCTTCTCACCCAAATTACAGTTTTCCTGTAAATTCTTTAAACGAAATTAGTAAAAATTATGACCAGATTTATCTTAACCCTCGCTACGGTAAACCAAAAGAACCAAAAACATTAATCTATACAGCACAAACTGGAGAGATAATTAACGTCTTAAATCGAATGGAGTTTCGAGATATACCCTTAAAACCAAATAACAATGTTGGCTATACTTATCAGCTTAAGGTTTATAGTTTTACTCAGCAAATAAATAAACTCACCCAAGAAATTGTGTTTTCTGGAAAAGCTTCTCATCCCTTTACTAAAGTTACTTTATATAAAAAAAGCATTGACGAAAATGGCCAAGAAACAAGTGGAGTGTTTGGTTCTTATCTCTCCAACCATCTTGGTCAATTTAATTTTTCTATCCCTCTTTCCAGTTTAAAAGAAAATGAATCGATAGCCGATGCTCAATTTGAAAAAAGTGATTTAACAAATTTAAATTTCAATCAACAAAGCCTAATGGAAAAAATTAAATCTTTATTGACGAAAATTTTTAAAAAAGTTTCTGCTCAGCAAAGTAATGTTGTCACTCTTAAAATTAACCCCATTCTTCCACACCTTGAGGGTTTTGCTTATGATGAAAACCGAAAGGTCCTTCCAAATACAAAAGTTGGTATTTATTTAAGTTTTTCCAATATTCCATACTATACTACCAAAACCGACGAAAAAGGCTATTTCCAAATTCCAAGCAACAAATTACCCAATGAACCTTATGAAATTCGTTATCAAACAGAAAATAAAGAAACTATCAAACTTTCAACTTCTAAATTTTTAAGTCAAAATGCCTCTTATTTAACAAAAAACAAAATTAACCTTAACCAAGTAGTTGATGAAAAAAGAAAAGTAATTACTCCAACCAAAATCTCGCCAACGAAAACAACGACAAGTTTTAATTCTTATTTCCCATCTCATCAATCGCCCACCTCAACTTCTCAAACACCTTCCTCCTCATCAACCGGGAAAACTAATGTTATTTTATTAACCATTTTAATTCTTTTAATTCTAATTATTACCGTCTTTGCTCTTATTTTCTTTTACTATCAAAAAAATCGCTCTCAATCTCAATTTTAAAATTAACCGATAAAACAACCTTTCTTTTTATTTTTGTCGACGATAGACTATAGACAAAATACTTTTGCCCAAAATAAAATAAGTTAAATACTCTATGTTGGCAAAAATCTTTTCGGGAACAACGATTGGTTTAGATGGAGTTTTAATTGAAGTTGAGGTCGATGTGGCCAATCGTGGTTTTCCCACTTTTACTATTGTTGGCCTTCCTGATAAAGCCGTTGATGAAGCCAAAGAAAGAGTAAGAGCGGCCATCATAAACGCTGGTTTTTCGATGCCTGATTCAAGAATTACGGTTAACTTAGCACCCGCTGATATCCCAAAAGTCGGTTCTGGTTTTGATCTGCCAATTGCTATTGGGATTTTGGCAGCATCAGGAAAAATAAAAACCGATTTTCTTTCCCAAAGTTTATTTTTAGGAGAATTATCTTTAAAAGGAGAGCTTCGCAAAGTTCCTGGTGCTTTACCAATTGCCTTAATGGCCAAAGAAAAAAAGATAAAAAATCTTTTTCTTTCACCACCAAATTCTTTAGAAGCTTCAATTATTGAAAATCTCTTGCTTTATCCGGCAAAAAATTTAACCGATATTATTCTTCATCTTAATCAAATAAAAGAACTTTCACCTCAACCTCATTTAAAAATTGAAGAAATTTTAAGCGAAGAAAAGTACGAATTTGATTTTGCTGATATTTACGGTCAAGAACAGGCAAAAAGAGCTTTAACAATTGCCGCAGCCGGCTTTCACAACGTTCATCTTCGCGGAGTCCCCGGTGCTGGAAAAACGATGCTTTGTCGTGCTTTTTCATCAATTCTTCCTCCAATGGAAAAAGAAGAAATTTTAGAAGTTTCAAAAATTTACTCAGTGACTGGTCTTTTAAATAAAAAAGATTTTATCATAAGTCGCCCTTTTCGTGCGCCTCACCATACCACTTCACGAATTGGTCTTATTGGCGGAGGAACTAATCCAACCCCTGGCGAAATTTCTCTTGCTCACCGGGGAGTTTTATTTTTAGACGAGTTTGCCGAATTTCCTCGATCTGTTTTGGAGGCTTTGCGCCAACCTTTGGAAGATGGAATAGTTACCATCTCCCGCGCCTCAGGTAGTATTACTTTTCCCAGTCGCTTTTTACTTTTGGCCGCCTCTAACCCCTGTCCTTGTGGTTATTTAGGTCATCCAAAAAAAGCCTGCCGCTGTTCTCCCTCTTCCATTATCAAATATAAAAAACGCCTTTCTGGCCCAATTCTTGATCGAATTGATATTCATGTAGAATTACCACCGGTTGATGAAGAAAAACTTGCCCATTATTCTGGCGGCGAAAAAAGCATTAAAATCAAAGAAAAAGTAATCTCTGCCTATGAGCGCCAAAAAACACGTTTTAAAAATACTTCAATAAAAACTAACGGCGAAATGACTCCCAAAGAAATAAAAGAATTTTATCATCTAACTTTTGAAGCAGAAAGTCTTTTAAAACAAGCAATCTCTCGTTTTTCTCTTTCGGCAAGATCATATTTTAAGATTATAAAAGTCTCCCAAACCATTGCCGATCTTGAAGGAAAGGAAAAAATTGAAAGTTATCATATTGCTGAAGCCCTTCAATTCCGTTTAAATGAAGAAAATTAGTTTTAGTTTTCGATAACAAAATTACCCACTTTTCCCACAACGTAAATAAACCGATACCTTTTTCCTTGAAGATATTTTTTAATTTTATCTTCACTTAAAGCCTTTTTTTCTATTTCTTGTTTAACGTTTAACGTTGAACGTTTAATTTTGATAACAACTCTTAACTTTCCATTAACCTGAATGGGAATCGCTACCTCCTCCTCTTCAAACACTTTAGCTTTTGGCCAAGAAGATAAGTGAATCGATGTTTTTTCTCCAAAAACTTCCCGCCAAATTTCCTCAGTTAAAAATGGTGCAAATGGGGCTAAAATCTGTAAAAATTTTTTCGCCTCATTAACGTTTAACGTTGAATTTTTAACGTTTAACGCCTTTTCCCATTCATTGACAAACTCCATCATTGCGGCAATTGCCGTATTAAACTTAATATGAGAAACATCATCGGTTACTTTTTTAATTGTTTTATTCAACTTGGAAACTAAATTCTTGTCTTCTTGATACTTGCTACTTGCTTCTTGATACTGACTTTGATAAATCTCCCAGACTCTTTTTAAAAATCGATAACAACCTTGCAACGCCTTAGTTGACCAAGCAATCTCTTGACTAAATGGTGCCATAAACATCTCATATAAACGCAAAGCATCCGCCCCATACTCAGAAACAACATCATCAGGATTAATCACATTACCAAAAGACTTACTCATCTTTCGATTATCTTCAGCCAAAACCATACCAACATTGCGAAGTCGCAAAAATGGCTCTTTGAAATTCAAAAGCCCCAAATCATACAAAGCCTTTACCCAAAAACGTGAGTATAAAAGATGCAAAACCGCATGCTCTGCTCCTCCCAAATACCAATCAACCGGAAGCCAATCACCATAATTTTTAATTAAAAAGTCAAAATTTTCGCGTCTACTTGATGTATGAGCTAAACTTTGACTTTCAACACCTTTATCCCATAATGGAAACGCCAAAAAATACCAACAACTACCTGCCCAATTAGGCATGGTATCAGTTTCTCTTCTTGCGGGCCCGCCACAATTGGGACAAGTGGTTTTCACAAAACTTTCAATATTTGAAAGCGGTGACTCCCCTGTCTCTGTTGGTTCATATGAGGAAACATAAGGAAGTTTTAAGGGTAAATCTTTCTCTTCCAACGGAAACCATCCGGCTAAATTTTTATTTTCAGTTTTTTCTTCTGGAGTTTCCTTTTGGTTTAATTCTTCTTTTTCTTTTATTTCATTACGATACAATTTACTTTGCCAGTAAGTAATCCCTTTTTTTGCGCAACTTTCACAATAAACCATCGGAATTGGCTCGCCCCAATACCTTTGTCTTGAAAAAATCCAATCACGAAGTTTATAAGCAACCGCTTTTTTCCCCAATCCCAATTTTTCTAATTTTTCAGTGATTTTTTTAATCGCTTCTTTCGATTCCAATCCAGAAAATTCACCGGAATTAACCAAATACCCATAATCAACAAAAGCACCCTTTTTCCATTCATTTTGAATTTTGAATTTTGAATTTTCTTTTGGTAAAACTACTACTTTTATTGGTAGATTAAATTTTTTAGCAAATTGATAATCACGCTCATCATGGGCTGGCACCACCATCACCACTCCCTCACCATACCAACCCAAAACATAATCCGCCACCCAAATTGGGATTTTTTCAGAAGTTAAAGGATGAATCGCTTTTAAAGTAGTATCAACCCCTGTTTTTTCTTTGGCTAAATCAGTGCGTACCAAATCCATCTTTTTTTTAGCTTGCTCAACATATTCCAAAATTTCTTTTAACTTTTTATTTTCTATTTTAAATTTTTGATCTTTAATTTCTTCAATTAACCAATGTTCTGGAGCAACAACCAGGGCTGTTACTCCATATAAAGTATCCGCCCGGGTGGTAAACACTTTTATAAACTTATTTTCATCAATTTTGAATTTTATTTCTGCTCCTTCCGACCTTCCAATCCAGTTTTTTTGCATTTGCAAAATCCCTTCCGGCCAATCAAGATCTTTTAGATCTTCCAAAAGTCTCTCCGCATAAACCGTAATTTTAAAGACCCATTGAGGTAAAGTTCGCCTTTCAACCTCTTTTCCGCATCGCTCATGAGTGTTATTTGGTAAAACCTCTTCCTCTGCTAGACCTGTTTTACACGATGAACAGTAGTAAATTGGCATTTCTTTTTTATACAAAAGCCCCATCTTAAAAAACTGAATAAAAAGCCACTGAGTCCATTGATAGTAAGATGGGTCAGTAGTTGAAAATTCCCTATCCCAATCATAAGAAAATCCAAGCATCTTCATCTGGCGTTTGAAGTTTTCAATATTTCTTGGAACCAAATCCATTGGGTTTTTTTTAGCCTTAATAGCGGCGTTTTCTGCCGGCAGTCCAAAAGCATCCCATCCCATCGGATGAAGAACTTTAAATCCTTGCATTCTAAAAAAACGGGCTAAAACATCGGTCCCCGTATAAATTCGAACATGGCCAACATGTAGACCCGCCCCTGATGGATAAGGAAACATCGCCAAAACATACTTTTTATCTTTTTTATCTTTTTCTTCCAAAAGCTGTGTTTGATAAATTTTTTCCTTTTCCCAAACTTTTTGCCATTTTTCTTCAAATTCTTTTGGTTGATATTTTTTTCCCATATTTTTTATTTTAACAAAAATGATATAATTTTTTTATGGTAAGAACAAGAATTGCCCCCTCCCCAACTGGTAAGGATCTTCACATTGGCAATTTATATACCGCATTAATCAACTGGGCTTTTGCTAAAAAAAATAAAGGAAAATTTATTGTCAGAATCGAAGATACCGACAGACAACGTTTAGTTTTGGGGGCTGAAAAACAAATTTTAAAAACCTTAAAAGACTTTGGTCTTGAGCCTGATGAAGATCCAGAAAAAGGAGGACCATTTTCTCCCTATCGTCAATCAGAAAGAATAGAAATCTACCAAAAGTATGCCCACCAATTGGTTGAAAAAGGTTTTGCTTATTACTGCACCTGTTCTAAAGAAAGACTAGAAAAATTAAGAAAAGAACAACAAGAAAAAAAACAAATCCCCCGCTACGACGGTCACTGCCGCAATTTAAATCTCTCTCGCGTTGATCTTGAAAACAAAAAAATCCCTTATGTGGTAAGACTTAAAGTACCAAAAGATAAAAAAATTACTGTCTACGATTTAATTCGTGGTGAAATTGTTTTTAACAGTAATGATATAGATGATCAAATTCTTTTAAAATCAGATGGCTTCCCAACCTATCATTTGGTCGTTGTTATCGATGATCATCTTATGCAAATTTCTCACGTCATTCGCGCCGAAGAGTGGCTTTCTTCAACTCCAAAACATATTCTTTTATATCAAGCTTTTAACTGGCCTTTGCCTGTTTTTTGTCATTTACCAATTTTGCGCAATCCTGATCGATCAAAACTTTCCAAAAGAAAAAACCCGGTTTGGGCCTCGTGGTACTTAAAAGAAGGATTTTTGCCTCAAGCCGTCTTAAATTATTTAGCGTTAATGGGCTGGTCGCACCCTAAGCAAAAAGAAATTTTTGATTTAAAAGAGTTTGTTAGCGTTTTTGATTTAAAAGACATTCAAGTGGTTGGCCCGGCATTTGATCCAGTAAAACTTGAGTGGTTAAATGGCGAATGGATTAGAAAAACTCAAAACTCAAAACTCAAAACTCAAATCATAAAATACTACAAAAAATATCATGAAAAAGAGTTAAACCAAGAACTTGTTGAAAAAATAATTCCTTTAGTCAAAGAAAGAATGAAAAAACTTTCTGACTTTTGGTTTTACTGCCAATTTTTCTTTGAAGAACCAAAAGTTGATTTTAATCTTATTAAAGACAAATCTTATTTAAAAAATATTTATCACGCCTTAGAAAAAATCGAGGATTGGACGGCCCAAAATATTGGTCAATTAATGCAAGATTTGGTAAAAAAACTTGGGGTTAAAACCGGTGATTTCTTTATGACTCTAAGAATTGCAATCTGTGGCAAAAAAATATCTCCTCCTTTGAATGAAAGTATGGAGATTTTGAGAAAAGAAAAGTGTTTGGAAAGAATAAAAAGATTAATAAAACAAAACGGCTGAGGTTTTGTTTTAAAAATCTTAAATATATATTTTCAATTTCAATGTCGAGTCAAACTCGACAATTTCGCCTAACTCAACAGGTCAATTTGGACTTGGTGGACCGAAGGAGATTCGAACTCCCAACCTCTGCAATGCGAATGCAGCGCTCTACCAATTGAGCTATCGGCCCAAAAAGTGTCTTCGGGGAGAATCGAACTCCCACCAGAGGCTCCGGAAGCCCCTATTCTATCCATTAAACTACGAAGACAAAAATTTAAATAATATTATAGCAAGTAATATTCTATATATTCCAAAAATAATCAATGAATTTTTTTTCAAAAAACCAAGTAGCCATTTAACCGAAATTAATGCAAAAATAAAAGAAATAAAAAATCCGATCAACAAAAGGCCAACTTGATTTAAATTAGTCAGCAAAATATCTTTTGACTTATAAAGATCGTAAAATGAAGCCATAAAAATCGTTGGAATCGAAAGAAAAAAAGAATATTTAGCCGACTGATCACGTTGGTAGCCTAAAATAAGCATTGATAAAATTACTGCTCCCGCCCGCGACACACCAGGAATCACTGCGAAAGACTGGGCTAATCCAATAATTAAAGCATGAAAAATGTTAATTTCTTCAATTTTCTTTTTTAAGACAATCTTTTTTTTGTTCACTAAAATTTCAATAATAATAAAAAAAATTCCAACGAAAAATAAAGAAAAAGCAATCAAATTTAATGAGTCGAAAAAAACATTTTTAATTACTTTGTAAAGAAAAAACCCAACCAAGGCCGTTGGTAAAAAAGAAAAAAACAAATTTTTTAAAATCTTAAAATTACCTTTTAATTGATTAAAATACAAAAAAACAACCGAAAGTATCGCCCCACTTTGAATAAAAACCTCAAAAAGTTTTTGAAAATCAGTTTGAGAAATATTTAACAACTTAGAAGTTATTATAAGATGTGCAGTTGAAGAAATTGGCAAAAACTCAGTAATTCCTTCAACAAAGCCCAAAATAATTATATTTAATAAATTCATAAAATAAATTATAATACTTACTACTTAATACTTGATACTTGATACTAAAATGAGTATTGCCTTAGTTCATGATCAACTTTCCGAATTTGGCGGTTCAGAAAGAGTTTTAGTGGCTCTAAAAAAAATTTTTCCCAAAGCTCACGTTTTTACCCTTGTTTACCAAAAAGAAAAACTTGGTTCTCATAAAGATATTTTTAAAAATTGGCATATAAAAACCTCCTGGTTTGATAAAATTCCAATTTTGCGTAATTTCTATTCTCCCTTTCGTTTTTTGACACCCTTTATCTGGGAAAGTTTTGATTTTTCAAAATACGACTTAGTTATTTCCTCCTCAGGTAGTTGGATGGCAAAAGGAATAAAAACCAAAAAACCAACAATTCATGTTTCTTACATCCATCACCCACCCCGTTACCTTTATGGCTATGAGACGGCCATTGAATGGAAAAAATATTTACCTGTTCGAATTTACGCCTATATCGTAAATCATTTTTTACGCATTTGGGACTTTTATTCATCAAAAAGACCAGATTATATTATTGCTAATTCTAAAGAGACTCAATCTCGAATCAAACGTTTTTATCAACGCGATTCAGTTATTATTTATCCCCCAGTTGACATCCCACAAAAGTTACAAGTTACAAGTTACAAGTTACATAATTATTATCTTACTGTCTCCCGCCTTGCCAAAGCCAAACATATTGATGTTTTAATAGAAGCAGCAAACAAATTAAAATTAAATCTTAAAATCGTTGGTACCGGTCGCGATGAAAATTATTTAAAATTAATCGCCGGAAAAACGGTTGAGTTTTTAGGAAATGTTAATGATCAAGATCTTAGTATAATTTTAAAAAACGCCAAAGCCTTTTTATTTGCCTCCCGTGACGAAGAATTTGGCATTGCTCCCGTTGAAGCAATGGGGTATGGTGTGCCAGTCATTGCCTATAATTCAGGCGGCATTCCCGAATATATCAAAAATGGAGTCAATGGTTTCTTGTTTAATCAATTATCTGCCGAAAGTTTAATTGAAAAAATTAAAAAATTCGAAACTCTTGATAGAGAAAAAATTTTAAAAATGAAAAAAGAAGCAAGAAAGAGAGCCGAAGAATTTACTTTTGAGAGGTTTAAAAAAAATCTTCTTTTATTTTTAAAAGAAAAAAATATTCCCTTTAGCGTTGACAATTAGGACAAAAAAAACTACTTCGCCCTCCTTGCTTTATTCGTTTAATTAATGTCCCACAATTAGGGCAAGAAAGATTTTCTCGTTGATAAACCAAAAAAAAGCGCTGATGTCTACCTTTTGTTCCATCAAGTTGAACAAAAGCCTCATCGGCGCCAGATGATCCACCATGTTTTATACCTTGTTCAATAATTTTTTTGATCGATTTAAATAAGGCTTTTATCTCAGTCTCTTTTAAACTATCAGCTTTTCTTTTTGGATGGATTTTGGCTAAAAATAAAGCATCATTGGCATAGATATTACCAATTCCAGTAATTTTTTCTTGATCCATAAGAAGAATTTTTATTGGTTTTTTACTTTTTTTAACAAGATTAGAAAAAAAATCTAAAGTAAAATCATTTGATAAAACATCAATTCCTTTGGGTTTTTCTGGTGTATCTTTAATCTTCATCCAGCCAAATTTTCGAAGGTCATTAAAAAATAAACCACTCCCATCACTAAATTTAATTACAACTCTTGTAGTATTGGCTGGCATTTTGTTAGTTTTGGTAAAAGGAATTACCTCTTTAAAAACTGCATTTGAAACATCATCAGCATATAATAGTTCGCCAGTTAGCTTTAAGTGAATGTTTAAAAAAATAGGCAAATTTTTGTCCTTATTAATTTTTAGACTTAAAACCTTGCCAAATCGACTTATATCTTCAATTTTTTTGCCAATAATATCTTCTTTTCTTCCGATAAAATTTTTGGGTGATAAAACGTCAACTTCTTCAATTAATTTTCCCTTAACTTTTTTTTCTAACTGTCTTTTTAAAGTTTCAACCTCTGGTAATTCTGGCATATAATTTATTTTTAATTTAATTTTTATTTCCTATTTTATCTTTAATTTTAACTTTTGCCTGTCCTCTAATAAGGTTTTCTTTAGCTCTTAATCTTTAGCAAAAAGGGTAGCAAAGGGAAAAATTTTTACTTTTTACTTTTGACTTTTAACTTTTAACTTTTTTTTACTCATACCTTATCGCCTCAACAGGCTCCAAATCAGCGGCTTTTTTTGCCGGAAGCACACCAAAAATCATTCCAATTGCCGAAGAAACTCCCAAAGCCAAAATCACTGATTGTATATCAATATAAGCCGGAAAAAACTTTCTAACAACTAAAGTCCCAATAAAAGCCAAAAACAATCCTAAAAATCCACCAAAAATCGAAAGAATAGTTGATTCAATAATAAACTGAACTAATATATCTTTTTTTCTTGCCCCAATTGCTCTTCGAACACCAATCTCTTTTGTCTTATCCGAAACCGTAACAAACATAATATTCATTATCCCGATCCCTCCAACCAAAAGTGAGATACTAGCAATTGCCACCAAAACTATATTCAAAACTCCAAAGATAGAGTTTACAGCCGACAAAATATCTCCCGGCTCAATAATACTAAAAGAGTCCTCATCATATCTTTTTAAAAATTCCTTTTTTATCGCCTCTTTAACTTGAGAGACAGAATAACTTTCATCAAATTTTATCGCAAAACGAGAATAGTTTTTTTCTGGATTAAAAATAAATCCGGTTGTGTATGGTGAAAACATACACGAGTCATAATCAGGTCCTCCAAATCCTCCACCACCTCTACTTTCAGTTATACCAATGACAGTAAAGTTAACACTGTTAGCTGTCACCTTTTGATCAATTGCAGCCTCAATTGTTCCAAAAAGTTTTTCCGCTATTTTTGGTCCTAAAACAACAACTTTTGCCTTTTTGTTAATATCATTTTTATCAAAAAATCTACCTTTTTGGATTTTAAAACCATTGATATCAAAAAATGCCTCGGAAGCAAAAAAAATTGTTGAATCTTCAGACTTTCTTTCGCTTTTGACAGTTGTTTGTTTGGAAAATATGGGTGAAATCTCTTTTACTTCTTTTAGTCTTTTTAGACGAAGCAAATCGCGATTATCAAATTTTATACTTGTCAAAGATGATGTGGTATTAAAACGTCCGCCAGATAAAATCTTGCCAGGTGCAACAAATAAAGTGCTTTTTCCCAAAGCAGCAAACTGATCATTGATGTATTGTTTTAGTCCTAATCCTAAAGCTGTTAGCATAACAACGGCAAAAACTCCAATCAAAATCCCCAGAGATGTTAAGAAAGTCTGTGTTTTATTTCGCCTAAAATCTTCAATTGCCGCCTTAACAACAAAAAATATATAATTCATATCTATTAAACTTTTGACTTTTACCTTAAATTTTCAACTTTTAACTTTTACCTTCAAGTTTTGACTTTTTACTTTTTAATTCTAATTTTTTGTTATTTTTCCATCCTTTATTCTTATCATCCTTTTCCCATATGCAGCAATATCTGGCTCATGAGTAACTAAAACAACAGTTATTCCTTCTTTTTCATTTAAAGCTTTTAGCAAATTCATTATCTCAACTCCAGTTTTACTATCAAGGTTTCCTGTTGGCTCATCAGCCAAAATAAGCTTTGGTTCCATAATCAGCGCTCGCAAAATTGCCACTCGTTGTTGCTGTCCACCAGAGATTTTATTTGGATATGAGCGCTCTTTTCCTCCTAGTCCAAATTTTTTTATAAGATCTAAAGCTTTTTTCTTTGGATCATATTTTAGTTTTTTTCTCGCATAAATTGTTGGCAGAAGAATATTTTCCAAAACAGTCAACTTCGGTATTAGATTAAACTGTTGAAAAACAAAACCAACAAACTCATTCCTCAAAGTTGACAATTGATCATCTGTTAAATAAGTGACGTTTTTACCATTGATAAAAATTTCTCCCTTAGTTGGTTTATCAAGAAGACCAATAAGATGCATTAAAGTTGACTTTCCCGATCCCGAAGGGCCCGTGATAGAAACGAATTCGCCTTCTTTTATCTCAAGATTTACTCCTTTTAAAGCTTGGTATTCTACGTCCCCATCAAGTTTATATATTTTCCAAACATTTCTAAATTTTATCATATACTTTAATCTTTAATTAATTATTATTTCTCCCTCATTCAAACCACTCTTAATCACGATCTTTCCATCAATCTCTTCCCCAATCTCAATGTACTTTTTAATCTTTTTATTATTCTCCTTAACAAAAACATAACTTCCTTTTTTATCTTTTTTAATAAATCGGGAAGGTAAAGCAATAACGTTGTTTTTTTCTTTTACTAAAAACTCGACATCACCCGTCATTCCTAACCTTAAGGGTAATTTCTTTGTTTTTTCAGATAATTCAAGTTTTATTTGATAAACCGTTCCTGTCTCTCCACTTTTTGGAGAAAAACTAATATATGAAATTTTTACCTCATCCTCAAAATCAGAAAAAGAGTCAAGTTTTAACTTTCCCTTCATTCCTTCTTTCAAATTAACAACATCTGCCTGTTCCACAGTGGCTGAAAAATATAATGTTTTTGGGTTGACAATTTCAAAAGTAGCCGTTGCTGGGGTAATATTGACACCGGGGTTTGGTACATCAATATTAGTAACTATTCCTTCAATTGGTGTCCAAAGATCAGCATATTCTAAAAGTAAATTTTGATACTCAACTTCCAAAACCGCACTATTTAAATCGTATTGACTGTTTTCCAAAATTCTTTTTGCGCGCTTATGAAGATCACCAGTTGAAAATTCGTATGTTTCTTCATAATCATCTTTGGTTTGTTCAAAACTATTTCTTTGTTTAAGATAATTATTTAAATATTTATCTAAACGATTTTTTAAATCACGCTTATCCAAAGAAGCAATCGCCTGATATTTTTTTACATAATCACCCTCCTTTACTCCAACCCAGGCCAATCTGCCCGAAGTTTGAAATTTTAAACTAACTTTTTCTTCAGCGTCTATATCTCCTGATAAAGTTAAGGTTTCTTTTAAATTTTGTTTTTTTACCGTCGTTTTTTCTTCAACCTCTGTTTTTTTCGCTTGTGTTTGATTAAAAATTAAGACAAAAACCAATAAAATAATTACCAAAAAATACCATCTTTTCTTTAAAAACTCTATCATATTTAAAAATTTAACTAATAATCTTTTTTAAAATCAATAATAATCTTTTTTTTTCCTTATTATCTAGTTTATCAATTAAATTAGAAAAACATTGTTCTTTTTCCTGAGTCATTTTTTTTATCAAATTTCCTCCCTTTTTTGTCACTTTTAGTCTTATCAATCGCTGATCATATTTATCATGAGTTTTTTTGACTAATTTTAAATTAACCAGCTTTTCTACCAGACTATTGGCAGTTGGCAAAGTGATTGAAAAAGCTTGAGCAACATCAGTTAGCTGACAGTTTTTATTTTCCTTAATAAAGATTAAAACATGAAGTTGAATCATTGTCAGATCATTAGTTTTTATTGTCTGAAAACTTTTCTTCATCTTTCGATAAATATTAAAAATCACCTCAGAGATTTCCTTATTAATATTTGATTTCATAAAATTAATTAGGCTATCTAATAATTATATTATATAACTATTTTTACGAAAAGTCAAGAAGTTAAAGATAGGGTTGCCAATTTGATATAGGCATAACGTTGTAAACAATAAAATTCCAAGCAAAAATATAGATTGCCGGTAAAAGAAATAAAAAAACAATCAAAAATTTTTTAGAGGTAAAAAACTTTTCAAAAGAAATCAAAGCCATCGGCCAAAGAGGAAGACTATAACGAGGGATATCTTTATGTTGAACAAAAAGAATTGCAACATAAAAAATCAAGGTAAAATAAAAAAAAGAACGATATTTTGAATTTTTTAAATTATAAACGGTTAAGCCGTATAGAAAAAAATAAAAGATCATCTCCTCTATCCAAGCTGTCCCAACCCATTTTGCTCGAAAATTAAAAACTGAAAACGGATAAGGCATAGGAACAAAACCTCCTGTATTAAAGTAAGCAAAAAAATCTCCGTATTGAAGCGCATATAATTCAAAAACAGTTAACAATCCTAAAGGAATTAAAAAAATACCCATCCATTGCCAATTAATTTTCTTTGTTTTTAGAATCTTTTCCAAGAAAACCAAACCATAAGCAAAAAAAAGCAGTATTCCCGGTGTTTTTGTCATTGTTGCCAAACCACCAAAAAGTCCGGCTAAAAAATATCTTTTTTTCTCAAAAAAATAAATTGATAATAAAATCAAAAACAAAAACATACTTTCCGGTGCACCAATACTTCGCACTACTAAAAATTTAGGAATAAAAAGAAAAATAAAAGAAAGAAGAAGAGGTTTTTGAGAAAGTTTTAAATTTTTTATAAAAAAATAAAAAAATAACGTCAAAAAAACTGTTGCCGCTAAATTAACAAAAATCATTGCTTTAAAATAAACTAAAGAAAAACCAAAAATCCTAAAAATATCACCAAAAAATCTAATCAAAAAAGGGTAAAAAGGCAAATGAGCAGCAAAATATTTTGAAGGAAGCGGTAACTCAAAACCTATTTTATCAATTGCTTCTTTATGATAAAAAGTTTTGGCAGGAATAATGTACAAAGGTCCATCATAATTTCGGTAAATATATTCAAAACTAGAATTGGGAATTTCAATTCCATACCAAAAATTACTTTTTAAAAGAAATGGTAACCAAACTAAAAAAGTAGTCAATAAAACGAAAAAAATTAAGATAAAATATGATTTAATGAAAAAACGCATAAAAAATATTTTAACAAAAAATTGGTTTTTTTTAATCTTATTAGGAATTGGCATTTTTTTTCGTCTTTATCGATTGGAAGAATTTATCACTTTTTTAGGTGATCAAGGAAGAGATGCAATTATAATTAAAAGAATCATCACCTTTGAGCATTTTCCTGCCTTAGGCCCGGTTTCTTCGGTTGGCCAAGTATTTCTTGGTCCTTTTTTTTATTATTTTATGGCTCCATTTTTGGCATTATTTCAATTTAATCCAGTGGGCTTAGCTTTTGGCAGCTTTTTTTATTCAACCATAGCAATGATTTTTACTTATTTTATTTTAAAAAAAATTGACCAAAAAATAGCTAATATCTTTCTTATCATAACAACCTTTTCCTGGATTCTAATTCACAATGCTCGTTTTTCCTGGAATCCAAATCTTTTACCCTATTTTTCTTTTTTTACTCTCTATTTTATCTCTTTGTTTTTTGAAAAAAAATTTATTTTTCCTTTTTTGGCAGGAATGTTTTTTTCTTTTTCAACCCAACTTCATTATCTTGCTTTTCTCTTAACTCCCACTTTAATTTTATTTTTTTTAATAAACTATAAAAAAATTTTAAAAGAACCACTTTTATTTATTAAAAAAATTAGTTTTTTTATTTTTGCTTTTTTAATTTTTTATCTTCCTTTAATTCTTTTTGATTTAAAACACCAATTTTTAAACATTAAAAATTTTATTAAAATTTTTACTCATCAAGAAATTATCAAATCAACTTCTTATCATCAACGATTTGAAGAAACTTTAACTAATTTTTTTAATTTTACTTTTAATTTGAAAATTAATTATTTTTTAAGTTTTACATTTTTTATTCTTCTTTTTTTTTATTTTCTTAGAAAAAAATTTTTTTATAAAAAACCCTTATTTCAACTTATTTTTTTAAGTTTTTTTGTTTTTATTTTTGGTTTTTCGGTTTTAGATAGTTTTCGTCATTATCATTATTACAACACAGTCTATCTTAACTTTTTTATCGTCTTAGCCATTTTTTTGGCTGATGTTTTTTCCTTCAATCTTTTAACTAAAATTTTTGTCTTTATTTTTTTAATTTTTTTTATTAATCAAAATCAATTAAATTACCCTTTTAAACATCAAAAAGGCAATTTTCAAACAAAAATTGCCCAAAAAATTGCCAAATCAATAATTGATAATAAACCAAAAGCACCTTATCAAATAGCTCCTATCCCTTTATTTGAAACCGATGATGCTATAAGATACTATCTCGAAATAATGAATAAAAAACCACTTGATAAAGAATCTAACGAATTATGGATTGAATTTTATTTACTTTGTTATAAAGAAAAATGTGACATTTCAAAAGAAAATCAGTGGCAATTATCTTTTATAAAAAATAAAAAAGTTGCTAAAATATGGAAAGTTGATCGAGTAAAAATTTATAAAATTATCCATGGAAGATAACTTAAAAATTTCTTTAATCGTCCCTTGTTACAATGAAGAATTAAATCTTCAAAAAGGGACTTTAGATAAAATTGGCAACTTTACAAAAGATGATAAAAGATTTATTGAGGTAATAATTTCTGATGATGGTTCAACCGATCAAACAAAAAAAATAATCAAAGACAAATATTTAAAGCTCTTTCCAAAATTTAAACTTCTTGAAAACTCTCATCAAGGAAAAGCCGGGGCGATAATCTCCGCTATCAAAAAAGCAAAAGGTAATTGGGTATTTTTTACCGATTTTGATTTAGCCACCCCGATTGAGGAAGTTGAAAAACTAATCTCTGTAGTAAAAAAAGATGCCCCAATAATTATCGGTTCACGAAATACAAAAAGAGAAGGAGCCCCATTTATAAGAAAGATTATGGCCTTAGGTTTTATTTTTCTAAGAAATCTTCTTTTAAATCTTAAAGGAATTAAAGATACTCAATGTGGTTTTAAAATGTTTAAAAAAGAAGCAGCATTAAAAATTATCAATAAGCTAAAAATCTTTAATCAACAAAGAAAAATCAAAACTTCTTCCGTTTCTGCTGGTTTTGATCTTGAATTTTTATATATTGCTCAAAAATTAGGTTTTAAAATTAAAGAAATTCCAGTCATTTGGAAACATGTAGAAACAAAAAATGTTTCTTTTTTAAAAGACGCTATTGAAACATTAAAAGACATAATAAAAATTAAATATTTTCAAATAAAAGGTTATTATTCATAAACAATGAAAAAAATATTTCTTATTTCTTTTTTTTTATTTATCTTTTTTGCTCTTTTAGTAAAAAATTATCAAATAAGAAATATTGCCTACCTTGAATGGGACGAAGGAATGTATGCTCAAATTGCTAAAGAAATAATTAAAAATAAAAGCTTTATTACAACTTTTAACGACAACCTCTGGTTTGATAAACCACCACTCTCCCATTTTCTTATCGCTTTGTCTTTTCTTATTTTCGGAGAAAATGAATTTACAAGTCGAGCGACAATGGTTATCTTATCGTTAATTCTTCTTTTTTTGTTTTACAAATTGAACCAAAAATTAACCAAAAAGATTTTTAATAACAGAAAAAAACATTTGGCGATAATTTTGCCAATGATCATTTTGATAGCAACGCCGATTTTTTTAGAACGAGCCACCACTTTAAATAGTGATTTATTGGTAGCGATAAGTTGGCTTGGCTATCTTACTTTTTTTGAAAACTCATTTGCTAGAATTTTATTTATAGTAATTGGAGTTTGGGGAAAGTCAGTTTTAGGTTTTTATCCTCTCTTGTATGACTTTTTTCTTCTTATATTTAAAAAACAGAAATTAAATTTCTCTTACATTAAAACCACTTTAACCGCATTTTTTTTAGCCTCTTTTTGGTATATTTTTCTTTTTATAAAATATGGCTATTTTTTTATTGAAAACCATTTTTTGAGCCAAATGTTTAAAAGAATATATGTCCCAATAGAACTTCATTTTGGTAATAAATTTTTTTATTTTGAAGTTTTATGGAAAAACTTATATTTATTATTAATTTTAATTGCAATTAGTTATCTTATTATTATTTTTGATTTTGTTAAAAAAATAAAAGAAAAATCTAAAAATATAGACATTTACTTGGTTTATTTATTTCCCCTTCCTTTTTTTTCTTTTTTGACCTTAATGAAAACAAAAATTGAATGGTATGTAATTATTTTTTTACCTTTTTTACTTTTACCGATAACCTATTTTTTATATAGAACAAAAAACAAGGCTTTCTATTTTCTTATTATTTTTTTTATTGGTTTTTTTTCGCTAAAGAATTTTGTTCAACAAACTATTTTATTAAAACCACCAAAAGAAACGAATGAAAAAGTTATATTAGCTAAATGCATTTCACGAATTAACAAAAATAAAGTCTTTTTTTTAGTTGATGAACAAGAGAGAAAAAACCGCAATTTCCTAGAAGCAGCTCATTATCAAACTACTTCTTCATTTTTTTATGGGGGTACCCCATCGTTTGTTTATTATGTAAAAAAACCGGTTACTTTTTTTTATAGCCAAAAAGAATTTCAACAAAATTTAAACAAAAATGATGTTATTTATGTAATTAATAAAAATGACAAATCGATCATTAATTTTGATATTAAAAAAATTATCTGCCAAACAAAAAACTGGTTAAGTTTTTAAAGTTATGAAAAAATTAATAAAAAATGATTTTCCATTTTTATTATTAATTTTCATTGGTTTTATTTTAATAAGAAGTCTCCATTTTGTAGATTTTTTAAATTGGTCTCAAGATCAGGCTGAATGTGGTATGGCGGCTTTGGATATTTGGCGAAATAAAAAATTAACATTAATTGGCCCACAAATTTCTGCTTCTTTTGAAGGACGACTTCTTTTTCAAGGACCAATAACTTATTATTTATTTTTGATTTTTCTTCTTGCTAGCAACTGGGATCCAGTAAAAGCTTCTTATCTTTTTATGTTGTTTGCCAGTTTTTTAATCTTCCCTCTTTTTTATGGAGTAAAAAAATTAACCAATAAAAAAGTTGCCTATATAATCGTCCTAATCTATAGTTTTATACCTTATTATATAAACTATACTCGTTTTCTTTGGAATTCAACTCTTCAATTAACCTTTTCTATTTTATTTATCTATTTTTTTTCTTTTTATCAAAAGAGTAAAAACTTAAAATATTTTTTTATCAGTTCATTTTTTTTAGGTTTATTATTTCAATTTCATTATCAATTTATTTTAATTATTTTAATTTTTTTTATATATTTTTTGTTTTTTAAAAAAATATCAATTAAAGAATGGTTCATCTTTATCTTAGGTATTATTTTAGGTTTTTTACCCTTAATTATCTTTGAATTAAAACATCAATTTTATAACACCAAAACCGCTATTTTATTTTTGAAAAATTGGTCAAGGGTCGATAAACCAGGTAATTTTGCTATGCCTCATTATTATCTTACTCTTTCATTTTTATCTTTAATTTTTATAAGTAATAAATTTAAAAACTTTATCAATAAAATAAAATGGAAATTTATCATTATTCTTGGAATTATTTTGTTTTTTACTAGTCTTTTTAAAAATATCAAAAAACCTAGCCAATCTTATTGGGCACCGGCTAAAGATTGGAAATATTCGATGGAGGAAAAAGCTTATCAAATAATAAAAAAACAGCCAATCAAAAAAAACTTTAATGTTGCTGATCTGTCCTACTATAACACTAAAGCGGCTGTTATAAAATACTTTTTAAAAAGAGATAATTTTTCAATCAACTTTGATGATTATTATCAAAATCGATATCTTTATGTAATATCAAAAAATAACGAATATCAAAATACCTTATCTTATGAGGTAGCTTTTTTTAAACCAAGAAAGTTAATTAAAAAATGGCATTTGCAAAATGATTTTTATTTATACCTTTTTGAAAGAATATGAAAAAACAAAAAGTTGTTATCGTTTTGCCAGCATATAATGCAGAAAAAACTTTATTAAAAACATATAAAGATATTCCTAATAAATATAGAAAAAATATCATCCTTGTTGACGACTCAAGTAATGATAAAACAGTAGCAATTGCTAAAAAACTTAAGATTCAAGTTTTTGTCCATAAAAAAAATTTAGGTTATGGCGGTAATCAAAAAACCTGCTATCAACAAGCTTTAAAACTTAATCCAGATATTGTTATTATGCTTCATCCAGATTATCAATATGACCCAAAATTAATCCCAGCGTTGGTAGCAATGATTGAAAGTGGTAATTATGATGTGGTTTTGGGATCAAGAATTTTAGGTGGTGGAGCATTAAAAGGTGGAATGCCTTTATATAAATATATTTCTAATCGCTTTTTAACTTTTTTTGAAAACTTATGTACGGGAACAAAACTTTCTGAGTATCATACGGGTCTTAGAGCATATAAAGCTGAAGTTTTAAAAAATGTTAATTTTCAAAAAAACTCCAATGACTTTATCTTCGATAATCAAACTCTTCTTCAAATCATTGCGCAAAATTATCGAATTGGTGAAATAAGTTGTCCAACAAAATATTTTAAAGAAGCTTCTTCTATTAATTTTATCCGGAGTTTGAAATATGGATTAGGTTGTGTTTATTGGTCGATTATTTATTTTTTGGGAAGAATTAAAATATACCATCATCCACTGATTTTTAAAAAAAAATAATTTATATTACCACTACGCTTTTTATTCCTTCAACTAAATAAAATGTTTCTTTTTCTGTCGTCGTTAATATTGTTTGATAATTTTTAATTAACCGTAAAATTAATTGTCTATTTTTTAAATCCAACTCAGAAAACAAATCATCCAAAAGTAAAATTGGTCGGATTTTAAAATTTTCTTCAAAATACTTAATCTCATTTATCTTAAGCCAAAATAAAGCCAACCTCTGTTCACTTCTTGAACCAAAAAGATGAATATTTTTTTCCTTTTCTTTTCTTATAAAAATTAAAAAATTATCTCGTTGCGGACCAACTAATGTTTTTTTTTGTCGAACTTCTTCCTCAAAAACAGATTTTAAATGCTTATCGTCAATAATATTTGACTGGTATTTAATAAAAAATCTTTTTTCTTCAAGTAAAGAATGTTTATTTAAAAAATCGCAATATTTTTTTCTTTTTTCTATTAAATAAAAAGATTCCTTAATCAAAAATTTATTCCAAAAAGCTAACTCTTCTAAAAAACTTTCTTTTTTTTCTTCGGTAAAAGTCTCAAGCAGTTTATTCCTTTTTTTTAAGGCATTTGAATAATTAATTAATTTTTTACGATACTCAGCATCTTCTTCTGCCAAAAATCGATCAAAATAGTTGCGTCTTTCTTCAGGCGGCCCATCAATAATTTTTAAATCATAAGGGGAAAAAAGCACAATTTTAGGTGATAAATACACAAACTGACGCCAATTTTTTTTTGTTTTGTCAATAAAATATTTTTTACTCACCCCCTTATCAATCTTTTCAATCAACACTTGATAAACAAAAGGCTGATCCTTTTCCTCAAAAATTCCCTCAATCTTTGCCTGATTTTTATCAAAAGTAATAAGTTCGCTTTCTTCTTTTTCTCGAAAACCCTTTCCTTTTGAAAGACAATAAATCGCTTCTAATAAATTAGTTTTTCCTTTAGCGTTTTCTCCCAAAATAATAGTAATAAACGGATTAAAATTAAATGACTTTTCATAGAAATTGCGAAAATTAAAAAGATTAATCTTTTTTAACCACATATTAAAATTTTAATTTAAAAAATTTTAAGAAGTTTTTTTCTTTAACAAAAAGATGGTTTCAAAAAAAGAAGGTAAACAAAAAATTCCATTTCTAAAAATTGAAATATTAGATAAAGAAGAGAAAATATTTTGCCAATATTTTTTGCTAAAAACCGAAAGATGAGAAAAATCCTCTCCATGAGTTAAACTAATCCATTGATTTTCAATCGTATAGATCTTATGAAGAATAAACTTTTTTGAAACCCGAACTGTTTCCAAAATCGCTTTTTTTATTTTTGATCTTTCTAAATGCTCTAAAACATCAAAACTAACCACCAAATCAAAATAATTATCCGGATAGGGAATTTTAATTATATCACCAAGTTTTAAAAATGGTTTGACTTTTTTATCGGCGAGTTCTAAAGCATTTTTCGATATCTCAATCCCAAAAGCATCTACTCCCAAAAACCGCAACCATTTTACCAGCTTCCCCGTACCACAACCAACATCTAAACAGTTTTTTGGTTTAAGAAATATCTTAATTATCAAGGCCCGATAAAAATTGACTAAATCATTAAAAACACTCCATCGATATTCACCCTTTTTTCCTTTATAATAATCTCGATCATAAAAAGAAGCATCTATCCGATAGGGACTAATTACCGTTCCCTTAAAACTCTCTCCATCCATTAACCTCTGTAAATTTCTAAAATCTTTTCCATAAGTGACAATTACTGTCAATTTTAACTCTTTTGCCAACTGGGTGGCAATTGGATCAAAAGGGGCAGACAAACCTGGAATCCATTTATTGCCAACTATCTTTTCCATTTCTTCCCAAGTAATTTTTTCAATTGGCTTGGCATCGTTAAATTTTTTGGGATCTTTATCGTAAACCCAATAAGTGTTGGAAAGATTAATAATGGTTTTTCCTCCATAATCACGAGCAAGAATTACTGCATCGTAGTCAGTTGACCAACCAGGTTTCCAACCAGCACCAATGACAATTGGTTCTTTTAAGCGATGAATTTTCTTTTCATAATTTTCAATGATTCTTGGATGAGCAATATCTTTGAAAATCGTTCGAAGAAGATGAGCGTTGACCCGAGTGGTATGAATAGCCAACCAATCTAAATCTTCGTTGGTTATATCACCAACAACTTCTTTGGCTGCATCTCGATAGTGCCTGGCAATTTTACCACCACCAGCCACTAAAAAAAAGCGTTTTCCCAAAGCAACGTATTTTCGAATAAAACGATTAAAAGAAGATAAAAATTTGGTATCAACTCCGCCATCAGGAACAATTAAACTTCCTCCAACGGAGATAATAATCGGCGGTTCTTTCTTAAACATAGTCTAAATGTAGATTATATCATTTTTTTTATTTTTTTAAAAGCTAAAAAATACCAGTTCTTATACCAAGAATTAACTCAACCACTTTTACAATAAGAAAAGCCAACACTAAAAGAACTATCCCAATTATCCCGCTAGTTATCTTAGCTTGAGCTGATTTTATCTTTTCCGGGTTTCCTTCGGAAGTCATAAAATCATAACCGGCCCAAATAAAAACTAAAAGCAAAATCACGCCCGAAATTGGAATCAAAAAAAAATTTACTACCCGACTAACAATTTCACCTAAAGTATTAAATTGTAATGGTCCTTCAATTATTTGATCATTAATTTTAACTTGTTGAGCTAAGTATCTCATAATTAAAGTAAATTTTAACGACTAATTTGGTAACTTTCAGAAACAGGAGTCAATGATAACATCGGTGTTTCTGAGGCTTCAAAAGTAGGAGTTATTTCTTTTTCAAAAACAGTTGGCGATAAGGAAATTGGTATTTCCGTTGGTTCAAGTTTAATTGTTGGCGTTGGTTGAGTAAGAAGTTGATTTTGTTCTTTTATCTTTTTTTGAATCAAAATAAAAAGAAGAACAGCTAAAACAGCCATCGTTAATGTTACTATTAAAAGTAATATGGTATTGAAGCTGTCTTTTTCTTTTTTTAATTTTTCAATATCAAGCGGGGTATAGTTGTTAACCATAGATTAATAAATTAATTCAAAACAAATTTTTGATAATAATTTAAATGGTGGAAACAACAACTTCTGGTGTTGATTCTTCTTTTTTTAATTGTGGGTTTAAATCACCATTGAGTTTTTGATTGTTGTTGGGTTTTTCTATTTTTTGATTACCAACCTCTTTTTCTTTTTCGTAAGATAACTCTTTTAAGTCTTTTGACAAACAACTGGGACAAATAATTGTTGCATTTTTAACTATTTCTGTTTCAAATTGATGATGGCATTTTTGGCACAAAAAACTTTTTTTTACCAAAGGCTTTTTAAAATTATCTTCCTCAACTAAAATAACTTTTTCGACATTAAAAACAAATCCCTCACCATCAAAGTCAACCACGATTTCCTCACCGGCTTTTACCTTTCCTTCAATAATTAAACTGGAAATTGGATTTTCTATCAGTCTTTGGATTGCACGTCTTAGCGGTCTTGCACCATATATAGGATCAAAACCAGCCCGAACAATCTCTTTAACCGCCGCCTCAGTGTAAGAAAAACCAATTCCTTGTTCTTCCAATGCTTTACCCACTCCTTTTAACTGGAATTTAACAATCTCCATCATATGGGAAAAACGCAATGGTTCAAAGATAATTACCTCATCAAAACGATTGATTAACTCTGGCCTAAAAAACTTCCTAAGCTCTTCCATCACTTTATTTTTGATTAAACCTAATTTCTTTTTTTCGGTTTCTTCTTCTACTTTTTGCTTTTCTTCAAGTTCTTTTTCCAAAGGAAAATCATTACCAAAATAATCTTTTAAAGAAAGTTTTTTCCATTCTTTTTCTTCTTTTTTTCTAAGCCATAAATTATCACCAACGATAATTATCTCCTCCCCAGTTGGCGAAAAATTATGAATATCCCAATAATTAACTGGTAATCCGTTTTTATTCGCGGTTTGATCGGGATCGGAAAAATAATCTTTCAATTCACCCGTTTGCCAATCATTACTGCCAATTTTTCTCTTCCAAAAACGATTACGAAAAGTAACAATTTCAAATTCCTCACCGTCAAAAACATGGGTGTTTAATTTAATTGTTGGTAACTGTTCTTCTGGGGCATCAGGTAAAGCATTCACAACCACTCCCTCTTTAAAATAATCAATTAAAGTCATAACTTGCCAAACTTTGGCGGTGGTTGAATTTCGAATAAAAACTAAATTGCCTTTGGTAATAACTTCAATCCCCTGACCAGAAATCGCATGAGTATCAAAGCCATCGATGGGAAAACTCACTTTTTCCTCTTGTTTTTTTGCTGCCTCTTCATCGATTTTTTGACCAGCAAAGTAGTCAAAAAGCATCCCTTTTTGCCACTCAGTTTTTTCTTTTTCAAAATACTTACTCCCAATAGTTAAAATCTCTCGCCCTCTTGGAGTAAAAACGTAAGTTGATAAAACCGGTGGTTCCTCAACTTCCATCCCTCCTTTTTTTAAAAGCTCATCTTGAATCACTTTTGTACCAATATTGGAAGTACAAATAACAACTGTGTTTTTAAAAGAAATGGTATGGCCTTTGTTATCGGTTAATCGACCATCATCTAAAATCTGAAGAAGAATGTTGAAAATATCAGGGTGGGCTTTTTCAACTTCATCAAAAAGGACCACTGAATAAGGTTTTCTTCTTACCGCCTCAGTTAGCTTTCCTCCCTCCTCATAACCAACGTAACCCGGCGGGGCACCTAAAAGTTTGGCTACTTCATGCTTTTCCATATATTCTGTCATATCAAAACGAATCATTGCTTCCTCGTACCCAAATAAAACCTCAGCCAAGGTTTTTGCTAGCTCTGTTTTCCCAACGCCGGTTGGCCCTAAAAAAACAAAGCTACCAATGGGTCGATTTTGAGATTTAAGTCCCGCTCTTCCTCTTCTTACTGCCTGAGCGACTAATCTTACTGCTTCTTCTTGATCAATTAAGCGTTTGTGCATAATCTCCTCAAGATGGGCTAGTCTTTCAACTTCAGACTCGGTAATTTGAGAGACAGGAATTCCCGTCCAGCGAGAAACAATGTCTTTTATAATGTCAACGGTGACAGCCGTTGTTGATTGAGCCTTCTTTAAATTGTATTCTTCTTGTTTTTCTTTCAATTGAGCTTTTAAATCATCGATTTTTGACCGAAGAATTTTTACTTGAACAAGATCTCCTTTTTTTTGTTTTTCCATCATCTCTTGAGAAACCTCAGCTATTCTTGTCTCCAAAGATTTTATCTCTTCTGGTAAAGAAATTAAAGGCAGACGGACAGCCGAAGCCGCCTCATCGATTAGATCAACGGCTTTGTCGGGTAAAAATCGATCACCGATGTACCTTTTTGAAAGTCTTACGGCTGCCTCAATTGCCTCTTTGGGAATAACCACCCGATGATAAGCCTCATACTTATCTTTTATCGCCATAAGCATTTTTATCGCCTGCTCTTCGGTTGGTTCTGGGACAACTACCGGTTGAAAACGCCGCTCTAAGGCGGGATCTTTTTCGATATAACGACGATACTCGGTGGTCGTGGTTGCCCCAATCATTTGCAGTTCTCCCCGGGCCAAAGCCGGTTTTAAGAAGTTTGAAGCATCAAGAGAACCTTCTCCTGAAGAACCAGCACCAACGATGTTGTGAATCTCATCAATAAAAAGAATGATTTGACCTTGAGAATTTTTAATTTCTTCAATCAAATTTTTCATCCTTTCTTCAAACTCACCTCGATGAGAAGCTCCAGCCAAAACACTCATTAAATCTAATTGTAAAATCCGTTTATTAATCAAAGGTTCGGGGACATTTTTTGCCACAATCCGTTGGGCCAATCCTTCAACTATTGCCGTTTTGCCAACACCGGCTTCGCCGGTTAAGACCGGATTGTTTTTTGTTCTTCTTGATAAAATATGAATCACTCTTTCAATCACTTCCGACCGTTCAACCACTGGATCTAAAAGTCCTTGAGCCGCTTTGGCGGTTAAGTCGATGGTAAACTGTTCCAAAACTGATTTTTTCTTTTCCGCTTCTTTTTCTCCCTCAAGTCCTTCTTTTTTGCCAACAATTTTTTTATTTAAGTCCTCTTTCTTTAAACCTAATTTAGCCAAAATTCGTGCTCCGACTCCCTCTCCTTCTTCATACAACGCCAAAAGTAAATGTTCAGGAGAAATAAACTCAAAACCAAGTTTTCTGGCTATCACCAAAGAGTTGGATAAAATTCTTTTTAATCTGGGGGATGGTTTGGGTGGTAAATTGCTATTTCCTCGTTGATAAACTTTATTTAACTCTTCTTCCACAATCTGGGGTTGAATTTTAAGCTCGGTAAAAAGATTATAAATCTCAACGTCTGATAAAAGACCGTGAAGCAAGTGTTCACTATCAATTAAAGGGCTTTTTAACTCTTTGGCCTTGTTTAAAGCCGAAATAAAAACCCGATTTGATCGCTGAGTTAAATGGGTCATTAGATCAAGTTCCTGCTGTCTTTGATCAACTGTTGATGAAGAATTTTCGCCTTCTTTTTTTTGAGTTGACAATTTTGATTGAGTTGGTGGTAAAGAAGAAATATTATCGTTCTTTTGAGGATTGCTTTGAATTGGTGATTGATTAATTTGAGGAGCACTGACTGATGGTGAACTAATTCCTATATCCTGTCGACTACCTAAAGGAGGAGTACCAATTCCAGAATAAGGTTGACCCCCTGATGGCGTTGGCCCAATTCCTGAATAGGGTTGATTTTTTATTACTCCTTGATCAGTATCACTATCATAAGAAACTGTCCCGGATAAATTATTATTAGTTGCGGGAAAATTGGAATCACCTAAATTAGTATTCGATCCCTGATTTTTAAAAAAATCAAAAAAGCCGGCCATAGTTTCATTATGAAAAAATTTTTTGCCGATGTCAATATTATTTTGCTAAAATTAAATCGTTTATGGAAAAAATTAAGAGTTTTATTTTTATCATTGCGCTTGTTTTCATTCTTTTTTTTCTCATTCTTCTTCAAATAATAATCCCTGACCTTAAGAAAAAAAATCAGTTGAGCAACTTAGACTTTAAAAACGACCAAAAACAAAATTTATTTACCACAAAATATAGCCAAAAAGCGCAAAAAATCGAAAAAATGAAATCGCCTCTTCCTTCTCCGTCGTCTTTTTTCTTATCAAAACCTTTTGAAAAACATCTTACCGAAAAAATCGATGAATTGAAAAATAAGACACCATTAATATCTGACGATTTTGAGATCGAGTATTTTTATCCCGCCGACACCTTTATCGTTTATGAAAAAACACCGCAAGCAAAAGAAGAATTTTTAAATTTTTTAAAAGAAAATAATTTAGAAGAATTAAAAGATACAAAAATATTTATTTTCACCCAAGATTCTAAAGAAAAATTTCAAAATAAAATCGAAAATATCTTAATAAAAAGTAAGGAATCTTATTTTTTTAATTCAATTTCACCCACACCATTAAGTAGTCCTTCTTCGCTTAATTCTCCGCTGCCTACCTCCAATTTAGGTGAAAATTCACTATCAATTTTAGTTGATTTATTAAAAATAATGTTTGCCCCTTCGTCAGTAAATCTGCCTAACAATATTTCCCCAACAATTCTACCCATTAATATATCTCCAACAGAAGCAGCAGTTACTCAACCAGTTGCAAAACCTAACTTAATCCCTAATTCTTTATCAGAAATTTTTGAAGAAGTATCAATAAAAGTCGGCGTGCCAAAAAAAATTTTAGAAGCAGTTCTTCGAATAGAAACTCCCTCAACCTTTAATCTGTCCTCTTCTGAAATTCAAAAGTACTCAACCCCAGGCTATTTTTTACCTCGCTGTGGTCCAAATATTTGCTCAGCCACCGGCCCAATGCAAATGACTATTGGAGTTGATCACAATGGTAACTCTTCTTGCCCTTCCTGTGGTATTGGATTCTGTCCCAATGCTTGGGCAGTATATAGAAACGCCATAAATATTTTGGGCAATTACTCTCATAGTCCTAATCCGTGTAATATTCGCGACAATATTTATGCGGCGGCTTGGAAATTAAAAAAAGATAGTGGGGCGGAAGACCCATTAATTTGGACTAAAGATCAGGTTTTTAGAGCGGCTACTCGCTACTATGGCTCATGTAGTGATAAATATCGCTTCTCACGCTTTGGTGGTAGAACTTATTGCGAGTATGTTTGGGATTATTATCAAGGAAATATTTGATGTTTTTCGTCTCCAATTACCGTTTTTTCGCCATGACCGGGATAAATAAGCGTTTCATCAGGTAAAGATAATATTTTTTTCAAAGACTTAAAAAGCTCTTTTTTATCAGAATAACTAAAATCATACCGGCCTATCCCATCTTTAAATAAAGTATCACCGGTAAAAATTACTTTTTCTTTTTGAAAATAAAAACAAACCGAGCCCGGAGTATGGCCTGGAGTGGAAATAACGTCAAACGTCAAAATTGAAACGTGAAACTTTTTATTATTTAATTCTTTTATATTTTTTGGCGGCAAAAAATATGGATTATAACCTAAAAAATATTCAGCAGTTTCATTGATTCTTCTTACTAAAAACAAATCTTTTTCATTGATATAAAACGGAACATCAAAAGATTGTTGTATCTCGCCAACGGCGCCAATATGATCAAAATGGCCATGGGTGGCAAAAATTGCTTTTAAATTGAGTTTTTGTCTTTGGATTTCCTCTAAAATAAACGGGACGTCATCACCTGGATCAATTAAAATCAAATCATTCTCTTCAATCAAAAAATAACAATTCGCTTGAAGGAGTCCTAAAGAGTATTTTTTAATTATCATTTTTAGATATTTTCACAAAAATCTTCTTTATCTTTTTTTAAAAAAAAATTTTTAATTATGCCTACCTTTACCATCTTATCACGATCGTAATGAGTTGGTTTAATTTTTATTTTTTCTCTTTTCCAACCACACCAAAATCGGAGTCGCTACAAAAGGGGAAGAATAGGTACCAGTGATTGTGCCAATGAGTAAAGTTAAGGCAAAAAAACGAATAGTTGAACCACCAAGAAGAACTAAAGCTAAAAGCATAAAAATAATCGTCATTGAGTTATTAATTGAACGAACCATTGTCTCAGTTAAAGCTTTATTAGCAAAATAATCAATATCTTTTTGGCCTTCTTCCTTTAAATACTCACGGATTTTATCAAAAATGACAATTGTATCATGGACAGAAAAAGACATTGTGGTTAAAACCGCGGTAATAAATAATGTATCAACCTCGGCCCGAAAAAAATGCGAGAGTAAAGAATAACTACCTAAAATCACCAGCAAATCATGAATCATTGCCAAAAATGCCGCTAAAGCATAGTTAAAACTTTTAAAAGCAAAACTAATATAAACCAAAATTCCTAAAATGGCCAAAAAACAGGCAATCACTGTCTTTTTTAAATTTTCAGCGCTTAATGTTGGACCAACGGTTTCTGATTTAATTAAGGTCAAACTAGAATCAAGATCTTTTTCTAAAATTTTTTTTAACTGATCGATTTTTTTCTCATCAAGCGGTTTTGTTTTTATCGAAATAGTTTTTTGATTGATGCTTAAGTAGTTAAAATCAATCTTTTCTTTTATTAGTATTTTTTTTACTTTTTCTTGACTAATATTTTTTTTTGCCTGATACTCCAAATTAGTGCCACCAACAAAATCAATCGAATAATAATAACCCCATCTAAAAATTGAAAAAAGACCAATACCAATAACCGTTAAAGATATTAAAAAATAGATAATCTTGTATTTAAGAAAATTAACCATAATAAAAGTTAAAAATTTTATCTCAATTTATAAAAAAACTTTATCAGTCTTTTAGTAATCAATAATCCGGTAAATAAACTGGTAGCCACACCAATTCCCAAAGTTAGAGCAAAACCGCGCACCATGCCAAACTGGGGTAAAAATTCCCAGTTTAATGGATTAAATAAAATAAAAGCCACTGTCAAAGTGGTAATATTAGCGTCTTTTATCGCATCAATCGCCCGACCAAAACCCAACCGAAAAGCAATTTCAAAACTCTTTCCTTTTCTTAATTCCTCTTTCATTCGTTCAAAGATTAAAATATTAGAATCAACTGCCATCCCAATTGAGAGAATAAAACCGGCCAATCCAGGAAGAGTTAAAACCACCGGAATAGCGCGGAAAATAGCCAAAGATAAAGCGCCATAAATTAAAAGAGCCAAAGAGGCAATTATTCCTAATTTTCCATAAGATAAAACCATAAACAAAATCACCAAAAACAAACCAACCACTCCAGCATAAACACTTTTTCTTACTTCAGAGGCGCCTAAAGTTGGGCCAATATTTTTTTGTTCAACAAGTTTTATTGGCAAAGGTAAGGCACCCGAATTTATCGCAATCGCTAGTTTTTTTGCTTCATCAACCGTAAAGTTACCAGTAATCACCGCGTTTCCTTCTTCAATCTTTTGTTGGACAACTGGTGCGGAAAGCAAGAATTGATCCAAATAAATAGCTACTGGTTTACCAACATTTCTTTCAGTAATTTTGGCAAAAAGTTTTCCTCCTTCATCAGTAAAAATTAACGCCACTTGGGGTTTGCCGGTTTGATTATCAAAGGTTAGTTGGGCTTTTTTAATATGCTTTCCTGTTAATCCGGTATCTTTGGTTAATCGCAAAAATATTGGAGTTTGTGTGGCTTCTTTTTGGTCTTTGGCCGGCATTTCCTCTTTAAACGAAAGTTGAGCCGTTTGACCGATTAATTTAATCGCTGAAGAAACGTCAGTTATCCCTGGTAAATCAACGCTAATTCGATACTTGCCTTGAGACTTTAACGTTTGAATTTGAGGTTCTGAAACACCAAAAAAATTAACTCTTTTTTCGATGATATCACGAGTGGAGTTTAAAGCATCCTCTAAATCTTCTTTTTTAATTTTACTAGTATCAGCCTCAAAAACCAAATGGCTACCCCCCTTTAAATCTAAACCTAAGTGTGTCTTAAACTCTTTTTTTATTTTTAAGCCAAAAATTTGGGTATCAATTTTTAATGGATTAATAATAAAATCTATCTTTTGGTTAAAAACTTTAAAATTTATCCGTAAATTTTCTGGTAAATCAATCCAGATAATCAATAAAGAAATTAAAATTAATAAAATAATTTTAAAATGTCTCATAAAAATAATCTATTTCATCAAATTTTCTTCGTCACCAACTAACATAATCTTTGGCTGTTTCAAAAAACGCCAGATAAATGGATCGTTGTTTTTTTTGCGAAATATAAACTCTTCTTCAGTCATTACTGTGTAATTAATCGTTGAACCATAAAGCGACTCAGCCTTTTTCATTAATACCTCTAATTCTGGAATAACCACAACCCCTACAAAAAGAAAATAAATTTCTTCATCTTTTATTGGAATTTTTTTAGCAAAACGGGTTGAAATAGCAATATATTTAATCTTACCTAACTTTGGTAAATTATCATAAATCATTTTTAAAATTGGGCTGTTTTTGGTAAAAATCCGTAAAAATTCATCATAAAAAAGATAATTTTTGTTTAGGGTATAAAAAACTTTGTTTAAGCGTTTTTCTCGCAAGAGTAATTTTTCCTCAACTAAAATATCAAGCTCCCGTTTTACCGCATTAACTTCTTCATCGACTTCCCGAACAACCCGTCGAAGATAAAAATTCTCATTTGGTTTTTGGAAAAAAAGCTCCAAAATTTTTCGCCGCGTTTTTGAGGGAATAATATGCTGCAACATAAAAATTAGTTTAATAACTAACTTCATTACCAAGCGGTAAAATCTCAATCCAGATTGGCCCGCGAACAAGATTTACCTCTTTTCCATACTCATCATAAAATTTCATCCGACTTTCTTCATCATCTTTTTGCCAACTAATTTTTAACGATTTACCATCTTGAAATAATAATCCATTACCGCTTCCAATTAATTTATATAGAAGATGCCCTCCAGGATAGCCATCATTAGCGGGTGATTCTTTGGCAAAGACAATGATCACATTTTTTGCGGTTAAAACTTTACCGGTGTTTTTATCAACATGAGGTTTTCCGCCATTATTTCTTTCATAACTATTTTTTTCTTTATTGTATATCCAATCAACTTTAAAATCAGAAGCGAAACTATTCCAAAAAACAAAACTCACTTTATTAATATCGCCACGATTACCTGCTTTCTCATCGTCTTTAAAAAGCCATGGGGTAAAATTCTTGTTCCATAAAACACCATTCTCATCAACATTAGTTAATTTTCTTTTATCTTTGGCATACTGCCAAAGCTTAATGGTTGAAGTGTAAACCGTATGTTCGGTAGCACGATTGGGAAGACGCTCATAGTCACGCCAGAAATAAGGAAAAGGAACAGAAAACTGATTTAAATCATTGTATGAGACCCAACCCAACTTAACAATCTCCCCTAAAGCATCAGCCGGACCTGGAGTATTGGCTCCCCCTACATGAGCGTATAACGGATATTGTCCATATTCTTGAAGAAGCTTTATAAAATAAATTCTAGCTGAACGCACCGGCCCAACAGGCGCTGCATCTTGACAATAATAAATTGCCAAAAATCGAGTAATTCCTCCCTCCGCCACTACCTCATAAACAACATCGGCAAAAGAAAGACCTGATTGTGGCCTGGCTTCGGTATGATTTTCTACCATTATTCCCAAAGGCCGTCGTTTTTCCCATTTTTCTTTTTGAGTTTTTGAATACAAAGCCCCATTTAAAGGACAGGCTTCAGTTTTTGGTTCATTGTCAATTTCCTTTGATGACTGGTTTAGTTTATTATATCCTCCGTTAAAAGTTGGTGGCTTATATTCAATCGGAGAAAGAAAAAAATTATCGCCTTTTTGATTTTTAAAATAAGAATAAGAAATTGTTGATGAAAATAAAAAAACAAAAAAAACCACTACTAAAGCAACTTTTTTATTAACCATAATTAAATTTTTAAATTTTTAATTTTATCTCTTTTAATCTCCATAAATCTCTATTTATCTCAACAAATATTTATTAATCTTTTTCTTATTAAGCCGCTCTCACTCCCCTTTCGAATCAGGACGGATATTTAATTTTTCCACTTCTTAACTAATTTTCACCGATTATAACCGATTTTAACCCATTTCAACTAGTTTTAACTAAGTTGATTGCTTTTTCTTCTTCTTCAGTTAAAGGATAATTTCCTTTTCCTTCTTTTATCTCTTTAGTATAAACTCTTAAACCCTCTTTTGTATAAAGAAAATTAATCACTATCCCATTTCTTTTTTCATCTAAAAAAGCCAAAACAAAACTTGGGTCACCCGCTTTTTCAAAAGGATGAAAGCGGACAATTCTTATTTTCTTTAAATGATATTTTGACTCTTCTATTTGTTTTTCAAGCTTTTTTTTGATTATCTCAATTTCTTCTTTTTGTTTTTTGTAAGAATCCAATAAAGAATTTAAAATTTCATCAATTTTTATTTTTCCGGTTGCTTCTGTTAACCGAAAATAGTGGTTTCTGGTATTAAATAAAAGCCAGGTAATAAAAATTAACCAGCCAAAAAAAATTGCCAAAAAAAATTCTAAAGAAATCATAAAAACTATTGTATATTTTTTTGCGGTAAGTGTCAATAAATTCATTTCAACTTGTATTTCTACCATCTTTTGATATAAAATATCCCGTATGCCAAAAAAAACTAAAAAAGAAAAAATTTTAGCGGAATATCGAAAGAAATTAAAACTTTTAAAAGAAAGTCCCGTTTTTAATCCAAAACAACAAACAACCGCCAAAAAAGAAGAAAAAATCTTACCTCAATCTTCAATCTCACATCAAACAAAAAAATTAAATAAAGAAGACAATTTTATTTTTTCTTATTTCTTAAATGACTTAAAAAAAAGTTTTTTGATTTCTTTCTTATTAATTGCCCTTGAAATTTTTCTATATTTTGCTAAATTAATTAAATAATTTTTAAATTTTGAAAGGAGGTGAAAAATATGGCGACCATGTATTGTGTTAAATGCCGCGCCAAAAAAGAAGTTGCCAATCCAGAAAAAGTGACAATGAAAAATGGCAAACCAGCGATGAAAGCCAAATGTTCTGATTGTGGAACGGCGATGTTCAAAATTGGAGCGGCTTAAAATTTTACAAAAGACTGATTGTTGAAATCTTTTTATAGACTGGCTTTTTTCCCCCAAGAAGACTTTGAAAAAGAATTATTTCTTTTACTAAAAAAGAGACATTTATTTTTATTTGTTTAATTTTCTTTTTTAAAAGAAAATATTGTTGTTTTGATGGTAAACGACAACGAGCTAAAGTCAGATGGGGGAGATATTTTTTTTCCTGGTGGAAATCAGAAAAGAATTCTTTATTAACTTTTTCCACCAGTTTTTCTAGTTTCCTTTCTCGTTGAAAATTTAAAAAAATAATCATTTTCTTTCCTCTTATGAAAAAATCTAAAGCATTAGAATAAAGATGAAATCCTTCTTGATCAAAAACTACTTTTTTTATTCGTCTATCAATGCTTTCATTTTTATTAGTTTCTCCAAAAAAATATAAAGTAATATGATAGTTTTCAAAAGGCGCCCAATTAAACTCACGATAATCATTGCGAAAACTACTTAACTCTTGATAAATTTTTTCTTTTACCGCTTTTGGAACATCAATCGCTAAAAAAAGCCTCATACATTTTATAAATCTTAGTTGAGGAAAAATTTTTAATTAAAGGAGTCACCTCTTTTACTTTGGCAGAAACCATCGCCGCTTGTTTCCTTTTATTTTCTATTTTTGGATCACCTTTGGTGACCGCAATTATCTTTGGTTTTATATTTTTTACCAAATCAAAATAGCTTTTTTCCTTGGAAAAATAAGGAAGAAGAATGACAAAATCGACAAAATCAAAACTGCTTAAAATCTTAGCTCTTTGTCTTTGGTTATGAATTGGCTCTCTTTTTTTGTTTTTTCTAATAAACTCATCCGATTCCAAAGCAACAATCAAAAAATCACCACAGGCTTTTGATTTTTTTAAAAACTGAAAATGACCATAATGAAAAATGTCAAAACAACCACCAACAAGAACTTTTTTTTTATCTTTTAAACTTTTTAACCAAGAAGAAATTTTAGAGAAAGAAATAATTTTTGAATCCTTTTTCACAGAAGAAATTATACCAAAAAATAGTAGAATAAAAAAGATATGCGATGGGAAATAAAAATTTTAGAAGAACAACCAAGGATTTTAATTATTACAAAAGATAACTTACTTTTTGTTAATCTTTTAAAGAAAAAATTAGAAGATCTTGGGGGAAAAGTTTTTTTAAGTCAAAGCCCCAATCTTTTAGTAAAAAAATTTGACTACATTTTTTTTATTAATTCTTCTTTTTCTAAAGAGGAAGAAATCCCAAAAAAAAACGTTTTTTTTATTTTTTTAAATCAAAAACCACCAAAACTAACTAAGGATAAAAAAATTGTTCAGCTTTTGGGGAATAAAATTGATGAAAAAACTATCGAGCAAATCCTTTGGTTTTTTTTCTCCAAAACCTCTCAAAAATTTCTTTTGCTTAACCTGCCAAAAATACCAAAGAAAAAAATCACTTTACCAAAACCTTGGTTTCCTTTTTCTTTTTCCTTTTCATTTTTAAATAAAAAAAATATTTTTATCATTATTCTTTTGTTTTTTTTTCTTTTTCATTTTCTTTTTCTTCCGCCACTTTTTTTAAGTGGCTACTTTTTTTATCAAACAGGTAATTATCTTAAAAAAGAAGAGATTAAAGAGGCAAAAAACTCTTTTACTGCCGCAAAAAACTATTTTTTTTTAGCAAAAAAACTTTATTTTTTATCAAGGCCTTTTTATCTTCTTTTTTCAATTGCTTCTTTACCTGATGATTTAATAAGTATCGGTGAAAAATTGGTGGTTATAGGAGACAACGGTTTTTCCGCCTACGATAACGGTAAAAATCTTTTAGTTTTTCTTTTTAAAAAAAATAAAACGGAAGAGGAAAAAAAATTATTCGCCTTAAAACTAAAAAACTTATCTTCTCAATTAAAAACAATAAATGAAAATCTATCTTTGCTTATTCAAAAACTCTCCCAAATAAATTTATTAAAGGAAAAAAAGACAATTTTTTCTTCTTTCAATCAATCCCTAACCAAATTTATAAAGTTTTATCCTTATTTTGAAAAAATTATAGAAAACAAAACTAATCAAAAGTTTCTTATTCTTTTTGCCAATAATATGGAGCTTCGACCCGGTGGCGGATTTATTGGTTCTTTAGGAATATTACAAATAAAAGACTATACCTTTGAAGGAATTGAAATTTATGACGTTTATGATATTGATGGACAACTGACTATTCATGTTGATCCACCAGAACCGATTAAAAAATATCTTAATCTTAACCATTGGTTTTTGCGTGACTCAAACTTTTCTCCTGATTTTTGGGAAAACTATCAGAAGGCAAAGTTTTTTTTGGAAAAATCCGTTGGTTGGAAAGACTTCTCTGGCGCTATTCTTATTACCACCACCGCCATTCAAAAAATTTTAGAAGCTTTTCCACCAATTTACTTGGTTGATCTTAAAGAAAAAATCACCAAGGATAATTTTTACTTAAAAACTCAATTTTATGTGGAAAAAAACTTTTTTCCTGGCTCAATTCAAAAAAAAAGTTTTTTAAGCTCAATCGTTCGAGGGTTAGTCCTTAATATCGAAAACGCTTCCATAAAAAACCTTTTATTAAACCTTTCTCAACTTTTTGAGGAAAAACAAATTGTTTTTGCTTTTGAAAAAGAAGATTATCAAAAAATCATTGAAGAATTAGGTTGGGGCGGCCGATTGGCTAAACCGGTTTGTCTTTCTTCCTTTGAGAACTGCACCGTCAATTTTCTATTCCCATACGAAGCTAATCTTGGGGCAAACAAAGCTAATTTTTTTATTAACCGTCATTATAGTTTAAAAATAGTGGTTGATTCTTCTGGAAAGATTACCAATTATTTTACCATTCTTTTTAAAAATGAAGCCAAAGATGATATTTTCCCAGGAAGTAATTATCGCAACTTTTTTCAACTTCTTCTTCCAAAAACTGTTATCATTAAAGAGATTAAAAAAGATGGAGTCTCAGTTGACGATGCTTCTTTCGAAGACAAGGAGGAGTTTAAAAAAATAGGCATTTTTCTAGAAATTCCTCAAAAAAAGACCGTTGTTTTAGAAATTGTTTATAAAAATGAGAAACCGATTACGGAAAATTTTGCCGTTCTTCAACTAATTACTCAAAAACAAATTGGCGCGTTAAATAGCGATCTGACTTTAAAATTAAGTCTTCCCAAAAATATTTCCATCATTAATCAAAATTTTTTTCCTCTTGTGAAAAATCAAGAAATCATTTATAATAGTTATTTCTCAACTGATAAAATATTTTTTATTCAGTTAAAAAAGGCCTATGATTAAAAAAGAAAAAACGATTCTTAAGGGAGAAGTCCGCCAAGTTTTTGGTAAAAAAGTAAAAAAATTAAGAAAAGAGGGATTTATTCCGGCAAACATTTTTGGCAAAGACTTTAAATCGAAAGCAATTACCATCAATGCAAAAGAGTTTGCAAAAATCTATAAAAAAGTTAAAGAAACGGGTGTTTTATATCTTGAAATCGAAAAAGAAACTTTACCGGTTCTTATTGCCTCAATCCAAAAGCATCCAGTTACTCATCAACTTCTTCATGTAGATTTTAAAAAAGTTGACTTAACCCAAAAAACCCAAGCGGAAGTCCCAGTTGAAATCGTTGGTCAAGCACCGGCGGTTCTGGAAAAAGGAGGCGTTCTTTTAACATTAACCCAAAGTCTTTTAGTTGAAGCTTTACCAGAAGAAATTCCTCAATCAATCAAAATCGATATTTCAATTCTTAAAGATATTGGTCAAGAAATAAAAGTGGCCAACTTACCCTCTTCTTCCACTTATCAAATTTTAACCGAAAAAGAAAAAGTGATTGTCTCTGTTGTTGCCCACAAAGAAGAAAGTGTAACTCCAGAAACTCAACCAACGACCGCTCCAGAAATAATTACTGAGAAAAAAGAAAGTGAAGAAGAAACAAAAGAAGAACCAAAAACTCAAACTCAAACTCCTTAAAGAATCATCGGCATCAAAAAAATAAGGTAAAACTAAAAACTCCCATAATTTTAAAAATTAATTTTTTATTTTTTTTCTTTTAGTAAAAATTTTGCGGTAAAATATAGGTTGGAAGGGTGCCGGAGTGGTTTAACGGCCAGGTCTCGAAAACCTTGGTTCGACGCTGAGTCGAAACGCGGGTTCGAATCCCGCCCCTTCCGCAGAAAATCAGCAAACACCAAACACCTAACTTCTAACTTCTAACACCTAACATCTAACCTCTTAAAAAGCGTAACGTGTAATGATAACACCTCCTAAGGTGTTATAGATTCGTTACCTCGGGAAAACACCCATCAATCATCAAACATCTAACACATTAAAAAGTGTAACGTGCAACGTGAAACGTTAAACATTAAACGTTCAACGTTAAACGTTAAACAATGTCATTCCTGATTTAATCAGGAATCTATATTATTTTTTAACCTTATTAAAGACGCACATCAGTGCGTCTCTACAAAATAAAAATCTTTATTAAAAAAAATCTCTCCCAATCTCCATTTATCTCTACAAATCTCTATTTATCTCCATCAACCTCCATTTATCTTAATGTATCTTTTTTTATTTTTTTATTAACCTTTAAAGTTGAATGTTTAACTTTTTTTCTGATTTATCTGGTTTATCTGATTTATCTGAAACATTATAAGTTCTATCTTTTCTCAATCGAGCTCTTTAAGAAGAATAAAAAAATTAGTATTAAATTTATCTTAACTTTTATTATTTATCATAGCTTGGATGATGTTTTGAGGAACTTCTTCGTAGTGGGAAGGTTCCATATAGAAAAAACAGCGGCCTTCGGTTAAAGATCGCAAAGTGGTCGCGTACCCAGAAAGTTCGGCTAAAGGGACATAGGCTTTTACAACAACAGCTTTGTGTTTTTTTTCCGTCCCCAAAATCTTTCCTCTTTTTGAAGAAATATCACCAATCACCGGTCCCATAAACTCTTCTGGCACTGTTACTTCAAGCTTCATAATCGGTTCAAGAAGAGTAAGGCTTGCTTTTTTTACTGCTTCCTGCAAAGCAATTGATCCAGCAATTTTAAAAGCAATATCTGATGAATCAACTTCATGGTACGAACCATCAAATAAAGTCACCGCAATATCGGTAATAGGAAATCCCAAAAGAACCCCTTTCTCCATCGCCTCCAAAACTCCTTTTTCAACTGCTGGAATAAACTCTGCCGGAATCACCCCGCCTTTTATTTTATTAATAAACTTAAACCCTTCCCCTCTTGGTAAAGGCTCAACTTTTATTAAACAATGACCATATTGTCCATGACCGCCAGTTTGACGAATATATTTTCCCTCAGCTTCGGCTACTTTGGTAATGGTTTCTTTATAAGCCACTTGGGGTTTTCCCACCTTAACTTCCATCCCCATCTCTCTTTTCATTCGATCAACAATCACCTCAAGATGAAGCTCGCCCATACCAGAGATAATTGTTTGGCCAGTTTCATGATCGATTTTTGCTCTAAATGTTGGGTCTTCTTCGGCAAGTCTTTGTAAGTTGTAAGAAAGTTTTTCTTGATCGGCTTTTGTTTTTGGTTCAATTGCCAAAGAAATTACAGGTTCTGGAAAAGTGATTTTTTCCAAAAGAATGGGATGTTCTTGAGAAGATAAAGTATCACCGGTTCTTGTTTCTTTTGGACCCACTAAAGCAACAATTTCTCCCGCATAGGCCTTATCAATCTCCTCCCGTTGATTGGCATGCATTAAAAGCAGACGACTGACTCTTTCTTTTTTATCTCGATTGACATTATAAACATAAGAACCTGCTTCTAAAACGCCAGAATAAATTCTGGTATAAGTTAATTTACCAACATGAGGATCCAGTTGAATTTTAAAAGCCAAAGCAGTAAATTTTTCTTCAGGAACAAGCAGTCGTTCTTCTTTTTGATTGGTTCTGGGATTAATCCCCTCAATTTTTTTCAAATCTAAAGGTGATGGCAGATAATCAACAATTGCATCCAAAAGCGGTTGTACCCCTTTGTTTCTCAAAGATGAACCACAGTACGTGGGAACAAGTTTATAGGAAATGGTTGCTTTTCGTAAGGCCTCTTTTAATTCAGAAACGGTAATATTTTCTCCATTTAAATAACGATGAATAAGATTGTCATCAGTCTCAACAATTTGTTCTATTAATCGGGCATGAAAAGATTCAACTTTCTCTTTTAAATCCTCAGGAATACTCTCCAAAACGTAATACTCTATCCCTTCTTCATCCTTATTCCAAATTAAACTTTTTTTTTCTAAAATATCAACCACACCTTTAAATTCATGCTCTTTGCCAATAGGATAAGTCATCACCGCCGCCTTCACCCCCAACCTTTCTTCAATTTCTTTAACTGTTCCTTCAAAATCGGCCCCTAGTTTATCCATTTTATTAATAAAACAAACCCTTGGAACTTTATATTTATCTGCCTGTCGCCAAACAGTTTCCGATTGGCTTTGAACTCCTTCTTCAGCATCAAAAATCACCACCCCGCCATCCAACACTCTAAGTGACCGCTCAACTTCTGCCGTAAAATCAATGTGCCCGGGAGTGTCAATAATATTAATTCTTACTCCCCGCCAAAAAGTGGTGGTGGCTGCCGCAACAATTGTGATTCCTCTTTCCCTTTCTTGTGGCATCCAGTCCATTTGGGTTGTTCCCTCATCAATATCTCCTAATTTATAAGTTCTTCCGGTATAGAAAAGAATTCGTTCAGTGGTCGTAGTTTTTCCAGAATCGATATGGGCAATAATTCCAATATTGCGAATTTTTTCTAAAGGAACGACTCGATTTTTAGTAATTACTGATTGAACTGCCATATAAAAAAAATAAAAAAATTTAAAATTTAAAATTTAAAATTTAGAATTTACTTTCTACCATCGCAAATGAGCAAAAGCTTTATTGGCTTCTGCCAGTTTTTCCACCTGTTGTTTTTTTAAAACCGCCTGACCGAGATTACGAGAAGCATCAAAAATTTCAGCAAAAAGCTTATCGGCAAAAGTATGATATTGTTTATTTGGTCGAGCTTTGGCTGCTTCAATAATCCAGTTTAAAGCTAAAAAAAGTTTTCTTTCTTTTCTTACTTCAAACGGTACCATATACGAAGCGCCACCTAGTCTTCGCGGACGGACTTCATAATTGGGCGCGGTATTTTTAATTGCCTCATCTAAAGTAACCAAAGGATCCAGTCCTTGTTCTTTTATCCTTTCCAAAACTGAATAAACAATCTTTTTAGCAACCGATTTTTTTCCATCAACCATCACATAGTTAATTAATTTTGCCACCACAAAACTATTGTATAAAGGATCAGGCGGCACCACTCTTTTTTTATAAGGACGTCTTGGCATAGTTAAAAAAACACAACTTTAAAATTAACTTGTTTTTTCAGTTGGAGCTTTGGCTCCATATTTACTGCGAGACGTTTTTCTTCCTTCAACCCCAGCTGTATCATACTTTCCTCGAACAATGTGATATTTAACACCGGGCAAATCCTTAACTCTTCCACCACGGACTAAAACGATTGAATGTTCAGCTAAATTATGACCAATGCCTTGAATATAGGCAGTGACTTCTATTTTATTGGAAAGTCTAACCCGAGCGACTTTCCGTAAAGCAGAATTTGGTTTTTTAGGCGTCATCGTTCTTACCACCGTACAAACACCCCGTTTAAAGGGGCTTTCTACAAAAGTATACCGCCTTTTTATGGCGTTAAAACTTAACTTAAACGCTGCTGATCTTGATTTTTTAAGCTTTTTTTTCCGTTTCCTCTTTACTAGTTGGTTTATTGTGGGCATAGCGACTTAAAAACTTTTGATAATATTTTTCAATTAATTCTTGATTGACTGGAATTAATCTTCCAATTATAACATTTTCTTTTAATCCAAGCAAATAATCTATTTGTCCCTTAAGAGCTGCTTGCGATAAAACATTGGTTGTCTGTTCAAAAGAAGCAGCTGACAACCAAGAATCGCTTGCCGTTGCCGCTTTACTTATCCCAAGAATCGCCACCTTTCCAACCGCTGGTTGTCCTCCTTGTGATAAAACTCTTTTATTTTCTTCACGGAAACGGATCCGCGAAACAATCTCATTTTTCACAAACTCAGTGTCTCCCTCATCTTCAATAATCACCTTATCACTCATCTTTTTAATAATCACTTCAAAATGTTTATCATTAATACTTATTCCTTGAGATCGATAAACCTTTTGAATCTCCTCCAAAAGATAAAGTTGGGCCTCCTTAATTCCTTTAACCGCCACCAAATCATTGATATTTAATCCGCCCTCAGCCAAAGGCGTCCCAACACCGATTAATTCACCATCTTTTACTTTAAGCTTTTGCCCCAAAGGAATAACAAATTCCTCTTCTTTGGTCGTCCCATCTTTCCCAACCGACGTAATTTTCACATAATAAACTTCTTTTTCTCTATCTTCTTTAATCGAGACTTTACCAGAAATCTCACTAATTGGGGTAACAATCTTTGGCGTTCTTGATTCAAAAAGCTCTTCTACTCGCGGCAACCCTTGGGTAACATCAGAAATCACAATCCCACCAAAATGGCGAATTCTCATTGTTAACTGGGTTCCTGGCTCCCCAATTGATTGAGCGGCAATTATCCCAACTGGACAACCAATGGTTACTACCTGGTTATTAGTCAGATCTACCCCATAACATTTTTGACAAACACCGTAAGGCGCTTGACAAGTAAGAGGTGATCGGATAACCACCGCCTCAACTTTTTCTTGTTCAAAAAGACTAAAAAGCTCCTCGTCGATTAATTGATTTGCCTTGGCGATAACTTTTTCTTCTTTATTTTTTAGTTCTTTGGCTAAAAATCTTCCCAGTATTTTTTCCTTAAATCTTCCCTCATCTGTCTTTTCTCTTTTTATTTCCAAACCATCTTTTGTTTGACAATCTTCTTCCCAAACAATCATATCATGAGCAACATCAACTAATCTTCTTGTTAAATACCCAGCATCGGCGGTTTTTAAAGCCGAATCGGTCAAGCCCTTTCTTGCTCCTCTTGCCGAAATTACATACTCAAAAACCGACAACCCCTGACGATAGTTGGATTTCGTTGGTACTTCAATAATTTTTCCCAAAGGATCAACCACCAACCCTTTCATCGCGGAAATTTGCTTTAACTGTTCTTTTGTTGCCCGCGCACCGCCGGAGTTAATAATCATTTTTACTGGATTTTCTTCATCAAGATTTGCCCATGTCTCATTGGCTAGTTTTTCAGTGACATCAATCCAAAGTTTATTTGATAACCTTTTTTTCTCTTCAAGGGTTAAAAGACCTTGCTCATAGCTTTTCTCAATTTTCTTTACTTCCTCTTCAGTTAATTGAATGGATTTTTCTTTTCCTGGTAAAATTTCGCAGTCGGTAAAAGAAACGGAAAGACCAGCGGCCATGGTGGCACCAAAAAATCCTATATCTTTAAGCTGATCGATTAAATTACCCACTTTTTTTGGTTCAAACATTTTGATCGCTTGGGCAACAATTTTTTTAAGATCAGAAGCTTTTACTTCTTGATTAACAAATCTCAATTCCTCCGGTAACGCTTGATTGAAATAAATTCGACCAACGGTTGTTTTTAAAAGTTGACCGTTAATTTTTACCCAAATTGGCTGACGAAGAGATATTCTTCCCATAAGATAATTATTTATTGCCTCACTCTCATCGGAAAAATATAGTAATTCTTCATCTTTTAAGTTTAGGTTTTTATCGAAAGTAGTTAAATAATAACATCCCAAAGCCATCTCTTTATTGGGAACAACAATCGGTGAACCATCGGCTGGTTTTAAAAGATTATGATAAGGAAGCATTTGTTGCTTTATCTCTTCAATCACTTTTTTAGAAAGAGGCAAAAATAACGCCATCGCATCACCATCAAAATCAGCGTTATAACCGGCACAAACTGCTGGATGAAGGCTGATTGCTAAATTATCAGTTAAAACCGGATAAAAAGCCAAAATTGAAAGTTTATGAAGAGTGGGAGCACGATTTAAAAGAACCGGATGATTTTTTGTTATTTCCTCTAAAATATCATAAACCACTGGGTTTTTTTCCTCAAGTAAATTTTTGGCGTTTTTAATGTTTGCGGCAAAACCGCGAATAATAAGCTCATGAAGAAGAAATGGTTTAAAAAGCTCCAATGCCATCTCTTTGGGCAATCCACATTGATCAAGGCGCAAATCCGGACCAACGATAATCGTTGACCGACCAGAGTAGTCGACTCTTTTTCCCAAAAGATTTTGTCTAAATCTTCCTTGCTTACCTCTTAAAATATCAGATAAAGATTTTTGGACTTTTGAGGCAGCACCGGCAGTTCTTGCCCTACCCCTTGCTTTTTGAAGATCAATTAAGGCATCAACTGCTTCCTGAAGCATTCTTTTTTCATTGCGAAGAATAATATCGGGGGCGCCTAAATCAATCAGTTGTTTTAGTCGATTGTTGCGATTAATGACTCTTCGATAAAAATCGTTTAAATCGGAAGTGGCCACTTTTCCCCCAGGCAGTTGAACCACTGGCCGCAAACCAGGAGGAATGACTGGCAAAACTGTTAAAACCATCCACACGGGTTTGATCTCTGCTTTTAAGAAAGATTCAATAATCTTTGTTTTTTTAAGGAGTTTGTTTCTCTTTTCACCTTTGGCTTCATTAAGTTCTTTTAAACACACCTCATACTCTTTTTGAAGATCTAAATTATTTAAAAACTCATACAAAACTTCTGCTCCCATCCCAACTTCCACCATTTCTGAAAGCCCTTTTTCCTTTAAATATAAATAATCTTCTTCTTCTAAGGTATCAAACGGCTTTAAATTTCTTATCGTTTTTATTAATCTTTCAAAAAACGCCGTTTTTTGACTTTTTTCCTCAATGTATTCATCGGAAAGAATCTTTAGTTGATTTCTTTTTTTAAAATCCAACTCTTCAGAAATAATAATTCTTTGCTCTTGACTGCTTATTTTTTTAAAGGCTAATTCCTTTTCTTCCACTGTCTTTTTTTCCACCTCTTCTTTTTTTAACTCATATTTTTTTTCTATTTCCTCTTCTTCCTTTTTTTGAATTTCTTTTAAAACTCTTACTGCTTCTTTTTGCTTGTTTTCCTCAACTTTTTTTACCAAATATAAAGCATAATAGATAATTCTTTCCAAAGCTTGGGGAGGAATACCCGTTAAAATTGACAACGCCGAGCTTGTTCCTTTAAAGTACCAAATATGAGCAATTGGGGTGGCTAGTTTTATATGCCCCATTCTTTCGCGTCTCACAGCCGATGTGGTTACTTCAACCCCACATCGATCACAAATGATTCCTTTGTAACGATAACGTTTATACTTACCACAATAACACTCATAGTCTTTGGTTGGACCAAAGATTCTTTCATCAAAAAGCCCGTCTTTTTCTGCCCTAAATGTTCGATAATTAATCGTTTCTGGCTTAGTCACTTCACCATAAGACCATTTTAAAATATCATCAGGCGAGGCTAATCTTATTTTTAATCCTGAAAAATCAATCATTGTAAATTCTTGCGCTTGAGGTTGAGAGTTTTTAGTTTGAGGATTAGTGTTTTCCATATTTATTTAATAAAATCAACCGCTAACCCTAAACTGTTAAGTTCTTTCAGTAAAACATTAAACGATTCAGGCACGGTTGACTGCGGGATATCCATCCCTTTGACAATCGCCTCAAAAGCTTTCATTCGTCCTTTCACATCATCACTTTTAATGGTTAAAATCTCCTGTAAGGTATAAGGCACGCGATGGGCTTCAAGCGCCCAAACCTCCATCTCACCAAAACGCTGACCACCCATTTGTGATTTCCCACTTAAAGGCTGTTGACTGACTAAAGAATAAGGTCCAACGGCGCGGGCATGATATTTATCCTCCACCATATGAATCAGTTTCATAATATAACCCACCCCAACCAAAGCTTTTTTTTCATAAGGTCTTCCCGTTTGGCCATCATATAATGTCACTTTTCCATCAACCGGCCATCCCAAGCGTTTTAACTCCTCAATGATAAACTCTTCTTTAATTCTTTCAAAAACTGGCGCGTTGATCACCACTCCTTTCTTTTTAGCAATAAGACCAACAACCACTTCAAAAAGTTGACCCAAATTCATCCTAGAAAGCACTGACAAAGGCGAAAGAATCACATCAACCGGTGTCCCATCTTCCAAATAAGGCATATCCCATTCTGGTAAAATCTTAGCAATCACTCCTTTATTTCCATGGCGACCGGCCAATTTATCACCAACAACCACTTTTCTTAATTGAGCGGTAGTGACGATAATCCTTTTAATAATGCCTGGTTCTAATTCGTTTGGATCTTTTTTAGCATCAATCACTTCAATATCAACCACTGTTCCTCGTTTGCCATAGGGGACGCGCAAGCTTGTATCTTTAACATCTTTGGCTTTTTCACCAAAAATGACTCGAAGAAGCCTCTCCTCAGCCGTTAACTCTCGTTCACCTTTTGGCGCCACTTTCCCAACCAAAATATCACCAGCTTTGACCTCAGTTCCAATCACCACTAAACCATTTTTATCAAGATTTTGTAGAACCTCTTCTCTCACATTGGGAATATCACGGGTTAACTCCTCTGGTCCAAGCTTAGTGTCGACTAAATCAGCGACAAACTCTTCCATCGAAATTGAGGTAAAAATATCTTCTTTCACTAAACGTTCTGAAATAACAAATCCATCCTCATACCCCAATCCATTCAAAGAGGAATAAGCAATGACAAGATTTTGACCCAAAGCTAATCGCCCATTTTCTGTGGCTGGACCATCAATTAAAAGCTCACCTTTTTTTAGCTTTTGATTGGGGCTGACTTTTGGTCGCTGATCAAAAGCCACGTCTTTGTTGGTGCGGCGATATCTTTCTAAGTTAAATTGATATACTTTTCCACTTTTTCCTTTAAATATTAACTTTTCACTATCAACATGCTCAACTACCCCATCCTCAGGTGCATAAATTGTCCGCCCCATCGCCGAAGAAATTTTTCTGGTCAGTCCCGTATCCACTAACGGCGCTTGGGTTTTTACCAAAGGTACTGCTTGACATTGCATATGACTTCCCATCAACGCCCGCGAAGCATCATCATTTTGAAGAAAAGGAATCAAAGAAGCTGAGGTACCAACAATCTGTTGGTGAGAAACATCAACAAAATCCAATTTCTCAACTGGCACTTCAATAATCTCACCCCCATATCTTACGGTAACTATCTCATCTTCAATCACATCATTTTCATTGATTTTTAAATCTCTTGAGGCAATATAATAATTTTCTTCATCATCAGGAGGCAAATAAACAATCTCATCATTTAATTTCACCAAAGTTTTACCTTCTTTTTTTTCTTTAACTACTTTTTGATAAGGAGTCTCTAAAAATCCATACTCATTCACTTTGGCATACAAAGAAAGATAAGTCACCACCCCAATATTTGGTCCTTCTGGTGAACGAATGGGACAGATTCGACCATATTGAGAAGAAGATATATCACGCAAAGAAAAAGAGGCTCTTTCTTTTTCTATCCCCCCTGGTCCACCAACGGTTACTCTTCTTAAATTATCTAATTCTGATAAAGGATTAACTTGATCAACAATGGTGGAAAGTTGACTGGTTCTAAAAAAGGAATTAATCGCCACAATCAAAGGCTTTGAATTAACAACCAACGAGGGAGAAACGTTGGAATCGATACTTACCAAACTCATCCTTTCTTTAATCTCTCGTTCTACTCTTACCATTCCCACTCTTATTCCATACATTGAAACCAATTCTCCACAAGTTCTAAGTCTTCGATTGCCTAAATGATCAATATCATCAAACTTTCCTTTCCCCAAAGTTAAGTTTAATAAATACTTGATGGTGGCAATAATATCTTCTTTTTTAATTAAAAAATTTTCCTTATCGATCTTAAAATTTAATCCCAATTTTTTATTGATTTTATATCTTCCCGGGGCCGCTAATGAATAACGACGAGGATCAAAAAATAAATTTTCTAAAACTTTATAGGCATTTTCCAAAACCAACGGTTCACCCGGTCTTACTTTTTTATAAATCTCCAAAACGGCTTCATCTTTATCTTTGGCGTGATCTTTTTTTAATGTTGGAACAAGATATTTTTCCAAAAGTGATTGATCTAAATCAGAAAAATAGGAAAGAATTTGCGAATCATTTTCTCCATCAAAAGATTTAATAAAAGTGGTGACAAGAAACTTTCGTTTTTTGTTAATCTTCATCTCAATTAAATTATTTTTATTTAAAGTCACATCGATCCACGCGCCAATATAAGGTCGAATCTCGGCATTATACAAAGTCACCCCGGTAATTTTGTTAACTTCAGCCGTAAAATAAACACCCGGCGAGCGCACCAGCTGATTAATAATGGCTCTTTCAATTCCATTGATGATAAAAGTTCCCCGCTCTGTCATCTTTGGCAAATTAAAAAAGTAAACATCTTGATCTTTTTTTTCACCGGTTTTTTTATTAATTAGTCGAAGACGCAGATAAACAGGAACATCATAAGTAAGTTTCTTTTTCAAACAAATATCTAAAGAATAACGCGGTTCACCGAAAAAAAGATCGATAAATTCTAAAACAAACCGTTTTTCGGTGTAATCGTAAATTGGGAAAAACTCAGAAATAATTTCTTTTAAATCAAAATCAATAAACTTTTGCCAAGACTTTTTTTGAATTTCAATCAAATCCAACTTTTCCAATCTTGAATCAAGTTCCCCTAAAAATATTTCTTCAGGGAGTTTAGTTTTTGATTGATTTTTACTCATTAGTTTTTAAACTTTTTAGAATGAAAGCTTTTAACAATAAAAATCCCCGCCACAACCCTTTGTGGAATTTGGGGAAAATAAAAAAACTAATCTTGAAATAATATATTCTACAATCCCTTCTTTAAAAAATCAAGAGGTTTTTTCAACAATTCTTCCTTCTTTAACAAAAAATTTTTTTGTTTGTTTTTTGACCGGATGAGCTAAATATTTTATCCGACCAATAATTTCTGAAAAACCTAAATTCACTTTTTTCTCTTGATGGTTATTTTTTTTGTTATCATTAAAACCTTCTTTTTCCAAAAATTCTTCTTTTACTAAAAATTTAATCTCCTCTAAAAAATGACGAAAGTTTTCTTCGTAATTCTCAGAATATTCCAAAAATTTTTTTAAAATTTTTCTTCCTTTTTTTGTTCCAAACAAAAAAGCAAAAAAAGCAGTAAATAAAATCCCTAAACTAAAACCAAACCAAAAATTACTTACCTTCTGCCTTTTTTCCATTTTTTTTATCAAAAAGATCAAAAATTTTTAAAAGAACTTTAACGCCAGAAAAAAAACCCAAAACCTCATCAAATCCATGCTCCAACGAAGTACCTACTTTCTCAAAACTCTCAATTATTTGATTAATCTTTTTTAATATTTTTCTTAAATCGATTAAGATAAAAATTAACTGTAAACCAATAATCACCAAGAGAATGGTGGTTAAACTTAAAATTACGGTTAATAAAAGTTGAGTCGTCTCCATATCTTATAAAATTTTTTTAAAAATTTCTAACGCGGGCGAGTTTTTCTTTTTCGCCCAGTAAAGATTAGCTAAAAGTAGGGTATCAAAAGTCCCCGCATCTAACCAATAACCTTCAAGTTCACTCCAGTAAAGTTTACCTTCTTTAAGATAAAAATTATTCACTTGGGTAATCTCCAATTCACCGCGGCCGGCAAAATTGGGATCACATTTTCTTATATAATCAAAAACTTTATTATCATAAATATATAATCCAGTAACGGCGTAGTCAGAGGGAGGATCTTTTGGCTTTTCGATAATCTCAAGTATTTTTTTTGGATTGTTTTTATCAAAGCGCGGCACACCAAAACGACTAGGATCCGGAACCCTTTTTAAAAAAATCATCGCTCCATCTTTAAAATTTTTAACCGCCAAAGAAATATCCGCATCGGTGGTGTTGTCACCTAAAATGACGGTGATCGGCTTTCCCTTGCTAAAATCCTCAGCCAGCGATAAAGCATCAGCAATTCCTCCTTTTGGATTTTCTTGATAAGCAAACTCCAGATGAGCTAACCCAAATTCTTTACCATTTTTTAACACCTGAATAAAATGACCAGCATGAGGTCCAGAAACCACAATCAATACATCAGTTATACCAGCCTTTACTAAAGTTTGAATTGGATAATAAATCATTGGTTTATCGTAAACCGGCAAAAGATGTTTGTTCGTAGCAAAAGTTAATGGATAAAGACGGGTTGCCAACCCACCAGCCAAAATTATTCCTTTCATATTTTTTTAAGGTAAAATAATAATTTTTAAAAGAAAAAGGAGAATAAAACCAATCATAATATATTCTAACACAATTTTAAAGTGAAGATGATCGTGGATTATATGATGATAAACTCCCCAAATGATGTAAAAACTAACAAACGCCAAAAGAACAATAAACTCCAAAAGTCGCTCACCACGGAACAGGTTTAAAGCCAAAATAAAAAAAATTCCTGAGGTTAAAAGAAGAAGATAATCAAAAGTGTGTTTTTTTAGTTCTTTTTTTATGTGATTAATCATAAAATTACTCCTCGACTAATAATAAAAAGACCAATCGCTAAAAATCCCAAAAAAATAAAATGGGCCAAATTTTTTCCAGTAAAACGCAGTTTTAAAATCCCCATTTTACTGGCAAAATAAAAATCAACAATTAATGTTAACATTAAAATAGCAATAAAACCTAAATTAAAATCGAATAAAAATTTGTTAACGTTAACCACCGGTTTTTGTTCTTTATTTGCCAAAACCGCAGGAGCTAAAGATGAAGACGATTTTGAGAGAGGTATTTCTTTTTTCTCTGTGGCAAAAACTTGATGTTTTTCCACTAAATTTTTAGCCAAATTAATTGAAGCCGGCTTACCAAACATTTGAACAACCAAAGTGGTTAGTTCACCGTTTAAAGTCCCATTAACCACGGCAAAACCAATATCGGTATACTCTTTTTTTAAAATATTTTCTCGATGAGTTTTTGAGTTCATCCAGGCAGAAACCACGTTTTCTGAAAAAAGAAAGTTTTTAGCTAAATTCTCACCGGCATACTCATACTCGTAACCAGCATTTAAAATAAACTGCCAAGGAGTTTCGCCATTGGGACCAAAATGAGCCCAGTAATTTTTATTAAACATATCTAAAGCTTTTTGATAAGCTGCCTTTGAAAGTTTTTCACTGTAATTTAGGGGGGGTAAATTGTAGTTTTGTCTTTCTTTATTAGTAAGCTCATAAAGTTTTTGAATTGTAATATCGGTGGCGTAACCTAAAATATTAGAAAGAGGGGTGGACTTAAACAAAAACGTAAAAAACAAAGCCAGTAAAAGATAATAGGTTAAAAAATCTAAGTGAAGTAATCTTGATCGAAAGTGATTGTCTTCTTTTGGGATAAAAAGGTGATGAAAAAAATTTTTTATTCGGGAAAAGTTCATAGAAAAATGATAATTAATTTTTTTAAAAAAGGCAAGAAAATTGTTTTTTTAAGAAAAATGTCTTAAGGTTTTGATAATAATTCCAAAAGCAGATAAAACTGAGTAAGAAAATGAAAGTAAAGACAAAAATGAATAATGATTGGTTTTTCTTTTGTAATAAATACCCAAAACATCAGCTTTCTTATCAACTAACGCTAAATCATTCTGTTGATCTATCTTAATATCAAAAGCGGGTTGATAATAATTTTGATAATAATAAGGATTTTGATTAACTTTTTTATTAATAGAAAAAGCACTTTTAGTGGGTGAAGTAATAATTGGGGAAAGAGTTAAAGTGATTAAACTTTTGGTTGAGGTTACCTCTTTAGTCGGTGTTGGATTAAGACAAAAGTTGTTTTTTTGATTTTTACTTGGTTCTTGAAGACAAAACTCATCGCTCTCAAAACTAACCCGACCAAAACTTTTTCCCTTTTGAGAACCTTTATACTCAAAACTATCTTTTTCTTTTTTTTCAAAATCCAAAAGCCGAACAACATCACCATCATTGTTAAACATTGCCGTTGATAAATCAAAAGCGGCATAACTTTTTGGTTGAATGGTTAAAGAAAACTTTTTAGGCGAAGAACCGCCATCCTCAATATCATCAATATACCAATTATTTAAATTAACAATAAAATCGTTATCATTATAAATTTCTACCCATTCTTTTTCACCAGTTTGGGGATTAGGATAAACTTCAGAAAGATAGATATTTTCATAAGAAATAGGTGTTTCTGTAGAGAAAAGGTTTTGGGTTGGAATATTGGTAGGGGACAAACACGCCTGTCCCGCACAATTTAAAACTGGGGTTTCTGTTGGAGGGGGTGTTGGAGTCAAAGAAGGAGGAATAAATTCTTCAACTAAAATATTATCAAAAATAGCTGAACCATTAACTACAAGAAGTCTAATTTTTGCCGAGTTTATCCCCACTGGAGGATTTTTTATAAGTTCAACTTTTTGCCATGAAGAAGATGGGGTAGCAACAGGTGTGTCTTCAGTTAAAAACTGACTTCCCGAGGCATCAAAAGATTTATACCAAGCAATTCTTAAAAATGCTTTCTCCGGATATGGTTCTTTTAATTTTATCCAGCCAGATATCTTATATGTTAAAGTAGAAGAAATATCTAAAACTATTTGCTCAACTCCAAATGAACTAGTTTTGTTGTTAGTTATTTTAGCCGACCTTGTACCCTCAACTGCCTCATCTTCTAAGATCTCAAACAACACACCAGAATAATTTTTTGCCCAAAACTCTTTACCATTTTCAAAACTATAATTAGAAACTAAATTAAAAGCGTAAGCTTCAATTTTAGATTGACAAAATAAGAAAAGAATAATTAAAAAAATAACAATTTTTTGCATTTTTATTTTTTTGCTAGTTTTTTTCTTTAAAAGCAATAATTATCAATAAAATAATTATTAAAATAATTTTGTTGATATTTTTATCCCAAAAGTTATATCAACGAAGTCTTTCATAAATTTAATTTATTTTTTCTCAAAATTTTTGTCAATAGCCTAAAAACAACAAAAAAAATCAATTGGAGCAATATAAAATTTTAAAAATTAAAAAGATGTTGATAAAATCAATATGCGACCGTATATTAATTTGTCAACATTAAACTTAAATTATTGAAGATGCCAATAAAGAGTCATTAAACCATTGGGATGGAAAATAAAAACACCGTTTCCTCCATCACCTAAACAATTACGACAAAAATAAGCCGTTCCTTCTTCAACGGCATAAATCGGCGTATTAACCGGTCCCCACATATCCCAAGCTGGATGAGGATTGCCGCGATAAAAAGAATTAGAATAGCAGGTGTAACCGGATCCTTGAGAAATGGCGCTTGGTTCCATCGGCCAAGCAAAACTTCCCGATCCAACCGTTTTTACCTCTTTTGGCTCACAACCTGTATCCCACATCACTGTTTTTGGCGATAAAACCTGACCAGGATCAAGCCAATTATTATAATACCAATTGCCATTAGCTAATTGATCAATTGAAGAATAACGATAAACTCCAAAATGCAAATGATCACCAAAAGAATAACCGGTATTCCCCTGAGTACCAATCATTTCTCCACGACTAACGCGAACTCCCTGCCCAATTCGCTGTAAGGTTTTTGCCGCGCCAATAATTTGGGAAAGTTCTTTTTGGGCATCAGCTAAAAGCTTTTGGTAACGAGCTTCATCTTTTTTAGTTAATTCCAAAAGAATTTGTTTATTATATTGTTGATTTAAAAGTTCAGTTTTTTGTTTAGCTAAAAGAGCTTTTAGATTATCAAGCTCTACTTTTTTTTCTTCTCGCAGTTTTTTTTGCTCTTCAAAGTTAATTTTGGCATTTTGGACTTGGATGATTAATTTTTGATTATTTTCTCGAGTGGTTTTTATATATTTGATTCGATTAACTAAATCATCAATTCTATCTGCCTCAAGAAAAATCGATAACAAAGAAATTCTTTTATTTTTATAATCAGCAACAATTTTTTTTAATAAAAGTTTTGAAAGCGTATTTAATGATTCATCGAGTCCTTCAATTCGTTCGTTTAAAATTCCAATTTCTTTTTCAGTTTTTTCAATTTTATTTTCGGTTTCGGCCACTTTTAAATTAGTTAAATAGATTTGAGTATCAATATAGCTTATTTCTGAAGCTAATGTATTTCTTTGTTTAGCCAGTTGGGAAAGTTTTTCCTCACATTTATTTTTTATTTCTTGAAGTTCTTCTCGGGAACGACCGCTTAAACTTATTCCAACTTCACATTCAATTGCTGGAATATTTTTATTAAAAAGAAAAAGGAATAACAAACTAAAAAAAAAGAGAAAAAAAATTTTCTTCATAATTTTTATTATAGATATTTTTTGGTTGCTAAAAAGGTAGAAAAAAGAGAAACAAGGACACCAAATAAAGAAGTAACAAGAAAGGTAATTGATAAAAAACTCCAGTTAATTGGCCAAATTAAAAGATTGAGATTTAAAATATTTAAAGAAAGTGATGAGATTCCTTGAAGATAAGAATTAAGAAAAGGCTGAAAATAAAATAAAATTGCAATAATTATTGAAAAAGCAAAAATCGAAGCGAAAATCCCCATAAAAAAAGCTTCTTTTAAAAAAGGTCTTCGGATATAGGAATGGGAAGCCCCTAAAAGATTTAAGATTTCAATCTCCTCTTTTTTTAGAGCTATTTTAAAATGAGTAATTGTTACTAAAACCGTAGTTGTCATTAAAAATAGATAAATAAAAAAAGTTAATGATATTTTTCTCAAAATAGAGGTTAAGGTTAGCAGTCGATCAAGAATATCTTTTTGAAACTGAACTTCATCAACACTGGCTTGTTTTTTTAAATATTCTGCAATTTGCGGAAGAAAAATTGGTTTTTTGGCATATATTTCCAATGAGGGAGGTAAAATATCTGCAGAAACCATTTCCAAAAGCAGAGGATTGTCTTGATTCATTTTTTTATAATTTTCAAACGCCTCCTTTTGATCAGTATACTTTATCGACAAAACTTTACCCGAACTTACCAACTCATCTCGAATCTTAAATATTTCATTTTCATTGGTTTTTGGTTGAAAATAGGCAATAATCTGAGGCCGAGTTTCTAAATAAGCCAAAATCCCTTCAAAAAAAGCCAAAGAAAAAAGAAGAAAAAAAGTCAAAAACAAAGAAAAAAAAAGGACTGAAAAAGAAGCCGCTGATTGAAAAGGAGTCCTTTTTATAGAAATTAAAAAACCTCTCATAAGATATTTTTAAAACTCATATTTTCCCTTTCGTAAATCCTTTACTATTTTTCCGTTTTTTAACACTAAAACTCGTCTTTGAAAACTATTAACAATATCGACGTTGTGGGTGGCAAAGATAATTGTTTTTTCTTTTTCTATCTTTTTAAAAATCTTCATTATCTCCCAAGAAGTTTGAGGATCCAAATTGCCCGTTGGTTCATCGGCTAAAATTATCTTTCTCTCACCAACAATTGCTCGAGCAATTGCTACCCTTTGTAATTCTCCTGCGGAAAGTTGAATTGGAAAAACTTTTTCTTTATCAGCTAAACCCACAATCGAAAGTGCTTCTTTCACTTTTTCCTTAATCTCCAAAAAACTATATTTTTCCAAAACCTGTAAGCTTAAAGCCACATTTTCAAAAACATTTTTATCATAAATAATCTTAAAGTCTTGGAAAACCACCCCTAAATTTCTTCGCAAGGTCAAAATTTTTGAAAAATTTTTATCGGCAATATCCATCTCGTCAACAAAAATCGACCCGGAAGTTGGAAGAAGCTCTCTAAGAATAAGTTTTAAGATCGTTGTTTTTCCCGCCCCCGATGGACCAACCAAAAAAACAAATTCGCCTTCTTCCACAGAAAAAGAAACGTTTTCTAAAGCAACGTTTCCTAGGGGAAATTTTTTGGTAACGTTTTCAAAAATAATCATTTTTCCTCTAAAACTTCAATATAACCAACATCCATTAGCCAGCCAGCTTTTTGTCCGGCAAATGTCTGACCATAAACTCGGACTTTTTTTCCCACATATGAAAATAGATCAATCGTTGATGATGTTAGATAAACATTTTGTGATGGGCCACCTGGGCGCTCAAGATGAAAATTCCCCTCACCGTCAATCCCTCCTTCTTTTAAAATCCCCTCAGCTTTATCTTTAAAAATTTTTCTATCTAACACACCTGCCGCTTTTTCTTCTTTTTTAATCTCTTTTTTTTCTTTTGGCCCAATTTTAAAAGGAATTTTGGTTAATAAAAAACCTGTTAATATTCCCAAAAAAATGGCTAAACCTAAATAAGAAAAAAAATAAAAAAAAGAAACTTTCTCCCCCTTATT